>Ga0209598_10000245_pt1 | contig 44100 bp, 38 predicted proteins | sample M_140807_EF_Meta_FD_187317 | JGI IMG/M metagenome (GOLD analysis project Ga0209598, IMG submission 187317) | Freshwater microbial communities from Lake Montjoie, Canada to study carbon cycling - M_140807_EF_MetaG (SPAdes) (version 2) | ecosystem: Environmental > Aquatic > Freshwater > Lake...
TGACTTGTTCGAGCCCCACGCCCGGCTCGTCTGGCACCTCATCGCTTCCTGCCCCAACCGCAGGCTCTGGCGGCACGACGTCGGGTGGCGATCTATGGGATTCCTTCAGCGCTGGATCTGGCGCTGGCGGCTCGAAGTCCGGCTCCACCGGTGGGGTGACTACGGATGGCCCGGCGCTGTCGTCGCAATACAACGGCGGATCGGGCGTTGGTGGACAGGGCAATGGCGCCGTTGGCCCCCTGACGAACGCCGAACTCTGGCGTTTGTGTCAGGTGCTGGGGCCGGTTCTTCGTCGTCCAGCTCTGATGAAGGCTCTCTCGCCGACGACCCGGCCATTTCGGCTCAGTACACCGGCGGCTCGGGCGGCGGCCGCATCACGCCATTGGTCTACAACCCCGAGAGCGACGGCCCGCCCGTCTTCCACTCGGGCGTGTGGACGGGCGATGGCAGGGCCTGGCAGGTTGTCCAGGTGACTGACAAGCAACCAGGATCGGCTCAATCTCAAGAGTCAACACCAACTAGCATAGCGGCTGCTGAAAATTTCGAGGACGACGATCCGAATTGGCGAGAAGTCAATCGCTTGATCGACAAGAAGACAGGAAAGCTCGGCATGTGGGAGGACCGGGCTGGGGGAGACTCGACCAACGAGGCAGCAAAAAAGTTGGGGCCTGATATCGTCAGTGTTCTTAAGAACATTGGCGTCATTGTCGCCACCGAGGGGGCACCTCATGCAGCGGGGTTTTAGTGGTTTATTACCAAGAGTGACGATGCTCTTGATCTAGCGAAACCCGTGATTGCATTTGCCCCTGGAAATGCTGCCAACTCAGTGCGGAACATTGGTCGAGTGGATCATGCCGGAGAGCACTTGTGGGAAGCTGGAGTAATCGTTGGCACGAAAGGCACCACGCCCTTCCGTGATGCCGTACGCTCCGCTGCAGTGCAAATTCTCGAGAATCCGCTCAGAACGTTCGACAATGTCATCGGCGGCCAGCCAGTGTAGGGCTTCTACGGGATGATTGACGGCAAGCCCGTGGCTTTCTTTGTCGCAAAGGAAGCGAAGGGGAAGATCGGCGTCGGTGAAGTTGTGGCAGCCTTCGTGCCGAGTCCTCAACAGATGAAAAATTGGGGAATTGAATGAAAACGCAAAGTACTCTTGAAATCGTCTGGAACAATGTCGAAGGACAGGAACTCTGTGCCGGCGTTTACTTATGTGGTTGGTTTCCTGGCGACCAGATCGGGAAGTGTTCGGAGCAGATTCAAGACGCGTTTCGGCCGCTGGGCGGCATCTGTCAAGGCCGCGATATTGACCAGCATGGCACGGTGCGGGTCGTCTCCGTGCGACTGCCGCAATTTCCAGATGAAGCCGCATGGCGTGAGGCAGTGGAAACTGCACTCACCACCCTGCTCGACGCAGGGGCAGCAGTCACATGGGCAGGTGGCGAAGACTGCAGTTGGCATCTCGAAGTGCTTGACCCGGCCTCTGAAGCCGGTAACGTCTATGCAGCCAAGGCAAATGACCTCGGTTTCCTTTGCAACAGCACGCTCACGGATGAGATTCAGTTTTTATCTGATGGCCAACTTCAACAACTGTGGCGTGTGGTTCAACAGAAGCTGCGATGAGACTCTGCTAGCAGCGAGACAGAGCAACACCTTTCTGTAAAGTTCGTTCTCATAGGTCATTTACTCCGCTTCCATGTTCAGGTAGGCACGTTCAGTTTCCCAATCGTCGCTGATCTCGGGGGCCTGCACGCCTGCCGCCATCTGAAATCCCCGAAGAACCCTTGGCCGAGTCCTCGGCCTTGACGTGGGCCATTGACCAATCTTCGTTGACGAGTATGGGGTGGTTGCAGATGCTCCGCAGTTCGCTGAGCATCGCGAAGATGTGCGTTTGTGACCGGCCGATGCCGTTGATGTCGATCTCGTTGAGCGGCTTCTTGGAGGCGTCGCTGTCGAGGTAGTCCTTGTGGACCTGCACCTGGAGTCGGGTGAGCTCCACTTCGTGATCGATCGTCAGCTTCTCGGGCAAGTCCCGGGCGACGTCCTTCTTCAGCCGGCGGCGTAGAGGCTGCGGATCCGATCAAGCACCATCGGCAGACGGTCCTGACTCTCGGCGTCCGGGAAAAGCTGGGCGGCAACAACGTCTTCTGCGTCCCGGCGTGCCAGAAGTTCGCCGAATCGAGTGGCGATTGCCGCACGGATGTCTGCCGGCGCGGCAGCAACGTCGCCGACGATTTCGGCGCGGCCGTCGATGACGGCGATCACGTCTTCCAGATCATGGCTGGCCATGGGATTGCGGCGGCCCCGATCCGCGAAGGCCGTGAGCTTGGTGGCCAGAAAACAGGCGGGCGTCACGAGGCGAATCGTCGTGCCATCGGGAAGCGAGATCGCTTGGGCCGTGTCGAAGGCGACCTGATACCACTCACAGGAGAAGCCGAGGATTTCGCCCCGCGTGGGCATGATGTCGACGATGAGATCGTCGAGCAGCCAGCGGCAGATCGGCGCCCCTTCGCGGTCGTCTTCCCTCAAACCGAGTCCCACAAGCTGCTCGCGGAGAATCTCGGAGTATTCCCCGAGATTCGTAACGTTGATGATGACGTCGACATCCTTCGTGTGCCGTGAGCTGCGACGGCCCGGCGCGCTGATCAACAACTCGGTGATCGCCCCGCCGAGGAACACGAGCCTGTCGCGGAGCGGAGCGAGCCGATCCACGACCCGCATGAGCATCGCCACGTTGTCGGAGATGTTCTCAGCCATGGAAGAGCCTCGTGAGATGCTCCGTGGCGAGATTACGTTCCCGAGCCCGGCCGCCGCGCAGGGCGTCGATCAGGCAGAGGCATTGATAGAGGTTTGGGTCGGATCGGGATGCGGCCGGTGCCGACCGATAGAGGGGCTGGAACGACTCTCCCCGTGCCTCGCCCTCGGCGTCAGGCCAAACGGGGATCGGATCGAGCCCGGCATGAATGAGGTCGGAGAGCGGCGGCGCGGCGTGGGCGGTCGGCATGCCCTGCGCCTGGCGACCCCTGACGGCTGGAAAGGCATACCTGACGCCATGCAAAACAAACTCGAGAATGGCATGGTGAATCGGCTGTCGATCAGCGCGCAGAAGACCAGCGGCCTTCGCTCGTTTTACCGCCGCGTGAGCCTCTGACTTGCTCAGATGGAGCGAGGCGGCGAGTTGGTCGTAGGTGAGGGGACCGGCGATGAGCAGCTTCAACGTGACGACGAGGTCATGAGGTTTGAGTTGCATGCCACCAGCATACGTTCGCTGTTCGCGAATCGCGAACAGCGAAGTTCGAAAATAAGGATGCCCTTTTTCAACCGATTCGGAGTCGGCATTCCCGATGAGGCCATCGCAGGGCCTGCGAGGACAAATGGCCCCGAGGGGGCAAGCGAAAGATATGCCGCAAAAGAAGGAAGCTTCGCGGCATGGCCGCGAAACGACAAGAGCGGGCGAAGGGACTCGAACCCTCGACATCCAGCTTGGGAAGCTAGCGCTCTACCAACTGAGCTACGCCCGCGAACTCTTAAATCTTAGCAGATCATCGGCGCCATGCACGAGGGGCCTCCGACGCCCGCTTTTCAGCGGCCCGATGGTGGCGCCGATGGTGGCGCCTCCGGCTGCAACAGCCGCCGCAGGAGCCGGCCACGTCGCGGCCCGCCACCCAACGGCCCAGCCCCAGGCGCGCCCGCCCCGGCGGCACCAGTTGCGGCAGGAGCTCCCGGAGCTCCTGGTCCCGGTCCTGCCACTGCCCCAGCCCCCTCACCCGCCGGCGGAGCTCCCTGCCCAGGCTGCGGGCCACTGGCCCCCTCCGCCGCCGCACGCTGGGCGCGCCGCCGGGCCACTTCTTCGATCAGCCCCCCAACCAGATCGATGACCCGATCGGTCTGCGGCGAATCGGCCATCTGCGGCGCCAGCCGATCCTTCAACCCGTCGATGATCTGCGCCGCCCCACCCCGCGTGGGCTGCTCCTCCGTCGGGGGCTCTCCGCCTTCAGCCAGGGGCCGGGCGTCGTCGCCCGCTGCAAACCCCGCCGGCGGTAAGCTCCCGGTTGGCCCGCGATCCCCCGCTGAAAATGCCTGGCCTGCCTGCGGCCCGACACCAGGACGCTTGATCGGTGACCACCCCGGTCGCGGTGACGGAGAAGGGAGCACCTCGGATTGATCGCCGACACCGCCCGCCGCATCGGCTTCGCCACCGGTGACGGCAGCGCTGGCGGCGCCGTCAGCGGCGACGGCAGCGCCATCGGCCTGCCCGGGGGCCCAGCCCGGCCGCGGCGGTGTGGAGGCTGCCGGCTGCGGCGGGGCTGCCGGCTGCGGCTCGGCGCCAGGAGCCGCTGTCGGCTTCTGGCGGAGGCGATCGATCGTCGCTGCGATCACGCCGGCAGCCGCCCCGCGGATCGAGCCGTCGAAATCGATCCGCGGCTCGCCGAGCTTTCCACCGATCCCGATCGACACCGTCTTCCCGGCCAGCGAAGCAAGGATCGGGCGGTCGGCGGGAAGGTCGGCCGGGAAGGGGAGGGCGAGCTTGAGGTCGAGAACCTTGTCGTCGAGACCCACCGACCCCTGGGACGTGAGATCGAGACGGCTCCCGCCACGCGGCAGCGGAAAGCCGAACTCGAGCCCCTCGTGCCACATCCGCCGGTCTTCCATCCGGAACGCGATCTGTGAATTGTCGGCGATGCGGATCGATGTCGGCACCTGGATCCGCCCCGGCAGCGCCGCGAGGATCCCCGACACCAACGGCCCCGGGCCGAGATCGACTGCATGCATCGTGAGTTTTCCGGAGAACATCGACTTCTCCGGCGCTCCCACCGGGAACGTGCCGCCATCGAGCGCGAGCGAGAATCGCCCGCCCGTCCGCGTGGCGTCGGCCAACACCGGCGCGATGTAGGCGAGCACCCCCTGGGCCACGCTCGGCTCGAGCTCGGCCCCCTCGAGGATCGTCGTCGGCTCCAGAGTCCATTCGCTCGCATCCCCCGCCGGCGTGTGGGCCAGACGGAGCGTGACATCGATCGGATCGCTGATCCACGGATCGGGAGACCACGGGCCCTCGATCCTGACGCGGGCATCGACGACGTTGAGCACCATGCGGAGGGGAGTCTTGCGCGGAGGACGGTGGCCCTCGTCGGGGTCGCCAGGATCGACGAACAGACCCGCGGCGTTGGAATTACGATCTTCGTCGAAGACGACATGCGTCTCGAGCCCCGTGACAGTCACGTGGCCGACATCCCCCCCCGTGAAGAGGAACGCGGCGATCCCATGGGAGGCCTCGATGCGCTGGATCACCACCGGCTCGCGGGCGCCATTGGCGGGGACCACCACGACATCCTCGAAGACGATCGGGCCGAACCAGGTGAACGTCGCCTTCGCCATCTCCACCCGGCCGTGGAGGTTGGGGACGTTTCGCGACACCCACGCGGTCACCCGTGAAGGCTCCGAGAGCCACCACGGCACCACCGCCCCGCCAAGGAGGATCACACCGAGGATCACCAGCCCCGCCGTGGCCAGCAAGCCGGTCCAGGATCCCTTCGCGGCAGCGGTCAGCGGAGCAGCGGGCATGTCGATCGGCATGGCACCAGCGGGGAAGGAGGGCAAGGGGGGGCCGGACGGGCGGGAGGGAGCCGCGTCAACGGGAAGGCGATCAGTCATGGTAGAACACCTGCGGGCGTCGCCGGGCTCGGATCGACAGGAGTCAATTCATCCTATCGAGGGAGAGAGCGGGAAAAAGGAGGCCCTGAGCAGGAGGCCGAAGGCCGGCGGAAAAGCCCCCGCGACGGTACGGTGCTCGGCGGGGAAAAGTTGGCAGAATCGCCACGCCCCGGCGCCAAAAAAAACCGGGCCCCCCTGGCGGGAGGCCCGGTCTGGATTGGGACGACTCTTGCGAACCGTCGTTGAATCCCGGCGCCGATCAACCCGTGCCCCAGGGCAGGCACGCGAGGAGCGAGCACCAGACGATTCAGGTGCCGACGGCGGCAGGAGCAGCCGGGGCCTCGGTCGGAACGGCCGGAGCAGCCTGGGTCGGCACGCCCTCGGAGATCACGCTCGAACCGCTGCAGTCGCCATTCGGGCAACCGCCGGAGACCGAGCCACTCTCGACACCGTACTCGGCCGAGGCTCCACCGCAGCTCGAGCAACCGCTCGAGACGGCACCGCCCTCGACCATCTCACCGCCACCACAGCTCGAGCAACCGCTCGAAGCCGGGGCGGAATCGCCGCAGCTGCCGCAGCCGCTGTCACATGCCGGAGCGGCCGGAGCAGCGCCGTGGCAACCACGGGAAGCCTTCTTGGCGTGGAGCTTGGCGAGAAGGCCAACACGCTTCTTGCCATGGCAGCTGGGGGCCGGAGCCGGAGCAGCCTCGCAGCCCGAATCACAAGCCGGGGCGGCTTCGGCAACCGCAGCGCCGTGGCAGCCCTTCTTGGCATGGAGCTTGGCGAGCAGACCACCATGGCACGACTTGCGGCCGTGACAACCGTGGCCGGCAACCGCACCCGACTGACCGCCGACGAGGCTGATGGCGACGAGCGCGATGACCATCGCAACCGACGAACCGAGGAAACGCTTCATCTTGAATCTCCAGGAAGAAAAAAATCGGACGCTACGCGTTCCGAATCGGCCGTCACGAACCGCTTCCGATCCGGGACGGCCACCGGACCGCAGCAAAGACGTTGCCAGTCCGGATGGCATCAGCCAGCCGGAGCGGAGAGCCCCCTGCGGAACACCCCGACAACCAGCGGCACTGCCCTGTAAGTGCTGCGGGTTGGCGAAAGATTGCCGTTTGGGGAGTCTGGGTAGAAGGCTAACAGCCGGGGGGGAGGTGTCAAGAACCGGCCCCGATCACCAGCTCACCCTATCTGGGGGGGACTGGGTTCGGCTGGACCGTCTGGGCCGGGAATCCGGGCCACAACAGGGGGGGGTGGTGCGAAACCCGGGTCTTTGCGGCCACAAAAAAAGGCGACCGGGAGGGGTCTCCCGGTCGCCTGGGGCGTTCGGTGGAGGTTTTTCCGGGCTGCGAGGCGCTCGGCCCGGCAGCCACGCCAGGCCGGTTCAGCGGCGGCGATCGCTCCCCGGCTGGGTGGCGGTGGTGACGGCCGGCTGCCCCCCTTGCGAAGCCGGCGGGGCCGGCGCGACGGTGCTGCCGGTGGTTGCGGCGGGCGAACTCCCCTCCGCCTGCTCGGCCGCCTGGGCCCGGCGCTGCATCTCCACGGCGACCATTTCCGTTTTCGCGATCATGTCGTTGGGATCCTCGAAGTTCAGCAGAAGCGGCGCCATGTCGTCGAACACCTTCATCGCCATCCCCACCACGCGCCAGCCCTCCGGATCGAGACGGACCACCCAGACAATGTTCTCCGTGCTCTCCTGCCCCGCTTCGTCGGTGTCGGACCACACCGTCCCGACATGGACGAGGTCGCCGGAATCACCGATCGGTTCGCAGTCCTTCACCTGATAGCGGGCGGAGGGGTTCACCGGCGGCGCGACCGTCAGGCCGAGCTCCTCGGTCTTCGTCCGAGCGACGGTCGTCAGCATCGACGAGGCCGCCGCGTCGTTCCCACGTTTGATCGCCTCGAGAAACTCAACCACCGTGGCCTTTGCCGATTCAGTCCCCCCCGACTTCGCGCCGGCGGTGGTCGCCGTTCCCCCACCCCCGGAGCAACCGGAGAGAGCGAGGCCGCAGACAACGGCACAGCCGGCGAGGAAACTCGCGGTCCAGAGGGACCAGCGGCCAACCTGAGACAACACAGGAGCAGGGGGGGAATTGAGAATCATCGGGAACTCCATTCCGGCGGGAATTGATGGGTGCTTTCGGGGCGGCGGGCCAGGGTCGACCGGCGGCCTGCCGGCGGGAACAATCGGGGCGGAAGGGTGACGGCGCCGCGGACGACGGTCAAGGTGAATAACGGCCTGGAAAAACCAGCGGCCTGGGGGGTGACGCGCGGTCGGGAGAAGGGGATAGGATGGAGATCGCGCTGGCCCCGATTGCCTTTTCCCCCCATCCTTCCCCGCCCCGCCAGCGACGCGGTGCCCCTGCTCAACCTTTCCCCCCCGCCCTGATCCCCGATGCCCCCGCCCACCTCCTTCCCAACGCGTCGTTCACCGGCTGGCCGCCGCGCTGCGGCGGGGATGATGATCCTTGCCGTCGGCCTCGCCGTTGGGGCCACGCCCGGCGATGCCGCCCAGAGCGGGCGCCGGCCGCGAGAGCGGCAGCGGGCCAAGCCACCGGCCAAGGCCTGGGACAAGACGTCGAAATCGGCGTTCTTCGATGACGCCTTCGCGACCCTCGACGGGGAACGCCCCGACTTCGCCGCCGCCTCGGCGGCCCGGGCGGCGGGGCGGAATGGCGCTCCGGCCGCGGCGGCCGGTGGGGAGGAGGGCGGATTCCGCTGGTCGACCCTTGTCTCCCCCGACACCCTCACCGACGAGGTCAAGGAGCAGCGGAAGATCGTCATCGCGTCGATCGCCTCGGCCTCGGAATTCAAAGGGGGGGGCTACGACAAGGCCCGCGAGGCGTTCAGCGCGATCGCCTTGGTGTACGGGGTGATCGCCGCGCATGACGGTGATGTCCGCTGGAAGAAGGATGCCGAGAACGCCCGCGATCTCTTCGCCCGGGTCGGCTTCAATTGCAAAGTGGGGACCGACGGTTCGTTTGCCGAGGCGAAGGCCCGGGCCGCCGACCTGGACGCCCTCCTCGACGGTGGGGCCCCCGCCAAGAAGGCCGACCGGGAGGAGGATTTCGCCTGGAGCCAGGTGGCGGCGCGGCCAGCGCTCATGAGCCGTTTGGAAGTGGCCGAGCAGACGGCCGGCGGGATCGTCGCCTCCAAGGCGGATTTCGAGAAGCAGGTCGACGCGCTTCTGCGGGAGGTCGAGATCGTCGCCGCGATCGGCGAGGTGATCCAGCAGAAGGACTTCGAGTACCACGACGACGACACCTACCGGGCTTATGCCGCCGCGATGCGCGAAGCGGCCGTGCGCGCCCGCGACGCGGCGCGGAAGTCCGACTACGATGCCGTCCGATCTGCGGTCGGGGATCTGAAGAAGTCGTGTGACGCCTGTCACGGCGACTACCGCAGCTGACACCGAGGAACTGCCTGTGATGTCGAGAGGACGATTTGCCGGCCCACGGCCGGAGCGCGGGGCCACCGGCCGTGGATCCGGGCCGGCCTTGCCGCGGCGCGGTCGGGGGGGCGAGGCGCGGCGCCGCCCGGCAGCCCGGCCCCGCGAGCGCGACCGCGGCGACGACGAGCGCGGGCCGCTCGAGATCGCGCTGGTCGGCGATCTCACCGACAACGAGGCCGACCTCACCGACAAACTCCTCGGCGTGCCGCCGGGGGGGGAGTGCACGATCTGGTTCGATTCCCCCGGTGGCAATCCCTACTGCGCGATGGCGCTTGCAACGCTCATGAAGTTGCGCGGCGTGCGGGCGACGGGGATCGTCGGCGGCGAGTGTTCGTCGGCCGCGCTGTGGCCGTTTGCCACCTGCGTCCGCCGGCTCGTCACGCCGTTCAGCGTGTTCCTCTTCCATCCGATGAAGTGGCAGAGCGAGGAGCACATCGGGATCACCGAGGCGGCCGAATGGTCGCGCCATTTCGTCGAGATCGAGGGAGAGATGGACCGAATGCTCTGCGACCTGTTCGGCAGGTCACACGACCTCATCGCCCTCTGGATCAAGACCCACCGCTACGTCTCGGGAAAGGAGATGGTGGAGGCGGGGCTGGCGGAGATGGTGGCCCTGGAAACGCTTCCCGAGCTCCTCCCCCCCGCCGCCGACTGACCCCTCTCACGCTCCCTCGTCACGCTGCTACGATGAGCGTTATTCCCCCCCGACACCGTACCGGAGCGCCTCCATGCCCGCCCGTTCAGCCCTCGTCACCCTCGTGGTTGCCCTTGTCGCCGCCGCGGCCCCCGTCCAGGCCTGGCAAGACGGGGCCGATGCGCTCGCCTACACCATCGCCGAGGAGGGCTTTTCGCTTGCGGCCCCGGAGGGGTGGAAGCGGGTCCAGCCGAAGTCGTCGATCGTCGAGACGGAGTTTTCGATTCCTTCGGAAGGAGAAGGGCTCCAGCCCGGGCGGATGACCGTCATGGGAGCCGGGGGCAGCGTTCAAGCGAACGTCGATCGGTGGTATGGCCAGTTTGCCCAGCCCGACGGGAGCGACACGAAGTCGAAGGCGACGTCGAAGAAGCTCAAGCTGGCCGGATGCGACGTGACGATCGTCGACATCACCGGCACCTACAAAGACGCCCCCGCCGGGCCTTTTGCCGGTGGCAAGGCCGTCGACCGCCCCGATTACAGGATGCTCGCGGCAATCGTGGAAACGCCCGACCGCGGCAATTACTTTTTGAAGTTCTACGGACCGGGGAAGACCGTCGCCAAGCATGCTGACGGATTCCGCGCCATGGTCGAAGGGCTCGTGCCCGCCGCCAAGTGACGGTTCTGCTCCCCCGTTCCCGCTCCAGGAGTCGTCTGCCGACATGAAGATCCAGGACTTCCTCGACCATCACCGCATCGCCGGCAACCCGTTCGCCGAGGAAGACGCGCAGAACGACACCGTCTTCAAGCGCACCTGTCTGGAGTCGACCTTCCATCCGGCCTGGGACAAGATCTACGGCAACCCGGACGATCCGAGCACCGCGATCGTGTTCGGCGAGAAGGGGGCGGGGAAGACCGCGCTCAAACTGCAGATGGTGCGGCAGTTCGAGCGCCACGATACCGATCATCCCGAACGGAAGACGTTCGTCGTTCTCTATGACGACTTCAATCCGTTCCTCGATCGCTTCATCGACCGGGTCGGTCCGAAGCGGCCGGTGGAGAAGGTGCTGGCCCACTGGAAACTGTGGGATCACATCGACGCCATCCTCGCCCTCGGCACGACGCAACTGGTCTCGAAGCTCATCGAGGGGGGTGGGCGCGAGAAGCACCGGCTCGCCGGCCCGCAGGCGCGCGATCTGTCGCTCCTGGCAGCCTGCTACGACCAGTCAACCGGCGAGACCTTCCCCTCCCGCTGGGCCCGGCTCCGTCGGCTCGTCGGCTACAAGACCTGGAAGTCGTCCTGGTCGGGGTGGCTGGGAATGGTGGCGACGGCACTGATGGCCGGGGCGCTGGTGTCGGGGGGAGTGCGCGGGAATCTCGAGTGGACGCGGCTGTGGTGGCCGTGGACGCTGCTCGTGGCCGCGTGGGCCCCTTGGCTGTGGCGGCGTGCCCGGGCGTGGTGGACCGCGCGGTGGATCGTGCGAAGCATGCGCACCGGCAACCGCACCACCGGCCAGCTGGCCCAGGCCCTGGCGCGGATGCCGGAGGTCGATCTCGCCGGCCAACCGCTGCCCAAGCATGCGCGCAGCGACGACCGGTATGAGCTTCTGGCGAAGTTTCAGGGGGTGCTTGCCGCCCTCGGCTACACCGGGATGGTGGTGATTGTCGACCGCGTCGACGAGCCGCACGCCGTCAACGGCCAGGCCGAGCGGATGCGGCTCCTCGTCTGGCCGATGCTCGACAACAAGTTTCTGAAGTCCCCCGGGCTCGGATTCAAGCTCCTCCTCCCCGAGGAGCTCTACCGCTTCATCGAGCGGGAGGACGAGCAGTTCAACCAGCGTGCCCGACTCGACAAGCAGAACCTCGTGCCGGGCCTGGAGTGGACCGGCGAGACGCTCTACGACATCGCCTCGCAGCGGGTCAAGGCGGCAAGCGTCGGGAGCCCTCCGGCAACGCTCGCCCAGCTGTTCGATCCGGCTGTTGACCAACGGCGGCTGATCGATGGATTGCGGAGCCTGCGGGTGCCCCGTCATCTGTTCAAGTTCCTCCACCGCCTCCTTGTATCCCACTGCCACTCCCACACCTCGGAGCAGCCGGTGTGGACGATACCGCTGGAGCAATTTGAGCGGGAGTTGGCGGTGTTCAAACGCGATCAGGATGCCTTCGATCGCGGGCTCGCCCCGCGTTAGCAGGCTACGGAAACGTCATCCCAGAACGATCCGGCGGCGGGCACCTGTTCCCCAGCCGGCGGGCGCTGGCTTCCGGGCGCAGACCGCAGACGCGCGAAAACCAAAACTCTGCGCGCCCGGAGCTGGTGGTCGGTCGCAGAGGGTGACTGCCCTGGTAGGGCCTTACCGGCGTCATAAATCCCCCTGGAGAGTGATCCCCGGCCGGCTCGGCCGGGCCGAGGGCTGATTTGCATTGCCCTGTTTGTCTGGGTAATTTGCATCAAATAATCAGCCTAGGGGGCCTGGGTTTTTCTACCCGCCCCCGTGTTTTAGGGGACTTGTCCGTGGTCAATCGCAACATTCCGCCCGTGCATGCCGTCTTGGGAATCATCGAGGATTCCCGCACTCTTCCCACGCAGGGGGACCTCGGCGACGCCTGGTATGAAGAGGCCAAGGGGCGGCTGTGGATCTGGGACGACATGAACTCCCGGTGGGTCGATCTGACGCTGTGGCGCTCGGGGAATGCGGTGTCCGGAGCCGCTGGCCAGGCCGGCGCTGCCGGTCTGGCGGGTGTTCAGGGAGAGCCCGGGCCAAAGGGGGAGCCCGGTATTCAGGGCGATCCGGGGACGGTCGGTCCGCGTGGCGAACCGGGCCCGGTGGGGCCGAAGGGGGATCGGGGAGAGCCCGGTCCGGCCGGTCCGCAGGGGAAGCCGGGCCTTGACGGGAAGCCCGGCCCGGCTGGGAAAGATGGCAAACCGGGGCCGGCCGGTCCGGCGGGCCCGCAGGGGAAATCGGGGCTTGACGGCATCGATGGCGTCAACGGCCTCAACGGAATCAACGGCAAGGATGGGAAGCCCGGTGTCGCTGGCCTCAAGGGGGAGCGCGGCCCAGTGGGCCCGGCTGGCGCGGCTGGCAAGCAGGGCCCCGCGGGAGCGCCCGGCAAGCCTGGCGCGGCTGGGAAAAACGGCCTCGACGGCAAGGATGGCAAGCCCGGCGTGGCCGGCCCCAAGGGGGAGAGCGGCCCCGCAGGAGCGCCCGGCAAGCCCGGCGTGGCTGGGAAAAACGGCCTCGACGGCAAGGATGGCAAGCCCGGCGCGGCTGGCCTCAAGGGGGAGAGCGGCCCCGCAGGAGCGGCCGGCAAGCCCGGCGTGGCTGGGAAGAACGGCCTCGACGGCAAGGATGGCAAGCCCGGTGTGGCCGGCCCCAAAGGGGAGAGCGGCCCGGCGGGAGCGGCCGGCAAGCCCGGCGTGGCTGGGAAAAACGGGCTCGACGGCAAGGATGGCAAGCCCGGCGCGGCTGGCCCCAAGGGGGAGCGTGGCCCCGCGGGAGCGCCCGGCAAGCAGGGCCCCGCAGGAGTGCCCGGGAAGCCCGGTGCGGCGGGCCCTAAGGGAGATGTCGGACCGGCTGGGCCGACGACCGGTCTGCGGGCCTCCGGTGCTCGTGATGTCACCGCCGCGATGCGGCTTCCGAGCGGCGGCGGACTCGACCGCGCCGTCCTGAAGCGGGTCGGGGACACCGTCGAACTGTCGCTCGTTGGCCTGCGTGGCAGCCGCCAGCTGAAGGGGCTCCTCGGCAAGATTCCCGCCGGCTTCCGTCCGTCGCTCCCCCAGAGCGTCGTGACGGCCGACGAGGGATTCCGTCAGGTGCGCGTCAGTGTCGATGGTGGGAATGCCGGCGTCTCCGTCAACCAGCCGGCCGGGGCTGGGGGCCTCGGCAAGGTGGCGACGTCGCTCGTTTGGCTGACCAACGACGCCTGGCCGACGACGCTCCCCGGAAAGCCATGGAACCGTTGATCTCGTTCCCGGCTTGGTAGGCTCGGAGACTCGAGGTGCGAGACGCTCCGGGATCTCCCATGGCCGAGCCTGATTCCCCACCACCGCCGGCACCGGAGCTTCCGGAGCTCCACTCGCTCGTCGTGGGGCGCGACGCGATGGCGTGCCGGTTTGAGGTGGTGTTCAACGCCGGCGAGGTGCTCGATGCAACCGAGCTCGGCCTGGCGGCGCTCGATCTTGTCGACGCGATCGAGGACCGGATCACCGTCTATCGCGACTCGAGCGAGCTCGCCCGTCTCAACGCCACCGCCTCCCAGGGGTGGCAGCCGGTCGCGGCGGACCTCGTGGCCCTCCTCGCCCACGCCCGCTCGCTCCATGCGCGGACGGCCGGTGGCTTCGATCCGGCCGCCGGGAGCCTCGTCCGTGCCTGGGGCTTCCTGCGGCGCCAGGGGCGCACCCCCGATGCCCCGACGCTCGCCGCCGCTCGGGCGGCGGCGGGGATGGAGCATGTCGAGATCGACGAGGTCTCAGGGCGGGTGCGATTCACGCGCCCCGGCCTCGAGCTCAACCTCGGGGCGATCGGCAAAGGCTGGGCGCTCGATGCGGTAATCGGGATGCTCTCCGCCGCCGGGGTGGTGAGCGTGCTCGTCCATGGCGGCTCGAGCAGTGTCCGCGCGATCGGGGTCCAGGGGCCGGCCCTTCCCGGACGGCGCGGGTGGCGCGTCGGCATTCGCCATCCGCTCCGGCCGGGGCGGCGGCTGGCCACCGTAACGCTCGTCGACGCGGCCCTGGGAACGAGCGGCTCGGGGACCCAGTTCTTCGTCGACCGTGGGCGCCGGCTCGGGCACATCCTCGACCCACGCAGCGGGCTTCCGGCGGAAGGGGTGCTGTCGTCGACGGTGATCGCGCCCCGCGCGGCCGATGCCGACGCTCTCTCCACCGCGCTGTATGCCCTCGGGCCGGCGGGGCTCGAGCGGATCGCGCCGGCCGGTGGCGACTGCGCCGCGGTGCTCGTCGTCCCCGCCCGCAATTCCGCCAATGTCCGCGTCCTCACGGCGAATCTTGATCCCCAACTCGTCGAGTGGGATCCGGGGGAGGGGCTGGAGGTGGTACGCGTGATGTGAGCGGCGCCCACGGCGCGCCCGTCCGCGGCGGCGACGCCCCTTCCTGGCAGGCCAGGCATGCCGCCCGAGCAGGCTGGGGATAGACTCTGGGACCGATGGCACGAGGCGGTCGCAAGTGCGTAGCACGCGAGAAAACCGGTGGTTTTCCAAGTGGACTGGTTCCACTGGCTGCCCCGCAGCCGGTGCGGTCAGGGATGACTTTTTCCGCGGGCAGCAGAGGGGGGCCGACGCCGGCGGCGGGCCGAACGGGTGGAGAAGGATGGCATCGGATGGTCCCGGATGGAGAACGGGCCGAGGCAGAATTGCCCTCGCGCGGCAAGAGCGATCGGGGAAGGGAGGGCGGTGCCGGCCCGTTTCCGGAGCCGTCGGAGGGCGGAAGTCCCCTGCCCCGGCGGTCTTCCTGGGGTACACTGATGGGGCGTTGCACGACACGGGCCGACTCCCTGGACACCCGACCGAACTGAACATGATCGAGTGGTTCGAGCAGGGGTCGTACCTCGGCATCGTGATCTTCCTGACACTCACGGGGATCGGGCTCCCGGTGCCGGAGGAGGTGCCGATCATCGCTGCCGGCGTCGCCAGCAAGGCGGGGGCGCTGCAGTGGTATTACGCTCTCCCAGCCTGCCTCCTCGGCGCGGTGCTCGGCGACAGCCTGATGTATGCCGTGGGGAGATTTTTCGGCGCCAAGATCCTCCGCGACCATCCCTGGTGGTCGGGGTTTCTCACCCCCGAACGCGAGAAGACGATCGAGGATCTCATCAACCGGCACGGGATCAAGGCGTTCTTCGTCGCCCGGTTCCTCGTTGGCCTGCGGAGCCCCTTCTACCTCACCGCGGGCATGCTCAAGGTAAAGTACCGCTGGTTCCTCCTCGCCGATCTCCTCTGCGCGTCGGTGGTCATCGGCGGATTCTTCGGGCTGGCCTATACCTTCGGGGACAGCATCAGCGGCTTGATCCGCTCGGCCGAACGGGGGCTGACGCTGGCGGCGATCTCGCTCGCCTTCCTGGCGGTGGTGGCGTTCTTCTGGTTCCGGAAGCGGCGGATGCAGATGCTCGACCGCGACCCCGAGGCGCTGTTCGAGAACAAGGAACTGATCTTCGGTCCGGCCGGCGACAGGATCGTCGATGCCGTCGGGATCGGCGACGGCCATACCACGCATGTCGAACCGTCCCCCGGTGACCGTCCCGGCGGCCGTGACTGACGGCGGGACTGGTCGTGCCGATTCTGCCGATTCACGCTGGGGAAATGTCCCGTTTCGGCAAGCTTGTCGACATCGGGCGACTTTGATGTCGCCAAACGGCGACCTAGGTACCTGTGGAGCTTTTTTCGTCCACGGGATTCACCATGCGCGCCGACCACCTTCCCGCACCGTACAGCCTCCCCTCTCCGCTCCCGACGCCCGGGGGAACCAGCCGGGCGACGCGCGGGACGGAGCGGAACGGGGCGCGCGGCCGGGTGGTCGTCATCGATGCCGATCGCCGGGCCGCATCGGGAACAGCGGCCTGGCTCTGTACCCAGGGGTGGCACGCCAGCGCCGCCGGGAGCGCCGACGAGGCCCGCCGCCTCGTCTCCCGCGGCCGGTGTGATGCGTGGGTCGTCGTCGGCCAGGTGGCCGTGCGGGGCGCCAGGGCGGTCCGCCAGCAGCTCCCCCCCCGGCACGCGCTCGCCAGGCTCGTCGCCGTTCTCCCCCCCCAGGCCGATCCCTCCGGATGGGACCTCACGATCGGCTTCCCGGCGGCCGACGATCGGCTGTTGGAAGCGCTCACGAAGGCCTGTCCGACCCCGTCTCCGGACGTCGAACCGGGCCTGGCTCCGGTCCAGGCTGCGCCAGGGGATCGGGTCGCGATTCTTGGGGAAGACCCGGCGATCCGCCAGGTGCTCGACATCGCCCGTCGCGTTGCCGACACCGGGGTCACGATCCTCGTCACCGGCGCCAGCGGCACGGGAAAATCGCTCCTGGCCCGGGAAATCCATGCCATCAGCGGTCGCCGCAGCGGGCGTTTCGTCGAGGTTGCCTGCGGCAGCCTGTCGGAATCGCTCCTCGAGAGCGAACTGTTCGGCCATGTCGCCGGCGCGTTCACGGGGGCCACGGCCGACCGCGAAGGGCGATTCGCCCAGGCCGATGGGGGGACGATCTTCCTCGACGAGATCGCCACCGCCACGCCCGGCCTCCAGGTGAAGCTCCTCCGCGTTCTCCAGAATCTCGAGTTCGAGCCGGTGGGGGGGGGAACGACGCGCAAAGTCGACGCCCGCCTCGTCCTCGCCACCCACGAGGATCTCGCGGCGCTGGTCGCAGCCGGCCGGTTCCGCGCCGATCTGTTCTGGCGGATCAATGTCGTCACGATCGAGATGCCGGCGCTCCGTGACCGGCGCTCCGACATCCCCCTCCTCGCCGGCCACTTCCTCGCCCGCGCTGCCACCCGGGCGGGGCGGCCGGTCGACGGCTTCACCCCGGGGGCGCTCGCGGCGCTGCTGGCCCACGACTGGCCCGGCAACGTCCGCGAGCTCGAGCACGCCGTCGAACGCGGCGTCTATCTCGGCACGACCAGCCGTGTCGACGTCGCCGATCTTCCCCCGGCGGTGGCGGCGGCCGGCACGCTCCGGGCCGGGCCGCGCGGCGCGGGGGCGCTACGAGAGTCGCTGGCGGTGCCGGAGCGGCAGATGATCCTCGAGGCGCTCCAGCGCCACGCCTGGCGGCGCGACGCGGCAGCCCGGGCCCTCGGAATCAACCGGACGACGCTCTACAAAAAAGCGAAGCGACTGGGGCTCGATCTCTCGACGCTCCCTGCGGGGGGCTGACCCCGCGCGAGAATGTCACCCGATCAACCCCTGCACCGGTTCGCCACCGCCGCCGCCTCGGGCCAGTGTTCGGCGAAGCGGATGACGTCGCGAAGATAGCGGGCTCAGATCTGGCTCCATGCCGGCGCGGCGAGGAGCCGATCGACCTCCGCCGCACGTTTGTCGGGGGACTGGTCAGCGCAGCGGGCCCCGTCGAGGAGGATCAGCCGACGGCGGGCACCCACCCCGCGGCGAGGGACCAGGCGAGAAACGCGGCGAGAACGAGCCGGTAGATGATGAACGGCCAGAGCGTGTGACTGCCGAGCATCGCCAGGAGCCAGCGGATCGCCCCGTAACCGACGAGTGCCGCGGCCAGCGTTCCGGCGGCGGCCATCGTGATCGACTCGGTGGAGCCGAAGATCGCGCTCCGTTCCTGCCAGGCCTCGAGGAGTCCGGCAGCCGCGACAGCGGGGAGCGAGAGAAGGAAGGAGAATCGGGCGGCGGTTTGCCGGTCGAGCCCGCCGAGCATCCCCGACGAGATCGTCACGCCGCTGCGCGACGTGCCGGGGACGAGCGCGAGCACCTGGGACAGCCCCATTCCCAGGCCGTCGGCGAGACCGATCCCCTCGAGCCCGTGCCGACCGGTCGGGCCGCGCCGCTGCCGTAGCCGGATGACGATCTCCGCCACCGCCATGAGCACCGTCGCCGCCACGAGGGCACCGATCACCACCTCGAGCCGCCGGGCCTCCCCCTTGATGAGCTTCCGGAGGGCGAAGCCGACGACCACGATCGGGAGGGTGCCGAGGAGAATCAGCAGCGAAACCCGCGACTCGGGGCTCCCCCATGGGCGCCCGGTCGCAATCCCCCGGAAGAATCCCCACAAAAGGGCCGCGATGTCACCCCTCATCGCCACGCAGACCGCCGCGAGCGTGCCGCACTGGATGACGGCCGAATAGGCCGCCCCGGGATCATCCCAGCCGAGGAGCGCCGGGACGATCCGCAGGTGGGCCGTGCTCGACACAGGGAGGAACTCGGTGAGCCCCTGAACGATGCCGAGGGTGATTGCTTCGACGAGAGTCATGGGACGGGCGGTCTGCCGGGGTTGGAGGGAGTCGTGGCGTGGGGCGGGCCGGCGCGGAAGGGGGCAGGGAATGCTATTTCCGATACGCGGGCTGTTCCCGCTTCAAAATAGCAGCCCCGTCGGGCATAATCGTCCGCTTCCCCGTAGGTGGGTGTGACAGCGCCGGTGTTGCCGCCGGAGGCTCGCGCCACCCATTCCTCCCCGAACACCCGTTTCACACACCCGGCCCTTTCCCCGCGCCCCGGCGCCGGGAGCCCGAGCCCAGGAGACCTCCCCGCGATGTTCCGCAATCTAAGCACCGTCGGCCTGCCCCTTTCCGGACGGCCCAGCGAGCTCATCGAACTGGCGCTGTCGTTCGGTTTCGACGCGATGGACATCGACATCGTCGACTTCCAGCAGCAGGCCGAGGCGTTCGGGGTCGAGCACGCCCGCCGGCTGATGGTTAGCGCCCGCCTCCAGTGCGGGGCGTTCCACCTGCCGATCTCGCTGATCGGTGACGCCGCCGCCTTCGAGGCCGACCTCGCCGCGCTCCCGACGCGGCTGGAGTTCGCCCAGGCGACCGAGGCGAAGCGCGCCATCGTCACGATCGCCCCCGCCTCCGACGACCACGCCTTCAAGGACTTCTTCGAGCTTTACAGGAATCGGCTCGACGCGCTCGGCGGTCTGCTTGCGAAGTATGGCATCAGCCTCGGGCTCGCCCTCGCACCGGAGGCCGAGGCGCGGGCCGAGAAGGCCCATCAATTCATTCACACCTACGAGGGCCTCGTCGGCCTGGTCAGCGTCTGCCATCCGAGCGTCGGCATCGTCGTCGATGCCTGGGCCCTCCATCTCACCGGCGAGCCGTTGGCGGTCATCGGGTCAATCCCGCCCGGCCGGATCGTCGAGGTGCGCCTCTCCGACGCGCCCCGGGATGTCGTCTCCACCGAGCTCAACCAGACGCACCGACTGCTGCCCGCCGAGACCGGCGTGATCCCCGCCGCCCAGATCCTCGTCGAGGCCCAGAAGGCGGGCTTCGACGGCCCCGTCACGCCCTGGGCCGATCGCTCGACCCTCGCCGGACGTGGCCGGGAGAAGATCGTCCGCCTCGCCGGCGACCGTCTCGAGGCGGTCTGGAAGGAAGCGGGCCTGCCGATCGTGCCGCGCTGGTTTGCGCCGTCGGCCCGCGAAAACGCCCCCCGGTTCGGCGAGGATCCTGCCATGCTCGCTGCAGCCGGGGCCCTCGACGGCAAGCCGGGCCCGGTCGCCTGATCCACCCCATCGGCCAGCCCTGCGAGATTCCTGGCAAACGTTCGGAAACCGACCGCTCGCAGGAGTGGCACGCATCAGGGCCGCTGTCAGGCCCCGCCGCGGATCCAATCGACTTGCGGTGAGCCGCCTCCCGCGAGGGCCGCACCGCGGCAAAACTCCGACACGTAGCGGAGCGGCTGCCCGGGGCGGTCGGGATCGCGGAACGAATCTCCCTTCTGGAGGATCGGCAGCTGGTCGGGCATGCCACCGAAGGCCCGCGCGCCGGCGGCCTGACAGGGAAACCACGAGCCGGTGCCGAGCTTGTCGACGAGGTGGAACTCGGGATAGCAGTGCCCCTCCACCCACACCGTCCGGGCCGGGATGCCATTGATCCTGGCGGAGGCGATGAACAGGCAGGTCAGTTCTTCGCAGTCTCCCCAGCCGTCGGCGAGAGCGCGGGCCGCCCCCTTCAGAGTGCCGTTACGGTATTCCACCTTCTCGCGGACGGCGTCGTAGATCGCCTCGACCTTCGCCCAGCCCTCGAGCCCCTCCCCGAGCGACTTGGCGAACTTCGTCACCTTCGGGTGGCGGGTTTCGATGTACGGGCTCGGGGCGAGGAAGGGCTTGAGTCCCTTTGCCGGCTTCTCCGGGATCGAGAGCTCCGACGTGTCGGTCGGAGCGATGATCGCCGCCCTCCCCACCGAGAAGGTGACGACGGCCTTCGCCTCCTGGCCGGCGGGGAGGTCGGGGATGTCGACGAGCATCTGTTTCACCCCCCCCGGCAGGGTCCGGTAGCGGACCTGACGGACGTCGGCCGAGAGATCCTCGCCGACCAGTTCCACCGTCTGTTCCGGCCATTCGGCCGGCACCGGCAGCGAGGCATAGATCCCCCGGCAAGGCCCCCCCGCGGCGACGACCGTGAGCCCGACGCGGTAGGGCTGGCGGCGGACATCCCCGAGCGTAGGCCCGCTCCCCGCCAGCGGTTCGTCGGCGAATTGGCCGAGGGCTCGGAGGGGCGCCATCCAGGGGCGCAGCCCGACGGTCAGCCAAGCGGCGTGGAGGAGGGTGCGGCGCGTCATTCCCGAGCGCGAGGCGGACGGGCGGGAAGCGGTGGGGCGGGTGGCATCCATGAAGGTGGCATCGGCCCGGGAGAGGGGGGGACTGTGGTCGGGCCGGTCCCGATTCGATGGGGAAATTGGGGAGGAAAGGGCAAAACGACGAATTGTTCAGGGCTGCCGTGGCTGCTACACTCCGAGGTTTCCACCTCGTGGCCCGTTTTTCCCCTTCCTCCAACCCGTTTTCCCGAAACCCCCACACGATGGTCAACCGCAACCTCATCCGCGAACTGGAACTTGGCGACGAAATCGATCAGGAGATCGAGCTGGCAATGGGGGGGACCGACAGTGGCGAATATGCCATTGGCACCGCCACCCTGTCGGTCAATTCGGTCCTTCACGGCAAGATTCTGCGGGTCGATGATGAGTTTGTGCTGGTCGACGTCGGTTACAAGAGCGAGGGGCACATCCCACGGAACGAGTGGGATGATTCGGAGCCGCCGCCGCAGGTGGGCGACACCGTCAAGGTACTCCTCGAGGAGTTTGAGGATGGCCAACTCGAGGAACAGCGCGGTCTGATCACCCTCTCGAAGCGGAAGGCCCGCCGCATCGAGGATTGGCTGCGGGTGATGGAGAGCGTCAAGGAGAATGACGTCGTCACCGGGTTCGTGACGCGGAAGATCAAGGGCGGGCTCCTTGTCGACATCTCGGGCGTGAACGTCTTCCTCCCCGCCAGCCAGGTCGACATCCGTCGTCCGGCCGACATCGGCGACTACTGCGGCCGCTGTATCCAGTGCCTCGTGCTCAAGATCGACGAGCAGCGCCGCAACATCGTCGTCTCGCGCCGGGCCCTCATCGAACAGGAGCGTGCCGAGCGCAAGAAGCAGCTCATGGAGACCCTCGAGGTCGGCCAGGTGCGCCGCGGCATCGTCAAGAACATCGCCGACTTCGGCGCGTTCGTCGATCTCGGCGGCATCGACGGCCTCCTCCACATCACCGACATGAGCTGGGGCCGCATCGGCCACCCCAGTGAGATGGTGGCGATCGACCAGGAGATCGAGGTCCAGGTGCTGCACATCGACCGCGAGCGCGAGAAGATCGCCCTCGGGATGAAGCAGCGGACCGCGAGCCCGTGGGCCAAGGTCGCCGACAAGTATCCGGTCGGCACCGTCTGCAAGGGGACGGTCGTGAATGTCATGAGCTACGGCGCTTTCGTGAAGCTCGAGGATGGTGTCGAGGGGCTCGTCCACATCAGCGAGATGAGCTGGACAAAGCGCGTCAGCCATCCCTCCGAGCTCGTCAAGCCGGGTGACGAGGTCGAGGTCGTCGTCCTTGCCATCAACAAGGAGAAGCAGGAGATCTCGCTGGGGATGAAGCAGACCCAGCAGAATCCCTGGGAGAAGGTCGCCGCCGACTACCCGCCCGGTGCGGTGGTCAAAGGGGTTGTCCGCAATCTCACCAACTACGGCGCCTTCATCGAAATCGACGACGGGATCGACGGTCTCCTCCATGTCACCGACATGTCGTGGACGCGGAAGGTCACCCATCCCAGCGAGATGGTCGACAAGGGGCAGGAGATCGAGTGCAAGGTGCTTTCGGTCGACCAGCAGCGCCGCCGCATCGCGCTCGGCCTCAAGCAGATGCACGAGGATCCGTGGACGACCGACATCCCCGCCCGTTACAAGCCCGGCGATATCGTGAAGGGGAACGTCACGAAGATCACCAACTTCGGCGTCTTCGTCGGTCTCGAGGACGGTCTCGAGGGGCTGCTTCACATCTCGGAGCTCTCCGAGGACAAGATCGAGAATGCCGAAGATCTCGTGAAGGTGGGCGACCCGATCGAGGTGAAGATCCTCCGCGTCGACACCGACGACCGGAAAATCGGACTGTCGAAGAAGCGCGTCAGCTGGTCGCAGGAACGCGAGGCCGCCGAGGGGACCGAGGAGGTCTGACCGACCCTCCCGCGGCCGAAGGGTGCCGGTCGGCCATGGACAAGGGCCGTGGGTCGATGATCGGCCCCGGTGTCAGGGAACGGCGGCTGTGGCGCGGGCCACGGCCATCGCCCGCACCGGGCCGATGACCTCGGCACCGGTCGCCTCCACCCCCTGCGGGGAAGTCGACGGTTCGACCGGAACGATCCGCAGTGACAGGCCGCGCGTGATCCGCCCCGCCGGCCCAATCGGCGTGACACCGCCGAACAGTCCCTCGGTGGCGGTGCCGAGGATCCGCATCCGCCGCAGCGGGGCATGGTTCGTTCCCTGCTCCCCGGTGCCGGCGTGCCCCTGCTCGAGGACCTCGGCCGTCGCCGGGTCGATGATGTCCAGCGCGATCGTCATGCTCCCCCCTCTGCCGGTGCGGGCACCGCCGCGCCCGACCCACACGATCACCCGGTCGCCGGGGGAGAGCGTCGGCAGATCGATCGTTTCCGGCGAAGTGGCCGGAGGCGAGGTCGGAGGGATCGGGGTGCCGATCGGCGCGTCGGCCGGTGGCTTCTGCGCCGGGGGGGATTCCGTCGAGGCCGACGGAGGTACCGGCTCCGTGGCGGCCGTCACCGCTGGGCCGTCGGATTCAGGCGGCATAGCCGGCGCGACGTCAACGCGGGACGGCGACGGCATTCCGGTCGGCGCCGGGGCAGGTTCGCGGGGGAGATCGACCGGGGCTTCCACGGCATCCCGGGGGAGCGTGGTCGATTCGAGAACCCGGCGGCCGCGGGCGAAGAACCGTCCCGCGTCCCCGGTGAAGGCGAACCCCCCCGCAAGAAGCGAGAGAATACAGCACTTGGCCAGCAGCGTCCGCATTGTCCGCACGACTCCCGACCACTCCAGGCCCCGGACACCCCGCGCCTGCCGGTAACTGTAGCCCCGGGGATCGGGCCGGCGGGGCGCGGTCGACCCAGGTGGGATCGCATTCGCGGGCTGGTGGTGGGGTGGTGGCGGTTTTCGGGGTCGGGCATGGCAGCAGGGTGAGGCCGGTCAGGCGAGCTCGGCGAGCGCTTCGAGCACCTTCTCGGCATGCCCTTCGGCCTTCACGTTCCGGAAAACCTTCGCCACCCGGCCGGCAGGATCGATGATGAACGTGCTGCGGACGATCCCCATCGAGGTCTTACCGTACAGCGTCTTCTCCCGCCAGGCCCCGTATTTCTCGGCGACCGCATGGTCGGTATCGACCAGGAGCGTGAAGGGAAGGGAATACTTGTCGCGGAACTTCGCATGACTGGCGGCCGAATCGCGGCTGACACCGAGCACGACCGCTCCGTGCGCGGCGAGCGCCGCGGAGGCATCCCGGAAGCCGCAGGCCTCCTTCGTGCACCCCGGCGTGTCGTCCTTGGGGTAGAAATAGAGGACGACGGCCTTCCCCCGGCAGCTCGAAAGTTTCAACCGGCCGCCGCCGTCGGTGGGGAGCGTGAAGTCGGGGGCCAACGTTGCCTCCTCGATCCAGTCGGCCATGACGGTCTCCTCCCGGTTGGTCGATGCCATGCTGCAACGTTTTAGCCCTCCCTCCGGCGCATGGCCAGCCCGTCCGTCGGCCACCGCTGTCGCCCTCCTCACGCCCCCTGGCCGGGGCGCGCTGGCGGTCGTTGGGCTGCGGGGGCCAGAGGCGACGCCGATGGTGGCGGCGCTCTTCCTGCCGCGGGGGAGAAGTCCTGTCGACGCCTGGGAGATCGGACGGATCGGCGTCGGACGATGGCGTGGCCACGACAGCGGGCCGGGGGGCCTGGCGGCCGAGGACGTGATCGTCGTCCGCGTGATCGGCGGTTGGGAGGTGCAGTGCCACGGGGGGAACGCGGCAGCGGCCGCGGTCGTCGAAGACCTCGTGCGCCTCGGGGCCGGGTGTGTGCCCTCCGGGGCATGGCACACCGACGGTGCTCCGACGACGGCCGCCGAGGCGCTCTCCCTCCTTGCCAACGTCGATGCTCCGCGCGGAGCGCGGATCCTCTGCCGGCAACTGGCCGGTGCGCTCGACCACGAGCTGGCTGGGATCGCGGCGCTGGTGGGGCAGGGCGAAGCGGACAGCGCCCGACGGCGTGCCGATCGCCTCCGGCGGGCCGCTCGGGTCGGTCTGCGGTTGGCGGAGCCGTGGCGCGTCGTCGTCAGCGGGAGGGTCAACGTCGGTAAGAGCAGTCTCGTCAATGTCCTCGCCGGCCACGCCCGGAGCCTCGTCTCCCCCCGGCCGGGAACGACCCGCGACGTGATCGAGACGGCGCTGGTCCTCGGCGGGTGGAGCGTGGTGCTCGTCGACACCGCCGGCCTCCGCGATCGCGATTCGGAAGCGTCGGGGGCGACCGAGCGCGCCGGGATCACCCGCGCCTTGGCGGCCGCGGCGGCGGCCGATCTCGTTGTCGAGGTCGTCGAGGTCGGGGAGCCGGTGGCGACGCCCGCCGGCCTCGTCGTCTGGTCGAAAGCCGATCTGCGGCCCGGGGTCGTCGTCCCTGCGGGGGTCATCGCCACTTCGTCACGCAGCGGCGCCGGGATCGTGGATCTCGTCGGCGCCGTGGTGGCCCACCTTGTTCCGGAAGCCGGAGAGCCGGGGCTCCTCGATGGGGCCGTCCCTTTTCTGCCGCGGCATCTGGAGCTCCTCGATCGGCTGGTCGGGGCTGAACCGGCCGGCGACAGCGCCGCCATTCGTCAGTAGACCGGCACCGTAGGATCGATCTCGGCGCTCCAAGCATCGATCCCCCCCCGCAGGCTCGTGGCGGAAGCGAATCCGCGCTCCCGCAGCCATTGCGTGACCCGGAGGCTGCGGACGCCGTGATGGCAGTGGACGACGATCGTCCTGCCGCGCCAGGCTTCCAGTTCCCCGATGCGAGCGGCGATCTCCTGCATCGGCAGGAGCACGGCGCCCTCGATCCGAGCGGTGGCATGTTCTTCGGGCGTGCGGCAGTCGAGGAGGAGACAGGGCTCGGCTCGGGGGGCGGCGAGGATCTCGGCGGCTTCCGGAGGGGAGATCTCGAGGGGCACTTCATCGTGGCGGGGGGCACTCATCGCGCAAACGTCTCCGGGATGGATGGCTGAAAATGGCGTCAAGGATGCCTTGAAGATTCGCACCGGGCAACGCCACGTTGCCGACGAACCAAAAAAAGCGGCAGCCGGAGGGAGGCCCCCCGGCTGCCGCAGCTGCAGGCAGATGTTTGCCGAAATCGCGGGCGACACATCACCCGATCACTCGCCGGCGGTCTCACCCATGTCGCGGGTGATGAGGGAGAAGTAAACACCCGGATCGATGTCGGGGGTCAGCGTGCTCTGGTGGCCGTCGCAGAACCCGTTGATCACCAAGCCACCGGCATGATCACTGCTCGGGCCCCAACCGGAGTTGCCGAGCGTGCCGCGGGTGCCAAAGTTGATGGAGATTCGTCCCTGAGCGGTCTGTGACGGACCGTAGGCGAGGGCCGACTGGACGCCGGCGGTCACCCAAATGCCGTTGTTGTTGACCGGGAGCGCTCCACTGTCGTCGGCGACCCCATAGACAACCGTCGAGGGGCCGTCGATCCAGGGAGAATTACCGGCCTCCTTCGACTCACTGAGGAGGATAATCTTCGATGTGCCGTCGCGCATCGCGGCGAACCCCAGGCCGTACTGCGGGCAGGGGTCGGTGTCAGCATTGGCGAACCGGGCCGGCTTATTGGCCATGGCGCCATTGTCGGTCAGCGCGGAGGTAAAGCTTCCCGCCTTGGAATAGGTGAGGAGGCCAGCCATCCCCTTGTAGTTGGTGATTGCGATCTGGTTCGCCGGGGGCGAACCGGCGAGCATCGACTTGAAGTTGCTGCCGGCAGCCATCTGCACGACCCCTTGGCCACTGAAGGACGGGCAAAGAAGCCCGGCGATTGAGGTCTGCGCGGCAAGCGTGGTGCCGTTGAGCGTGGTGGCCGCAAACGGCACGGCACCGCGCCCGAAGCGGTTGGTAGACGAGGAGAGGTTGTTGTAGAGGTTCGTCTCCTCCATGTAGGGGAGAATGTGACAGATGAAGCTGAAGGCCGCTGGCGAGGTGGCGTTGGCATTCGAGTTGAAAGTTGTCGCCGTTAAGGGATAGCGATCGCATCCCGCCGGCAGAACCTTGCGGGAATCGTGGAAGTTTTGCATCGCGAGGCAGAGCTGCTTCATCTTGTTGGCGCAGGAACCGCGGTTGGCAGCCTCACGGGCCGATTGGACAGCGGGCAGCAGCAGCCCGACGAGGGTGCCGATGATGGCGATCACGACGAGCAATTCGACGAGCGTGAAGCCGCGTCGATGGGAACCGGTGGTCCGGACAGACATGCAACACCTCCACCCGATTAGGGCAGCCATGAAAAAATAAAGAATGACGCCTCAACGAGAACGTGGGGCCAGACAGTTTCCCAGCCATGGCCAGACAACTGCCCAGCCGATCGAAAAAAGACCCCATCAACCCAAAGATGACCTCTCACCGTACGCGGAAACGTCGCGGAAAGTTCGGGCACCAATCCCCAGAAACCAGAATTGTGAGTAGTTTATGAGTGGATTGGAATGGTGTCAACTTATCAATCTCCATGGCAGCCATTGCATCCGATCCAGTCGCGGCGAGGGAGTTCGCGCGGAGCGTCGTCGATCGGCTGCGCGCCGACGGGCATGAGGCCCTGTGGGCCGGAGGGTGTGTTCGTGACGAGCTCCTCGGCCGGACGCCGGCCGATTACGACGTCGCCACTTCGGCCAGGCCGGATGTCGTTCGCGCGCTGTTCGGTCGCGCGCGGACGCTCGCCGTCGGTGCGGCGTTCGGGGTGATCACCGTCGTCGGGCGGCGGGGGAGCGGTCAGGTGGAGGTGACGACGTTCCGCACCGACGCGGCCTACACCGATGGCCGGCACCCTGCCGGCGTCGCCTTTTCGACTGCCGCCGAGGATGCCAAACGCCGTGATTTCACAATCAACGGGCTGTTCATGGACCCCCGGACGGGTGAAGTGCACGACCATGTCGGTGGCCGGGCCGATCTCGCGGCGGGGGTTGTCCGTGCCATCGGGGTGCCGGCCCTCCGCTTCGGCGAGGATCACCTGCGGATGCTCCGGGCGGTGCGGTTCGCGGCCGGATTCGGCTTCGTGCTCGAAGCCGAGACCCGTGCCGCGATCGAACGGCTCGCCCCCCGTGCCGCGACGGTGAGCCCTGAGCGGATCGCTGCCGAACTGCGGGCGATGCTCTCCCGCTCCGGACGCGGCCGGGCGCTCGAGCTCCTCGCCGAGACGCGGCTGGCGCCGGTCGTTCTGCCGGAGCTCACTCCTCCGGAGGGGCCCGCCGGGCTCGACTCGGCCTGGCTGGTTTCGGCCCGCGTCGTCGAGGCCCTCGATGAGCCGTCGCTCGAGGCAGCGCTAGCGATCCTCGCCGAGGGGGAGGGGGCAGCCCTTCCCCGCGTCGTGGCCCGGCTGCGGCTTTCCAACCGCGAGGCGAACGGCGCCTGCTGGCTGCGGTCTGCCCTCGACGATCTCGCCCCGCGCAGCGTCGACGAGCTCCCGATGAACCGACCGTGGTCGAGCCTCCAGCCCTGGTTCGCCCATCGCGACGCTCCGCGCCTGGCCGACCTCCTCCGGGCGCGCGCCGCCGTCAGCGGCCACGGGGCCGATTTCGCCGCCTGGGCCAGTGCCTGCCTGCTGCGGCCCCGCGCCGAGCTCGACCCGCCGCCGCTCCTCGGCGGCCACGATCTGATCCGTGCCGGCTGTGACCCTGGCCCCGCTCTGGGGGAGATGCTTGTCCGGATCAGGGCCCTGCAGCTCGACGGCATGCTGACCTCCTCGGCCGAGGCGCTGGCCTGGTTGGCCCAGCGGGGGGCCCCGGGCTGACGCCCCGGTCACCCCGGCGGGGCGTCTGGTTCGGGCAGATCCTCGATCCGCGTGAGGTGGAAGACGTCGAGGAACTTCCTCGTCGTCCGGTAGCTCGGGGCGCCGTCGTCGCCCGGGGACAACTCGAGGAGCCCGCGGCGGACGAGAAGCCGCAGGACGCTCGGCGAGGCGTCGCAGCCGAGCTCCACGAACCGATCCCGCACCACCGGTTGATTCCAGGCAACAACGGCGAGGACATCGAGGGCATCGGCGTCGAGGCGGACGAGCCGGGCCCGGCTCTCGATGACACGGCCGAGCGAGGCGTAGTCCTCGCGGAGCCGCATCACCCAGCCATCGGCGAGCGACACGACCTCGTAAGGGCAGTTGTTCGCCCGGTACCGGCGGGCCAGGTCGGCGGCTATCTCGTCGATCTCCTGCGGACGCACTCCGCGCATCAGCGTGGCGACCTGCTTCGCCCCGAGCGGAGCCCCCCCGGGAAGGCCGACAAAGAGGAGGGCCTCGAGAATCGTAGCCGGGCTGACCCGGCAGGCGGAGTCATGCTCCCCCGACCCGAAATCATCCTCGTCGAGGTTCGGCGAGGGATCGACCTCGACACCGGCATCCCCGTCGGCCGGCGTGGCGCCGCCATACGGGTCGGCCACCCCCATCATCGAGGCGAAGGCCCGCGCGAGTCGGTCGATCGACAGCCCGCCGTCGGCCGGCGCGGCGGTGATGCCCCCCGCGACCGGGGTCGGTGGCCGGCCGTCCGGCTGCGTGGCCGGCGGGGGCACCGCTTTGTCCTGCGCCGTGCGTCGCGACTTCGACGTTGCCATCCTTGGCCCTCATCAGTGGCGCGGGGATCTGGAGGGTGATCCCTCCCGACTCCCGGCCGATTCAATCATGGCTGATCGGTGGGAAACAAGCGTGGCTCGGTCCCCTTGCTCGAGCGTTTTCCCCGTTTTTTCATCTCCCGCCGCTCACCGACACGGCGCCCTTCGCTCGTGGCGGGGACGCTCTTGAGAGGCTCCGGCGCGCCGTCGAGGGGGTCCCCTGGCTGCGCCGAGGCGAGGCGCTGGCGGATCCGGGCGGCATACTGCGGCGAGAGCTCGCAGCCGAGGTAGCGCCTCCCCAGCTTCGAGGCCACGGCGAGCGTCGTGCCGCTCCCCGCGAAGGGATCGATGACGAGGTCGCCCGGATGGCTCGATGCCCGGATGATCCGGCCGAGGAGTTGCTCCGGCATCTGGCAGCCGTGCCAGCCGGAGCGTTCCTTGAACGTTCCGCAGACACGGGGGAAGTACCAGGTATCCTCGTCGGCCGAAAATCCCTCGGGGAGATCCTGGGGCCGGAGAATCCAGGTGTCGTCGGGGAGCCTTCCCTGCGGATTTGCGCGGCGATCGCCATAGACGAGCTCACGCGCCGATGGAACGCGGATCGCCTCGGTGTTGAAGGTGAAGGTGGCGGGATCGCGGACGAACTGGAAGATGTGGGCGTGTGACCGGCTGAACTTCTGCCGGCAGTTGACGCCGAACGTGTAGTACCACACCACCCAACTGCGGCAGGTGAGCCCGAGCTCCCGCGTCGCCAGCACCTTGAGCTCGGCGGCATATTCGTCGCCGATCGCCAGCCAGAAGGTGCCATCGGGGCGCAGAACACGGACGATCTCCCCCATCCAGAGCTTCGACCACCCCAGGTAATCGTCGGCGGAGCGGCGGTCGTCGTAGGTGTCGTAGTCGTAGCCGATGTTGAACGGTGGATCGGCGAACGCCAGATGGGCGCAGCCGTCCGGGAGACTGGCGAGCGATTTGAGGCAGTCCCCCTCGAGGAGGCGATTGGCGGGGATCTCCCGGACCGGGGTCGCCTCGGGCGTTGGATCGCACTGGTCGGCAGCGGCGCGGCGGGGCATCGGCAGGACTCCTTTCCGTCGATCATCTCGGGGCGCCGCTGACCACCGGCACCGCCCGATATCCACGCTAATCGACCCGCTCGCTGTCGGGGCTGCAAGCCCCCAGACGCGTCAGCGACGTTCCGCGGCGTCGGCAAAGGGAAGGAGCCGCGGATCGAGGCAGGCCGAGACCGCCTCGTCGCAGGCCTGCGCCGCGGCTGGGGCGCCGCTGTTGGTCGCCCCGAGGAGACAGAAATCGCGCCCCGGAGCCACCCAGGCCACACAGGTCCAGGTGGTGTTGGAGCCGGAGTGGGAGAGCACCCGCCCGCCCCCCCAGGCCCGCTCATGGAGACCCCAGCCGCCGGCGTAGTGCTCCCCGTCGCGGGGCGCGAGCCAGCGGGCCCACTCGCGGGGCAACACACCGAGACGTGGTGCGTCGCCCTCCCTCCGGTCGCCGGTGAAGGCGAGGACGAAGCGCGACCAATCCTCCATCGAGAGATGGACGCGCCCGGCGGGGCCCAGCGGCGGGGGATTGTCGATCCTCACCGGCTCCGTGACTCCCTCCCGCACGACATGCCCCCAGGCCCCCTCCCGGCCCTCCTCCGGCAGGGGGCCAAAGCCGGCCGTCCCGATCCCGAGCGGCTGGAAGACCTCCTCGGCGACGAGGTCTTCCCACGGCTTTCCCGCGCTCGATTCAACGACATGACCGAGGAGGGCGTAGCCGACATTCGAATACAGGAAGCCGGGCTCGGCCGGGCGTGGTTGGGAGAGGAGCCATTCGAGGAGCCCGCGCCGCGCCGCGACCGGGTCGCCGGGATGAGCGCGATGGAGAGCCCACCAATCGGGATTGGCCGGTGCGCCGCTGGTGTGCCGGAGGAGATCGTCGATCGTCACGCTGCCCCACCGCGACGTGGGGAGTGCCCCCCCTTCGGCCGCGCGGACCGCGGGGAAGCACTCAGCGAGCGTCGTGTCGGGGGAGAGCTTCCCGGCAGTCGAGAGCCGGGCGACCATCACGGCCGTCATCGCCTTCGTGCAGGAGCCGATGTGGACGAGATCATCGGTGCGGGCCGGATCGACTTCGCCATGCTTCCGCACGCCGCTGACCGCGAACACCCGCCGAGCGTCAGCGTGGAATCGCCCTGCCCAGAGTGCCGGGAGGTCATGCCTGGCACGGACTTCATCGAGCGTCGCCCGCAGATCCTCATGCCCCTCGGCCCGGGCGGCGCCGGAGGAGAGAGGCACCACAAAAAGGACCAGGGCGCTGGCGGCCACCAGCGCCAGGCCCGTACCGAAACGTGCCGGAGGGGCGATGCCCGCGGGAATCATTTTTTGAAATCGCCGGCGCGGATGATGATCAGCTTGTCGGGGTCGATGTGGCGGCGGAAGGCATCCTGCACCTGCTGCGGCGTGAGGGCCTCCACCCGCTTTTCGTCCTCCGCCACGCGGGCAAAAGTTCGGCCGAGATCGAGGTTCGCGGCGAGCTGGCTGGCGATCGTGCCATCGGACGAGCGGCCGGTCTTGCGGGCCTCGAGCCAGGCGGTCTTGGCGTCGGACAACTCCTGCTCGCTCGGGCCCGACTGGAGGAACCGCTTCAGTTCCTCCAGCGCCGCTGTCTCGACCGCGTCGATGTTGGCGGGGTTGGTGATCGCGTTGATCGTGAACCGGGCGTCGTTCCCGCGCGCGGGGACCGACACCGACGATGTTACGCCGTAGGAGAGCCCCTCCTTCTGCCGGATCCGGTCGCCGAGGCGGCTGGACAGGGCGCCGCCGCCGAGGATGAAGTTGCCGATCTCGAGGGCCACCTCGTCGGGTGAATCGTCGTCGAGGGGGAAGGCCAGGCCCGCCGTGAACATGGCGTTGGCCTTGTCGGGCGTGAGGATGTCGTCCTTGGCCCCTGTCACGTTCGCCTTCACCGTCCGCTCGATCCGCTCATAGGGCGTGGCGCTCTTCCAGCCGGCCAGCGCCTGGCGGACCTCCGCCACGGCCGCTTCGGGATCGAAGTCGCCGACGATCGCCACCTCGCCGGTGGCAGCGGCGAGCTGGTCGCGCCAGATTGCTTTCACATCGTCGAGCGAGAATGCCTTGAGATCGGCGATGTTCTCCTCGATGGTGCGGGCGTAGCGCACGTCACCTTTGGCGTAATCGGAGAGGGCCCGGCCGAGGGCGACGCCGGCGAGCATCTGCGGCTCGGTCTGCATCTGCGCCAGGCCCGCGAGCGACTGGGCCCGCATCTGCTCGAGCTCGTCGGCCGGGAAGGCGGGATCACGCAGAACCTCGCCGAGGAGACGGATCGCCTCCGGCAGCGTCGCCCGCTTCGCCTCCATGCTGAAAGAGAGCACGCCGGCACCGCCGCCAGCGCCGCCACGTCCGCCGCGGCGACCCCCCCCGCCCATGCGGACGCCGAGCTCGTCGAACTTTTGCCGCAGCTGCTGCCGGTCGTATTTGCTCGTTCCCGCCATGAGCATCGAGGGAAGCATGCCGCTGGCGGTGGCGAGCCCGGCGAGCGACTTCTCGTTGCCGTAATGGAGCGCAAGCGAGAAGGTGACCGTCTCACCCCGGTTTTTCTTCTCGAGGAGCGCCACCTTCACGCCGTCGAGGTCGATGACGCGCGTGCGGGCCTCGATGGTCTCCGGGCTGGGGTCGAACGCTTCCCCCGCCTCGACCGCAGCACCGCCCTTGTAATCCTTGACGAGATCAGCGATCGACTCGACCGCCGGCACGGCGAGGCGCTGAGGGGTATCGGCGGGGATGAAGATCCCGACGGTGCGATTGTGGGGATGGAAATAGGTCTTCGCCACCCGATTGACGTCGTCGATGGTCGTGGCGGCGATCCGGTCACGCTGGAGGAACCACAGCCGCCAGTCGCCGAGGGCCGCGGCCGAGGAGAGCGCCTGGGCCATCGAGGCGGCATTGGCGATCGCGTTGTCGTAGCCGCGTTTCGTCCGGACCTTTGCCCGATCGAGCTCCTCGGCGGTGAACGGCGTTTCCCCGACCTTGTCGGCGATCCCCAGGAGCACCTTCTCCGTCTCCTCGAGCTTCCCCTCGGCCGGCTGGGCCATGAAGGAGAACAGCCCGGGATCGTGGGCATCATCCGCAAAGGCACTGGCGCTGGTGGCGATGGCGGGCTCAACGAGGTTCTTCTCCAGCCGCCCGATCTTGTCTTCCGCGAGGATGCTCGCGAGCATCGAGAGGGGGGCCCAGTCGGCATGGGCCGAGGCGGGCATATGGTAGGCCGCCATCACCGCACCGACCTTGCCGACGCGGCGGAGGATCACCGTCCGCTCGCCGTCCTGGGCCGGCTCCTCGGTGTAGGTCGCATTCAGCCGCCGCGTCGGCTTCGGGATCGAGCCGAGGTATTTCGTTGCCAGTTCGAGGGCCTTCGCCGGCTCGAACTTCCCCGTCACGATGAGCACGACGTTGTCCGGCTGGTAGAAGCGTTCGTAGAAGTCGCGGAGGTTGTCGATCGGCACCCGCTCGATGTCGGAGCGGTTGCCGATCGTCGACTTGCCGTAGTTGTGCCATTCGTAGGCCGCCGCCTGGACGCGCTGGGAGAGAACCCTCTCCGGGCTGTTCTCCCCGCGCTCGAACTCATTGCGGACAACGGTGAATTCGCTGAGCAGATCCTCGCGCTTGATGAAGCTGTTGACGAGCCGGTCGCACTCGAGATGGATGGCAAAGTCGAGGTTTTCGTCGGTGGCCGGGAGGGTCTCGAAGTAGTTCGTGCGGTCGACGTTCGTCGTGCCGTTGAAGCTCGCACCGTGATCGCGCAGCGCCTTCGGCACCTCCGGGAAGGTCGGCGTCCCCTTGAACACGAGATGCTCGAGGAGGTGGGCCATCCCCGCCTCGCCGTAGCCCTCATGACGCGAGCCAACGAGGACCGTCATATTGACCGTGATCGTGGGCCGCGACGGATCGGGGAAGAGGACGAGACGGGCGCCGTTGTCGAAGACGTACTCGGCCACCCCTTCGACGGCAGCGACCGACTTCGGAGGTGCCGCGGGGAGAGAGGAGGCGAGCATGGCGACCATGGAGAGGAGGGAGGAACCCACCAGCAGAGGGTAGCTCCTGATGAGGGGGGCATCGGGGAAAAGGCGGAGCATGGCGAAGGTTCCTTCCCTGCGAGGTTGGGACGGTGTTCCGGGGGAGAATAGCACCACGAGGAGCGGAGGAAAACTGGCCGTGATCGGCCGCGGTCAGCGGCGGGGATGGCAAGGGGACGGCAAGGGGACGGCAAGGCGATCAGGGGGGGGGCGACCGGGGCAACTCGGCGAGGAGCTTCTTCAGCCGCTCCGCCCACGGCCGCTCCATCGTCAGCGAGGCGACGCGGTCGTCCGGATCGGCGAGAAGCGGATCGGCGGCGAGCGCTCGGGCGAGATGGTCGCGGGCCTCTTCCATCCGCCCCCGCTCGGCGACGATCACCGCCAGCGTTGCCCAGGCGCCGCCGTCATGGCCGCCGGAGAGCTTCACCGCCAGGCGCGCGGCCCGCTCCGCCTCCGCGGGCCTGCCGGCATCGAGGAGCGCTTCGCCCAGCCCCCAGGCCGCGGAGAAGGAAGTCGGTTCTTTGCGGAGCGTGTCCTCCCAGAGCGCGACCGGATCGTGCCAGACCGACTGCCGTCGGACACACCCCACGGCGAGGAGGGCGACCGCGGCCATGGTGGCCACCACCGCTCTACGGCGGCCTGCCGACCCTGCCGGCCACCACGGCCGGTCGAGGAGGCTGGCGACGATGATCGCCACCCCCACCAGGGGCATATAGAGATAGCGGTCCGCAGCCGGCTGGAAGATCGGCCAGAGATTGGCCACGGGGAGGATCGAGAGGACGATCACGGCGGTGGCCAGGATGATCCGCCGATCGCGACGGGCCCCCCAGGCGAGCGCCGCGGTCAGCAGCGCGAGAACGAGAATGGCGCGGGGGAGGGGGAGGTGATCGAGTGACGAGCGTTGGTAGTCGGCGCTCTGGTTGAAGGGCCAGAGGATGAGCTGCGCGTCGAGGGCGAGGATCCGCGGTTGAAGAGCCAAGCTCGCCGGGAGTGATCCGCCGAGGGGGATCGGCTTGCCGAAGATCCGCGACTCCGCCGGCTCGAGGAGGAACCGGACGGTGAGGAACGCGATCACCACGAGCGTCGTGCCGCCGATCGCCATCCCCCAGAAGCGCCGCGGCCCGCTCCGGTCGAAGAGCGCCCCGGCGACCAGCAGCAGCGGCGGCAGCACGATCCCCGATTCCTTGCTGGCGATCGCCAACAGGGCGCAGCCCATGCAGGCCGCCACCCTCCAAGCGGTGCCGTCCGCCGGTCTCTCGGCCGCGTCGTAGGATTGCGGCGGGGCGCGGCCCAGCGCGAGGACCAGCGCGGTGAGGGTGAACGTCGCGACCAGGAGATCCTCCCGGTAGCTCGGCTCGCAGACGGTCTCCGTGACGATCGGATGGAGGGCGAAGAGGAGCGCGCCTGCGACCGCTGGCGTGAGCAGCCCCCGGTCCGGCAGCGCGCTTCCCAGGCGATCGTCCCTGAGCCGATCGAGGAGAAGCCAGACGAAGACCACGTTGATCCCGTGGAGAAGCACGCTCGTGAGGTGGTAGCCGAAGGGGCTTTTTCCCCACAGCGCGGCGTCGAGCATGAGCGACGCGAGCATCGCCGGCCGGTTGAAGTCGAGGACATCCATCCCCAGCACGCGCCCGCTCCACACGGCCGGCCAGTTCGCAGCATCGTGGATGAAAGGATCGGTGAGGATCTGGAGGCGGGAGTCATAGACGAATCCGCCCCGCAGCGCCGGCACGAAGGCGAGGAGGGTCGTGGCGGCCAGGAGGCCGATCGTCCACCGGCGCCCCCGACCGAGCGCGGTCATGCTCACCCTCCGACGGCCAGCCGCAGGGCCACGGTGCAGGCGGTCTCGTAGGCCGCCAGATCGAGCTGCTCCTTCGTCGTGTGGATCTCCATCTGGCCGCAGCCGAGCGTCACCGTGGGAACGCCGTTGACCGCCATCCAGTTGGCGTCGAGGCCGCCGTTGGAGACCTCCGTCCGCGGCTTCAGGCCGACGGCTCGCACCGCATCGATCGCTGCGACGACACACGGCTCGTCATCGCCGAGACGGAAAGCTTCGTAGTCGAGAAGACCGTCGCAGACGACCTTGCCGCACTTCCCTGCGGCATTCTTCACCCGCTTGGCGGCGTCCTTGAAGGCCGTCTCGATCGCCTTGACGATCTTTTTCCGGAAGGCGGAATCGTGGCTGCGGGCCTCGACCCGCAGCTGGGCCGACTCGGCGACGACATTCGTGGCGGCGCCGGAATGAATGATGCCGACATTGCTCGTCCCCCGCTTCCCCTCCTTCTCGATCAGGCCGTGCCAGCCGTGCTCGACGAGGTCGGCGACGGCCAAGCTCGCGATCGCGATCGCTGAGATCCCCTTCTCCGGGGCGACGCCCGCGTGGCTCGGCATCCCCTCGATGGCGACATCCATCCGGTAGCCGCCGGTGGCGCCGACGGTGATCTTCTCGACGGCGCCGCCGTCGAAATTGAAGGCCAGAGCGGGCTTGCCGAGATCGGTGGCGGAGACATACCGGGCCCCGTACAGCCCCACCTCCTCCTGGATCCCGAACAGGAACGTCAGCGGCGGGCAGGGGAGGCCGCGCCGCAGGACCTCCAGTGCCGTCGTCAGCACGACGCCGACCCCAGCCCGGTCGTCGGCGCCGAGGCCGGTGTTCGGGTCGGCGCTCTTCACGAACCTTCCGGCGACCACCGGCATGGCCCCGACGCAGACCGGAACCGTGTCCATGTGGGCCATGAACAGCCGGCGCGGCCCGGGCACCGTGCCGGGGAGCTTGACGATGAGGTTGCCGACGTTGCCCTTCGTGGGCGTTTTCGTGTGGGCGTTGTCGAAGTGGATCGCGGCAGCGGGGCAGCCGGCGGCCTTGAGGTGGTGGACGATGCGCTCGGCGATCGCCTTCTCGTCACCGGAGACGCCGGGGATCGCGAGGAGATCGATGACGAGCTTCCGCGCCGCGGTCAGATCGGGCGTCGGCACGGCTTCCCCCGCAGGCTGTCGTACACTGGCGGCGATGCGCTTGGACTTGACCGGACGGGAGGGCTTGGAGGCTGCCATGAGAGTGTTCCTCGCGGGGATCATGCAGGGCTCGCATGTGGCGGCGCTGGTCCATGATCAGAACTATCGGGCCGGGCTGCGCGACGTCGTGCAGCGGGCTTGGCCCGAGGCGGAAGTCTACGACCCGCATGCCGGCCATGCCAATTCGGTCGGCTACTCCCTCGAGCGTGCCCGCGAGGTCTTCGACAGGCACGTGGCGATGTGCCGCGAGTTCGATCTCGTCATCGCGTTCGTGCCCGAGGCTTCGATGGGGACCGCAATCGAGATCTGGGAGGCCTGCCGCCACGGTAGGGCGGTGATCACGATCACGCCGCTGGTGCACAACTGGGTCGTCCAGCTGACGAGCCTGGCGGTGTATCGGGACCAGGAGGCGTTCGAGGCGGCCCTCACGGAAGGGGAGATCGACCGCCTCCTCCTCCGCCACGCCGCCGGGCGGCGAGCCTGACGGCCGCGGCAAGGGCGGGGCCGCCCGACTCGTCGACCCCGGCCACCGGCCCGACGTTCGTGGCCGCCGCGTCGAGCCATTCGGCCGCCAGCAGCCTCTCGGTCGTGGCGTCGGCCGCCATCACGACCTCGGCCGACACCAGCGCCGCCGCCACCAGCGCGTAGACCCGCTCGTCTTGCCGCGCCGCGGGGAGATCGGCCGGGCCGACATGGATCGCGACCGGCACGCCAGTCTCGACCGCAAGATCGGCGAAGATCCCCGCATGAAGGACGAGGATCACGGCGGGATCGAAGCCGTCGACCGCCTCCGCGATCGCCTGCCGGGCCGTCTCGCGGACCAGGCCGAGGAGCGGGGCCGGGATCGTCGGGCTGGTGTCGAGAAAGGCCTGGGGGGCGCCGTCGCGGACGGCCCGGGCAAACGTGCGGTTGGCGGCGGCGATGTCGCGCAGATGAATGCCGTGGAGCCCCGGCGTGGGGGCCGCGAGCGCTGACACCGACGCCGGCCCGCAGGCCAGCACCTCGATCCGCTCCGGGAGGAGCCAGTCACGGCAGCGGAACACCCGGCTGTGGGGTGGATCGCAACAGCCGTGATCGACAAGGAGCAGCCGCATACCGATCGTCGCCTCTGGAAACCGGCTCACCACCACCCGGCCTGTCGGCCGACGGCCAGTCCGAGGGCCATCCACGCGGCCGCCCCCCAATCGTCCGCCATGATCCCCAGGCCGCCATGCCCTTGGTCGAGTTGCCGGCAGGGAAAGGGCTTCCAGATGTCGAAGAGACGATGGAGGAGGAACGCCGCCAGGAGGAGCGGCGTCGACCGCTCGCCGGCCGGCACGAGGAGCAGCCCGAGGGGGACACTCGCCATCTCGTCCCAAACAATCGCGCCGGGGTCGCTGCCGCGCCCCATCTGCCGCGCGGCGAGGCCGCAGATCGGGATGCCGACAACGCACAACAGGACCACCACGGCGGCCTCGACCCCGATGGGGCACTCCAAGCTTGCGGCTGCGGCCGACAGTCCGATGCCGAGGGCGGCCCCGAACGTGCCCGGGGCGCGGGGGATCCGCCCCAGCCACCCGCAGGTGGCGAGGACCACCGCCGGCTGCGACCAGGGGACGCGTTCGGCGGCGTTTGCTGCCCCGGGGGCACGGGCTGAGGGGGGCGATGTCATCAGGAATGGGCCAGGGAACGTGTTCGCGGGAGGGGCGGTCGCGGTCGCGATGCCAATCCGACCAGGCTCCAGTCTACGGCCCCGTTCGCGGCCCGTCCTCCGTACCGGAAGGAGAGCGGTGCGGTAGAATGCTCCGCCTCACCCCCCACCCGAGTTTCCGCACAGGCGATCATGGAAAGCACGCCCGCCCCCGCCGATCCTGCCGGCATCGGCAGGATCGAGCTCGTCGAATATCCCCACCCGGCCCTCCTGCGGCGAACCAGCCCGCTGGTGCGGATCGACGACGCCCTCTGCGACGCCATCGATCAGATGTTCGAGATCATGTACGACGCGGTCGGGGTCGGCTTGGCGGCCAATCAGGTTGGCCTCCCCTACCGGCTGTTCATCGTCAACCTCGAGGCCAACCCCGACTCCGGAGAGGAGCTCGTGTTTATCAATCCGACCCTCTCCCGGCCGCGCGGAACGGCGCTCCAGGAGGAGGGATGCTTGAGTTTGCCCGGCTTGCGGATGGACGTCCGCCGGCCGGAGAAGGTGGTGATTGAGGCCTGGACGCTCGAGGGGGAGCAGGTTCGTCTCGATCTCGACGGATTCCTCGCCCGCGTTGTCCAGCACGAGTTTGACCACCTCGAGGGGCGCCTGTTCACCGACCGCCTCCCGGAAGCCGCGGCGCTCGAAGCCCGCCGGGTCCTCGACACGATGCACGAGGTGTACGTCGGCAAGCAATCGCGCGGGGAGCTCCCCCCCGACGCCCACTACCATGCCGAGCTCGCGCGACTCGAGGCCGCGCGCTGCGCTTCCTCCTCGGCGCGCTCCAGGGGGCGTGCCTGATGGAGCCGGCACACAAGCCGGGGAGCGGTGCCGGGATGCGGATCGTGGTCATGGGCACCGGGCCGTTTGCCGTGCCGATGTTCCGGGCGCTCCTTGCTTCCGCTCACCAGGTCGTCGCCCTGGTCACCCGCCCCGACAAAGCCGCGCCGGGCCGGCGCGCCCCCGTCAATCCGATGCGCGAGGCGGCGGAGGCGGCCGGCGTCGCGGTGACGGCGCCGCAGCGGATCAATGATCCCGCGGCGATCGACGAGCTCGTGGCCCTTGCACCCGATCTTCTCGTCGTCTGCGACTACGGGCAGATCCTCGCGCCGGCCGTGCTCGGCGTGGCTCCGCTCGGCGGCATCAATCTCCACGGCTCACTCCTCCCCCGGCACCGCGGCGCCGCGCCGGTCCAGTGGGCAATCCTTGCCGGCGACGAAGTCACCGGCGCCTGCTGCATCCACATGACCCCGCAGCTCGACGGTGGCAGCGTGATCAATGCCCGATCGACGCCGATCGGCGCGATGGAGACCGCCGCGCAGCTCGAGGCCCGGCTGGCGGCCTTCGGGCCCGAACTCGTTCTCGAGGCTATTCAAAGCGTCGCCGCGCCGCACCGGCCGGCCGGCGCCGTCGGCACGCCGCAAGACCCGGCGCTCGCCACGAAGGCACCGCGGCTCTCCAAGGCCGACGGGATCATCGATTGGAATCTCGCTGCGGCGCGGATCGCGCGGATGCCGCGCGGCCTCGATCCCTGGCCAAGGGCGACGACGTTCCTCCACGCCGGCGCCGACTCGACGCCCGTGCGTCTCGTCCTCGAAGAGGTCGCCCGCGGCGCCGCGGCACCGGCCGGGGCCCTGCCGGGATCGATCGTGGCAGCGAGTGCCGCTGGGGTCATCGTCGCCTGCGGCGACGGCGGCACGGTGTGCGTGACGCGCGTGGTGCCCGAGGGCCGATCGAGCATGGCGGTCGCCGACTTCCTCCGCGGTCGCTTCCTCGGCGCGGGTGCCCGGATGGAGCGGAGTTGAGAATTCGCCGTCGGCAAGCCGCGCGGACGGACAATTCAGGATTGAGTCCAAGGTGAGTGACGTCCTGTTGGAGGTGGTCGATGGTCCTCTGGGTTCTTAAGGTGCAGGTTCTCGCTCGTTCCTTTCGAGCATTTGTGGGAAATCTCTCATGTGTCCTTATGCGTGGCGTATGGCTGGTGGTCCGCCTCCAAATGGTCCTTTGGGCATGTCTGGCGATCGCTTCCCCCGCCACTCGTGACGCCGTGTTTCAGGCCGCGCGGGAGCATGGCATTCCGGATATGGATGCGGGGTTTTTGGCGTCGCGGATTGATGACATTGAGCAGTCGAAGAAGGCGACCGTGTCGTTCGACGGAATGTCCGAGTGGCGACTGCAGCGGTTCGAAACGGCGATTCGACAGTGGGCGGAAACGTTTCCGCAGCCCGCTGGACGGAGTGAGACGATCAATCGCGGTCACGCTTGGGGCGTCATGCAGACGATTGCCCCGCTCTTCGTGGTGCCACCCCGCGGCACCGAACCCCGTGATGCCGACACCATCGAGCGACAAGTCGCCGAGATCCGGTCCATTGTGTCGACGGCGCTCGGGCCGTTGCTTCGGTCCCGATTCGAGGCCGTGGCCAAATCCGGGGCTGACGCGTACGGATCGCTGCTGAAGGCGGATGAGCGTGACGCCCTCTGCGCCGCGACGATCGACGAGGCGCTCGCGGGGATAGCCCTGTCTCGCGAAGATGACCTGAACCCGTCGCCACGGCATCCCATCCCCGAATCTGAATGGCCGAATGTCCGTCGTGCCGCGGAAGCAGCCGTCGCCCGGATCGATCCGCGAGCCGGGCAGCCCGTCAGCGAGAATCTCATCGATGCTTTGAGGAAAGCGGAGGCGGCCGGCGATGCCGAAGAACGTCGGTCCCTGTTAGAGTCCCTCCGGGGAGAGGTGGCTTGGGAGGTCAACGCGGCATTGCACTCGGATGATTCCGCCCTTTCCGTTCTTTCCAAGGCCTTCGCGGCCACGGTGACGGCGGCGGAGACCCGCGAATACCGCGCCTATGCCGAAGTTCTCGAGTCGATGATCGACACAGAGGCGATCCGAGTCGGTGAGAAGGATCGCTGGGCTCTGGCGGAGGCGAACGAGCGACGTTGGATCGAGGAGAGGCGACGTGAGTTTGCCGAAGTCGTTGCCCGCTCGCCTCAGGCGCAGGAACGAAAAACTCCGCCGGGAGGATCCGGTCGCCGTCTTTCGCCGTACATCGTCGTCAACGGCATGCTCGTCTGCGTGCTTGCCGCCGCTTATTGGATTCGGAGACTCACGAAAAAAGGGTAGAAGCGGCCCTTCATGCGCGGGGGCTTCGTTCGGATGATGGGCCGCCGGTTTGCACTTCGCAGGCCACGGCCCCGGGCGCTTCGCGAATGAGGGGACGAGGACTTCGTCATGAGCAATCGATCGAAGGTCTTCGGTGTGATGGGGCTTTTCCTCGCCGTCAACGTCGTCGTCTTTCTGGTGGAAAGGTTCGATCGTCCGTCGCCTCGTATCCAGGCGGATGATGTCGACGCACGAATTCCACCCGAGGCTCTGCCGATCAATCGGATCGGCCTCGCAGGGGAGGTTGCGTCGGGCACGTTTACGGGCCCCTCGATGGTATCACTCGAGATGCGTGAGAACGTCGACTTCCTGTTGACCCCGGCGCTGTTGGTGCAGCAGGCGATCACGGAGGGCGCGATTGTCACCTACCCCGAAGAGTGAGCGAATGAGACGGCCGGGATCGGCCCGCGGGTTCCTGCCGACGGCCGTGGCGTGGTGGGGCGTGTGGGCGTGCGTGCTGACGTTCGCCGGCGACATGCCTTCCGGGGTGGTGTCGTGGCCGACGGGCAAGCCTGCCGGGATCGTCGGCTTCGATTGCATCCTCGAGGAAGATTCCCCGCTCGCCGGAGCGAGGGCGGCGATGTTCCTGGAGTACGCCGTCTCACGGCAGGCGATCGCCTACGACATCGTGTGGGCGGAGCCTTGCTGGGGAGCGATTCATTTTCCCGTCCCGCCGACCGGGACGAGTCTCTACGCCGACGATGCTCGCTTCGTCGTCCGCCAAGCCCTCAACGACGTCGCGTGGAGACACTCGCTCCCCGCCACCGATCGTGGGGTCTTCACGCACACCCTCGGCAACTACCCGATCGACGAATCGAGATTCGCCTTCCAGGAGGCGAGGGCCAGACGTTTGACCACCGACGACATCCCGGCTTTCGACGAAGCCGCCGGGCCGGGCAGCCTCGACGCGTTGTTACCGGAACGGCCAGGACGACGGAAGACCCGTATTTCCGTGACGACGATGGCGGCGGATCGCATCGGCTTCTCCGTGCTCACGGCCATGCCCGACGAGCATCGGCGGTTCGAGTACGACTTCCAGAGCGGGCGGTTGGCGTCGGTGCTCGCCGGGGTTTCCGAGGTTCGAGTGCCCGTGGGGGGATTTCGCGTCGAGGCGAAAACGCCGGAGTTTCCCGATGGCGTGATCATCGACCGGCTTCCGGCGCGTTACCGCGCGGGCGGACGGGTGACGCTGGTGGAGTTCGGTCCGCAGTCGATCGAAGGAATCGATCTCGATCTCCCGTCGCGGATCCGAGTTGGCACGCAGGATCGGGAGCCCGGCGGCGCCGATCCGCTCCGTCGGGCGACGATGTCGAATTACCGCAGCCTTCCCGAGATGCCATCGGCCGACACGATCGGCTCGAGATTCACAACCGACCCTCTCTTTGAACGCGAGCAGACTTTTCGAAAGCTGACCGCGCAACACTGGAACCGGCCCATCGCCGCCGTCGATCCCGCCGACGCGGCGTGGCTGCGGACCTTCGCCGACGACTGCTTGGGGATGGCCCGGGAGGAGCCCCGGCTGCCCATCCGGCTCAAGCTCCTGTTCATGGCGATCGCGTCGGATTTGATGGTCGGCAACGGGGCCCGTGCCGATGCCGAGGGGCTCCCGGCCCACGAC
>Ga0209598_10000248_pt1 | contig 43942 bp, 53 predicted proteins | sample M_140807_EF_Meta_FD_187317 | JGI IMG/M metagenome (GOLD analysis project Ga0209598, IMG submission 187317) | Freshwater microbial communities from Lake Montjoie, Canada to study carbon cycling - M_140807_EF_MetaG (SPAdes) (version 2) | ecosystem: Environmental > Aquatic > Freshwater > Lake...
TGATGTTGAAGCAAATGATTGGATAATTGTAGGAGAGAAGATATGAAGAACATAGCATTGTCCGCATTTCTTACTGTTCTTTTAGGCTTTTTGATTTGGTTACCGATGATAACTATTTCAGACGAGTTACTGGATTTAAATAGCAAAATTGACAAGATAGTAACCTTCTTAGATCTCGAACTAAAAGATGAGGTGGAAGAATGAAACTACAGCAAGGCACAAGCAAACACGAACGTTCCGATACGGTACAAAAGCTGGCAGAAAAATGGAAGTGGTCTCAAAAGGATATAAAAGCGGGAAAATTCAGTGATGCTTGTGATAGATTCGTTGCTTTGGAGCAATTTAGAAAAGATTATGCAGAGAGAAAGAAACAAAGGCTACAAGCTGAAGTAAACCATTATAAACAAAAAGAAGGAGAACCATATGGCTACTATTGATATACAACCGATCGTTGATCAATTACTAACGGCTTTAGTAAACAACGGCGATCAAGTAATGCTTAATGCCACTTTACTGGCAAGCTATAGACCGTCAAGCTCGATTGATCTAATTGCTCAAGCTGCTACGTTGACAACTGATAGAGATGCGATTTTGACTACATTAATCAATTACGGAATTGAGTAAAATATGGTATATTTGTTATAAATTAATAACTAAATATAATTAAATGGCAATAGCTGTTAAAACAAAAGGTTTTAAAAAAGGTGAAGTAGCCAATCCAAATGGTCGACCTAAAGGAGCAGTTAATGCCACGACTATAAAATTTGCAAAGTTTAAGACTTTAGCTTCTGAAAAGTATGAAGATGCGTTTGATATACTATGGGAAGCTATGGAAGCGAAAGAAGGGTGGGCGCATCAAATATTCTTTAAAGAGCTAGTGCCGAAAAAGGTACATCAACCGACTATTGTAGTTGATGCGAAAGACACGACAACTGACGGAAGAGTAGAGTCGATAGTCAAAGAGTTGCCTAAATTTAAAGAGCTAACTCACGAGGAAGCTTTGAACGAGGTAAGAGTACTTAAGGCTATTGAACAGAAAGAACAAGTAACCAAGCCTACAGATAATGTATTTTCCAAGCTGACTGACGCACAGGGTAGGCAGTTGCACTTATGGTTAACTGCTAATGATAAGGAGGATATATGATTTGGTTTTTTATAGTAGTGGGAATAATTTTATTGCTTTTAATCGCTTACAAGTAACTAACTTTAATTAATTCTTTAACATTCTCTAGTAAAAAATCGTTGTAATTTGGCAACAATTTCCATAACCTATGTTATGCGACCGAATTTAGGGTAGTTTTTTCCTTAATGGTTTTTGAAGATTTTCGAAAAAATGGGAGGCGTTCTGTCTCGATACAAACGCAGCTATTTCATTCTATCGCTGACAGAACTATCTAAAATTACATCGAAAGACTGAAATCGTCAAGCGTTATGTATTCCTTAATGGTTTTTTAGATGGAGCTAAAAATTAAGTCTTATGTGGCTATCGTCACAACTAATTATTTCTTCGCTTTCATTATTTAATTTTGCTGTAATCAAGACATTCTCCAGATTACCGTCTGTGTTTAGCTTAGGTGCTTGGCTAGCGGTAAGTATGTTCAAATCAGCTGAAACTTTTATAATACTCTGTATATCTTTTCTTTGAGTAAACTCTCTGTCAAGAATGGATTCGATGTGTCTTATTACATATCCTATGAAACGTTCTTTAGTATTGAGCATATCACCGCATTTATTGACACTCAGTAATAAAGGAACGCTCGCTGCGTTAGCTTCTATTTCAACTTCTATTATATCTCTTTCTTTTGTCATTTTGTTTCTAGCTTTAAAGTGTGTAGGGATGCGTTCTGCCAAAGACTAGCTTATGAGACCGAATTGTCTTGCAAGGCAGAACCAATAACAAGCTACATTGAATTGGTAAAAGGGTCAAGTATTATCTATTTCTTTAACTCACCTTACTCATGGTTGAGAAAAACTGTATAAAGATGTAAGATTAGATATATAATTCTATAAATAAAGATTAATTAATTAAAATGCACGCGACACTAGATATTTATACAGACTATTTAATTTGTCAAAATAACTACGCAACATCTACTGGATTGGCTGATTTATTATGTGGTGCGATGAGCCACGATAAATTCACCAGATTCCTCAATGGCACAGCCTTAGGATCACAACATTTGTGGCTTTATATCAAGGATGAAATTAGAAAGAATGAAAAGCAAACAGGTGGGGTTTTGATATTGGACGATTCGATTGAAGAAAAGCCTTATACTGATGAAAATGAAATTATGTGTTGGCATTATTCACATGCTAAAGGAACTCATGTTAAAGGAGTCAATATACTTTCATGCCTTGTCCGTTATGGCGATGTATCACTGCCTGTAGGTTACGAGATCGTACATAAAGACGTAGTGTTTTGTGATGTTGAGAGTAAAAAAGTAAAGAAAAAGGCAAGCCTTACTAAGAACGAGCATTTTCGTAATTTAATAAAACAAAGTCATACGAATAAAATATTATTTGATTATGTGTTAGCTGACAACTGGTTTGGAGCAAAGGATAATCTGGAATACATACATAGTTTGAAGAAGTATTTTATTATAGGTATAAAATCAAATCGTACTATAGCTTTATCGCAGAATGATAAAATGAAAGGTCAATTTCAACAAGTCTCATCATTAAATCTAAAAGGAGGTCAGTCTATTAAGGTGTGGCTTAAGGGAATAGAATTCCCTGTGACACTGATTAAGAAAGTTTTCATAAACGAAGATAATTCAACTGGCATTCTCTATTTAGTATCAAATGATCTTGACCATGAGGCTGATTATTTATACGAAATCTACCAAAAACGGTGGCAAATCGAAATATATCATAAATCAATCAAGCAAAATGCTAGCTTAGCGAAGTCGCCCACAAAGAAAGTGACATCTCAATCAAATCATATAGGGGTTCTTTGCGGGAAGGTACGGATTTTCTCGGCATAGGTGTCTAGCCCTTTAATTATAAGGCATACAGAGGACGAGTTGATTTTAAAATGATGAGGAGGTGGTGCCTTGAAAGCCTTTTAAAGCAAGGAGTTCAGCTTTTGGATGATTTTCATATGAACTTTTTCTGTGTCTAAATTAGTATCAAATGCACTGTTATTGGAAACGTAAGATTTATCACAGTATTTTTTACGATTTAATTTTGATAATGTTCTTGGAATACGAGTATTATTGTGATAGATGGACAGCTTGAAATTCTAGGTAAGCTCTTTTTCTTAGCTACCCTAAACACTTGTTTAGGGTAGCCGTTGTATTAGTATCAGTCAAGTTTTTTGAATTCCCTCTTCTGATTTTTTTACCTTGTTTCGTTTTTAGTATCAATTATATCTGAAGGTTACATACTGATTGAGCTATAACTCCCTGCAGATCCAAAAGTATAACATTATTTGTAAATTCATATTTTCCTATAAGGCTAATATGAATCCACGCAACAGGCGATAACCTGAGGACTTTTTTGCATTCCTCTAGCATTCCATTATTTTTACAATATTCATATATTCCTGATAATAATGATGCATTATAAAAGATAATACATATTGCCAACAACCTGGCACATTCATTATTAATGACAAGCTCTATTTCATTTTTACCAATTAACTTTCTACCACTTACCTTAGCAATAGCTGATCTTAGTTGGTGATATGATTCTCCACGATTTAGGGAGCGGTGAACACATTTACGCATTTCTTCATCATCTATGTAGTCCAGAATATAAAGAGTCATAATGATTTTATCTAATTCTATCAAGGCTCTCAACGTATCATTAGATTTATATGATGATAATTTCTTTACAATACTGCTCTGAGTGTTTTTCTTTAGCCCTAATGTTGCAAGGATTCTTAACATATTATCCGATTCTTTGATAATAAGACTTTTATTTACTTTTTTATTAGGCTTGATAAGACATCCTTTATATCGACTTGAATCAGGGGCATCAAAACTTACCATGTGGTCACGCACTTTTTGATCAAGCTTCGTAAATCTTGGCATAAACCTATAGCCAAACATATAAAGTAGGATAAAATTGACGCGGTTGATGCTATGCATATCACCAGATACCGCAGAAACGCTAATGTCACTGGTGTTACTTTTTAGGGCATCTAGAAGGTAGTGACTTTCGTGTTCATTTGAACCTATTATTTTAGTACATAATGGCAAGCAGTTAGCAAATAGTGTATAAGCCGAAATGCCTTTACCAAATCCATAGTATTTCGAAGAATACCTTGCCTTAATTGTGTTATATCGTGTTTCTAGCTTCTGCCCATCAACGCTTGCATGTATGCCATAGTCTGCTAGTGTATACTTCTCAAATATTGGCAGCTTAGCTATCTTGTTCATTACTGTATCGCTTGAATCAGTTAGTGTTTTATAACGGATAAAACTATTATATGTAGATGTTAAATCCTGCTCTTTAACATCACTTATATCTTTCATTTTATATATATCTGTTCCCGTACCTTTAGCTACTAAGCAAGCTGCAATCGAAGCTTCTTCTGCTTGGGTTTTACTATAAGTTGGCAAGATATGAGTAAATTTCTTTATAAAATCTGTATGATGATTTGTGAACTTAATAATTTGACCTAAACTGGAAATATTCATATTTTCATAGAATGGATTATTAACGCTATCTTCTATCCTTTTATAAGGCATCTTCCAACTAGTCACTTCTCCTTTTTTATTATATTTAATCTTAATCTTGCTATTAATACCAGAACTAATCTTTTGATTGATCTCTTTATAGCGTTTACTCAGTAACGATTCACAATTGTCTAATATTTTTTCAATATCGATTGAGATTAGCTGATTTCCTAGGTTATGTAGAATACTATCTTTGTCTTTATCCCAGTATTCTTTTTTAATAAGCTCATCATCAAGGGATCTGTAACTTAAACTATCTTTGATAGTGACAGTTCCTTTGCCTAGGTGTTTTTCAATATGAGTATATAACATAAATTCATAAGCATCAGCATTGATAACCTTAATTTTCTTTTTATTATTCCCCGACTTAACTTTCGTAATCACATAGCGCCTTAGTGGTGGAGAAATAAATTCAAGAGGAACGTCTTCAAATTGATAGTCACTAAATGACTTATGACTATCAAAATGAGTTTTTAGAAATGCAATAGCTTTGCTAAGATCCTTGGACTTAGTTTGAAAATCCAGAGCTTTGAAGGTTAACCTAGTATTTAGTTTAATTGCAGGTGCATTTTTATTATAATACTGCCATCTGTAAAAATCTGGACTCAAATGGGGCTTTCTAATTTTCTGAATAAATTGCTGAAACTTTTCTTTAGCAACAATTACAAAAGACTTATTACGCAGCTCATTATCAGGAACTTTTTTATTTATATGTAGCGATAAAATACTTGCAGCCAAATCACGATTATCTTTATCCGTTACTTGAGCAAGGTAAATTGTTTCCTTTTGGTAAGCGTCAGCATCGTCAATATAGCCATTAACTTTATGAATGAAGCTACTGGCTAGGTGATCATTAATCTTTAAAAATCTATAATGGACGTAGCATAACAGATATAACCTTGCTAGATTAGGTTGCTTAAGTTTTCTCAATCCATATACGGTATATTGTCCAGCTAACTCAGCATAGTGAGCTACATTTTGTTCTGAAATATCTAACTGCTTTATAATTTCAATTGAACTGTGGTATATTTCAAATAATAACTTGTTCTTTTCGACACTTGATTTTATTTCATTGGTGGTGAAATCTTTTTGGTCTTTTTTAATCAGAGTGAGTTGATAAAATAAGTCGTCTTTCTCCAAAAGCTTGCTTAAAGACTTACGCAGCGAACTATCCATTATTGTATAGAGCTTATTACTTATACGTAGCTTCTCGTTATTGCAGCTTCCAGAGACTAAATCTTGTAATATTGAGTAGGATGGCCTAATGATTTTATGTTGATGGCAGTAATCTAAGAGAGAATCAAATAGGTATTTAGGGACAGAGTGCTGTTTTACTACAGATTTTAGATAATTTGATAAATGACTTTGAAAACTCTTGGTATATAAAGACATTTCATATTTATTGAGGATAACTTGACGATTTGAGTAGTATTGTCGATTACTTATTTGCTTCATAGGGAAAGAACTTCCCGCAAAATAAGACTTTATAATAAATCTTACATCTTCTTTGACTGCTTGAAATGTAAAAGAAAAGAAATATTGAGATGTACGAAAATAACCTAAATTCAAAATATAATTGATTTTTACAGGAATGCTATTAATTGTATTTAAGTAGTTTTTATCAATCTCATCTAATTCAAAAACAAATTGACGTTCCTCATTATTAAGTTTAGGTATTTTATATAATTTATCAAAATCATCATCTGATAAAATTCTTAGTCTTGCCATAATTTACCATTCCAAAAACGAGTGTTTTAGGTGTCCCAGAATAACATTGTAATTTTCCGACATTCCTGACCAAAAATTTGCTTCAAAACTAATACCAATTGTCTTAGAGAAAAAATAGCATATTATTAAGGTTTCTGGAACAGATTTTTTAAACAAAGGTGCAAAAATGAAATTTGGTTATGCTAGAGTTTCAAAAAATGAACAAAGCTTGGAAATTCAAGTGGAAAAATTAACTCAAACTGGTTGCCATGAAATTTATAAAGAAAAAGTTTCTGGAGCTAAAGACGACAGAACACAATTAAATCATCTTATTGGTAAATTAAGAGAAGGTGATATTGTATGTGTTGTTCGTCTTGATCGTTTAGGTCGAAGAATGACAAAATTAATTGAGTTGATCAATGACTTTAAAGATAGAGGCGTTGAATTTGTTGCGTTAGAAAATAATATTGATACTACAACCCCAATGGGAATGGCGCTTTTTACTGTGTGTGCAGCATTTTCTGAGATGGAAAGAGAGTTGATAAAGGAACGAGTCAAAGCAGGTTTAGATGCTGCTCATAGTAAAGGCAGAAAAGGTGGGAGACCCAAAGCTCTAACTGCTGACAAACTAAAAAAATTAAAATCATTCACAAAATCAGAAGATTTTTCAGTAACAGAAATTTGTCGCATGGTAGGGATTAGCCGCTCTGTATATTACCGAGCTATCGTAGCAGAACTAGCAAAATAATAGGCACAAATCTACTTTGCCAAAAGCCATGAAAATCACCCAAAAGCTGAACACCTTAGTCTAAAAGGGTTTCAAGGCACCCCCACCTCATCATTTTAAAATCAACTCACCCTCTGTATGCCTTATAACTAAAGGGTTAAACACCTATGCCGAGAAAATCCGTACCTTCCTGCAAAGAACCCCATATATTTGCTTCAATCATTGCCTTTTGCAAGCTTGAGATGCTTCAATTAAAAACTTGTGTAAACCACTTTGCATTGAAATATAAATTAATTCTTAGAGCAAATCAGGCAACAATGCTGGAATTGCAAAATTTATACAAATTAGCAGCTGGTGCGTAAGGTGAGTCTTTAAGTCGGCTGCTCTTCAACATCTACTTGGCTAACGACTTTATCAATGTATTAACAGCAGCTTGATGATCAGGATTCTCGATTCTCATAAAGTTACGTGATACTTCGATGCACATACGTTGATGCTGTGTTACTACAGGTTTATTGTCATCAGACTCTAGCCCTTCTACAAAATAAGATATATTTTTTGATAAAGCTTTTGCAATTATAAGCAATCTACTTGCATAAATTCTGTTTCTGCCTTTTTCATATTTTTCTACTTGTTGGTGAGTAACGCCAATACTCTTCGATAGTTGGGCACGAGAAAGCCCATGAGCAAGTCTCAGCGAGTATATTCTCTCCCCTACATATCTATCAACTGAGGTAGTCATTTTTTGCCTCATGTGTTAAATATCCCCAAATCATTTTATAATGCCATGCTAGTTTTAAATCAACTGACGTTAAATTTTTTTTAAAACAGCACGTATATTTGAAGTATTTATGATTTCACCACAAGCTAACCACCAAGCCTTAGTAGATTGAAGTAAAAATATATCTAGATCAGCTTTGTCTCTTTCTAATTCTGGTTTAAGTAGTCTAGTTATTAGTGTATTTTCTACTTCAGTAAATATATAGACATGATTTAATAGAAAAATCTTTTGTTCTATTATCTTGCCAAACATTATTCTACCTTTGTATAAACCAATATATTCCTTGGTTGTATCTGTGCTGATGTCAGAAATTGATGATAGTATATCCAATATCGTTTCAACAAATTTAGTTTGTTCCATTAATCTTTAAATTTTTTCAGTTAATCATACAATATTTCAAGACATGTAGGTCAAGATAATAAAAGAGGGTAAAAGGGTCAAGGGGCTTTTGTATATTCTTTAATATAATTTACTATAACTGTAGTAACATTAGTCTTATTGCGAATAGTTTTCACCTTGAAGTTGGCCCTTAAAGACTCTGGTACAAGTACAGTTAAGGTTACCATTTTCTCTTTTGAGACTTCTTTCAAAGACTCCTCCTTATTGTGACTAATTCTATTATTTGATTTAATTTTTAGTGCCATTAAGTACTCCTATTATTTCATCTCTTATTGCGTCTATTTCAAGTGTTGCATCACTAAACATAGTATGTTCATTAAATACCGTTTTGCCCTCACTAGCCGAAGTAGGATATATTACTCGTTGAGTAGTATATGAATTTAAAATTGGTATTTCATAAGGCTCTAACGCCTCTATGACCTCCATACTAAGTTTAGTGTTTTTAATAACTCTACTTATCACAAAGGCGGCAATAGGCTTACCATCAGTAACTTCTTGTCGTGCTTTTATTATATCAACCAGATCAGATGTAGCCCAGATGTCCCAAGGAGAGGGTTGCACAGGGATTAAAATAAAATCAGCTATTTTCACTGCGGCTATTGCTAATTTAGCTATTGATGGCGCACCGTCTATTACAATAAAATCATAACTATCTTTTACAGCGTTTATGTCCGTAGCTAATGACTCTCTATCTAGTCCAATAACTGGAATAATTTGACCGTCATTTTCTGCATTCCAATCACGAGCTGAACCTTGTGGGTCGCTATCGACAAGTAAAGTTTTGTAACCTTTGTTCTGTAACGAGTGAGTAAGGTTAATGGCTATAGTGGTTTTGCCACATCCTCCCTTCTGATTTAATATTGCAATTATTTTCATGTATATACCAATTTATTGTATTCAGTATATAATAATATACCATTATACTTTATTTATCAAATACTAATATAAGTATATACCATAATTAGTATATATAGATATACCGCTATCCTTATTCAAACTCTTCAACCCCCTTCTGTGGATAGGAAATTCTGCTATAATTTAGTAAACAAATAATGATACTAAATGTTAGCGCAACAATGCGATCTCAACGAAGAGACTCAAAAAAGATTCTGGTTTTATACGCCCAACCCTAAGCAAGAGAATTTTCATACGGCGGGCAATGAAGCGATTGAACGTCTATTTCTAGCAGGCAATAGAACAGGCAAAACTTATTGTGGGTGCATTGAAGACGCAATCCATTTAACGGGCGTCTATCCTGATTGGTGGATTGGTCATAAATTTAATCATTCTATTGTTGCTTGGGTAGCTTCCGAAAATTACGAGAGCACAAGAAACGTATTGCAGAAAATGCTTATAGGCGGTTATTCGACTGAGGGGCAATTTACTAACGGTCTAATCCATCCGAGTTTAATACTGAAAAAGGCAATGTTATCTGGTGTGAACGGAGCTATTGACTATGTACAGTTACAGCATTCTAGCGGTGGCGTATCAACTCTATATTTTAAGTCCTACAAGCAGGGGAGAGAGAAGTTTCAAGGAGCAAGATGTCATCTTATCCATTTAGACGAAGAGCCGCCAAAGGATGTATACACTGAATGCGCCATGCGTCTTGCAGATGTTGACGGCAAAGGACAAGGTAGGCTTATTTTGACGATGACACCGCTCAAAGGTTATACCGAAATGATGTCCTATTTTTTAGAGCATCGAGTCACTAAACCAAAGCCACAAGAAATACAATCTATTGAAGATTTACAAGAGGATGAGGAGGTGATACGCACTAATCCCGAAATCATATTTAACGGCAAATATTACATACAAGCTACTTGGGATGATAACTTACACCTGTCGGATGATACCAAAAAACAGCTCCGAGCCACATTGAAGCCATATGAACTAGAAGCTAGAGAAAAAGGAATCCCTAGCGTTGGGACTGGTCTTGTATATCAAGTAGCAGAAGCTGACTTTTTGATTGAACCGATTGAAATAAAAAATCATTGGTCATGTGTATTCGGTATGGATGTTGGCTTTTTCGCTCCAACGGCAGTTGTGTTTTTAGCTCACGATAAGGATAACGATATTATCTATGTTTATAAAGAATATTCAGTCACAGAGAAAACTGCCGCTCAACACGCTGCTTCGCTCATGATTATGGGATGCGATTGGATACCTGGAATTTGCGATCCAGCCGTAAATCAGGGGTCTCAGCGTGACGGAGCAAAGCTAATTGATGATTATGCAAGAGCTGGATTGAAGTTAAATAAAGGAAAATATGCAAAGGAGTTAGCCGTTGACTCTGTGCTTGAGCGCATTAGAACTGGACGCTTTAAAGTCTTTAATAGCTGCATCAAGTTTATGGAAGAATGGCGTGGGTATTCAAGGAAGCAGGATGGAAAAATTGCAAAAGGTAGAGACCATTTAATGAATGCCTTAGAGTTTGTAATACTAGACGGGCTGCCTATGGCTAGAACAAAAAGACAAGTTGAAATGAGATATCACTATAATGATAAACCGAGATTTTTTTAAATGAGCGACTCAAATACATTAAGGGTGCTATCTTTAGACGGTGGTGGAATGAGAGGCTATATATCCGCAACCTTTTTAAAATTGTTTGTGCAGTTGTGGGGAATTAATCCTAATGAAATTTGGAAATATTTTGATATAATTACTGGTAGCTCTATTGGTGGACTGCAAGCTTTAGCCTACGCTTTAGGAATGTCGCCAACTGAATTGCAAAGCTTCTTTACTATTGATGGACCTTGGATTTTTACAACTAGTTCATCAAGCCCTTCTTTTACGCCTTCTACCTTAACCAAAATTAATACTATTGTGGGTGGACCTTTCAGTAATCCTACATTTTATCCAAGTACTACTGCTGGAATAGGAACAATGCGCTTAAAAAGCAAACTAGATTCCGTGTTTGGTACTAACACTCTTGCTGATATGAAAACTAAAGTGCTAATAACCAGTTTTGAGAAGAATGATGCTAATCCAGATTTTTCTCAAAATACAAATACTCCTATCTATTTTTCTAATAGTACTATTATTCCAATATTTACAGGACAAAATAATTTAGCAGTCGATGTGGCTATGGCAACTAGTGCCGCACCCTTGTACTTTCCAGCATGGAATATTGGTAATGATTCATATATTGATGGCGGGGTTGTACAAAATAATCCTTCATCTTTTTCGTTGGCTGTGGCTCAAGCTATTAAACCAACAGCTAATAGGTATTGTGTACTTTCTATCGGAACTGGCTTAGGTGATATAGGATTTCCTAGCCCCTCAAATACCCTTATCCAAAAAGCCAAAGCTGAATTAATAGAACTTAGAGAATCTCCTAAACTCTATGCAGATAAATGGCAATTAAGTAGTAAACAAATGAACTCATTAAAAAATATTGATAATTTGGGTATTTTAGAAGGAGCTAATTTAATTATGTATTTAATTGGCGCAATGGGAGGTGGCCCACAAGAAATCACAGCGAAGGAGCTTGAGATAAGAGCTAAATATACATTGTCTAATCTCTTTAACTATCGAATGCAGTATTATCTTGATCCTATAAGAGATACTGAGCTTGATAATTCAACACCAGAAATATTGCAATATTACGAAAATTCTGTGACTGAGTATTTTAACAATGATATAGCGAATATCAGTAATTTCATAGGGCATTTAACAGCATGAAACTTGATGTCTTATACAATTTCATCTCCCCAGTCACAGGAAGAATATTGTCTGATCCTGACTATGTATTAGTTGGGAATAGAAATGGTGTAGCTATACCATCTCCAGCTCTGATAGACATGCGCCTTGATATAATTGATATGAAACATGATTTTGATAGTTTAGCTGCATCAAGTTTTATAGTTGGTTTTCCAAATACACAATTACCAAATAGTCAGGTTTTAAATTCTTTGGCTGATGGATTTATGTTTAATACTGCTGGTATTGTCAGTACTACTAACAATATCCCTTTACCTAGTTTAACATATACTAATATATGGATAGGGGATGTAAATAACTTCCCTGTTGCAAGTCCTACTATTTTACAAAGTAATCTTCCTAATCTTACTCAAAATAATATATGGATAGGGGATTCAAATAATAGACCGCAACCAAATCAAACGATTACTATTGATAACTTACCAAATCTTGGAACTACTAGTATTAATGTCCCAAATCCTCTTGATCCAACTACTCCTATTACTATATCAGGTGGTAAAATATGGCATGGTACAGATGCAAATAGACCTGAAGAGTCTACAGCTTTATTAATAGTAGAAGGTGATATTGCTTTAATTAATTTTAGGTTTTTTAGTGCTAATTTTATATTAGGTAAAGGCAATGCCGTATTACAAACTTTAATGCCAGGTTCACAGTTTTTATCTAATTTGCCAGTTAACTCTTGGTTAAAAACTGATTCATTAGGTAATGGATCTATTGTCGCTGGAACTATTACACAAGATCAAGTATTAATGGGAGGAGTTAATAATGTTCCTGAATCAAGGGCAAGAATAGGCGTAGAAAATCTTCCTTTATTAGCGCCAAATAAAATTTGGATAGGTGATGTTAATAGCATCCCTCAATCTACTCAAGTTATAGATATTAGTAATTTACCTGTTTTAAATGCTAATAATTTATGGATAGGCGGAGTTGATAATCGCCCAGCGCTACAACCGACTATTGCAGTTGGTAATTTACCTAATTTAAATAGTGGTTATGTCTGGCAAGGTGATGCAACTAATAGACCAGTTGGAGTGCAATTAAACTTTGCTCCAGCTGATGCTACTTATATTATTAAGACACCTAATGCAATACTAACCCAAGCACAAGTGTTAAGTGAGCTTGGTATGGGGATGGCTAAAATTGTTGCAGGGGGTGCTTTTGCAATTGCCATAGCCGATGAAGACTATGCGACAAAGGCAACTCTAGAACAGATAAAAGCCGAAACCGAAGCATTTAAAAATGAAGCGGCTGCATCGGCTGAAGAAGCTGCCGCATCCGCAACTGAGGCAGCGGCGTCTGCAACCGAAGCAAGTGCATCAGCCTTAGAAGCTACAGGCGCAGCGGGAACGGCTACCGCAGCAGCAGCTGAGGCAAGTGGCGCGGCAGCTACAGCTACGGGAGCAGCGGGCGCAGCAGGAGTATCGGCTTTAGCTGCGGCTGCATCTGCCTTATCTGCCGGAAGTTCATCTAGTAGTGCCTCTTCATCTGCTTCAGACGCGTCTTCATCGGCTTCAGACGCGTCTTCATCGGCTAGCGATGCTGGGGCTTCGGCGAATGATGCCGCCGCGAGTGCCACCCAGGCCGATAATTATCTAAACATATTATTAACTACAGGTATAACCTTACAAGGAGATATTAGGGGCAGCGGTGTGTTAAGCAGCCCAATAACCACTACTTTTGTACAAAATCCGGTTTTTCAAGGTAAGGAAAGTTTAGCATTACCGTACGGTAATATAAATCAAAGACCTTTATCATTAATTCCTGGAATGATAAGGCTAAATACCTTATAATATATATATTATAAGGCATAAAACTATGTCTAATATAATTTTAAAAGAGTAACAGAAAAAATGAAAGAAACGAAAGAAATGAAAGACGTAAGTGAAATAAAAGATTTAATAAGTCAAACAGGTTCAAATGAAAGATTAAGCTCAGTATTACCAACCTCTCAAATTGAATATACCGACGGGACAAATTGGTTTCAGCTTGCTACACAAAATTATGTAAATGCAATTGCCAAAGCCCCTTGTACAGTTGCTACTATAGGGACAAACTTGACAGCTGTTTATGCTAACGGCACAGCTGGGGTAGGCGCAACTTTGACTAATTCAGGTACGCAGGCAGCTTTTACTCTTGACGGTATAACACCGTCAGTAGGTCAAAGAGTTTTAATAAAAGATCAAACTACTACTTTTCAAAACGGTGTATATACTTTGACAACCGTAGGTTCGGCGTCCACAAACTGGGTATTAACTCGCGCTACGGATTATGATTCGGTTTATTTAATTAATCCAGGCGGTGAAGTTATAATAGCCTCAGGCACGATAAACGGCAGTAGTTCTTTTATGCAAACTGCCGTAGTGGCCGCAGTAGGAACTAGCCCTATTCTGTTTTCAAGCCTTGCTAAAGTAGGTATTCTTAGTGTAACGGGCACAGCTAATCAGATAGCAATTTCCGGCACTGCCACGACACCGATAGTGGGAATTACAAATAACCCCGTGCTCCCAGGAACTGCCGGAATGACTATGCCTGGCGGAACGGCTGCTCAAAGACCTACAACGCCTGTCGCAGGAACATTACGTTATTGGACAGGGAGCTAATATAATTTATAATGACAAAACGTAAAAATTTAAGAAAGCCGGTAACACCTAATATAATCAGAATGCAGGAGATGGAGACTACTGAAAAGTTACCTTTAGTAGTGACATTACCTACATTAAAGGTTGAATATACCGACGGCACAAATTGGTACAGTTTAGCTACTGAAAGTTATATCAATTCAGTCACTACTCTAAATGTTAATAATTTATCGTCTTCTGCAACAAGTTATGTCTTATTAACTACTGATCAGTTCGTTATAACTAACAACGCTACCGCTTCGGTAGCTCTTACTCTCCCTAGTGCTCCTACAATAGGGCAAAGATATATTATTGTCGACGGTGCTGGTGTTTCGGGAACTCACCCTATAAGCATTACGTCAATTAATAACTTAGTTCATCAAACGGGAGGAGGAGCTACATCTACAACGGCAACAATCAATATTAATTACGGTCAAATAAGTTTAACTTATAATGGCACTAATTGGTATTCAACATAAAGTAGAAACTTTAGAATTAAAAATGAAAACTTTAGAATTAAAAAATTAATAGGGAAGACACTATGAATGCAGCAAAAATTCTCCAAATTTTACCAAAATATGTCCAAGCTCTACATAGCGATGGTAGTTTGTACTTTTCCGGGGAAGAAACAATAGCTACTCCGGCACGTAAGGCACTGGTATTAAATGATATTAAACTAATTCAGGAGCAACTAACTTCATTAGAAGAAGTAATAGGTTAAATATATGGAAAATAAACAATTAAATATGGTTAATACTTTAAATTTACAGGACTACGCCCTAATGTGTGAATGCGCTGAAGAAGTGGCTAGATTTGGTATTTTAAGTGATTTCATGAAAAAGGGTATAACTGATTTTTATTCGTTTAAGAGCAAAAAGGAAGAATTAGCAGCGGATGAAATGCAAGTTTTAACTAATAAAATGCATGAGATGCAAATATTTTTAGAAAAACTAACGACTAAAACTAAATGAATTTCATATCGCCGATCAGATTATTATTTAGCAATCTCACCGATTCTAAAACGGCTATTTTTAATTCCGAAGGTAATGTCGTGATAAAGTCTATAAGGTGCTGTAATAGATCGGGTGTAAGTATACGTCTTAATTTGCAGGTAGTTGCATTGCTTGAACATCCCGTGCAAGAAGCGTTTATTGCCGAGAATCTACTCATACTACCTAATCAGTCGACCGATTTGCTATCTATAAGTTACGGTAGTAGTTCGGAAGTAGTAGAACATCGTATGTTTGATGGGGATAGTTTGGTTTGTTATTCAAATGGTTTTTCTGAGAAGTTTGATTGTATTCTCACAGGTTATGAGGAGGTCGGTACATGATTAATCTTACTGCCGGAAAGGCAAAATTATTACAAGAATTAAAAGATTATTTCCAATATTCATGTAATTCAGAAGTGCGCAAAAGATGGCGGATGCAATACGATCAAAATCTAAGGTTTTACTATGGCGATCAGTGGACAGAAAGGTTAAAAAAAGAGTTTGAAGATGTTGGAGCTATGCCTTTTGTAGTTAATAGAATAGAGCCTATTATTACTACCTATACAAGTTTACAAATCAGTAGCAGAAGGCGTATAGCTGTAAAACCTACAACTGGAGTTGAAAAACACAACTCATTAGCAGAATATTTAAACAATATGATCTATATTGTTCAGGCTCAAAATGATTTTCAAAATAAATCTACCCAGAAATATACAGATGCATTAATAGGCGGTTTAGGATGGACTCATTTTGGTTATGAACCTAACTCTTATCAAACGTTTTTCTATGATTATGTCGATCCGAGAGAAATATACTGGGATCCAGATGATCAATCGCAAAGACTAGAAGACTCTAGCTTTGTCTGTCGTAGTTACTTTGTTTCCTTAATTAAATTAAAAGAACGTTACCCTAAACATGCCGAGTATTTTGATAATTTAGTTGGTAAAAACGTTGTAAGTAGTAATCCTGATTTGACACTTTCTGGTTCTGGTGGTGACGCTATAATAGATGATTATATTCCTTATGGAACTCTTAACGACAATGATGGATTATCTGGGGCGTGGGTTAACGGCCGATCTATCCGCACGGTTGAAGTTTATTACAAGAAAAATGTTAAGTATTACGAGGCAATTGTAGCCTTTGAGCCTGAATCTGAGGACGATATTATTACGGAACAGTATTTCAATACTTTCAACAAGGAACTAGCGGAGAGTAGAAAGGTTGAAGGGACAGAGCTTAAAGAATTAGAAGGTACTCAAATATGGAAGGGTACTTTTTGTGCAGAAGTACTATTAGAAAGCGGAGCAATAGATGCTCAAGTACCTAATCAAAAACATTTTCCTTTAGTACCTTTATGTTTAAAGCGTAATTATTTAAGTATTCCATATGGAGTGGTAGACGGTTTAATTCCGTTATCTATTTCGCTAAACTACGTGTGGACAAAGACGATACACGGACTAAATTCAAAATATTTGATTATTGATGAAGATAATACAAATATTGATAAAATGAGGCCAATATTGCGTCAGGAATTAAATAGACGTGATGGTATGATATTCTCTAAAAACCCGCATCAAGTACAATTAATTAACTCTGAAACAATGTTGCCGTATTTGGAAAAGACATTGCAAAGGATTGATCTGGAGTTTGAACAAAGAACACAACTATTTGATGAACTCAAAGGAGAGCAGACAAATGCAATAAGCGGTGTTGCTATTCAGGCAAGAGCTTCAAATGCTGCAAGAACTCAAAACCCCTTACATGCTACGTATGAACATATGTTGTTTTCAGAAGGACAATTAATGTTAGATACAATTAGAGGAATTAAGAATTTTAAATATGCGTTTAATTATTGTAAAGATAATAAAACAAACTACGTAGCTCTCGGCGAGGAAATCTCAACCATTAATTTTGAGATATTTACCGATACTGCGCCAAACTTCCCGTCCTCGAATGAAGAAGAAACTGCTAGATTCGAAGCTTTATTAAATAGCCCAAACCCAGCTCTCGTTATGTCCGACCCTCTGTTCTTAAAGAAATTAGGATTTACCGACAATGATGCAATAGCTTTAAATGAAGCGTATATAAGATTAATGCAAGGTCAACAACAGAGTCAGGAACAGGTGATCGAATCTGAAGATAATAATTTAATAGGTAAAAGACATGAATGAAGACGTAAAAACTAATTTATCAGATAGCTTTGCTGAGATTTTCTCAAGCGCAGTTACAGTTGAAGAGGTAAAAGAAAAAGACAAATCTGAGGCCAAGGTTGAAGCAAAAGAGCCTAAAAAGGAAGCTTTGCCCGAGAAAGAAACAAAAGAACCAGTGGTTACAATAGATGCAACCTCTGTTGATGGCACAGTGAATTTAAAAGCAGAATATGAGTCATTACAGAAAAGGCTTGATGAATCTAGATCTTGGGGGCATAAAAAGAACGCCTCTTATGTCCATGCTAAAAAGAAAATTGGCGAATTCTTAAGCAAATTACAAGAAGATGAGGTCATTAGCGCGGAAGAAGTAAATCAGGGCTTAAGCTTTTTTGATCTTTCCGAGGATGCCCAAATTGACGATAAAACAACCGAGGCCAAAGAAAATCCATACGTAACTTTAAAGCAAAATTTAGATCAAGAGTTTAGTGTGTTTAAAAAATATGCCAAACTACCAAATGCCGATGAGAAATACCAAGCTTTCTTTTCATTTTTGCCATTATTTCCTCCTGCTGAGCAAGAGAAAATGATTAACTATATGACAAATGAAACTACTGAGTTAGTAATTGATAATATCATGCTTCTAGGTGGTGAGATTTACGACAATTTATATGTCGGTGCAGAAAAAAACGGCGGCGTAATTCCTTTTGTAAAATCTCTGCATGCGCAAATAAAAAAGCTAGAGGAGAAAAACCTTGAATTGCAGGCAGAACTTGACACTACAGAAGGTAGGGTATATAATAGATCTATAAATTCTAAGGTTTCAAAGCTAGAGCCAGCAAAGCAAAAAGAGAGTTTTGCGGATCTCTGGCAGAATTAAACCAAACGACATTTCTTCTAAAGAATGAGACATTTTAGTATTTCAAAATAGACGGTACGCCTTCCCTATTTTACCTACTAATTTTTCCCTCAAATTCTTCCCAAGATCTCTCCCGTTCTATAAGAGTTTAATTAATCAAAATTTCAAGTCAAAACTTGAAGTTAACATTTTTTAACATCAAAATAGAAGTAATTAAAATGGCTACATTAGACCGTAATAATATTTTTCAAGCTGAGTTGTTTGAAAAGAATGTACTAATACCTTATTTAAAAGACTATCGCAACGTTACTAACTTCGCTAGGTTTATGGGCGGTAGTGATGCGGTGATATATAACAAGATGGAAAGCAAATCCGAAGGTGATCGTATTATATTCCCCTTGCGCCAAACATTTGACCCTGTGGTTAGTATTGGTAATGAACAGCTAGAGGGTAATGAGAATGAGCTAACTTATGTTAGTGATAAGGTTGATGTTGGTAGAATTAGATACGCAACATTGCTTACTGATGAGCAGTTACTTAGTTTAGAAACAAAATTCAATTTAGATTCTGACGTTAGAGCCGATTTACTCTCTCAAGCCGATTCTTTCAACACGCAACGAATTTTATCAGCTTTTGCGCTATCTTTTAGTGGATTAGTCCCTACTTTAAATCAACAATTCTCCTACGCTCAATTACAAGCAAGGATTTTAGCTGCTACTTTAGATAACGTAGCAGGTGGTGGAGTATCTAGATCTAGAATATTGATCGGTGATCCAAATTTGGTAGGTGGTAATACTAGAACTACGTATGCCGGACTTGTTAATGCTTTGCTTGTAGGTCAATTTCCAGTGGCTACTAATTTAATGAACGTGTCTCATATAAGACAATTATTTAACCAAGCATCAACTGGTCAAAGTTTGTTAATTACCAACGCTGCTTTTACATCTAAAGAATCAGCTATAAGGCCGTACAAATACAAAACCCATCTAGGTTTTGAAGATAAAAGATATGTATTATTCATAGCTCCTGAGACGTACAATAAGTTAGCTTCTGATCCAGTCTGGATCAATCAGGTCAATAGAGGCGTGATTGAGAATCAAGATCAACCATCAATACTTTATGGTTCTATGTATAAGGGAACTATTGAGGGTGTAATGGTTATTGTGATTCCCGAACTAAGTAATTTTACTATAACTAATGCCAATGGTAATAGTTATGCATATTCGCTTTTCTGCGGAGCTGCTGCGCTTGGATTTGGTATGGGTCAAACCCCTACATTTACTTTCAGAAGTTCTACTGATTATGGTTTGTACAGAGGTCTTGCTCACAATGAAATAAGCGGTATTAAAGTGCTAAAATATCCTTCTAAATCTATTGGTGTTCGTGGCAACAACAATAATTTAGTTGAGTATGGCGTAGTACATTCATTTACAACATTAAGTTAAACAGAGGATAATTATGTTTATATTAAATAGATACAACATTACTGCTACAACTCCGAATGCTGCGGCTGGGGCTGTTAGTAATGTCAACCCAGGTGTGGTAGATGGTGCTAGTGGTAACAGCGCAGGAGCTGACAGCGTAACACCAATAACAACTTCTGCGATTTATATCGATCAAGTAATTAGTAAATTAGTTGCAATTACTATTCCGGCAACGGGCTTACTAGCGGCTAACAATAACTATATTACCGTGCCACTTAGTCAGTTAGGCATAATAGGTATAAGACCGGTACTAGCTGCTATACTGCTTGGCATATACAATGCCAATTCAGTTGAAACGGCTATTGGCGGTGCAAATGGTGGTACTCCATCATTCATTGGAATGTGGGACAAAACAGTTGCAAACGTAAACTCTGTGTGTATACAAGCAAGCAATCTGGTGTTGCGGATACCGACTGCTCAGATACCTTTATTTGCCGCTAAAACAGCGATGGTACAATTGTTTTATAGTACTAATTAATTCTATTACAAGGGGTGTAAAAACCCCTTTAATTTAGAGGCGTCAATGAATGTAACTGAACTAATAGAGCTAACTAATCAACTAAGCACTGATAAGAGTTACTTAACTCCTAAGGAACGTGCTGCCTATTTAAAATACTTAAATATGGCAAACTTAGAACTGTATGAAGTAGCGGCTGGTGGATTAAATACTATTATTAAAAAAGTAGATATTTTTTTGGATAATGTATCTCAATCTTTTTTAATGCCAAATGATTTATTTAAGATTAGCTCAATAGTTGTAGATAAAACTCCTTTGATTATGGGCGATATTAATCGAGAGGCGTCTATTGCGCCTAAGCAATACCTAGTTATGGGTAATAGCATATATTGCAATTTAACTAACCTAGGTTTGCATTTTCTGTCTAAACTTGATGTAGCTGATGGTGAAACAAAGCGATATATCACTCTTTTTTATGTCCCCAATCCTAAACAATTAGTAGAAAATATTGATGATGGAGAGATCCAAACCGATATTCCCATTTATCCCGTGCCTTATCATCAATTCTTAGTTCATGGAGCTTTATACTATTTCTATTTTAGCAATAAAGTCTTTATGGATAAAATGGCTTATATCAGAGATGTATGGGAAAAAGATAAAGCTAGATTAGCAAATTTTAAAAATTATGGTTTGTAATGTTTCAAGGGCATATTCAAAGTTTATCAATACCGTTCCCTTATAAAGGTATTAATACAAATAGTCAGAACGATGCTAATTATTCAAGGTTTACTCAGAATATATTGGTTAGCGATAACAAAACAGGGGCTTTAAGATACGGTACGAATTTAGTTAGCAGCTTTCCTTTTGATCCTGATCGCAGGTTTGGCGATATAATTTCTGTAATGTCTTTTTTGAAAGAGAACGGTACTGCCGAGAAACTAGTATATGTTCAATACATATACCTTTCACCTCTCCTTTTACCCGATAATATCGTTATTATAGATGATCCAGAATTAGAGGGTTATTGCCGAGTTACGGTTGATATTAGCGGTTTTAATCCAGATCAAAAAAGCTACTTGAAGAAAGTGCTTTTTGACGGGGTTTATGTTTTCTTTAGACAAACTATAAGTGACGGCGCAGAGATACAAAATCTTGTTAGCGATGATGACGCTATAGTTTTTAATCTACCATTTACTGCTGATTTTTTTGACATAAATTATCAGGTATTAATTGAAAGAGCGGGAATATACCGAGTCAACCTAGATAACGACTACGAGTTACTACTTGATGATTTAGACCCGTTAGTTATTATCTCCAGCGTTAATTACCAGGGAAAACTAATTATTGCCAGCGGCGTTGAGCCCGTCAAAATATATGACGGTCAAAACTTAGTCCCGCTCAAAGCTCCAGTGGCAATACCGAATATAGGGAATATTACTGTCAATGCGATGCAATTAACATGCTCTATTCCAACAGTTAGTTTAAATGAAATACAAGCAGATGTAAAAGTTGGCGATACATTAACTTTAATTAGTAATGTCGAAACTAAGAATGTAGTTATTACGGCTATAGTATTTGCTCCACCAGCTAACAATCTAGTATTAGTTACCATTACGGTTAATATTGCTCCACAAGCAGATGTTAGGAAGATAATATATCAAAAATTATGCCCGAGTTTTAGCTTTATAGCGATTGTTCATAAGAGATTATGGGCATTAGCGGAAGGTAGGCCTTACCTTAATAAGTTTCGCCCTCCACTAATTGCTATGAGAGTTTACTATGCTGCAAAATTAGAGAGTATTTATGATTGGTTTAACGAAAGGACTAATCAGATTGACTTCATTAATATGTCTAGTACTTCAAGCGTACCCGATAATTTAGAGTCAATTAGTGCTTTTGAAGGTAAAACCCTGTTTTTAGGCAGAGAGACCACGCAAGTATGGACGGGTGAAGACCCGACTACTCTGGATGACGGGCAAAATATCAATTTACCCGACTTTAAGTGGGAACAGACTTTACCTGTTGGCGTATTACAGCAAACTCTTTTTTTGGAAGTGCCGAATAACTTCATATTCTTGTCTAAATATGGGATTGTATCCATTAGTTCGGTGAATCTCTATCAACAAATAGAAGTATCCTATAAATTCTCAACTCCTATAGATCACTACATTAACAATCAGCTGAGTTTTATAGAGAGTGATCGTGATTTTAGAAACATGCGAGCCTTCTTATATCCTTACGGTAGATTTCTCGGTTTTAGAATTAAATATAGTTGTTTTGTCTATCAGTTAAATAATGAAGGTGCATGGGTAGTATTTAGTGAGAATTTTGCTGAAAGCACAAGTGTAATGTATGATTCCACAAGCAAGAACCTATATCTTGGCTCGCCGAAAGGAAATTTGCTTGTGTATTCGGATAAAATCAATAGCCAGTCTTATGAAGAATACGGCAAAGGTGAACTTTCTTGGTTCGTTGCTTATAATTGGACTTATTTTGAAAATACATGGACGAATACTGATATCTATATTGATAGTAAATCTTTAGAACCGTTAACCATTAAAGTTCGTATCTATCTAGATCAAGACGAGACACAAAGTATTAATGAAGAAGTTGCAGTTCAGCAGCGTGGAGTGTTATATGATGTAGCGCAATTCGGTCAAAAACCTTATCCGTTTAATGAAACTTCTTTTTCTCATGAAATAGTTAAGTTCAGTGCTGATTCATTAATGGTAGAACTTAGTAGCTTAGGAAATAATTTGTTTGTCTTTAACAAGATATTCCTTGCAGGGGGTGATTAACTCATGGCATTAAATCCCTTAATAATAGAAACTGATTATTTTACGGCTATACAGAATCGGCGTGGTTTAATGAAAGCTGCTGATTTCGATTTTCAATTCAACAATATAGTAAATTACCTTAATTATGAGATAGCATTTTTACTAAGAAAACTGGTTGCTGATAGCACACCAGGTAGTATAGCACCTGATAAGGTTAACACATATTTACATAATAAGGGTGACGGCAGCACCGAGTGGACTAAGATTGATTACAGTAATATTCCAGATTATTCTCTTCGGTATGAGCAATTAGCGCAAACTAATCCTTGTTCAATTCTTGCTTGTGGCGTTGATAATATATTTAAAGCAGTAAGTCCTACTGATGATAGACAGATCCTAACATCACAAAATAATGCTATTCCTATTTGGCAAAAGATTACTGCTGTCAATATGGAAGATAGAGCTATCATTGGCTCTAAAATAGCTCTGAGTAGCTTGGTTAATGAAAACTTTCAGCAAGATATTTTAAGCCCTATTCTACAAAATGACACTGTAACCACTGTAGCTATTGCAAATAGCACAATACCATCTGTGGCAATAGCCGATAGTGCTGTTACTGAGCAAGTATTGGGAAATGGGATCGTAGATCAGCTTTGTGGTAGAAACGGAAGCAAAGTGCTTTTATGGGGAAATACTTTGCCAGATGGGTTTATTCAATCTCCTTATATGCTTAAATTAGCTGATTTCGGTCAGATTAAAGATACGAAATATACTATTGACCACACTAAGCTTGCTCCAGGTTTTAAAATTCCGTTTTCTTGTTATGCGAGTACAAATGATAGCTATTATTCTGATTTTACTTTTTCAGGTGAAAATATAGAAGATAACTCTATTGGGTCGTATCAGATTATGCCGCGTAGCTTAAATGGACAAAGACTATGTTTCTTTGACGGCAGCGGTCAGAGTGAACGCCCAACATTAGCCCGTGGGATTAATGAGTTGTTAGAGGATGGTAGTATCGGCATCGAGAATCTTCCTCCTGACTATAGAGCTAAATTGGGGTTATAGATATGACATTAAATCCATTTAATAGAGATACGGCTTACTTTCAAAGTATGCGTGATCGCGGCATGATGATGAACGCAGAAGATTTTGACTTTCAATTCAATAATCTAATCAACTATTTAAATGAAAAAATTGTACCGTTGGTTAATAGATTGAATGTCAAAGAAATACCTGGTACTGATGCGGCCGATACTTTCTTGTTCAATGTAGGCGATGGAACAACACAATGGTTGAAGGTTAATAGCAATCTTATACCTGATTTTACTATACCGCTTTCAAAGTTAAATAATTCTGAGTTACATTTATTTGATGATGCTCTCGGGTCGGTACTTGCTACTAATAACAGCAAAATATTTACGGCTACCGAGCCAACGGCGATAGATCAGGTGCTAACATCGAGGCAAAACAACACACCAATTTGGCGGTTAATAGAGACAGGTGATATTTTGGATAGATCAATTATTGGTAGTAAAATTGCGTTCCAATCCATCGGAGTTGAACATTTATCTCCTCTAGTAGTTAGTGATTATATTCCAGTCAATTCTATACTAAACCGTCATATTTTAGATGGTAATATTACCGGTGAAAAGTTGGAAGACGGATCTATAATCGCTCGTGCTATCGCGCCCGATTTACTACAAGAGAGAACGGAAAAGATTAGAGATAGTATTTATAGCCCTAACTTTTCGCCAGAACTTAACAACTATACATTATTGGACAACTCTTTAGAGAACCGTCATTTTGCCGATCAAGTCATTGGTACTAAGGCTGTTGATGGAATATGGCCAATTATGCAGATAAGAATAAAGACAGAAAAAGAAGATGACAATATTAACTACACGTTTACTTCAGATAATATTATCGACAACAGTATAACCTCTGCCGTATTAAAGCCGCATTCTCCTGCGTCTGATCCAAAGAGGATTTTTGCCCCAGGATCTTTACACAATTATCATCTTAGAGAGTATTCAGTAAAATTAAACGAATATGCTTATGTAGATAGGATTAACAAAGATAGGGGGACTATTAGAAAAGAAAAGCTTTCAGCAGAAATTAGACAAAAATTAGGTGTATGATGTTAAATATATTTGCTAGAGATAAGACGTATTTTCAAACGCTTCGTGACAACAAGATAGCTATCGATTCATACAATATTGATTCACAGTATGATTCTATAGTGAATTACCTAAATAATGAAATAGTACCTGCTATTAATGATATTATTGATGGGGCTTTGCCTGGTATTTTAGGAAGTCCTAACACATATTTACGCAATAAAGGTGATGGCAGCACCGAGTGGGACACCGTAGAAAAAGGAATTGATAATCATTCTATTGCCTTTTCAAAACTTGTGCAGTCCGCAGTAAACTCAGTCCTAGCTACTAATGGCTTCGGTGAGGTTGTAGCTGTCTCTACTAACATAGCAGACAGTGTATTAATTGCCGCAATAGATAATGCTCCATTATGGGCTAAGTTAACCTCGGTAAATATAGGAGACGAACAGATTATTGGGAGCAAAATAGCTAACAGAGCTATAGCTAGAGAACATTTAAGACCTGGAACTCTAGTGCCGAATATAGCAAATGGTAGCGTTAAGGGAAATAATTTTGCTGCTAATGAAATTACTGAAAATAAATTTTTAAATGAGTCTATTAGTATCGATAAATTAGGTGTTATACCTACAAATTTTCCTATAATTTATGATGTTAATAGACGTGGACAAATCCTTAGAGAGCATATAGTAAACGGCACTTTAACCCCTCAAAAATTTGCAGATCAAAGTATTATTAGAACGATGTTTAATAAATATAGATGTCTCACTATCAATAAAGTTGCTCCTGAGACAATAACCGATAAATATTTACTCCCCTATTCACCGCTCCAATCAACGAACTCTATGTTTAATTCTGATATTCTTGCTCCTGATTTTAAATTAACTCGAGCAGAGTTAAGTCGGGGAGACACTAGTTCATTCAGTGCTTTAACATGCGCTAATTTTGAGGATGTTGTACATAAGGCTTTTTTAGCTAAAAAATGCAGAGATAGCCAACTTAATACTGCTCCATGATGAAAGTTATTGAAACCGAATTAAACACATCTACGGAATACATATTTAATTTAAACATTATCAAGGGCGAAGAATTAGTTGGTTACCTAACTGTATACAAACATCCCAAGGATGAAAAAGGCGGTCAAGTACATATAGAGATAGTACCAAAATGGCGTTGTAGATGGGTAAGTAGGGGGTTAAGAAAAGTTTTAATGAGTTCGCTTAAAGACACGGCTAAAAAATACGGATTATCAGTACTTTATAGCACGGCTTTAACCAATGTAAGCCCTAGATTACTTGTTTTTGCTGGGTTTTTGGAGTATTATAAGAGGCAACCGAATACATATTATTATTTAATGATTTAAGGAGGAAATATGGGTGCATTTGCAGCTTTACCGCTAGCGGCGCAAGCAGTAGCTGGAATAGGTGCTGGTATTATAGGTGGGGGTATAATGTCTAGTATGAGAGATGACCCGCCTCCGGTAATTAATAGCCTTCCGCAATCTCAGCAAATAGCAAATCGTATACCGCCGATTAATTTCGCAAGTGTAATGGACGAACTAACTGGTGATCAGCTAGAAATTATTAGAGGTACAGATGGCAGTGTGAATCTTGGCTTTAGAAACACGAGAGGAAGAGTAAGTTTAGAGGATTCACCGAATGTCAATCTACCTGCGGTTAGGCAAATTAGAGGTCGTAATATTGATGAGCGTGCCGTTGAAGTAATTGCTCTTAGCCAAGCTATGACAAGGCTCGGCGGAGCTATTGAACAAATGGAAAGTACCAGTCCTTATTTAATTGAACAAAACCAAGATTTAATTAACAGTTATCGTACTGCCGTTAGTGGCGCGTTAGATAGGGGTTTTGATTTTAAGCAACAAGCAATAGATCAAAGATTAACTAAAATGGGACTAGCTAATAGCTCTACTGCCATCGGTACGCAAATCGCATTAGCTAGAGAGAAGGCTAATGCTTATGCTGAATTTGAACTAAAACAAGCCCAACTTGCTCAAGATTTAAAACAGCAAGCAATAGCAAATTTACATCAGAGAGGCAATCAATTAAATCAGCAAGCTAATACTGAGCTTAATAGATTCGGCGTTGAAACGTCTAATCAACTGCAATTAAGGGAACAAGATATGCGTGCTGATCTTGCTACTCAAGCTCTAGAGCAACAACGTGCGGTTTCGCAAGAGCAGCTAGTATTAGACAGAAACCGACAAATAGAAGGTAGACGTATGGGAATGCTAGAAGCTGGAACAAATTTATTTAATCAAGGAAATACACACTCAATACAAGCTCGTAATGTTGACAACAACGCTATTGGTGACGCAAACAGAGCGCAATATGCAAGATACGGTCTAACAAGTAACCCAGGGGGTGAACTGTTTAATACTTTTGCGGGGTCGATGGCTGGCATTGCAGGTCAATCATTAGGCTCTAGGATCTTTGGTGGCTCAGGGACTCAACCTGTACGAGGTTTACCATGGCTTAATCAAAATTCTTTAAATCTATTTGACCAATAAAGGATATAAATCATATGAAATCAGGGTATAAAGATTATTTAGACCAATATACAAATCTAGTAAACCAACCAACATGGGCAGATAATGTGGGAGACGCTTATAGCAAAGCTGGAAGTCAACCAGCTCACGGAGCGTCTCAAAGGTCGACAAATGCCTTACTTGCTGGTGTAGGTGCTGGTTTGAAAGGTGGTGCTGCCCAAGACAGACAGCAACAATTATCTCCAATGCTTCAACAAGCTGGACAGATTACAGCAAAAGCAGCAGAGATCGAGGCGCAGACGCAAAAAGCAGCGGAATCTAAATTACAACTTACGCAGTTTTTTCAAGCAACAGCCGCACCGATAGCTCAGTTATCTAAAGCATCGCTAGCAAACGATATACCTGCAACCAATGAACTTGGAAAGGGTATATACATGCGTTTTAAACAATCCTTAGGCGATCCGAGTATGGGTGATTACGATCATTATCATAACGGTACTATTTATTACCACAATTTAGAAACCGGCGCGGTAGAAGGTAGAAACATTATTAGTTCAATGTATCAAGCGGGAATTAATCCAATGGAAGTATGGGGACAGGATGCACCTGCTATTGAAGCTGGTTTATCGCCCGGCGCAAAACAAAATTATGAGGATTCTCAAAAAATCCGTCAAATGGAAATGGAAAAAATGAGACTAGGCAATCAACTAACCGAGGCTCATACAGGGGTTTATAATGCTCAAGCTGATAAGACTAAGCACGAGATGACTAATCCGGTAGATGAGAATGCTCAAAAATTAGACCTAGAAATAAAAAAAGATAGGGCGTTAAAAAATTATGCGGCTATAGAAAAAGAAATGCTACCTAGATTGAATGCTAATGAAAATGTACTCGGTGTATATGAAGTAATAGAAGATATAAGAACAAACAATCCAGGTATTGTCGGTAGCGATTATTATACGCAAGCCAAAAGAGCACTCGCCACGAACCTTGGTCTTAGTGCAGATATTGATTACGCTAATTTAAAAAGTATAGAATTTGAAAAAATGCTTAAACCCATATTGGGGGCGCAGTTAGGAGAAAAGGAGGGTGAAAGAGTTTTAAATAAATTTATTAGTTTAAAACAAAATCCAGAAGCGATAGATAAGTTTTTACTCGAGGAAAAACCTAGAATCATTAAAGAGATAGTGCGTGATAAACAAAAAATTGCTCACTATGACAAAGAAAATCACGCAAATCTATACAGTGAAAATATACATAGTAATATTGATCAGGAAGTACAGAGCTATAACAAAACACGGAGTAAAACCGTTACTATGGTTGCGCCTGACGGTAGCACTAGAGAAGTTCCAAAAGCTCAGGTGAAGGAGTGGGAAGATGCAGGGGCTAGAGTAGTTGAATGAGTAAAAGTAATTTTTGGCAGAAACTAGATGCACAAAATGCAAAGCAACCTAACGCTAATACTGGAGGCTTCTGGGATAAGCTAGATACGCAAAATGTATCACACTCTCAACAAAAAAATCCTAGCTTGGGTGACCGTGTAGTATCGGCCGGGAAAGATGCAGTTAAGTCTATAGCCTCTGCCCACAGATCTGCTGCATCCGGCGTACTAGGAGCAATTCCCGATACTGCTGCGTTAGCTTATAATTTACCGGCAATAGGAGTTAATTATGCTATTTCAAAAGGTGGGTTACCTCTATTTAAAGCTAAATCTATTGAAGAAATGACCCCACCTAAAGACCCTTATCAACTTCCTTTAATTCCATCGGCAACAGAAGCTATCGGTAAAGGAATAGATTATATCACTGATGATTATACTAAACCTCCTAAAGATCAAGAACATATCCATGATGCTATAAAAACTGGGGCTTCTTTTGCGACCAGCGGTGCATTATCTACTTTAGCTAAAGAAGCCGGGAAAAAATCTTTAGCTAAAGCCGGTAATTTTATTGGAAATACTAATCCTTGGCAAATAGGCGGAGCAGCTACGGCAGGCGGTACTATGTCTTATCTAAATAGTAAGGGCGCATCAAGCGGGGAAACTATTGGCGGCGGATTAGCGGCAAATGTAGCAGTTAATTCTTTACCTAATATAGCTACGGGAGGGGGTAACTTTTTGGCAAAAGGAGCTTTAACTCTTGCGGGACTTGGTAAAAAGCAATTAAATATAGAAGCTGCAAAAGCCGCAAGAGATCTAGATATAGCCCTGCCAAAAGCGGCAGCAAGTGAAGGAAAGATTATCGCTTTAGTAGATCAGTTTTTGGGTAAAGCCCCAATATCCGGGAATATAATGCAGAAACGATATCTAAATATGGCGAATAAAGTAACGAAAGAACTTGATAGTGCTTACGATAGTGTCATTAACTCAAAAGAATTAGTTGGAATTGATGATAGAATTAAGCGACTATACGACAATGCAAAAGAAGTTCTGCCTCAAGAAGCGCAAGTGATTCCACAAAAAACAACGACCGTTACAGAAGAAATCAGAAATAAATTAGCCGAGTCTGCCTCTTTATCTCCAGGTGAAAAGAAGGTATTAAGCATTATAAAAGATTATGAAGAAATCTTTACTCCTTACGGTATAAAAAGAATACCTGCCCCGGTTAAGAACTTAGTAGCAAGCCAAGATTCTCTAAACAAGGTAATAGACTGGAAAGACAATAACGTTAATTGGTTGAAAGAAAAGAAAGCAGCTAGCTACGTAAAAGAGCTACATAATGCTATTGGTAATGACCTTTCCCAGTACGGTAAGAAAAACCCTGAGTGGTATAATTATTTTAAACAAGCGGATAATTTATTTTCTAAAAAAGCCACAAGAGAGGAGTTGCAGAATATGTTCACTACCGTTGAAAATACAGCGACCGGGGAATTATCTTATAACAGCTTATCAAAAATATTACATGACGATCAAACTAAAAACAGACTTAAAAAAATAACCCAACCGGAAATTTTTGAGCGTTTAGAAAAATTAGGAACTGTAGCTAGGGCAATGGCGGTAAAAAATAAAAACTTACCTAATCCGTCCGGTACTGCCGCAACTCAGGCAACGTTGAATGTACTCGGTTTATTTGCAGGAGTCGGTAGTTATGCTGCCGGAGCTGGGTTGCCTACAGCAATGACATATATTATAGGTGCACCGGCTATAGCGCATTTGCTCACGGATAAAAAAACGTTAGATCTTGCTATCAAATTTGCTGAAACAGGCGGACAAAAAGCAGCTCTAGGTTTTAATAATAGAATGAGGGCAATAACTGGATATACACCGGTAACCTTAATGAGGGAAGCATCAAAGCTTGAACAAGAAAAACAAAGAACAAAACAAGAATAGTCAAAATAACTTTACCAAAATCAATGCCAAATAATGCTAAAGCACAAATTCAAAGCAGTTAGATCAGAGAGTGACGGCTTTAAGTTTGCCTCTAAAAAAGAGCAGAAACGCTATTTAGAGCTAAAGATATTACGTCAAGCAGGCGAAGTCTTGTTTTTTCAAATGCAGGCTCCTTTTCATCTCTCTGCCGGCATAAAATATGTTTGCGACTTTCAAGTGTATTGGGCAAACGGCGATATTACATTTGAGGATGTCAAAGGCATGAAAACTCCTATGTATATACTCAAGAAAAAACAAGTAGAAGAGCTATATCCTATAATAATCACGGAGATTTAGCTATCTTAATTATTGGATTAAATTTTGACTCGAGTCTTCACAAATTATACTTTATTCCACAACTTATTGACGAAGACAAAAATGATAACGTCTTTACGTCACGTGAAAAACTTTCTCCATTGACTAAGAATTCTTTATTTTTACCTTGAAGCATAGTTAATTTTTTTATTCCAATATTTACATTAAAATCCAAGTTATTATTATATTTATATAATAACTCGCTATCAAAACTCATCCCGAATCCTAATGCTTTCTTTGTAAAGCTAGGATTTTGTTGTAAGTCTTCTCTTAAAAGCCATTTTGCTTGTGAGGACAAATAAAATGAATATAGTTTTAGAGTAGGAATAAAAGATATTTTTTCACTTATAGGATAGTTCACAGAAACCCCTAACCATGGAGCATAGTTATCAAATGTATATTTACTTACCAACTTGTTCTTAGGGTCAGTTTGTCCGAGTGAATCGTTTTCGTTCTCATTATACAATCTCTGGATTGTATAATACAAACCATAGTTTTTCATTTGATATCTCGTGTAATCCATACCTACATAGTAAGTAATTAAACTATTAGCTAAAAACTTAGAAAAACCTAAAGCTCCAGATAAATCAAATACATCCCCTTTAACCGAAGAGAAGCTTCTAGAGAATTCTCCAATATCATCCCAATCCGAATCTTGATTTTTACTTTTATTCAAAATATAACCATATTTGATTTGTCCTAGTAAATTAAACTGGTTTTCTTCTGGAACAGTTTGTATTTTTATACCAGTTTCAGATATATGATTTTTCCAAGTAAGTTCCGAAACCTTTTTATCCGTAGCAGAAGTTCCTGCTCGTATTGAAAATTGATAAATGTCGTACCTATATCCAGTGAAAGGAGCAATAATTACACCTTTATTTTCTTGTTCATCTTCTGCTTTAACGATGAATGGTATAGTTGATATAGCAATTACAAAAAATAAAGATAATGGTAATATTCTAAACATAAGTTTCTCATTTTTAAGTTAATTAGTAGGAGGCTCTCCATATTTGTTAGTAGTAGGAGTTCCTTTTTTAAATATGATTAATATTGCTACAATAATCAGAACGCATAAGATAGCAGTGCTTATAATATTTTGAGGAATAAAAGATATAACTAAAACTCCAATCAAGGTCAGTATAAAGCACCACCATCCGCTTAAATTCAAATCGTGTAAACGTCTAATGGTTAAAGTTATTGAAGGAATAAAAGAGTACAATGTAAAAAGAATAGAAATAAAAACAAGTGAACCTATAAACCAATTCATTTTTTGATCGTTAATAATAAAAATAAAGCCAGCTATTTCAGTAAGTAAAGTAGAAAACAATATAAAACTAAAATATTCTTTTCTACTAGCTCTAATATTTGTTTTAAAATATTTCTTTGTAATAGCTTCTAAAAATAATTTAAACATTTTTTACTCATTTAATAAACTATCAACACCAACTAAACAATTGGCGAATTCTTCATCTACTACACTAAAAACTGTATTTTGAGTAATACATGCAAAGTTGAGAACACCTTTCAAAGGTTGAGCATATAATCCTAATATTTCGCTTGCAACATCTCCAATAGTAATATCTTGATAATTATAAGCTTTAACAATTTTACTAGTACATTTTAAATACCCAACACCTACATTCAACCCTACATTAACAATACCATTTTTACAATGTTCTATGGTTTCACCTGTAGTAAGCATCTCCTTTGTGCTAATCCCATTATTATGCGCTATAAACAACATATTTTTCATACTAGCTTTCAAAATATCTATTGAGAAACCTTTTATAGCTTCAAATACAATTTTTAAATCTTGAGTAACCACTTCTAGTATTTTTGCAAGATATCCATAACCAGTAGAAGTAATTTGATTACCTGAGACGTTAAGACCCTTTAAGTTAAGTAAATTACCTTGTCTTATTAATTCAGCTAAAATCTTTGCATGACCATCATCCATATCGCTATGGCTTAAATCAAGCTTAGTCATAGTCGTAATATCATTCTTTTGTAAGATAGACTGAGTATTCAAAAAATGGTCAAATTGGCTTTTTTCACAGTGTTTACAACTAGAATCAAAAGATTGGGTATTAGTTTTTGCTTCTGATATCGGTTGTTTTGTTATATTAACTTTTCCCAAGCTAAGGAAACTATTTTTATCTAAATAACCTATCGGGAAAGCATCCTGCCACTTTGCTTGATGATTTAGCATATCGTGAGTTATTATACGATCACCCATAACTTCGGTTACACATACAAAGGTATCTAGTTTAGTTTGGGTGAATTGTATAATATCATACACTTTATTGATACGAACATAAGGATTGTACTCACTTAATTTATCTTTTAACTCTCCATAACCTTCTTTACTAAAATCTTTGGGTGTTAGACATTTAGTTATCCCCCATGTGAAGGTATCTGGCACATGCGGTACTTTGTATGCTGACTCTGGCCAAGGTTTATGAGACACTGATTGCTTCGCTTCTGCTCTTTGATGAGCTGTTTCAATTACTTGTCTTATATGATTTAACATTTCTGTACCAGTGGTTTTAAAAGAGTCGGGTTCCCCCATCCAATTCATCCCACTAGAAAACAACGTGTATGGAACATATAAAGCATCTTCAGGATTACCATCACTTCTTAAAACCCCAGACTCTAAAGTGAGACTTAATGGTTGATTACAAAAAGCAACTGAAAACATTAATCTAGCTAGTGCTGCACCCTCACTTTTACTAAAAATATCTTTAACTAAACGTTCCTCTAATTTTTGTGGTTGAGTAGAAATAAACTCTCTTAATTCGGTACGTGGTATATATGCACGACTAATATCAATAGTTTCTAGATTGTTATTTCCAGAGAAAAAAGAGTCAGCAAGCTTATTTAACTGACTTGCTCCTATAGATTTTTGATTACCGCTTAAATCTAATGTTTTTAGTGATGTTAGGTGATTGTCTTTTAAAAGATCAAATATTAAGTCTACCACAAGTGAATCTACTGAATCTGTTTTTCTTAATGAAAGTGTATGTAAAGCTTGAATAGGAATAGCGTCTAAAATAACTTGCTTATGAAATTCATTATAATCAGTCTTATATTGGTTTAATATTGTTGTTATTTTAGGATACTGCACTTCAACTTCAGGAGTATTATGTTTTGGTTGATTTAACTTTAAGCCATCTAATTCTTGCTTAATAGGATCTATTCTTAGCTGCTGTTTATCAAATTCGATTTTATCTTCTTGCGGATGTATCACTTCTTCCAAGAACTTTTTGTGCTCCATATTTTTTTGGTGTTGAAGTCCTGCCTTTATATATGGTTCAAGCTCTTTCATTTCTCGTCTATGTTTCTCAGCAAAGATTTCATTAGCAATATTGCGCTCATGTTCTTTCTGTTCGTGAAATACAACCCAATCTTGACCTGACTTAGGAATATCCTTAGGGAACTCTTTTACTTGGGGTTGTACTGAAACTATTTGTGTTTCTTGAATTGGTTGATCTACTAAACTTCCACCTATAATAGAGGTTTCTTGTTTATTGCTGATATTAATATTATTCCCCTGAGGCGAAAGAATATTATGTTTAGGAATAAAAGAACTATCTTGAGGAGTAAAAGACGAGTATGGAGAAACATAGGTTATTGAGGGAGATTCTTTAGGTGGTATGTAACTGACATTTACGGGGTTTTGAATAGGTTTAGAAAGGCAAGGAGTTCCGTTTGAATCGTATCCATATTTTCGACCATTATCAGGACTGATAAAAGTGAATTTACTTACGTCACAAACATTTGTAGGAATATTTATGTGTTTTGGCTGTATGGATATCGTTTTAGGTTCTTTAAAATGTTTCATAGAAATCTACAATATTAAATTTACATCATTTTAATACATCCTAATTAAAACCAAAACGCAAGAACAAAGTTCTCTCCTGGATCTTTTTATTAACTCTTGAATATATTATGGTATTGGTCTACGTATTCATTCATTATTGGTATGCACTCATCAACCGCCTGAGTAATATGAGATTGCATAGTACTATCATATTCCACTCTACGGATAAATAACCCCTTACCTATAGCCGCATGTTTAGGGTTATATAGCACATAATCGCACCACTGGCGACCGCATACAAATAAATTAAACTGCATTTGCATATAATGCTCGCTTGCAATAGCTTCTACCCCTTTTTTTGACACCTCAATAACCTGCCTAAAATAATTATTAGAGTCTAGTATCTTGATTTCTATCATACCGTCCTCGCCGACTAATCCATCAGGAGAACAGGCTATATAATCACCTAATTGCGCTAAACCAACCTCATGAACGGCGGTAAATGTATCTGCTACGTATTCCGCTCTTGCTATAGCTTCGTATTCCCAGCCTCGTTGAATATGAATATTTACATACTCCTCGCCGTCTGATTTACAACCTGTCACGATCTCATTAGCTCTATCATAAAGGTACTTCTCACGAGCTGCTTTTGTTCCTAGCAGCTTGTAAAAACACGAGCCTGTGATCTTACCAAGCCTTAACTTATGCCACTCATCACTACCTTGCTCAAGGTCAGTGTGTAATTGTATTTGACGCATTTAAAAACTTCTCTTTAAGTGAATTAAAATTAGCTATACCGTTTGTTACTGTCTCAGAATGCTTGCTATCGATATTATGAAACTTGGCAAATTCTTGAGCATCGAGGTTATGTTCAGCGCATAGGTTCATGAACTCTTTCGCTACAGTTAAACTTGGTACTTTTTCTTCCACAGACTTACTTACCGTTTGGGCATCATCATCCTCTTGTGTGAGTCCTACTATTGCCGATAAAGCATAACGTCTTGCGTATGTAAGACCAGCACCTAGTTGCTGCAATGGATTACCTGTAACTTCGCCTTTTTTGTTTTTTACTATTACGCTCTCTATGCAAAGTATTGATTTTAACCATTGTCCAGATTCATGAATTAGCAATGTAACCAATAATTGCTTACCATCCTTATCTTGGTTAACTAACTGAGAAACCGACAACCCGTTATCTGCCAAAGGTTTCTTTAACGCAGCTAAACAGCTTGCTAGATCTGCATATTTATAGCCGTATCCTTGCTTGTCTTTACTGACATTTTCTATTGCTGCCTGCGCCTTACTTAAGGCAACTGCTAGGTTCTCAATCTTGTCACTCATTAGAGCGTCGTTATTATTATTTTCCATGATTTTCCTTATCTTTATTTTAAATTACTATTGTCCATGCGGATATTTAAATTCGATATTCTTAAACTCAATGTCTGCAATAAAAGTGATATACTCACCTAAAGTCAAATGACCTACTATTTTACTTGAAATATCTTCGTTAAAAACTAACTTCCTAGTAACAATGCACCCGTCTATTACTCTAACGTTACGAAAATGTGTTTTTTGCTTGAGTAATTCCTTGCTTTGCCCGTATCTCTCAAACACCGCTGAAAAAATTTCTCTTGGTCTTTTTGTCATTTCTGTTATATTTATATCTGTCATGTTCTACCTCATTTTTTATTGATAAATTAAATGATTCATGGTGCGAAAAACAATTCGGACAGTCTTGTTTTTCACTTGGTCTGCATCGTTATAATCTCGAATTGAAATAATCACGGTGCAGACCATTAGTTTCTGCTCTACTAGCACTTACGCAGTACTCGATCTCTTGCTGTAAGCCCACTGGATCGTATTCGCTTAAATCCCAAGCTATATTATACTCGTCAGCTTCCGCCAATAGTTCCTCGTACGTTTCCACATCATTGATTAGCTTGAGCCAGTTGATAGAATCTGCTTCATAAGGGATATTGCACTCTTCTGCCTTAGCAAGCAGCTCTTCGCCTCTTTCGCTACCGAGCATATTGTCGTGTACTCTTTTTGCCATACGAGCGATTGCCTGTTTAGCACTATCCATGTTTCTTTGTATTTGGATAGCCTTAGCAGGATTCATTAGCAACTTGACTATAGCTCTGTGGTTTTCCCTAATGGCAGAGTCTAAGGCAGTATCTCCATCTTTATCTTGAGCTGTTATGTCCGCACCGCTGGCTAATAGCAAACGAACAACTTTTACATGTCCGTTATTAGCGGCAAGTAATAAAGGCTTATGTTCCCAGTCATTTCGAGCGTTTACATCCGCACCATGATCTAATAGGAATTTAACCGCCTCAAGACGACCAGTACCAGCAGCAAACATTAAAGGAGTGTCTTCATATTCGTTTCTAATGTCTATATCAGTGCCTAAATCTAGTAATCTTTGTATTTCCGTAAAGTTTTTTCTTTCTACGGCGTTGAAGAATAATGTTACTGGTGACTGATACCAGTTATTGATCAATTCTTGCGCTTTAAGTGCACTTTGAAATTCCCAACTTGATGATGTTTTATTCATGTTTTTTAACTCATAGTTATATGAATTTATTGTACCATAAGTAACCTGCAATACCAATGATCTTAAGGCATTGGAAGATATATTTATCTCGTCAAAATGAACTAAATTAGTTATGTGATTATTCCGTAGTGCGGGTAGTCGTTTTTGTGTTATCATGTTCACCTCTTAAAATTTAGTTATGAGGTGAGTATAATGAGGAGAAGAATAAATGTCAACTATTTTCTTTTAAAAAAATATTATATTCTTTTTAAAAAACTTTTTGTCTTAACTAAATTATCATAATAATCTACTATTTTATCTAGTTCGTCCTTGTTCAAAATAAATGTACTTAGTCTTTTTCCCTTTATTTTTGAACGTTTTACAAGATTATTCTCTTCTAAATATCCCATACTATTATAAATGCCTTGTCTAGATACTTTTGACAACTCAGATAGGCTAGAGACGCTTAACTGAACAGTATAATCTTCTTTTGCCGCGGCAATAAGAGTTTTTAAAATAGCTCGTCCCTGTATAGAATACACGTCATAATTGTCGACGGCTTCTATTAATTTTTCTTTATTTTCTAAATTAGTCATGATTTATGTACACTTATTACTGATAAATTAAACTCCCTTAATATATAGTCTTGTTTACAAAATAATCAAGTTTTTTATAGTTCCCCTATTGACAAAATAAATAGAGCGGAATAGAGTTTAATGACTTCTAGAATTAAATAAGAACTAATGGCATATTTAGATACACACAGAGCAATAGAAAAAATTATCGCCACTGGCGTTTCAAAAGAAACTGCCGAGGCCATTGTTGATATTGTAAGTAATAAAGATGACGAATTAGTTACAAAAGCTGATCTAAAATTAGAGATATCAGAACTAAGAACAGAATTAAAATCCGATATATCTGAACTAAAATCCGAAATGAATATTATTACTCATAACATGAAATGGCAAAGTGCTATGGGATTTTTAATTTTAGGATTATTAATAAAAGACTTGTTCTTTAACTAAATGAGCTTGCGTAATACGTTGCCCGTGCTATGCTTGAGGAATTATTTTTTTAAGAGATTATCTATAGAAGGATTGGTAGATAAGTTTCTTGTAGTAGTTATGTTAGTTGAGCTTAACTTAATTTAAAGGCAACAAAAAAGAGCCTCTAAATTAATAAAGACTCTTAAGTGTTATTTTAAAAATGTTGCTGCCGAGCGAGTTTTTAAATAAGAAGTACTTTTTAAGTACAAACCAACCCTTTTTTAGGTTTTGGTACATACGAACGAAACTACTAAACAAGAAGGTTCTGTCTAGAGGGTTACGTCATATATGACGTAACCCTACCAACTTTTTCTATAGGTGTCAAACACATTTATAGAAAAATTATATGGCACTTGATAAAAGATCATTTTACTTCCTCCTAAAACAAGACATTACCGACTCTGCAAAGTTGCTACGGATAGCTTTGTCATACGAAGAACCAGATTTTGACGGCTACTTTCATTTACCTCAAACTGAATGGGCAGAAACACTCGGATATAAGGTTAGACAACTTCAAAGAAACATCGAAGCTCTCGATGAAAAACATTATATCGAAACACGGGATGATCATGACCCAAAAACAGGGGGTAAGAAAGTATACGTCAAACCTGTTGATCCAATAACTGACTTACAGACGATGGCCAAACAAATTATGCAGATGATTGAAGCAGGAGAGGCTAGGAGCAGTAATGCCAATCTGCTGAAGGCTGTCAAGGCTATAACAACTTTCATATTGAATATAAGTGAAAAAGAATCGCCGCCTCCTGTAATGGTAGAAGGAGGCGAAGCATGATTAGACTGGTGCCACTACTAGATAACAGGGAACATTTAACGGATAAGTCTAATGATTGATTTACACAAGATAGCAAAACGCATTATGCGGATGATCCACGATAAAGAGACTAATAATGCTCTCTTCGTAAGGGATTCGGAGACTTTAGCGGCGCTGGTACTGAGTATCAAAGAGTTAACTACGGATAGGTTTAAATGATCACTCAAAGAGAAGACTTAGTCGGTTTTGACCTATTGGAACTGTATATACACGTCCTGATACAAACAGAATTAGGATTACCTGAACCCCTGATAGTAGAAGGTGGTAACGCATGAGCAAACTTAAAACCATATCCAAGAAAAGAATAGCTGATTATCTAGAGCTGGCAAATGAGGAGGTGGATATCCACAAATTGGTCAAATGGATTCAGGTAGTTAGTGACGGGGCTTTTACAATCGGTGAGCCTACAAAGTCGCTTAGTTTTTCAGAACAATTAAAGAGGAGAATATGAACATATACCAAAACTATACAGCAGTGGAGTTAATTGCCGCTCTTTCTGCAAATATAACGAACTCTTGGAAAATTGCTCGGGAAAGCTACTACAAAGAGGGAAACTATGAGTTTAATGCTCTAATGAGCGCAACAGTACGTCCTAATGAAATACTTTGTGAGTTGATAGAGTCTCAAAAAAGCACGAACGAACACTTTAAGCAGGTTGCATTCTTAAAAGCTCAGCGTGAATTGGGTGAGGAGCTAAAGAAAAGGGTAGCTAGTAGCTTGCCGATAAAAAAAGAGGCTAGGGCATGAGCAGAACAAATACTTATGAATCCAGAAAAACTTACTATCGTCATTTAATACGTCCCAATGGAGAGTTGTTGAGCGAAAAAGACTGTTTGTTGTTGGATTTATGCATTCAGTGGACGAAGGATAATAATATTGCTACTAGCACTTATAAATACTTATTAGATACAAAGTTCCCAAGGCAAAATCATCCTATTACCGTTAAAAGAACTTTTTATAATATTAGCCTCTATATCGAAGCCGAGTTTAAAAATATTCATGTAATTAACGGAGTAATTCACAGAGATAAAATTCGTATAGAAAGAGCCTCTAATTTTGATTTAAAAATGGAAGAAGCTAAACAAAAAAATGAGGGAAAAAGAAGTAAGGATGGCACTCAAGAATGTCGACCATCATCAACTGAAATGTCGACCATGGTAAACAGGAATGTCGACCCCTCTATATTTATATATAAGAATACAAAGAAGAATATAATAAATGATATTACTGATAATCAGAAAAATCAGTTTTTAGATTCCAGTTGTTTTTCTACAAAAAACACAGACTTTATTGAGGCTAATGTTGAGCGTTTAGCAAAAGACGGTTCTAAGGTAGAGATTGCGCAACCTACCTCAACGAATGATATTGTTCAAACAGAGGCAAAATCGCAAGAACAAGCTACGATCCACCAATTTAACCCCCTTAAGGACAGAATTAGTATTACGGACAAGAGCGGTACTTACTGGGGTATACCACTTTCAAAGTTTAGTTATTCCAAATCAATGATTGAGCAAATAAGGCTTGCCAGCAAAAAAACTCATTTTACTCACGAACGGATAGTAGGTTTGTTTAGCTATATTGCTGCGAAATATCCAAACAAGCTAATTCTTGGGGGGAAAGCTGGCTTTATTAGCTACATGACTAAGGTTGTTAACGGTGAAATGGAGTATACAAAAGAAGAGAAATTAGAATCTATTGAAGCTAAAAGAATAGAGGAGATGAAAGAATTAGAAGATATGTTTAACAACGGTAGAATCCAATGGGCTTAGGGGGAATTATGTATCAAGAATACCAAACAAAAATAGAAGAAATCCAAAAGATTGACGTTCAGAATGAGAGGACTGCAATAGGTCATATGTTGCAAGACGAACAGGCTGCTCTTAGTGGGAGTAGGATGCTCCAGCCTAAATATTTTTTGACTCCATACGCTGCACATATTTTTAAAATTATCCTATCTTGTCTTGATCAAGCTCAATCGGTAAGCGAGATTCATTTTAAGGTTAACTCTATTGCAGAAGAAGATTGGAAGGCTCTTGCACCAGAGTTAAAAGTAGAAAGGCAAGATTACGTTTCTAGTTGTTTAACTCAAGCCGTAACATTTATAGGAACGGATGTTATAGCGGAAGGTGTATTTAAAAAAGTTCAGGAGCAGTATCTGAGACGGATTATGTTTGTAGAGTACGAAGCAGCTATGAGCAAAATTTTAAATACTTCAGATGTGAAGAATTTAGGAGAGGTCGTAAATAGTATCAATCAAAAATCTAACGATATTTTAGATATGGCTGTTGCAGATAAGGAGCATAATTATAAAACTGATGCACTATCAGCATTAAACAAAAAGGAAATATCAAGTATTAGCACTGGATTTAAATCACTAGATGAAATAATAGAAGGTTTTAAACCAGGTCAACTTATTACTATTGGAGCTGGTACTGGTGTTGGCAAGAGTGCCTTTGCGGTTAACTTGGCTTTAAACATTACGGCACAAGGTTACAAAGTAGGTTTTTGGTCGTTTGAAATGGATAAAGATGAGATTTTCCAAAGAATTTTTTCTATTAAAACCGATATTTCTAAAAAGGATAATAATAGGCAAGAGGAAAGATACAGTACTACAAGAAAATACATTGAGAAGACTTCTGACGATATACAAATCTTTACCGATAGAATAAGGGACTTGAGCAGTTTTTATCTACAATGTCGCAAGCTAAGTATTAGGGAAAATATGAAGGTTGTAATTATTGATTATTTACAGTTGATTCATTTATCTAATGAAGCAAGAGGTAACAGAGTTGCCGAGATTGAGTACCTTACTACAAATTTCAAGAATATAGCTAGTGAGCTTGGTATCACTATAATTATCCTTTCTCAGCTATCAAGGGAACATAAGAGGCGAGAAGATAAAACCCCAATGTTATCAGATTTAAGAGATTCTGGTTCTATAGAGCAAGACTCAAATATCGTAATATTTTTACATAAACCAGATGAGCAACCTAGTCATCTTAATAAATCAGAAAAATTAATAAGAATAATAGTAGCCAAAAATAGAAGCGGTAGTTTAGCAAGTGTAGTTTTAAAGTACCAAGGAAATATAACAAAATTTACAGAAACCACAGGAGGGTTTTAATATGAATTCAGAAGAACGGAAACGTTTGTCAAAAACTTTAGAAACTATGAGCAGTGATGAGTTTACCGAAGCACTATCGACAGTAGCCCATACTCTAGTAGAGTCATTGGATAAAGATAATAAAGAAGAGGTAAACAAAAATGCGTAATAGTGCAGAAATACAGTTAATAGGCTACGTGTACCAAGATGCAAAATGTCCGAATGAACAATTTTATCCGAATTGGGTAACGTTCAAACTTAGCGTTAATAAGAAATATAAAAACAAAAATGGAGAAGAAAAACAGGACACCACTTGGTTTGAGTGCAAATCCAGTTCTGAAACAATGTCCAAGCTAATCAAGCAGTATGTAAAAGACAAGATGGGCTTGTTTGTCAGAGGAATACCTAAGACAAAAGCTTATACCACTAGTAGCGGAACAGCTGAAGCAAATATCGAAGTGTTAGTAACCGAGTTCAATATTCTAACGTATCCAAAGGAAAAGACGGATACAACAGAGCAAGGTAATGGCAGGTACAAGATAGAAAGCGGCACAAAGGCAGTTATGCCAGAGGTGAAGCTGCATGATGAAGAAATATCATTTTGAGCGGCTTGAAAGCTTTGTACCAATTTTAGGAGGAAATATGAATATTACAGAAGCCATTCAACAGATGAGAGAAGGTAAAAAAGTTTGCCGATCTAGTGAATGCGATGGATATTGTTACTTTATATTGGGTTATGAGGATAATGAGTATGAGGAAAGAAGAGAAATAATTTATCAATATTGTGCTTATCATGATTTTGAAAAAAAACACCCTCAGCACAAAGATAGACTAGTAATCCAAGAATGGGTGTTTGATATATATGATGTTGAAGCAAATGATTGGATAATTGTAGGAGAGAAGATATGAAGAACATAGCATTGTCCGCATTTCTTACTGTTCTTTTAGGCT
>Ga0209598_10000249_pt1 | contig 43925 bp, 34 predicted proteins | sample M_140807_EF_Meta_FD_187317 | JGI IMG/M metagenome (GOLD analysis project Ga0209598, IMG submission 187317) | Freshwater microbial communities from Lake Montjoie, Canada to study carbon cycling - M_140807_EF_MetaG (SPAdes) (version 2) | ecosystem: Environmental > Aquatic > Freshwater > Lake...
CCCGGCGGCGGCAAGGCGCGGAATCTCTTCGCCCGCGCCCGCGCCGACGGCCGTGAGGTCCAGCTGACGCATCTCCCGGCGGGGCGGGCAGCAATGCATGGCCACTGGCAGCCGGAGAACGTCTCGCCGGGCCCGGCGGTCTTGAGCCCACCCCCCAGGCCTTGAGGCGCCCGGGACTTTTTGAGGGGACGCCCGGGACTTCTTGAAGCGACGCCCGGCAGACGATTTACCGCAGCGGCTTCAACCCGGCAGTCCCGCGGAGGCGATTGAGCGCCCCGAGGGCCGCCGGCTCCTTTTCCAGGAGACTTACCAACTGCGATGAGGAGACGCCAAGCGCGGCGGCCGCCGTCGGCATGTCGAGCGTTGCGGCAACGATCCAATCGAGGGCCTCCGCCACCAGCGCCGGATAGTCGTCGTGGCCGCCGGCGACGGCCAGCCTGCCGTCGCGGACGCGCGACCGCCACAGCGGCGAAGGCCCCGCTTCCGGTGGCTCGCGGTGAACCACCGCGAGCCTGAGCCGCAAACGGAACAGGGCCACACGCCGGTTGTCGGCTTGGCTGCGGCGTTCAGACGCCTCGGCCATGATGCCAGTCGGCCGGTGGAGGAGGATCACCGCCGTCTCCACTTTGTTGCGATGCTGCCCCCCCGGGCCGCTCCGCTTCGTGCGCGTCTCCGTGCAGTCAGGGAGGAGGGCGTCGGGCGCGAGTCTGGCGGGGTGCACCGCGGGGCCTCATCCAGCGAGGGCATCGAGCGCCTTGGCCAACGGGCACCCCGGCGGGATCGACGTGCCGTCGCGGTAGCGGCGGAGGAGTTCGCGCGACCGCTCGGCGAGCATCCGCCGCACCTCGCGCCGCTTTCCCTTCACGCGCGCGATCTTCATCTGGTCGTAGCCGGTCGTCTGGTGCCGCAGCCAGGCGATCACGGCCGCCTCCGCGCGACGCTCGATCGGGATCCGCTCGGTGCGCGCTACCGTGCCGCTGCCGACCGGCGTGGCATGGATGGTGACGGCCCGGGCGAGCTTCAGTGCCCGCTCGGCGTAGGACGGGGCGAAGGCGAGGAACGCGAGCACCGCCGAGAGGAAGTCTTCGACATACTCTGCCTGGTCGTTCTCGCGGCGCTTGAGCGCTTGTGCCTGCTTCTTCGCCCAGGCCTCGGTCGAGCGTTCGGCGACGAGCTCATGGCGGATCCGCTCCACCGTCGCCTCGGGGGCCCACACGCCGCGGGAGAACGTCCGCCGCCCCTGCTTCTCGCTCATCACCCAGTGCTCCCCGGCCGCCTTCACGCGACGCGTCAGCGCCGCATCCCCCGGCTCGAGGAGCACCCAATCGTCGGGAGCAGGGATCACTCGGCCGTGCCCGTCGCGGACGGTGCGGTGGGTCGGGCCGGGGCCGACTGCAAGCCCGCCGCCGGTGGCCCCGTCGGGGCGCGGACCCTTGCCGACCGAGCGCTTCCCCGCCGCGGTCCGTGGTGGTTGTCGGGCCATGGCGTCCCGTGCGTCGGGGAAGGGCGTCAGTCGAGGTTTTTGAGGCGGACGTTCCGCCAGCGAACGGAGTAGGGCCCGGTTCCCTTGGCGATGCCATGGACCTGAAAGCCGATGTGCCCCTCGGGATCGTGCGGCTGGCGGAAGTCGGCCGTCGGCACGCCGTTGATCCAGCTCCGGTAGTGGTCACCGACGACCACGATCCGGTAGCTGTTCCACTCCCCCTTCTTGAAGGCCCCCTTTGCGGCCTCGGTGCGGATCGAATCGGTGTTCGTCAGCCCGCTCCACCACACGCCGCGGCGAGCCTCGTCGTAGAAGTTGCCGGCATGGCCGTCGATCGAGATCTCGCACTGCGGCCCGTAGAGTCGGCCGGCCGGCAGTGGCCCTCCCGCGCCCTCCGGCTTCTCCCCCTCCTTCGCCAGGTGGCTGCGGATCTGGACGCCGGAGTTGAGCTCGTCGTCGACGTTGACCTGGAACTCGAGCTCGAAGTCCTTGAGGGGGGCGTTCGTGGCGAGGAACGTGTTCGGGCTCCCCTCCGTCGTCGTCCCGACGAGGACGCCGTCGACCACCTTGTAGGAGGCGCTGCCGCTGACGATCTGGAAGCCGTCGAGCGAGCCGTCCTTGAAGAGATCCTTCCAGGCCGGTGCCTGGGCGCTGGCGGGCAGGGGAAGCGAACAAGCGATGAGCGCGGCGACGAGGAGTGGCAACAGGCGCATCATGATTCGGGGAGACTCCGGGGGGGATGACGATCGGGGGTCGATGGGGTGTCCGCTTGGGGGGGCCGCGACGGCCCACGTTGGCCCGCCTTGGCGCCGGCAGGTGCGTCGAAGCGTTCGATGACGAGCGGATCGTGCGAATTCAAATCGCCGATTCGCAGCGCCGCCCGGCCGGAGAGGAGATCGTCGACGATCGGCCCGACGACGGCGGCCCGCCAGCCGGAGGCGAGCACCGGCTCACGGTCGCCGTGGTGATAGCCGAGCTTCCAGGCGAGGAGGTCGCGCATGTCGGAGGCGGTGCCGACCAGCGCCGGGGCGAGGTTCATCTGCCGGCACGCCCCGGCCAGCGCTGTCGCCATGAACTGCCCGAGCACCGCCAACTGGGAGGGGGGAGCCTGAAACTTCTCCCCACCGGGGCATTCGTCCTCCGGGAGGGCCAGGCCGCGGGCGATCGCCTCGGAGAGGCCGCCGAGGATGTGCCGCAGATCGGATCGCTGCATGCCGCGGATCGCCGAGATCTCGCGGGGATCGGCGCTCTTTCGCTTGCACAGCTCGACGAGGAGGTCGTCTCGCAGAACGCGCTTCGGCGGCATGTCGCGTGACTCGGCGACCGAATCGCGCCAGTGCCACAGCTCCCGGGCGACGGCCAGCTCGCGCCGCGACAATCCCGACAGCCCCGACACACGCCGCCAGCGCTTGCGGATGAACGACTCCTCGACATCGTCCTGCCAGGTGGCCATCTCCTCCTCCATCCAGGAGGTCCGGCCGAGGGATTCGAGCTTCGCTTCGATCTTCCGCCAGATCCGCTCGAGGTGGCGGACGTCGTCGAGGGCGTAGTCGAGTTGGGCCTGCGAGAGCGGACGCAGCCGCCAGTCGGTGCGCGTCTCCCCTTTGTTCGTGGGGAGGTTCAGAAAGCGGCGGACGATCGAGGCGTAACCGGCAGGAAAATCGTGGTCGACCAGCCCGGCCCCGACCTGGATGTCGAAGAGCTTCGACGGCCGCGCCTGGATCGCGTGGAGGATGAATCCCATCTCCTCGCGACCGGCATGAACGACGGTCGTTCGGCCGGGTTCGGCGAGGAGGCGCCAGAAGGGCTCGAGCTCGCGGGCTTTGAGCGTGTCGATCACCGCCAGGATGCCGGGCGCTGCCACCTGCACCAGGCACAACTGGCTGCGGTAGGTGTGCTCCGAGACGAACTCGGTATCGAAGGCGACAAACGGGTGTTGGGCCAGACGGTCGACCAGATCGCACACCTCGGAATCGGTGACGACATGCTCGAAACCGTCGGACTGCTTGGAGTGTGGCACGCCCGGTGGGGTTCCTGGGGGTCTCGGCGACGAAAGCGGGGGAGGCGACTACAGGAACAGGATCGAGACGAGGACGAACACGGGGAGAAGAATGCCGAAACTGTAGAGAAGATAGCCGAAGAAACTCGGCATCCGCACGCCGGACTGTTCGGCGATCGCCTTGACCATGAAGTTCGGGCCGTTCCCGATGTAGGTCATCGCCCCCAAGAATACCGCCCCCAGGCTCACTCCAGCCAGTCGACCAACGTCGACCCCGGCCATCGTCGCCCCGGTGGCGGGCAGGGCCTGGGCGGCGTTGAAGAACACGAGGTAGGTGGGGGCGTTGTCGAGGACGCTCGACAGGGCCCCGGACGCCCAGAAAAACGAGCGCGGGCTGTCGAGCCCGAGGCTTGCCCCCCGTTCGTGGAGGATCGCCAGGGCCGGCTGCATGCAGATGAAGATCCCCAGGAACAGCGCGGCCACCTCGAGGATCGCGCCGTAGGTGAAGCCGTTGGCCGCGCGGACCTTGCCGTCGCCGCCGAGGAGCGAGAGGAGGACGAGCCCAACGAGGACGGCCTCGCGGAGGAACACCCAGGGATGCCACTCGGTGCCGGGGAATGGCTTGGCCGGGTCGAGGAGGGCCACCGCGGCGATCACCGCCGCCATGATCGGGGCGTTGGGCCACAGGCCGTGGATCGTCAGCGGCGTCGTCTGGCGTTCGTCACGGGCGATATCGCGCGGGGCCTCGCGCGGGTGGGCGAAGACGGTGTCCCACACCCAATAGACCGCCAGGAGGACCGCATTGGTAAACAGCCACGGCTTCCACAGGTTCAGCGTCCAGAGAAAGTCGACCCCTTCGAGGTAGCCGAGGAACAGGGGCGGGTCGCCGATCGGGAGGAGCATGCCGCCGCAGTTGCAGACCATGAAAATGAAGAACACGAGCGTGTGGGCGACATGCTTGCGTTCCTTGTTCGTCTCCAGGAGCGGACGGACCAGGAGCATCGCGGCGCCGGTCGTGCCGATGAAGCTCGCCATCATCGCCCCGAGGGCGAGGAAGGTGGCGTTGGTTGTCGGAGAGGCGACGAGATCCCCCTCGATTCGCACACCGCCGGTGACGACATAGAGGGCGAAGAGGAGGGCGATGAAGGGGATGTATTCGGCGCACAGGGCGTTGGTCAGCACCGCGCCCGCCGTCGGCCAGGAGGGGCCGGCCGCCGCCGGATGGATCAGGGCATGGGCCGGGAAGTGGAGATCGACTGGTTGCTGGTGGAGGAAGGTGTAGTAGCCGAGGGTGATCGCGGCGAGGAGGCCGGCGACGAGGAGTTTGTTGCGGTTGTGTTCCCACCAGTGGGAGATCCCGGGGGTGAGCGGGAAGATGGCGATCGCCGCCAGGAGGAGGGCGAAGGGGAGCGTCGTGGCCGGCGGCGGCGCGGCGGGGTGGGGGGGATGGTCGTCGGCCGCGGCTTGGGGAACCGCTGCCGCGTCCCCGCCCTGGAAGTTCCGCATCGCCTCGTCCCGCTGATGGACGAGGTTGGCAGCCTGGTCATGGAGCGCTTCGGCCCGCTGCGCCGCGACGATCTGGTCGCGCCCCCCCTGAGGCCAGCCGACGAGACAGGCCAGGGAGTAGACGGCCAGGAGCCCGAGGAGGCCGATCACCGCCGTGCCTCCGGCCGGCGACGGGGCGTGGGGGGCGGATGGGGGAGCGCTCGGCTCGTGCTTGGGGTCGGGCTGCATGGGGGCGGGCTGCGGAGGGCGGGCTGCGGGAAGACGGAAAGATGATGGTAGAACAGGTCTGGTTTCCGCGGAAGCGGTCCCGCAGGGAGCGCTTCGCCGCGACGAGCCTTGAACCCCACCCCGGCGATGCACCGCGATCCCCCGCCTGTCGAAGCCCCCCACGGTGGCGCCCCCGCCGGGGCGAGCGCCGAAGCCGCGCCGCCAGCGACCGGCCGGGGGCCCGTGGTGTGGCTGCGTTCCAACCACCGGCCGGGGATCGGGATCGCGGGCATGGCCGCTGCCCTTCTCCTCGTGGTGCTCCTCGCGTCGCGCCCCTGGAGCCGGCCGGTCGGTGTCGTGCCCTGGCTTCTCGGGGGCGGGTTGGCGGTCGCCGCCGCCGCCGGTCTGATCCTCTCGTCGCGCCCCCGGATCGTCCTGGCAGCGAGGGAGGTGCGCGTCCATCTTGCCCCGGCCAGGGTCGAGATCGTCCCGCTCGAGATCGTCGAGTGTTTTTTCCTCGGCAGCCGGCTCGAGCCACCCCACCCCAGGGATGTTCGCACAGGAGGGGACCGGGTGCGGACGCTCGTGATGCGGATCGCCGAGCGGGCCGTCGATCATGCCGAGCGGCCGACGTTGCCGTTGTGGGGAGCTTGGCAGGGGGGCTCGGTGACCTTCGACGGCCGGTGGTGTGAGCCGCTCTCGGTCGACCTGGTGCGGCGGCTGAACCGCGACCTGACGACAGCCAAACGCGCGGCGCCGGCCAGGGGGGCGACGTGAGTTGGACGGGGCTGCTCGTGAGCGTCCGCGATGCTGACGAAGCGACGGAGGCACTGGCCGGCGGCAGCGCGATTGTCGACGTCAAGGAACCGCTCGCCGGTCCGCTCGGCGCCGCGGCGCCCGCGACGGTCGCCGCGATCGCCCGACGCGTCGGCTGCGCCGTCCCCTGGACCCTCGCCGGCGGCGAGCTCCTCGATCATGGCGCCGATGTCGGGGCGGGGGGCGCTCGGCTCCTTCGCTTCATCGACGATGTCCTCGCAGCGCTCGATTCACTCCCCGCGCCGGCGGCGGTCAAAGTCGGGCTCTCGGCGGGCGTCGACGCCCCCTGGGGCGAGACGTTGGGAAAGTTGGCGTTGGCGCTGCCACGCCGGATCGGTCTGGTCGCGGTCGCCTATGCCGATTGGCGGGGGTGCCAGGCCCCGGAGCCCGAGCGGGTGTTCAGCGCGGCGGCCGGCGCGGGCTGCCGCGGGCTCCTCGTCGACACGTTCGACAAGGCAGGCCCGGGGTTGTTCCGCCTCGTCGACCGGGCGACCATCCTTCGCTGGGTGGCCCATGCCCGCGCCGTCGGCCTGCCGCTGGGCTTGGCGGGAAAACTGTCGCTCGATGACGTGGCCCTGGCGGCCTCCCTCGGAGCCGACGTCGCCGGAGTGCGGTCGGTCGCCTGCATGGCAGGGGGAACGGGCCGCGGGGAAGGGGATCGGCTCGGGATCGTGGAGCGGGATCGGGTCCGGCGGGCCGTCGAACGGTTCCAGGGAGCGCCCGTGGATAAGGGAGGATGAGGTGTGGGTGGGCGAGGATCGATCGGCTCCGGTGGCACGGGGGGGAGATCGGGGATATTCTCGACTCGGTCTCCGGTGCTTGGTTCCTCCGCCCGGGTCGACCAGTCCGGCTGCTCCCTCCCGAGGATTGCCTCCACGATGGCCAAAACGCTTGAAGTCCGGGTTCCCCACGCGCTCGATCAGGACGAGATCAAACGCCGCCTCGACGAGGCGCTGGTCCGTGCCCGGTCGGACTATGCCGACTCGGTCGGCGAGATCACGGCGCAGTGGGATGGGGAGGAGAAGATGCGATTCAATCTGGCCGTGGCGGGGATGAAGTTCGACGGATCGCTCGAGATCCTCATTGAAGAGCTCCTCGTCACGCTCCAGCTCCCGGGGGCCGCGGCGCTGTTCAGCGGACGGATCCGAGAGGGGATCCAGGAGCGGCTCGGGGGGCTGGTCGGCTGACGCCCCGGCGATGCGCGGCTGCGGCCAGTGGCAGCGGTTGTGCCGGTCGGGGGCGGAGCGGGTGAGAAAATGGGGGATCGGAGGAGCGTCTGCCGATGGAAAAAAAAGTTGGATCTGACGGCGCCGATGGTGAACCAAGCATGATCGAGTCGAGTCTGCCACTCCTGACGGCGGTCCCCGCCGGGGCGATCGGCCCGTTCCAATGGGGCCTGTGGTCGGCGCTGGCCCCTCGGAGCAGCCGTTTCCGGATCGCGCTGGTCGCCGCAGTGCTCCAGGCCGGCGGCGGCCCGTCGCTTCCTTGGCTGCCACTCCCGGGCGACGCCCCGGCGGCCATGGCCCAAAACCAGCGTCCCCCGGCCGACGATCCCTTCGCCGAGGAATTGAATCCCTTCCCGCGCGAGGAGAAGCCGAAGCCGCGCACCGGCCAGACGCCCCGCGCCACTGGAACGAAGAAGGCTCCGGGGAAGGATCGGGAGGACGTCAAGAATCAGGATCCTGGCGAGGAGCTTACCGAGCCGGCACCCCGCAAGCCGGCCCCGCAGGGGAAGGCCACCGACCGTGTCTCACTCGAGCCCGATGACGAGCCCCCGATCGTCCGCCCCAGGCCCAAGGCGAAGCCGATGGTGCCCGCCGATCTCCTCCCCTTTCCCGATGTCGACATGCCTCCCCCGGAGGAGGATTCGCCGGCCCAGAAGCTCCTCATCAAGGCCGACAAGCTCGACCGCAAGGGGAAGTATGAGGAGGCGAAGAAGATTGTTCTCGAAGCCATCGAGACCGATCCGAAGCTCCCCGTGGCGCGGCTTGCCTTGAGTATCGTCACCCGGCACCTGGGGGACTTCGAGGGATCGCTCGAGGCCTGTTCCGCCGGCCTCCGGCTCGATCCGTTGAATGCCGAGCTCTACCTGCGGCGCGGGATCGCCTGGTTCCATTTGGGCCGTCACGGCATCGCGCTGGAGGACTTCGAAGACGCCGCCGGGATCGCCTATGACGACCCACGGCCGGAGCTGTGGCGCGGGCTGACACTGATGGAGATCGACAGGCCTCTCGAGGCGATCAGCGCTTATTCGTCAGCGATCCGCCGCGATCGGACCTATGACTTGGCTCACCTCAATCGGGGCCTGGCCTATCTGGTCACCAACGAGCCGGCGAAGGCCGAGCTCGACTTCGACCAGGCAATCCGCCACGATCCGCGCGACGCCCGGGCATGGTTCAATCGGGGCGTCGCGCAGGCCAGGCAGAGGGAGTATGCCGACGCCGCTGCGTCGTACGGCGAGTCGCTCCGCCTCGACCCGAAGCTCGAGGGCGCCCGCCGCAACCTCGAGGCGGTCCGCGGCCGCGGCGGTGAAGGAAGGCGGCGGCTCGACGGGCGCGGCTTGCGGGTGGCGCCGGCCGAGCTTGTCCCGGCACGCCCGGTGCCCGCGCGCCCCGCCGGCAACGGTTGAGACGGGCGGCCGTCAGTCCCCCTTCGGGCCGACCCGGAGGGTGTGGCCGTCGATCGCCCACTCGAGGTTCAGAGGCGCGACGACTCGATCGAGGAGGGTCTCCCGGTCGACCTCCACGACCGACAGGCGGACAATCTCCGCTGGGGAGATCCCCCTCGTCCGCAATCCCTCCCGGTCGAGCGCGAGCTCGAGGTCGAGCCGCAACGCCACCGTCGCCAGGAGTTGGTCGAGCGGCGCGGCGACCTCGAGCGTCCAGGTGGTCATGACGGGGTCCGGGGGGCGCGGAGCCCCGCCGGGGCGCGGTGGCTTGACGGCGGTGTCGAGGGGCGGGCCGGCGTGAGCGACGACGAGCGCGCCATCGTCAGCGGGGGGGGACGGCAGCGGCACGATCGCCAGCCCGACCCGATCGGAATCGGTCCGCGCCCCGCGCCATTCGATCCGGCGGTCGAACTGGGCGAGGAGGAGATCGAGACGCTCCGCCAGCGGCAAGCCCGGGAGGTCGGTGGCGGCGAGGTGATCGTGGGGGAGGTCGTCGAGCCCGGCGAGTTCGATCCCCGCACCGTCGGCGACTTCCGCGAGGAGGTCGCGGGGACGCGCGCCATCGCCCCATGCCCACGGGGCGCGGCGGGCCGCGAGACGGCGCAGCGCCGGAGGGAGTGAGGCGAGCGTCCGCGTCCGCTCCGTGTCGGCGGCGACCAGCGCCGCCGCGGCGTGGCCGGGGACGATGCGGATCGACGCCGGGAGGATCGCGCAGCGTGCCCCGAGGGCGACCGCGATTTCCCCGAGGAGATCGACGAGCGGGGTGGCGTCGGCCGCGATCGTGATCGGTGTGTCGGGATCGAGGCGGCGGTCGAGGATCACCGGCCGTCCGGTGAGATCGGTCAGCCGCCGACAGACCGATCGGGCCGGCACGCCGCGCCAGGTCGCCGTCACGGTCGCGGGCCGGTCGTCCGGCGTCCGTTGCGACTCCTGCGCCCCCGCGGGGATGCGAGCGAGAACGAGGGCCACCGCCACGACCCACCGCCAGTTCATCCCCCTCAAGCGATGGCCGCGGGGCGCCTGTCTGCCGCAGGCAGGAAGGGGGTGGGGCATCGCGGTGGCACCGGGGGGATCGGCAACGGGATCGGGCGATCGCGGCGGGAAGGAAGAGTATAGTCACGCCGCAGCGGCTCGCCGCCGGAGGAGGAGAACGTCTCCGCAGACCGGAGGGCTGGGGACGCCCGGCAGATGCCACAGGGAGATCGATCGATGAGCATCGACGCGGCCTCCGGCGGGAATCCGCTCCCGACCGCCGTCGATGTCGTCATCCTCGGGGCGGGGATCAACGGGGCGGCGCTGGCCAGGGAGCTCGTTCTCAACGGCTGCTCCGTGGTCGTCGTCGACGCCGACGACATCGCTGCGGGGACGACCCGATGGTCGACGAGGCTTGTCCACGGGGGACTGCGGTACCTTGAATATGGAGAGCTGACGCTGGTGCGCGAAAGTCTGGCCGAGCGCAACCGCCTCCTCCAGCTCGCGCCCCACCTGGTCAGCCCCCTCGGGTTCGTTGTCCCGGTGTGCGGTTGGTTCGGTGGGCTCCTGGCCGCCGCGGCCCGGATCCTCGGCGGCGAGTCGCTCGCCCGGCGCTGGGCGGGGACGCGCGGTCGGGGAGGGATCACGGTCGCCTGCGGGCTCTGGCTCTACGACCTCCTCTCGACCGGCGCCCTCTGGCCCCGGCGGTGCTTGGTGCCCACGACAGCGGCGGGGATGCCGGCGGTCGACACCGGTCGCTTTCCGCTCGCGGGGGTGTATGACGACGCCCAGATGCGCTTCCCGGAACGCTTCACCGTCGAGCTCCTCGTCGACGCCCGGACGATCGCCGCGGAGCGGAATGTCCCCTTTGAAGTCCGCAGCCGGCACGCGGCCCACCTCGGAGCGGACGGGCGACTGCGAGTCGCGCCGCTGGCCGCCACGGGAGGGGTATCGAGCGCCGCCGGCGAGCTCCATCTCGCCCCGCGGGCCATCGTCAACGCCACCGGTGCCTGGGTCGATCGGACGCTCGGAACGCTCCTCCCGGTGGACCGGGGAGCCGGGGGTGCGCCGTTGATCGGTGGGACGAAGGGGAGCCATCTCCTCGTCGATCATGCGGCGCTCCGCGCGGGGCTGGGGGTGCACGGGGTGTATGCCGAGGCGGAGGATGGCCGGCCGGTGTTCGTGCTGCCCTTCGGCGATCGTCTCGTGCTCGTCGGCACGACCGACATCCCGTTTCAAGGCGATCCGTCGGCGGCCCGCACCGACGATGCAGAGATCGATTATCTCCTCGCCGCGGTGCGGCGGCTGTTTCCGGGCGCGGCCCCGTCCCGGGGCGCGGTGGTCCAGCACTACTGTGGCGTTCGCCCACTCCCGGCACGGCGCGCCGACGGCCGCTCTCCGGCCGGGATCACGCGCCGGCATCTGCTCATCCGCCACCCCCGGACCCCCCTGCCGCTGTGGTCGATCGTGGGGGGGAAGCTGACGACCTGCCGGAGCCTCGCCGAGGGGGCGGCGGCCGAGATCCTCACGGTTCTCGGCAGGCCGGTGACGGCGACGTCGCGGTCGCGCCCCCTGCCCGGGGCGTGTTCGGCGCGGGAATCCGAGGAGCTGGTCGGACGCTGCGCCGCGCGTGCCGTCGCGGCCGGTCTGCCGGGGCCCACGGCCGAGGCGCTGGCCCGCGGCGTGGTCGGCCTGTTCGGGGCCCGGGCGGAGCGGGCCCTGGAGGTGGGAGCCGGGGCATCGACGGCCGACACGTTTGCCCTCCTCGCCGGGAGTCGGCTGCCACGGGGGATCGTGCGATACTGTTGCGACGAGGAGTGGGGGGAAACGCTCGCCGATCTGGTCGAGCGGCGGCTCCTCCTCGTCTTCGATCCCGATCTCGCGGTGACGACGCTCCGGGCGATCGCCGCGGAGCTCGTCCGGGAGGGGCGGCTCGCGGCGGAGTCGGTCGACGGCGAGATTCAGGCGCTGGTGACGCTCATGGCCGAGCACTACGGCAAACGGCTCGGGGATCGAGCCTGACGCACCAAAAGCAGCAGACGCACCAAAAGCAGCAAAAGCACCGGGGGAGCGTGACGATGGCAACCGATCCACGGGCCAGGGAACAGATTCTGGCACTCGATCAGGGGACAACGTCGAGCCGGGCAGTGGTCTTCGACCGCGACGGCCTCCCGGTGGCGACCGCCCAGGAGGAGTTTCCCCAGCATCTGCGCGGGGGCGGAGGGGCGGAGGTCGATCTGGCGATCGTCGAACATGACCCCGAGGATCTGTGGCGGACGACGCTGGGCTGCGCCCGGGAAGCGCTGGCCCGCGCCGGTGGAGCGGGCGTCGCAGCGATCGGGATCACCAACCAGCGGGAGACGACGATCCTCTGGGAACGGTCGACCGGTCGGCCGGTCGCGCCGGCCATCGTCTGGCAGAGTCGGGTTTCGGCACCGATCTGCCAACGCCTCCGGGCCGCAGGTCTGGAGCCGGAGATCCGCCGCCGGACCGGTCTCCTCCTCGATCCCTACTTCTCGGCGACGAAGATCGTCCACCTCCTCGAGTCGGTGTCGGGCCTCCGCGCGGCGTGCGAGCGGGGGGAGGTCTTGTTCGGAACGGTCGACAGCTTCCTCATCTGGCGGTTGACCGGGGGGCGCGTCCACGCCACCGACCCCACAAACGCCAGCCGAACGCTCCTCTACGACATCGACCGCCTCGCCTGGAGCGACGAGCTGTGCGGGATGTTCGGCATCCCGCCGCGGATTCTTCCGGAAGTCCGGCCGTCGAGCGGGGATTTCGGCACCACGGTTGAGTCACTGCTGGGGGGTGCGGTGCGGATCGCGGGGTGTGCCGGCGATCAGCAGGCGGCCGCGTTGGCGCAGGGATGTGTCGAGCCCGGCGCGGCCAAGAACACCTACGGCACCGGCGCCTTCCTCCTCTTCTCGACCGGCGGGCAACGGGTGCAACCGGCCGACGGGCTCCTGGCGACCGTGGCCTGCGGCGCCACGCCGGGGAGCGTCACGTGGGCCCTCGAGGGATCGGTGTTCATCGCCGGCGCCATCGTCAGCTGGCTCCGCGACGGCCTGGGGATCATCGCTCATGCCGCCGAGGTCGAGGCGCTTGCCGCGAGCGTGCCCGATTCCGGTGGCGTCGTCCTCGTGCCGGCGCTCACCGGTCTCGGCACGCCGCACTGGGATCCGTTGGCGCGGGGGCTGATCATCGGTCTCACCCGGGGCACGACGCGGGCCCATATCGCCCGTGCTGCCCTCGAGGCGGTAGCGCTGTCGGTGGCGGACGTTCTGCGGGCGATCGAGCGCGACGCCGGGGTGACGCTGCGCGGTCTCCGCGTCGACGGCGGTGCCAGCGTTAACAACCTCCTCCTCCAGATCCAGGCCGATGTCCTCGACCGTCCGGTGGAGCGCCCGGTCGTCGTCGAGACCACCGCCCTCGGGGCTGCGCTCCTGGCCGGGCTGTCGGTGGGGGTCTACCCGGCACTCGATGCGGTCCCGGCGGCGACCCGGGTGGAGCGCCGCTTCCTCCCGCAGATCGACGGAGCGGCCCGGCGCCGGATGGTGTCGGCCTGGGATGACGCCGTCGGCCGGTCGCGGCAGTGGGCCGTGCCGCGCGGGTGACCGATCGCCCGCCGCTCGACCCGGTAGGCGCCGGTGGGCCCCGGTCAGCGGAGGCTCGTACCGGCCGGTTGCTCGGCCACCTGAACACGCTGCGCGTATTTCTGCGGATCGGCCTCGAAGGCCGCCTTCGTGTCGGGCGAGGAGAAGAGGTAGATCTTCGAGCGGTAGGAGACGCCGTACTGGCGCTGGCCGGTCACCTTCCGGCCAAGATCGATGGCGAGCACCGGATCGTCGCCGGAGAGCCCCGGGGCATAGCGGTCGGGGTTGGTGAGGAAGGCTTTTTGTTCCTCCGGGCCGGCGAACAGATACGTCCGTCCCCGGTGCCTCACCCCCCACTTGGCGCGGCCCTCGACCCAGATCCGTTTGTCGACGAGGCTCACCCCGCAGTACCCCTCGAGCCCGACCGGCATCGATCCCCCCGGTTCGCTTCCCGGGATGCCGGTCGAGGGCATCTCCGCGGGGGGCGCCGTTTCGGCGGCCGCCTTCGGTGACTTGCCGACAAAACTCGTGAATGGCTTCTGGACCGTTGCCCAGAATCCTGTGGCCTTCTTCTCAACCGGGTCCGCGGGCGCGGCGGGCGGGGTCGGGTCGGCCGCCTTCGGGTTCAACCAGCTGGGGAGCGCTGCGGCGAGGCCGGAGGGAGGAGCGGCGGGGGGGGCGGTCGGGGCCGCCGGCTCGATCGTCGTCGCCAGGTTCGTGGCCACCGGGGGCGACGCCGCGGGGGGACCTGTCGATCCGAGTGGGGCCGCAGCGACCTCGGCGGGCCAGTGGGGGGGCGTCGCCGTCAGGGTCGGGGCCGAGGCAGTCGGATCGGTCGCTGGAGGGGCCACGACGGGCGCTGCTGCCGATGGGCCGGCGGGGGGGGAAGCGGCCGGATCCACGGCGGCCGCCAGCTGGGGCACTGGGGCTCTGGGCAGCGGCCCGGCGCAGGCGACCGCGGCTTCCTGAGCGGCCCGTCCGGCGGCGGCCACGAAAGCGGCAGAGGAGGGGGGGCAGTCGAACCGAGCGAGGACCCGTTCGTCAGCGTCGATGACGCACGCACAGGGAAGGTGAAGGGTGACCTGGAGCCGCTTCATCGTGTCGGGGTCGGCATCGACGTCGATCCGCACCGGTTCGAAGCAGGCCGTCAGGAGGGCGACAGCCTCGTCGGAGGCGAGGAACGTCTTGTCGTGATTGATGCTCGGTTCGAACCAACTGGCGACGAACAGGACGAACACGGGACGGCGGCTGATCTGCGAGGCGGTCTTCGCCTGTGTGAGATCGGTGTGCCAGGGGACCGCGGCGGAGGCGGCCACTGGCAGGCACGCCATCGACATCACGGCGCAGGCCCGGATGACGGCGTAAAGCGGGGCGAGAAACCCTCGGTCGCTGCGGGATACCATGGGACGCTGCCTCGGGGCGGAGGGACACCGGAGCGGAGTTCGGTGCCGATCGTCGTCTCGCACATGCCTTGGACCGGGCCTTCGCTGCCCTCGGTCCACGTGGTCGACCGATGAAGTCCCCGCAGGGTGCTCCCGGCCGGAACGCATCGAAACCGGCGCTGCGGCGCCTTGACCACGTTCAGGTATCGGTCATTCCGGTCAGAGAAATTGCGTCGATTTTCTGGCCTGCACCGGCATGGCCGAAGTGGGCCCCCCCAGACAGCCCCGATTCCGCGGGTCGGCCCCTCGACTGGTCGAGCGATCCTCAAATGGGGGCCAAAGGAGGGGCCAGAGGGGGGGCGATGGATGGTGGCTTGACATCTTCGGCCGCGGTCCTGATACTTTCCGGCATCGGCTGCGGCCTAAGTTTCCCCGTTCCGCGAGATTCTTTGGGGCACGGGGAAAAGGGTCGCAGGCATGGTCCCTGTCGGGTGGGTCCCGTGGGATCAGGAGGGGGTGGCGCGGAGATGGCTGCGGCCAACTTGGCGGTTTTCCTTCCGTTTCCGCCCGTTTCCGCCCGTTTCCTTTGGGGAGTTCCGGCTGTTCCGGTTTCCCGCTTTTTTTCCGTATAGGAACTGTGTTCCGTACTGGGACGTCGGTCCCATCGGGGGCGTGGGTTGAGCCTCGGCTCCCTCGACGACCACCCCGGACGGTCTGCCTTCGACGACGGTCGGTCGCGACGAGTCTCGCGTCGACCTCCGCTGTGGGTGATCCGGTTCGGCTCCGTGGTTCGGGTGGGTTTTCGGGGAAAGGTCGCCGCTCCGTGCGTTCGCCGTTGGAGGACTCTGTCCGCCCGGATGGCAGGCGTTGGCGTAGCCACCGCTCGATTCGTGGCTCTTGCTAACACTCCAGGTAGGGAAAAGTCCCCTCGAATCCCGTCCGGGCGGTGAACCCGCCGGTGTTCATCGGTCAAGGTGGCTTGTCTTAGGCCCTGGTCGGGTTCGGCTGTTCACGTTGATGGCCTTTCGGCCCGGGCAGTTCCTTCGTGGCGGGGTGCTGTGGCGGGGCCGCTTCCGGTTCGGGTTTCCTGGTCGGTGGTCTGGTCGGTGGTCTGGTCGGTGGTCTGGTCCTCCGCCGTGGGTGGAGGCTGCGAAGGTTCCTCTGAAGGGTTTGGTCGCGTCTATGTCGAAGCGCAGGAGATCAAGGTCGCAAGGCCGCCCGGGGGCCGGGTTCGGTCAGGGAGGGCAGCCGGGCGGTCAGCAGCACGGCGGAGGCGGCGGCCAGCAGGGGGGCCAAGGAGGCTACGGCGGACGCCGCGGACGCGGTCGCTATCGGCGCGGCGGCGGCGCCGGTGGGGGTGGGGGCGGCGGTGGCGGCGCCGGGAGCATCGCCGGGGCTGGTGCCGTCGGCATGGATGGCGAGGGGATGCGGCCGCCCGAGATGGAGTCGGAGGTCGGTGAGAACGGCGAACCAATTCCGCTCGAGGCCGGCAACGGTGTGCTGGAGATGCATCCCAACGGCTACGGATTCCTCCGTACCGTCGAGACAAACTACACGCGTGAGCGGACCGACCCGTTCGTTCCCGGCACGATGATCGAACGCTACCGCCTCCGCGAGGGGGTGTACATCAAGGCGATGGTCCAGCCGGGGCGGCGGCAGCAGGGGCCGCGCGTCAAGGAGATCCTCGAGGTCGAGGGGATGGCCCCGGACGACTACCCGAAGGTGAAGACCTTCGACCAATTGACCCCAATCAATCCCGAGCACTGGCTCCGTCTCGAGACCGGCCAACAACCGCTCACCACCCGGATCATGGATCTGCTGACGCCGTTGGGGAAGGGGCAGCGGGCGCTGATCGTCGCCCCGCCGCGGACGGGCAAGACCGTGCTCCTCCAGCAGGTGTCGCAGGCGGTGTCGACCAACCACCCCGAATTGTCGCTCGTCATGCTCCTCGTCGACGAACGGCCGGAGGAGGTCACCGACATGCGGCGGACGGTGAAGGGGGACGTGGTCGCCAGTAGCCTCGACTGCGATGTCGAGAGCCATGTTCGGCTCTCGCAGTTGGTGATCGAGCGCTGCAAGCGGATGGCGGAGGCCGGCAAGGACGTCTTCCTGCTCATGGACTCGATCACGCGCATGGCTCGGGCCTTCAACAAGTGGGTCGGGAACACGGGCCGGACGATGAGCGGCGGCGTCGACATCAAGGCCCTCGACATCCCGAAGAAGCTGTTCGCGACGGCCCGCGTGTTCGAGGAGGGGGGCTCGTTGACGATCGTCGCCACGGCGCTGATCGACACCGGGAGTCGCATGGACGAGCTGATTTTCCAGGAGTTCAAGGGCACCGGGAACATGGAGCTCGTGCTCGACCGGAAGCTCTCCGATCGGCGTGTCTGGCCGGCGATCGACATCTCCCAGTCGGGTACGCGCCGTGAAGAGAAGCTCCTCGACCCCGATACGCTCCATGCCGTGAACATGCTGAGGCGGACACTCTCGAGCATGCACCATGTCGATGCCATGGAGCAGCTCACGAAGCAGCTGGCGAAGTTCAAGAGCAACCGCGAGTTCATCTCGCTGATTGCCAGTTCCCGCGAGTGACAAGGCCCGGGCCAGACCGCCGACAATCGTCAGGGTTGGCGGTCGCTGCCGGCCTGCAGCCGTGCCAGCCAGTAGGCGTACTGTGGGTCGCCGCAGCGGAAAGAGAACACGGCGTCTGGAAGCCTGGCCTCCCCCTCACCCGCCGAGCGGACGCGGACGACGACAGCCCCGTCGCTCCGCTGCTCGATGCGGACATGGCTCTCGGGAATCGGCGAAGGCTCCGAGGGGGGCGTCATGGAACGGTGCCTCGGTTGGGAACCGGGTGCGTGGAACGCCGCAGGGTCGCCGGAAGGCTTGGGCTGCTCGAGGTGGGGCAGCGCCGCAGGTGCGGCGGAGGCGGAGCGGAAGGCCCCCGAGATTATGCCGAACCACGCCTGGAAAAACCAGCAGGGAGGCACCGCGAAGGGGGGGAATCGAGGGCTTTTGACAGCAGCTTCCCAGGAGCCGTATATAGTGTTGTTTGACTTTCCGCCCGGGAGCACAACTGTATGACGCCCTACGCGTCGTTGGCCGATGATTTCTACGTCAACATGAACTTGGCGACGGAGATGGAACTCCCCTCGCAGCGCGAAACGATTCTCCACTTCTTCGAGTGCGTTCAGAAGAAGTACCCGGTGATGCGGAAGTTTTACTGCCGCGACAAGCGGGATTTCGTGCTCGAGGAGGACAAGGACCAAGGGCGGTACCGGTGGGCCGCGGTGGAGTCGAAACGGCTCTGCTCGGGGCAGGTCAACCCGTCGACCCTCGATTCGGTCCTCGACCAGCATCGGCTGGTGGTCGATCTCGCCCCCGCCCTCCTCTCCGTCAGTCCCCTCGACTGCGAGGCCCTCGACCTTCTCTTCGGCTTTGACTTTGCCTACCGGGGCAACCACAACGCCCTCCTGGCCGAGGCCCTCGGCGTCGGACCAGCGCTTGACCGGATCGCCGAGATTCCCGGAGCCAGAGTGATCAACTTCGAGCCGTCCCTGACGGTGGCTCTCGACGAGGATTGCCGGACGCAGGTCCGGATCAGCACCGAATCCCGGACCAACGCCTTCCAAGTGCGGACGGGGGAGTTCGCCGAGGAGCAGTTGAGCGTCTACGTGACCGCCCGGCAGTACGGCAGCCTCGATCCCCAGACGACCTACGTCGACGCCATCAACCGGCTCGCACAGATCGCCCAGGATGTCGTCGACAGTTGCGTCATCGAGCAGATTCTCAAGCCCCTGGCGCGGACGATCTCGCTGAAGTGATCCGGCCACGCCGGCGTCGTCCGATCCGCGGCTTGCGGATCAGACGACGCCCAGCTGGGCTTTGTCGGGCGGGAGAGATTAGGGACCGCGGATCAGTTCCGGCCCTGGGCCCCATCCCGGCGACCGCGGTCGTGATCGTCTCCGCCCCGCGGGAGACGGTTGCGGGAGTCGAGGTTCCCGGCGATCACGATCCCGATCGCCTCGACCCAGCTCGGCACATCGGTGACGCTGGCGAGACCGCTCTCCGCGAGGAGCTCGTCGTCATCGCTGTGGCGTGCTTCCGTGCGCAGAGCCGGTTCGCGGCCGGCCTCCTCGATCCCGAGAAAATCGAGCCCTTCGTCGTCCTCGTCATAGCCTCCGGCGACCGGGGCGAAGTCGTCCCGCCGGCCCCGAGACAGACGCGACGTCGAGCGAATTTCCGGCTCCGGGCGGCGGCTCCGCCCCGCGGTGCCGCGCCGTGAGGAGCGACCGCGGGTCTTCGCTTCTCCCTCCCCTACGGTCCCCGCCTCCCCAGGAGCGGAGCCAGTACCGGAGCTCGTGGCGGAGCTTCCGGTCCGGGGTGTCGAGATCTTCCGATCGCCCCGTCCCCGACGGCGGCGTCCGCGTGTTTCTCCCTCGCTGCCACGGGCACCGTTCGGTGCCGGGCGGGGAGGTACTGGGGCCCGACCGTAGCCGGCGGGAAGCGGTTCGTCCTCGGCCGCGCCAGTGTCGCTGCGGTTTTGCGGGGCGGCGTCGTCCGGGGATTGATCGGCCGAAGCGATTTTCTCGCCAGTGCTTTCCCGCCCGCTGCGCCGACGGCCACCGCGCCGGCCGCGGCGCCGCCGCCGACGCCCCGATTGTTCGTCGCCGGAATCGCCCTGGGGCTCCCCGTCTGTCTGGCTCCGCTCCCCGCCGTCGGAGGTCTCGCCGGCCGGCTCTCGCGGCTCCCGATCGAGGCCTCCCCAGGCGTCGTCCTCGCCGCGCACCGGCCGCCGGGAAGGAGCCCGGTCGTCGCTCTGGGAGCGCCCCTGCGGAGGGCGGTCGACCGGCGTGTCCCAATCGAAGTCCGAGGCGGGGCGGTCTTCCCGTGGCTGGCTGGGGCCTTCCGCGTCGTGGCCACGCACCGGCCGACGATCCCCATCATTCTGGCGACGCGGAGGGGCCGGCGGGCGCCGCTCCTGACGCGCGTCCTCGCCGGTGGGCCGGCGGGGCTCGAAGCCGATATCGTCGTCGCGGGCGTCGAGGTCATCCCTTGGCGCCGCGGCATCCTCGGAGCGCCCCACGGCCCCCTCGCCGCGCGGTGCGTCGTCGCGCTCGCGACCGCCACGCCCCCGTCCCCCGCGGCGGCCGCGCCGACGGCGACCGCGCCGCGGTTCGCCACTGCTGAGGTCCCCTTCGATTCCCTCGCCGCCGTCGCGGACGCGATCGTCGCTCGGGGCGCCGTCTCCACCGGCCTCGTCCTGTTCCCCGGCGGCGCGCTCCTGGGCGAACGGTGGGCCGTCGTCGCGCCCCGGCGCCCGGGAGGATTCCTGCCTCGGTTGTTCGTGCCGCGGGGCCGGTGGCCGATCCTCGCTACGGCGCTCCCCTGCCGCGCCACGGCGCCCGTCGCCACGCCCACCGCGGCCTCCGGAGCGCCCGCCTTCGCGGCGCCCTTCGTCGTCGCGCCTGCCACCGGCCGCTGGCCGTTCGGCCGCCCCGCGATCGACGATCGGCCGATCCTGGAAGCCGAACGAATCGGGCGCCGGTTCGCCACCGCGGGCGCGGGGCGGGAGTTCGTTGCCGGGGCGCTCCTCGTCGGCACGCCGCTCCCGGGCTGGGCGAGGTTCTGGCTCGCGATCGAACGATTCTGCCGGGGGGAGCGGAGCCCGCTGGCGGGCTGCCGGCGGGGCCGGCTGGCGCGGAGGCGGGGCCGGCTGGCGAGGAGGCGGGGCCGGCTGGCGCGGAGGCACCGGATCGGGTTGGAGGCCGAGCCCGGAGACGATGTCGGACCAATCGGCGTCAGCTCCAGAAGGAGCGGGCTTTTTGGGTTCTGGGCGACGTGTCTGGGCGGCTCGGGGCCGATCGGGGGCGGGCTGGGCAGCGGGGGGCTGGGGACTGGCCTGGTCTGGCGCAGGAACGGCGCCCAGGCTGTCGGCGAGCGAGGCCCACGGATCGTTTGCTTCCGGCATGGCAGCGATGGATTCCTGGATAGCGGTGGTCGCCCGAAAGGGGCGCCCGGGAACCGGCAAGGATAGCAGAAACCCCGGCGGTCGCGGCAGGGGCGCGGTGCCCGGCCGCCGCGGATGGCAAGGGACCCGGCGGCGTCGGGGGCCGGAAGGATCGCCTCGCCCTCACGGTCGATCGTCGCAGCAGTGGCGCTGGCGTCGCGGCCGCCATCGCCCCCTTCCCGCGGTCACGCCGCGGCGGGGCCAACGGTGTGCCGGGGGGGCTCAACGGCGCCGCAGCCGGTTCACCGACACCGTGCCGATCATGCTGCCGTTGTCAGCCACGTCGAACAGCGGGCGGTAGGGGCTGGCGAGGCTACGACGCGACCGGCAGGCGGGATACCAGACGAGGTTTGTCGACACGTTCCACGCCTGCTCGGCGTAGGTCAGGCTGCCGCCGTTGGGGAGCGTCACGGTGTTGCCCGTCGACGGGATCAGATAGGTGAATGTCCCCTCGAGCGCCAGCGAGCGCGACATCGGGGCCCGTACGAGCATGCCGGTGAGGTAGTCCCCCTGACCGCTGGCCCCACCCCAGATCTTCATCTCGTTGGCATCCCCGAACTGGAGTCGGTAGAAGCCGGTATAGAGATCGAGCGTGTCGAAGGCGGCCGAGTTGCCCCGGGCACCGGTGATGAACGCGCCGTTGGCGTTGTTGGCGTTGGCCGCGCCCCAGAACCCGAACTCGTGGTAGCCCCAGACGTAGCTCAACTCGCCGCGGATCTGCGACAGATCGGTGGTGTCGAACCAATTGTCCTGAAGGTAGTCGTAGACGGCTCCACCCTGGAAGCCGCGCCCCTCGAAGGCGCGGGTGAAGAACCCGGTCGTGAGGAACACCTGGTTGCGGGCGTTGGTGTTCAGCAGCGAGGTGCCGTTGGCCGCGGTGATCTGCGTCCGCTGGAAGTCGGCCTGGACCCCGCGCAAGCCGATCTGCCAGCCGAGGCCGATGGCGTTCCAGAACGGCATCGACCAGTTGACGTATTCGTTGAAGCCGTAATTGCCGTGGAGGCCGAAGTTGGTCGCGTTCTGGAACGACGTCACGCCGGCACCGACCGTCAGATCGCGATACCACCGCCAGCCGTAGTAGGGGCGGCCGAAGCGACGGAAGTAGGCGCAGATCCGGCCGTCGGGATCCCACATCGGGGAGCAGCCGGGGCAGGCCTCGCCATCCTCGCACGCGTAGGGGTCGTCGTAGAACGAGGGGACATGGAGATAGACCTCGCCGGTCCAGGGGGCCACCGGCCCTTCCATCCCCATCCCCATCGGCATGCCGTCCTCGGAGTAGATCATCCCGTCGTCGGGGAAGCTGCCGCCGTAGCCCTCCATCCCCTCGATCCCGACCATGCCGGGATCGGTCAGGCCGTAGTCGCCCGAGTCGAGCGGCATGCCACCGTAACCGATGTCGCCGTCGGTGCCACCGAACATCAGCCCTTCCTCCTCCATCGGCATGCCGCCGGGGAAGGGGGGCTCGACGGCCATCGACTCGGCGGGGGTGGGGCGACCGGGCCGGCCCGGGCCGACCGGGGACGAGCCCGGAGTGGTCGCTGCGCCGGTTGGGGGGGGAAGTTCGCCGGCGGGCGTCGGCAGTTGGGCGACGCGGCGGGCCTGGACGCGCGGGCGGGGCATCGAGGAGGTCGGCATCGACGAACCCGAAAGCCGTGACATGATCGAGCTCTCGCTGCCGGGGGCCATCGCCAACCGCTGGCCTCCGGGGCCGACCGGGCGCTGGCCCGGGCGGGGATAGTCACCGGCAGCGGCCGCCGGGCGGACTCCCTCGCGCTGCGGCACGGGCTCCGCGCCGAACATCGGACGGCCCACGTCTCCCTGCGGCGCGCGGAACAGGCTGATGCCGAACAGCGACGGCTCGTTGCTGCTGGAGCGGACGGCGGGCTGCGAGGGACGGCCGCTCTCGGCCCGGCGGGCGGGAGCGCGTGGGGGGGCGGGAGCCCGCGACATTCCCGCTGGCGGCGCGGGCCCACCGACCATCTCCGGGGGCAGGGGGCGCGGCGGGAGCATTCGCGGACGGTCGGCGACGGGGCTCGGCGGCGCGGCGGAGGCGACCGGGAACGGGGCGGGGTCATTCGCCCGGGCGGTGGCGGCGGGTTGGGGGGCGGAGGGGAGTGCCGCAGGGGGCGAAGCCGCCGCCCGATGGGGCGTCCAGCGGAGCGACGACTCGTCCGCGCCCGGGGTACCCTCGTCGGCGTTGGCGGAAATGAAGCCCGGCTGCGTGGCCCAGGTGAGCAGCGCCATGGCGGCTAGCCCGCGGATACCGTTCGCGACGTTCATGAACACTTCTCCGAGAGCACCCGCGGTCGACGGCACCTGACGAGCTTCTGCAATCGAAAGGGATATCGGCATCCGCGCGACCGGAACTTCCGTGAAAATCACCGCGACCGGCAGACCCTGCCCAGAGCCCCCGTTCGGCCGGCTGCGGTCATGGGGTGGCGCCCCGTCCGGCTGGGCGGGGCCCGCCGCAGCCTGCCCGGCTTGCCCCCGCCGCGGAAATCCCCCGGTCGATCGGCGGGCCGAGGGCTTCAGCGCTCGAGCGCTCGCCCCAGGTCGGCGATCAGGTCGGCGGTGTCCTCGATGCCCAGAGCGAGGCGGATCATGTTGTCGCCGATCCCGAACGTCTGCCGCTCCGCGGGGGAGTAGTTCCAGTAGCTCATCACGAGCGGTTGCTCGATGAGCGACTCGACCCCCCCGAGGCTCGGGCCGATCCGCAGGATCCGCGCGGCATCGACGACGCGCGACGTTTGCTGCCAGTCGGCATCCTTGACGAGGAACGTCACGAGGCCCCCGTAGCCGCGCATCGACTCCGTGGCGACGGTGTGGTAGGGATGGCTCTCGAGGCCCGGGTAGTAGACCCGCTCGACCCGCGGGTGGGCCTCGAGGAACCGAGCGACGGCCAGGCCGTTGGCGTTGTGCCGTTCCATCCGCAGGGCAAGCGTCTTCAGGCCGCGCTCGAGGAGGTAGCAATTGTGGGGCGAATTGATCCCCCCCATGATGCCGCGGAGATTCCGCACCGGCTCCAGTTTCTCTCGCGAGCCGATGACGACGCCGGCGAGGAGGTCGTTGTGGCCCCCGAGGTATTTCGTCGCCGAGTGGAGAACGAGATCGACGCCGTCGGCCAGCGGGCGGTGGTTGTAGGGGGTGCAGAGGGTGGCGTCGATGAGTGTGAGCACGCCGTGACGGCGGCCGATGTCGGCGAACCGCCCGCAGTCGACGATCGAGAGATGGGGGTTGGTCGGCGATTCGCTGACGACCATTTTCGTGCGGGGACTGATCGCCGCTTCCATGGCGTCGTAGTCGCCCGTTTTGACCTCGCGGAAGCCGACCCCGAAGCGCGTCAGGTGACGGCGGCAGAACTCGCGGCTGCGGTGGTAGCACTGGTCGAAGAAAACCACCTCCTCGCCAGCGCTCAAGTGCGCCATGAGCACGCCGACGAGCGCGGCCATGCCGGTGGAGAAGAGGACAGCCATCTCGCCGCCGTCGAGGGCGGCGAGTTTGGCTTCCACCACCCGTTCCCCCGGGTTGCCGTAGCGGCCGTATTCCTCGCGGGGGAGATCCTGCTCGATGAAGTCCAGGATCGCGCGGGTGTCGGAAAAGGTGTAGGTCGACGCGGAGACGATCGGGTCGGTGATGGCGTCGGCAAGTTTCTGCCGGGCCTCGCCGGCATGGACAGCGGCTGTGGAGGGGCCCACGCCCCGCCCCGAACGGAGGGCCGCGTCGAACGCGGCGGACGGCGGCGGGGGACTCGAACCGGAGGAACGGTGGGGCTCGGGGCTGGTCATGGGGCGTCCGTGAGGGGGGTTGGGCCGAAAAGCCCGCAGATCTGCGGAGTGTAGTCGGGGCTCGCGGCACCGACAAGGAATCGGGGGGACCGTCCGGCGTGAGCGGTTCGCGTGGGCGCGCCGACAGCACGAGCGGTAAGCTGTCGCAATTCGGCCCTGTCGGCGTGTCGCGCGTGCGGACGATTCGGTGGGGCGACCGCGAGGCGATCCGCGCATGAGCAAGTCCAGGAGCCGCTCGAAGCGGCCGCGCCCCGGGGCCCGTGTCGAGCCGGCTCCCCCCACCGCACCCCGCTCGCTGTGGCCGCCGCGCCGGCTGATCGTCTCGCTTTGCTCGCTCGCGGCGGCGGCGGCGATGGTCCGGGCCGGGCTCCTCGAATCAGTCGTCGGCGGCGTCGTCGACGGTGCCGTCCGCAACATCATCACGGTCATTCTCGGCTTCTCGGCGCTGATGTCGGCGGTGTTGTGGTTTGTCCGTGAGAGCGGCCACAGCCCGGCGCTGAAGCGCGGGCTCGCCTGCGGGCTCCTGGGGCTGGTCGCCCTCGGCCTGGCCACGCTCCGGGTCGAGCGCGTCAGCGGCGATCTCGTACCGGAGTTTCGCTGGGCCTGGCAGAAGTCGCGCGACACGCTCCTCGCCCGCCCTGTCGCGCCGTCGCAGCTGGCAAGCGTGGCCCCCTGGCAACCGGCTCCGCACGACTTCCCCCGCTTCCTGGGGCCCGCGGGCGACGCCTCGCTCCCCGCCTCGGCCCCGGCGCTTGCCTCTGCCTGGAAAAAGGACCAGCCGCCCCGCGAGCTGTGGCGGCGTCCGATTGGCGCCGGCTGGGGCGGGTTTGCCACCTGTGGCGATCGAGCCGTGACGCTCGAGCAGCGCGGCGACGAGGAGATCGTCACCTGTCTGTCTCTGGCCAGCGGAGAGCCGCAGTGGCAGGTGGCGGTGACCGCCCGCCACCAGACGGTTCTGGGGGGAGCCGGGCCGCGTTCGACGCCGGCGATCCACGACGGCGTCGTCTATTCCGCCGGGGCCACCGGCTGGCTCCATGCGATCGATGGCGCCACCGGCAAGGTGCTCTGGAAGCAGGATGTCGTCGCCGACCTCGGCATCGACGCCGCCGCCCATGCCCTCGCGGTGGCCTGGGGCCGCGCCGGATCGCCGCTGATCCTCGGCGATGTCGTCGTTGTGCCGGGGGGGGCGCCGCGCGGCGACGGCCCGGTGGCGCTGGTGGCCTACGACCGGGCGACGGGCGAACGCCGCTGGAATGCCGGCGATGACCAGATCAGCTACGTCAGCCCGAGTCTCCTCGAGCTCGGCGGGAAACCGTTCCTCGTGGCGGTGACGGAGTCGCAAGTGATCGGCTTCGATCCGGACTCGCGGGACGAGGCCTGGCGCTTCCCCTGGCCGGGGCACAGCAACTCCGATGCCTCCTGTACGCAAGCGGTCGTGATCGGCCCGAACCGGCTCTTCATCTCGAAGGGCTACGGCATCGGTGCCGCGGCCTTCGATGTGGGGCCCGGCGCGGATGGGGCGTGGACGGTCAAGGAGGCGTGGCGCAACAAGGCCGGCATGAAGACGAAGTTCACGAATGTCGCCCTCCACGCTGGCCACATCTACGGCCTCTCCGACGGGATCCTCGAGTGCCTGCGGGCGAGCGACGGCAAGCGGATGTGGAAGGGGGGGCGTTACGACCAGGGGCAGTTGCTCCGCGTCGGCGATCTTCTCGTCGTCCAGTCCGAGCCGGGGGATGTCGTCCTCGTCGAGGCGACGCCGGAGGCCCATCGCGAGCTGGCCCGCCTCACGGCCCTTTCCGACCAGACGTGGAACTCCCCGGCGATCGCCGGGGACAGGCTCCTGGTGCGCAATGCCGTGGAGGCGGCCTGTTATCAGTTGCCGCTCCGGGCAGGGGCCGCTGCGGCGGATCACGCCGTGCCGGCAGGCGAGGCGTCGCCCGCCGCAGAGACTCCCCCGTCGGCCGAGCCTGCTCCCGAGCAACTCGAGGAGAAGCCGGCCGCATGACCGGCGGCGACACCATGGTTCCAAGCCCCTCCACGCTCGCCGGTCGGACGGTGCTGGTCACCGGCGCAACGCACGGCATCGGCCGCGCCGTGGCGCTGCGGCTGGCGGCCGCTGGGGCCCGCGTCGCGATCCACGGCCGCTCGGCGCCGGCTGCCGAAGACCTGGCCGCGGAGCTCGCCGTCCGAGGGCTCTCGGCTGGTCGGTTCCTCGCCGATCTCAGGGAGCAGGCGACGTTGCCGCGGCTCGTCGACGACGTCACCACGGCGCTCCCCGATCTCGACACGGTCGTTCTGATTGCCGGGGCCGACGTCCTCACCGGGGCCGCCGCGGCCTGGAGCTTCGAGCGGAAGCTCGACGAATTGCTGCGGGTCGATGTCGGGTCGACGATGCTTCTCGCGCGGGGATTCGGTCGATGGATGAAGGCCCGTTGGGAGGGTGAGCACGTGGCGACGGGGCAGGCGCGCGGGACGATCGTGACCATCGGCTGGGATCAGGCCGAGACCGGGATGGAGGGGGATTCGGGGGAATTGTTCGCGGCGACGAAGGGGGCGGTGATGGCGTTCACGCGGAGCGTGGCCCGGTCGCTCGCGCCGGTGGTCAGAGTCAATTGCGTTGCCCCGGGCTGGATCCGGACGAAGTGGGGTGAGGGGGCGAGCGACGTCTGGCAGAAGCGGGCCGTGCGCGAGAGCATCCTGCGGCGCTGGGGAGAGCCGGCCGACATCGCCGCGGCAGTGGCCTGGATTGTCTCCGCCGACGCCGCGTTTGTCACCGGGCAGGTGATCCCCATCAACGGCGGCTTCCGGCGAGCGTGAGCCGGTGCGATTCAGCGGTCGTGCCGCGGGTGACCTGATGCGCCGCGAGAACCGCGGACGGGAATCAGTCGCCCTGTCTCTTCCGTCTCGACGCCTTCTTGGTCTTCGGTGTCTTCTTGGTCTTCGGTGTCTTCTTGGTCTTCGGTGTCTTCTTGGTCTTCAACGCAGGCGCGGGCGCCGGGATTGGCTCGGGGCTGGGGGGAATGGAACGCCGCTTCTGGGCTGCGGGCCTGGGGCTCCGTGGAGAGGGCGGCGGCGCTGGCTCGTCGGCCGCTGTCCCTAGGTCGACTCCGAAAATCGACGCCAGATCGTCGTCGGCCAGGGCGTGGGCGTCATCGCCCCGGATCGCCCGCGACACCGAGTCCTTCGTGGCGGCGACGATGAGCTCCCGTTGATCGACACCCCGCAGCAGGAACAACAGTTCCGGCTGGGTGTCGAGCCGGTGCCCAACCGCATAGAACACCGCGGCAAGATGCTTGCAGATGGCTGCTCCGTCAGGACAGCTGCAGGCGATCGAGATCTCCCGTGGCGAGGGGAAAAGACCCTCCTGTGGCTTCACCATCCGCTGCATCACGCCGTCCGAGAGACGGCCGGAGAGCAGGTCGAGCAACGACCCGATCGACGCCGCGCAGTCTTTCTTGATAGCCTGCCATTTGACCGGTGGGAGCGGAGCGATGGCGATCGCGACGTCATACACCATCGACCCAGCGACGATCGCCTCGATTCGACCGCGGATGATAAGGAGATCGACGACCGAGCCATTGCGCACGTACGTACGGCCGCGTGGGAGACGATTGCTGATGTCGCTGAAGCCCTCCAGGCTCTGGCACCACGACCGGCCCCAAAACGTCTTGGCGATGTCGCGGCCGATGATCCGTACCGGCTCGGGGACGCGGCCGGCCCGGGTGGCCCGCTTGGCCGCACGTGTTTCGGCGCGGGCAATCCGCTTGCCGACCGGCGAGTATTCTCCCCAGGAGCTCAACCATTGCATCTGCAGGGCCTTTGTCGTGTGGTGATTCGAGTGCCGGCCGATCCCGGATGTCATGGCTCCCGAGTCTGTCCGGTGTTGGTGGTGATTCACCGGACGGGCGGCAAGTCTCGCTGGCTGTCGCCGCAGGGATTCGGTGACCGGCTTGTGGGATGACGGACGACGCGTACTTTTTACCGGCACGACACGGAGTGTCACCACCATGCCATCGGCATCCGCGCCATCTGCATCCGCGGCCAGATTCCCGGCTTGCATCCGCGTCTCTCCCCATGGAAAACTGATCCATGAGTTTGTCGAGCCGGCCGATGATGTCGCCGGGGCAGCGGCGGAGACTTTCGCAATTGCCGCGGCCTTTGCCGACGGGCAGGCTGCTGGACTGATCCATCTGGCCGGGCTTCCCGACAGCGTCGGCGTGCCACCAGACGTGGCCTATTTCCGTGGCTGTGCGCGGAAGGTCGTGGAGGCGATCGGCCGGCTCGCCGAGGACGCCCGCCGGGCATTCCTGAAGGCGATATCCGAAGAACAGACGGCGGCGATCCTGCCGCCACCGGATGCCCTCACCCTTGCGGCGATGATCGCCGCCGCCCCTCCGATGCGTGGCCTCGACCACCTCGATGCCGCGGCGCTGCGGGGGATCTGGCACGAACTGGCTGCCGGAATCCGTGCGCAGGCGGCGACGAGACCGGGAGGCCTGGCCGCCGTGCTCGCAGCAATCGACCCGCGGTTCCACCTTCTCGGGAAGGTGACGTTCCATCTGGCTGAAAACCGCCGTGACGAGGCCCGGCCGTTCGCGTTCCTCGCCACCTATGCCCACCGGCTCACGGCATCCTCGGCTGTGCAGCATCTGCCCTTGGCGAAGGCGGTCGAATCCTCCGCCGAGCACCGCGATCAAGCAAAACTCGTGGAGTTGCTGGCGCCGGTTCAGGCGGCCGCGGACCGCTGCACCCTCATCCGGGAATGGCTCGATTCCCGGGCGATCTTCACGCCCCGGGCGATCACGATCGCGGAGGCTCACCGCTTTCTCCGTGATGTGCCCGCGATGGAGGAGAGCGGATTGGTGGTGCGCGTGCCCGACTGGTGGCGGGGCCGGAAGCCGCCGCGGCCGACGGTTCAGGTGCGCCTCGGCGATGCTGCGCCATCCGCCGTCGGGGTTGACGGCCTCCTCGATTTCTCAGTCGATCTCGCGCTCGACGGCGCCCGGCTGACCGCGGCGGAGACGAGCGACCTCCTCGCCGGGACCGAAGGGCTCACGCTCCTCCGCGGACGCTGGGTGGAGGTGGATCGGGACCGTCTCCGTCAGGCCCTCGACCAGTGGAAGCGGCTCGAACGCGAGCATGCCGAGGGGATCGACTTCGTCACAGGGATGAGGCTGCTTGCAGGCGCCGACCTGGGGGCCGACGAAGGGACCGCGGCAGCGAGTGTTGAGTGGTCGGATGTGACCGCGGGGGGGTGGCTCCGCGAGACCCTCGGCGCGCTTCGCGATCCCCGCGGCCGCCCGGGCTGCACGCCCGGTAATGGTCTGGCTACGACGCTCCGTCCCTACCAGGCGGACGGCGTCCGCTGGCTCTGGTTCCTCAGCCGGCTGCGACTGGGAGCGTGCCTCGCCGATGACATGGGGCTCGGGAAAACAGTCCAATTGATCGATCTGTTCCTCCGCCTCCGCGACGACGCTGCCCCGACCCCGGCAGCGTCACCCCGGCGCGGCGCCGCAAGGACGTCGGCTCGTTCCACGCCGCCGCGCCAGCCAAGCCTGTTGGTGGTGCCTGCCTCGCTCGTGGGGAACTGGAAGCAGGAACTTGCCCGCTTTGCGCCACAACTTCTGGCGCTGTTCGTGCACCGTTCGGAGTGCCCGACCGATCTCTTCGATCGGCTGGCGGCCGAGCCGGAGCGGGAACTGGCCCGTTACGACGTGGTGGTCACAACGTATGCGATGGTGAAGAAACTTCCCTGGCTGACGGCCATGGCCTGGCGCCTGGCGGTGCTCGACGAGGCGCAGGCGATCAAAAATGCCTCGTCGGCGCAGACAAAGGCGGTCAAGGGGCTCCGCGCGGAGGCGAGGATCGTGCTCACCGGCACGCCGGTGGAGAATCAGCTCGGCGACCTGTGGTCGTTGTTCGACTTCTGTTGCCCAGGGCTGCTCGGTTCGGCCGGTGAGTTCAAGCAATTCGTGCGGCGGATGGGGAAAAGGTCGGATCCGGACGGCTTCGCCCCTCTCCGCAGGCTCGTTGGGCCCTACATCCTCCGCCGGCTGAAGACCGATCCGCTGATCGTGCCGGATCTGCCGGAAAAGACCGAGATGCGGTCTGAGTGCAGCCTGTCCCGCAAACAGGCAGCCCTCTACGAGCGGGTTGTGGAGGATCTCCGGAGGCAACTCCAGGAGCTCAAGGACAAAGAGCGAGACGGCGGTATTCGTCGTCGTGGCATCGTTCTGGCCACGACGATGCGGCTCAAGCAGATCTGCAACCATCCATCCCAGTACCTCGGGATCGGTGACGAGGCCGGTTACGATCCGTCCGAGAGCGGGAAGTTTCTCCGCTTGGCGGAGCTCTGTGAGCCGATCGCCGCGCGACAGGAGAAGATCCTCGTGTTCACACAATTCCAGACACTCTGCGGCCCGCTCTCCCGGTGGCTTTCGGAAGTCTTCGGGCGGCCGGGCGTCGTCTTGCACGGTCAGGTGCCGGTGGGCAAGCGGAAGGAGCTCGTGCGGCGGTTCCAGGAGGAGGAAGACATCCCGTTCTTCGTGATCTCGGTGAAGGCGGGGGGCACTGGTCTCAATCTCACGGCGGCGTCGCACGTCATCCATTTCGACCGCTGGTGGAATCCAGCGGTTGAGAACCAGGCCACCGACCGGGCCTTCCGCATCGGCCAGAAGCGAAACGTGCTCGTCCACAAATTCGTCTGCCGTGGGACGCTCGAGGAGCGGATCGACGACATGCTCCGCAGCAAGCAGGATCTCGCCGATCGTCTGCTCGGGCCCACGGCTGCCGGCGAGACGCTGTTGACCGAGATGACCGACGATCAACTGCTCGATCTCGTGTCGCTCGATGTTCATAGGGCCGCGGCGGATTGATGGGCGAGGCTCCGGCACATGATCGTGGCGGAACCCCGCCTTCGGCCAACTTGGCGTTGCACTGATAGGATTGTTGGGAAGGCTTACGATCGCCTGCGGAGACGGAGGATTTGTGACGTACCGACAAGCCCTCGCTGCCGCGGTTTTGATCATCGGATGGTTCGCGCACGGCGCCCCCGGTGCGGAGTCCGATTCCGGGACCGAAGGTCATGGGCAGGTCGTCGTGCCCTTCTTCCGCGCGCACTGCATCGAGTGTCATTCGGGTGAGAAACCCGAGGGGGAGTTCTCGCTCACGGCGGAATCCCTCGACACCGATTTCGGCCATTCGAGTGCCCGGGGGAAGTGGCGCGAGATCGTCGACGTTCTCAGCAGCCACACGATGCCCCCGAAAGACCGGCCGCAGCCCGACGCGGCCGACGTGGCAGCCGTGGTCGACTGGATCACGAGCAGGGCGGTGGCGGCAGAGCTCGCCAAACGGGAGCAGTCGGTGGTGCTGCGGCGGCTCAACAGGGCGGAGTACCGCAACACGATCCGCGATCTCGTCGGCGTCGATTTCGACACGTCGGTCTTCCCCCAAGACCCTCCCGCCGGCGGATTCGACAACAACGGCAGCGTGCTGACGATCTCGCCGCTGCAGGTCGAGCAATACCTGGCCGCCGCCGGCGAGATCCTCGATCGGGCGCTCGTGGCAGGGGAGCGTCCGCAGACGATCCGCTGGCGCTTCGATCCCGTACCTGGTTCCGCGGATGACAGCCATCGCATCCGCCTCGACGCCGACAACAACCCGATCGTCAACGCCGGTAACAACGCCTTCGAAGGGGATTGGGTCGTCCTCCACCACGACGGCTGGGACAAGACCGTGAACGCCCGCGATTTCCGCGTGCCGACGCCGGGCACGTACGTCTTCCGGGCCCGCGTCGCCGGCCGGCGCCCCAGTCGTGAGCAGGTCCAGGAGGGGGCCGAAAAGATCCTTCGTGCCGAGCAGGCCAAACAGGACGCCGAGGATCCGATGAGGGGGGCAAACCATCAGGAGTGGTTCGATTCCCACGCGGCCCATTTCCGCACCGACCGGATCTACGACTACGGCCCGCCGCGGCTCAAGCTCACGCTCCAACTCGGATCGCAGCCCCGGACGGTGGCGGAGTTTGACATCGACGGGACTCCCGCGGAGCCGCAGGTGGTCGAGCTTCCGGTCCGGTTCACGACCGAGTCGGCCGGCGTGACGCTCTCCTCTGCCTATCCGATCCCTGCCGTGCTCGAGAATTTCTGGCTGCAAACCAGAGACGGATTTCCCCGACCGGAGGCCCTGATCGATTGGATGGAGATCGAGGGGCCCGTGTTCGATGCCTGGCCACCAACCTCGCACTCGAAGATCTTCTTCGACTCGCCGCTCGCCGCGGCGGATCCCGATGCGTATGTGCGGGAGGTGCTCGGGCGATTCATGCGCGAGGCCTACCGGCGGCCGGTGACGAGCGCGGAGATCGAAGAGAAGTTCGCGATCTTCGCTGCAACGCCCGCCAACCTGCCGCTCGTGGAGCGGATCAAGCTCCCCCTCACGGCAGTGCTCACCAGCCCCCACTTCCTCTATCTCGTCGAGGCCCATCCGGCGGAAGGCCCCGAGCCGCTCTCCGATCACGAGCTCGCCGCGCGGCTCTCCTATTTCCTCTGGTCGAGCCAGCCTGACGCCCTTCTCCGCGGGCTCGCGGAGAAGGGGCGACTGGCCGATGCCGAGATTCGCTCGCAGCAGGTCGACCGGATGCTCGCCGACCCGAAGGCCGAGGCCCTCGTGACGAACTTCGCCGGGCAGTGGCTGGGCTTGCGCGACGTGGGGGCCAATCCACCGGCGCCCGATCTCTACCCGCAGTACGACCGGCATCTGGAGCAGTCGGCCGTGGGGGAATCGGAGGCCTATTTCCGTGAGTTTCTCCGCGCGGACCTCGACGTCCGCGGCATGATCAGGAGCGACTTCGTGACGATCAACGAGCGGCTGGCGAGGTTTTATGGAATCCCCGATGTCCGTGGTGACGCCTTCAGGAAGGTCTCGGTGCCGGAGGGGGTGATGCGGGGCGGGATCATGACCCAGGCTGCGGTGCTCACGATCACCTCCAACGGTACGCGGACGTCGCCGGTGAAGCGTGGCGTGTGGATCCTGAAAAGCCTCCTCGGAACCGATCCAGGGCTCCCGGTAGCCAACGCCGGAGAGATCGCGCCGAAGGTGCCGGGGATCGACAAGGCGACGGTCCGAAAGCGTCTGGAGATCCACCGCGAGTTGCCGCAGTGCGCCCGCTGCCACGACACGATCGATCCTCTCGGCTTCGCCCTGGAAAACTTCAACGCCGCGGGCGAATGGCGCGATCGGGAGGGGTTTGGCTACAAGGGTCGGATCGAGGCCAACGACCCGCTGATCGATGCCTCGTCCCGGATGCCCGATGGCCGGGTGATCGACGGTGTGGCGGGCCTGCAAGCGGCGCTGCTTGCCGAGGATGACCGCTTCCTCGAATCGCTCGCCAGGCACCTGGCGACCTACGCCCTGGGTCGCGAGCTTGGCCTTGCCGACCGGCCGCTCGTGGCAGGGGCGGTGGAGACCATGAAGCGGGATGGCCCGACGCTGCGGAAGCTCATCCAGGCGATCGTCGCGAGCGACGCGTTCGCCACGAAGTAGCCATTCGTTTTTCCTCGTACCAATCGATCCTTTCGGGAACACCTCCCCATGTCGTCATTGACTCCGCTCTCGCGTCGGCATCTGTTGCGCGGCGCGGGGGCGGCGCTGTCGCTCCCCCTCCTCGAGACGATGCTGCCGCGGTCTTGGGGAGCGCCGTCGACGTTCGAGCCGCAGCGTCTGTCGGAGACGGTGCAGCCGCGGATGGTCTGCTGCTACGTCCCCAACGGCGTCAACATCCTCGAGTGGATGCCGGCCGACAGCGGCGACCGCTACACGCTCTCCCCGACGCTTGCGACGCTTGCCGATCATCGCGATCAGTTCACCGTCGTGTCGGGCTTGGGGCATCCGCATTCCAGGGGGGGGCACAGCGGCGCCGACACCTGGCTCACCGGCGCCGACCTCGCCGCCCGGCCCGGCGCCGACTACACGAACACGATGTCGATCGATCAGGTCGTCGCGGCAACGCACGGCCCCCACACCCGCTTCCCCTCGTTGCAGTTGAGCGATCAGTCGGGCACAGGCGCTGCCGGCCACAGCCACACGCTCTCCTTCGATCATGGAGGCACACCGCTGCCGGCCGAAAACTCCCCCCGCCGTTTGTTCGACCGGCTGTTCGTGCCGGAGACGGCCACCGACCGGGCGGCGGCGCTCGCCCGGCTTGCCGCGCGGCGTTCGATCCTCGATTCGCTCGGCAGCGATGCCCGGGCGCTCTCCCGTCGCCTTGGCGCGACCGACCAGCGAAAGCTCGAGGAATATCTCTCCAGCGTCCGCGACACCGAGAAGCAGGTGGAGCGGACGGAGGCCTGGATCGACCGGCCCAAGCCGCGGATCTCGGAGGAGGGCCTGCAACTCGCGAGCAAGCCGGGGGATGCCCATGACCGGCCGATGTGGATCGATGTCTGTCTCGAGCTCGTCTATCTCGCGCTCCTCACCGACACGACCCGCGTGGTGACGTTCGAGTGGTCGCGTGAGGCGGGGGGATTCGGCATCGGGGGGGAGAATCACCACGAGTTGTCGCACCACGGTGGCGACGCCGGCATGCTCGCCAAGCTTGCCGCCATCGACAAGGCGTTCCTCGAGAAGCTGGGGAGGTTCCTCGGCATGCTCTCGAAGACCTCCGAGGCCGACGGGTCGATGCTCGACCGCACCGTCGTCGTCTATGGCAGTGGCATGAACTCTGGCAAAGGTGGGGAGCATTCCCCAAAAAATCTTCCTCTGCTCGTGGCCGGGGGGGAGAAGTTGGGACTCAACCTCGGTCGACACCTGGCCTTCGACGAGGAGCAGCACCCGCCGCTCTCGAACCTGCTATTGTCGGTCGCCCGGGCGGTCGGCTGCGAGACGGAGACGTTTTCCGACGCCACCGGCACCCTCGATGGGCTCGTGGGCTGAAAGACCCCCGAAACGGCTGGTCGATCAGCGAAAACAAGGGACGGGAATCCGTGCTGCTCGCTCGCGGCCCGGGCATGGGTACCCTTTTTATTTTCGAGCTTCCCGATTGAACGAGCCATGCGACGGGGACGCGACGGGCGCTTCGTCCATGCCTTCCCTCCAACCGCAGCGCAGGATTCGGACATGCCCCCCGTCGAGCGAATCGAGGACGTGATCGTGGCGCTGATCGGAGGCGGGGCCGTGAAGCGGGCCGTCAGGTCGATCGCCGTCGTGTTTTTCGCGATCGCTGTGGCGACGTCCGCTTCGGCGGCTGATGGGCCGGCGGAGGAATCCCCGGCGGAGCCTGTGCCGATCGAGCGGATCCTCGTCATCGACCAGGAGGGGCCCACGCGCCCCGCGTTCGTGCAGTTCATGGAGGGGTTCCGGGCAGGGTTGGCCAAGGCGAAGGGGGTGCGCCACGAGGTGTTCATCGAGAATCTGGACCTCATCCGGCTCGGCCGGGACGTGAACGACCCGGAACGCTCGGCCGGCTGGCTCGTCGAGAAGTACACCGACTGGGCTTTCGACGTCATCGTTCCCACCAGCGCCCTGACCCGTGACTTTGTCTTCGCCAGTCGGGAACGGCTTTCGCCCGGGGCACGGATCGTGGTGCTCGAGCGTCCGGGCGATGCGGCGATCCCGGGGGGGCTCCCTCCCAACTCCACCTCCGTGACGACCGATCCCACGGTGAAGGGGACGGTCGCGCTGGCATGCCGGCTGTTTCCGGCCACGCAGCGCGCCGTGGTCGTCGGGCAGGCCGCGTTCCACCCCGGCGTGTTGGCCCGGCAGACCTCGGAGGCGCGCCAGGCCGCGGAAGAGCGGGGGCTGGAGTATGTGGAGCTCGTCAATCTGCCGCTTGCCGATCTGCGCCAGCGACTCCGCGAACTCCCCTCCGACTCGGTGGTCATCTATTGCGGCTACTGGAAGGACGAACTGGGGCGGGCGCATGTCCCGGCGGATCTTCTCGAAGCGTTCTGCCGCGATTCAAAACTCCCGTTTTTCGGGATCATCGACACCCATATCGGCCGTGGTGCCGTCGGCGGCGTCTGCAGCGACCTCCGCGCCATGGGGGTGGCCACGGGCCATCTTCTCGTCGACAACCGGGAGGGGCCAGCACCACCGCCGGTGAACGTTCCCTCCGTCGTCATTCTCGACGATCGTCAGCTCAACCGCTTTCGCATTCCGCGATCCCGCCTTCCCGAGGGCAGCAGGGTGCTGTTCCGTGAGCCGCTGCTGTGGGATCGCTACCGGCCGTATTTTGTCGCGGGGGGGGCTGTGCTCGCGCTCCAGAGCCTGCTCATCGTCGCGCTGATCACGCAGTCGCGGCTCCGCCGCCGAGCCGAGCGGATCGTTGGCGAGCAGCGTGATCAGATCGCCCGCGCGGGGCGGATCTCGACGCTCGGGCAACTCGCGGCCTCGCTGGCCCACGAGCTCGGCCCGCCCCTCGGGGCGATTCTGAACAACCTCGAGGCGGCGGAGATCCTGCTGCGCGACGACGATTCGGCGAATGCCGAAGAGCTCCGCGCTATCGTCCGCGACATCGCCGCCGACGACGAGCGGGCAGGGGCGGTGCTCGACCGCATCCGGGCGATGATCCGCAAGCAGCGGTTCACCGTCGGCCCGGTTGAGGTGCCTGGTCTGGTCCGCGACGTGCTCACGCTCGCCGGGCCTCGGCTCACCGCCGACGGTATCGTCGTGACGGTCGCCTGCGAACCGGGGCTTCCGCGGGTGGCCGGCGACGAGATCCTCCTCGAGCAGGCGCTCCTGAATCTCCTCGGAAACTCGGCCGAAGCCATTCGGGCCTCCCGGGGAGGTGCGCCCGGTAGTGCCGAGGGAGCGGGGGGGCTCCGTGATCCGGGGGCGATCGGGATCCGGGCCCACCGGGATGGGGATGCGGTGGAGTTGACCGTCATCGACAACGGCGGTGGGATCGGGGAAGCTATCATCGACAGGGCTGTCGAGGCCTTCGAGACGACGAAGGACGAAGGGCTCGGCATGGGCTTGCCGATCGTGCGCTCGATCGTCGAGCAGCATGAGGGGAGGCTCCGGCTCGACAACGCCCCGGGCCGTGGCCTGACGGTTTCCCTCACGGTACCGACCTGGAAGGAGAGGACGTCTGCGTGACTACCTTGATTCATGTGATCGACGACGACGAATCGTTCCTCCGCAGCATGGAGCGTCGGCTCCGCGGCCATGGCTACGCGGTTGCCACCTACGCCTCGGTGGCGGAGTTCCTCGTGCGCCCCGACCCCGAAGCGCCCGGCTGCGTCCTCACCGATCTGCAGATGCCGAAGCGCGACGGCTTCGATCTCCAAGAGGTGTTGGCGAAGTCGCCGAATCCCCTTCCGGTGGTGTTCGTGACCGGCAAGGGGGATATCCCCACGAGTGTCCGGGCGATGCGGGCCGGAGCCGAGGACTTCCTCACGAAGCGCGTCGCGATCGGTGATCTCGTCACGGCGATCGAGCGGTCGATCAAGCGCGATCTCAGCGAGCGGGCCGAGCGGATCCGCCGCGCCCAGGCGCGGAGCATGATCGCCAAACTGACCGACCGCGAGGTGCAGATGCTTCTGGGGATCGTGAAGGGGATGCAGAACAAAGAGATGGCAGAGGAGTACGGTCTTTCGGAGCGGACGATCAAGTACCACCGCACCGTCCTCACCCGGCGTCTCGATATTTACACCTCCGTCGATCTGACACGCCTCGTCCAGGACGCCGGCATCTCCACCGCGGAGCTCACCGCCATGGCGGCCGCCGCCCCGCCTGGTACCCGGCATGGTGACTGACTGAACGACCGACCTGGCACGCGGGGGGCCTTTGCCAGCAAGCGCTGCCAACCCGCCAGTGCCACCAAGTGGAGTGGTGTGGAGGAGCGTGCCACGATCTGGTCAGAACGTCACCACCGGGCCGTCGCCGGCCAGGGGCGGATCTCCCTCGGGGCCCGTTCCCTCGCTCTCCGGCAGGACCCGCGCGCGGGGCATGCCGGCGCGGTCGAGGAAGTTGGCAAGGATGGCGAAGCCGTGTTGCGTGAGGATCGACTCGGGGTGGAATTGCACGCCGTACAGCCCCCCGGCCCGATCCTCGACTGCCATGATCGTCCCCTCGTCGTCGACCGCCGTGATCGCCAGCGCCTCTGGCAGCGACTCTCGCTCGATGACGAGCGAATGGTAGCGGGCGGCATGAAAAGGAGTCGGGATCCCGGCAAAGAGATTGACGCCGTCGTGGTGCATCCGGCTCGTCCGGCCATGGACCGGCTCCCGGGCGCGGACGATCCGCCCGCCGAGCGCCTGGCCGATCGCCTGATGCCCCAGGCAGACCCCCAGGATCGGCACCCGTCCGCGGAAGGCCTGCACCGCGGCGAGGGAGCATCCCGCCTCGAGTGGCGTGCAGGGGCCGGGTGAGATGACGATCCCCCGTGGCGCGAGGCGCTCGAGATCGGCAATCGAGACGGCATGGCTCGGCAGGACCAGCGCCGGGCAGCCGAGGCGATGGAAGTAGCGGGCGAGGTTGAAGACGAAGCTGTCGCGGTTGTCGAGGAGGATGATCAAGGGTCGCCTCCGGCGGCCTCGGGCTCCGCATCGCGGCCGAGGCTGGCGAGGACCCGCAGCATCCCCTCCGCCTTGTGGAGGCTTTCGGCATGCTCGGCATCGGGGAGGCTCGCCGCCGTGATCCCGCCGCCGGCGGAAAACGTCGTGGCACCGTGGCTGGCCACGAACGTGCGGATGAGAAGATTCCAGTCGGCGCTCGAGTCGAGGCCGAGGTAGCCGATCGACCCGCAGTAGGCCCCGCGGGCCACCGGTTCGACACCTGAAATGATCTCGCAGGCCCGGTGTTTCGGGGCGCCGGTCACGCTTCCGCCGGGGAGGGCGGCCAGGAGCGCGTCGAGGGGGCCAAAGCGCGGCCGGAGCCTGCCGGTGACGATCGAGACCAGATGTTGGACGGTCGCATAGCGCTCGCGCCGGCAGAGTGCCTCGACGCGAACGCTCTCGGGGGTGCAGACACGCGACAGGTCGTTGCGCACGAGGTCAACGATCATCACGTTTTCGGCCCGGTCCTTGGCGCTCTCTTCGAGGTCGTCGCCGGCGAAGAGATCGGCCTCGGGGCTCGCGATCACCCGGCGCGTCCCCTTGATCGGATGCATCCGGGCTACCCTGCGCGACACCGACAGCAACCGCTCCGGCGACATGCTCGTGATCTGCACCGGTCCGGCATCGAAGCTCGCCGCGAACGGGGCCGGATTGATCAGCCGGGCCCGGAGGTGGAGGAGTGTCGGGTCGATCTCGCCGGCCACGGCGAAACGCTGCGCGAGGTTGACCTGAAAAATGTCGCCAGCCCGGACAAACTCGATTCCCCGCTCCACCATCTCCCGGTAGCCCACGGGGGCGTGGGTCGACACAACTCCGGGATGTCCGGGGAGGGGATGCCCACTTCCTGTGGGGAGCCGGCCCGGTACGGAAAGAGGGTGCGGCCACTGGTGGGAATCGTGGAGGCGTGCCAGGACCGCATCGATCCGCTCGGCGGCTCGGACGCCGCGGGCCACCGGTCCCTTGGCCGGGATCCCCTGCGAGATCACCCAGCCCCGGCGGGCGTCGTGGTCGAAGGCGAAGACGACGTCATAAAGATGGAGCGAAAGGAGCGGCACCGGAATGTCGGCTGCCGGTGGCGGGGCGACACCGAGGAGGGCGAGCCCCGCTTCGTAACTGACAAGCCCAGCGATCCCCCCTTGAAACGGCGGCAGTCCGGGGATCGTCGGCGTGGCAAGATCAGCCAGCAGGCCACGGAGGCCGTCGAAGGCTTCGCCCACCGCGGTCGCCGCGGCCTCGGCGCTCCATGGATCCGGGGCCGTCACGAGGAGCGAGTGGACCGGGTCGCAGGCCACGAACGAAAATCGCCCCAATCGCGGCGCCGACCGGACCGCCCCAACGGTGGCTTCGCCCTCGATGATCGCACTGTCGAGGAACAGTCGGTGGGGCGCGGCGGCGAGCGCCGTGAAGATCTCGGCTGCGGAGACCTCGGCCGGTAGCTCGGCGACGATCGCGCCGGAGGGGGTCGACCGGCAGGCCGTCAGAGGCAGGGGGAGGGAAAGGCTCATGGCGTCGCCTCACCGGTCGAGGGCTCGCGGCCGGGGAGCTCGCCCGCCACGGCCGGGTCGGTGGCGCCGACGACGCGCGCTGCCGCCCGGGACGGGCCGTGGGCGATCTCGGGGCGCGTCAGATGCCCCCAGTCGAGGGCCTGATCCTGACGGTAGTCTTTGTCGAGGGAAAGCGCTGTGACCGCCTTGGCCATCTCGTAGCCGAGGTAAAAGGCATGGGAGGGATCGACGTCGTCGCGGCCGGCCGCCGCAAGCGCCGCGAACACCTCAAACGGATCGGCCGAGGCAAGATGGAGATCGCGGCCGACGAGGTGGATCTCCCCGCGCTCGGCGAAGAGGCGGAAATTGGGATCGCGGATCGCGGTGGCGAGGCGCTCGAGGGCGGCGTCGCCATGCTCCTGGGGCCTCCCCGCACGGAGCGTGACCAGCCGCGGCTCGACATGCTTGGGGAGGGAGCGCTTCGACACGGCATGGTGGACGAGCCTTCGCCCCAGGTCACATTCCTTGACGCTGCTCCTGGCCCAGTGGATCACCTCGGTCGTCAGGATCGACCCGATTCCCACCTCGGCGCAGAAGCCGAGGAGGCAAACATTCATGCCGGCCGAGTCGACGTCGGTGAGCTCGGTGAGATTGCCGATCCCCATCATCATCTGGGCTTGGGGGTGGCGTTTGCGGATGTCGAGATAGCGGCCGAGGCTCGCGGCGAAGCCGAATCCGATCGGCTCGAGGACCGGATCGAGGCGGTGGGGAACGCGGTCGCGGTCGAGCCGACTGATCGTGGCCTCAAAGCCTTCGAGCGTCGACGGCACGTCGGGAATCGCCACCACCTCGCAACCCCAGTCGGCGGCGCGCTCGGCGTTCGAGGAATTGACCGAGAGGACGAGCGTCGCCCCGGCCTTCACGGCTGCGGAAACTTCACGAGCGTCAAAGCTGTCGATCGAGACGGTGTGGCCGTCGGCGACGAGACGCTTGACGACATCAGCCACGCCGCTCCAGCCCCCTTCCGGATCGCAGCCCAAGTCGATCCGATCGGCGCCGTCGGCGCGCATCCGCCGGGCTTCGGCGAGAATCGCGGCTGTGGTCATCCGCGGGGCGTGGTTGATCTCGGCGATGATCTCGATCGCATGGCTGCCGTAGTCGGTCAGATCGGCGCGCTTCTGGCCGAAATATTCATCGAGCCGCCGCAGATCCTCCGGGCCCCGCTCGACCGGGGCGGGGCTGACGGCCTGGACCACGTCGAGCGGGCCGCTGGCGGCCCCGGGGAGGATCACCCGGTCTGTCCCCTCCGGTACCTGGAGGCGCTTGGCGATCCAGGGAGTGGTCATGAGGGCGGCGACGGTGATGTTCATCACCTGGACGGTGGGGATGAACCCGACGCTCGGTGCGAGCCGCTCGAGCACCTCGCGCAGCGACGGCTCCGCGAGCCGGCCGGTGATGAAGTGAAGGCGGGGACGTTCCGGCGAGGCGCGGCGTTCGGCGGGGGCTGTCACGGCGGAGAACGCATCGGGAAGGGGCGGAGAGGAACTTCCATTCTATCCCGGCTGCGACCTGTCGGGGGGCGAGGCGCTCGGCCATGATCCCGCCGGAGGAGCGTGGTGCAATTCCCCTTCCGACCAGCGGGACGGTAGAATTTCCCCGATTCATTGTTCCGATCCCCGAGGGCCCTTTCCGATGATCCGTATCGTGCTTGCCAGCTTCTTCGTCTCGCTCCTTGGCATGGCCGTGTCGGCCGCCGCCGAGAACGACACCCGGCTCTACGAGATGCGCGTCTACTGGGCAGCGCCCGGGAAGCTCGATGCCCTCCAGGCCCGGTTCCGCGACCACACGACGAAACTCTTCGAGAAGCATGGCATGACGAACGTCGGGTATTTCGTTCCACTCGGCGACAACCCCGAGCGGAAGCTCGTCTACTTCCTCGCCTATCCCGACCGGAAGGCCCGCGATGCCTCCTGGGCCGCCTTCGTCAACGACCCGGAGTGGAAGGCGGCCTATGCCGCCTCCGAGAAGGACGGCAAGCTCGTCGAGAAGGCGACCGAGACCTTCCTGAACGCCACCGATTACTCCCCCGCGCTCGACACGAAGCCGGGGAAGGATGCGCGCGTCTTCGAGCTTCGCACCTACACCTCGACGGCCGGCAATCTCCCCGGCCTCAATGCCCGCTTCCGTGATCACACCGTCAAGCTCTTTGCCAAGCACGGCATGACGAATCTCATCTATTGGAACCGGGCCGAGGGGCAGCCGCACGCCGATCGGATGCTCGTCTATCTCCTCAGCCACGATTCGGTCGACGCGGCGAAGGCATCGTTCGACAGCTTCCGTCAGGATCCCGACTGGACGGCGGCCCGCAAGGCTTCCGAGGAGAAGGCAGGGGGCTCGCTCACCGAAGCGACCGACGGCGTGCTCTCCGAGTTTCTCGTTCCCACCGACTACTCGACCTGGAAGTGAGAGCGGCCCGCGGGGCGTCAAAGTGTGTGACGCCCTGCCACATCGGGGCGCACTTCATGCCGACTTGAGGCTCCCGATGGCGAGCGTGCCTCAATCAATGCCCATGTTTTGTCTGATCAGGAATCCTACGAGGGGTGTATGGCAACGATCACGTTGAAGGACATACCGGAAGCGTTGCTGGTCCGGATTCAGACCGCCGCCCTTCGCGAGCGGCGTAGTGTCGATCAGGAGGCGGTCGTTCTCATTGAGGGTGGGCTGGCGGCGCGGGAGACTGCAGAGGAACGGTCGCAACGGCAGATGGCAGCGTGGAGGGAGTTGGCCGGTGGCTGGGCGAGCGACGTTTCCTTCGAGCACGAGGTGGCCGCGATCTACGCGGCTCGGACCTCCGGTCGGGATTGTGAGTTATGAAAGTGCTCGACTCCGACACCTGTATCGGGATCCTGCGAGGGTACAGAGCCGTCGTGGACCGACGGATCGCTGAATCCGATGAGGTCGTCACAACGTGGGTGACCGCCTCGGAGTTGTTCTACGGTGCCGCGAAGTCGGCGAGTCACGAAGCCAATTCAAAACTGGTGGTGAGGTTTCTCGACACGCTCCCCGTTGTCGCACCGGATCTGTCGAGCGCTCGGCTGTTTGGCGAACTGAAGGCGCGGCTGGCAGCCGGCGGGCAGATCGTGGCCGACGCGGATCTTTTTATTGCGGCGATTGCCTTGAGCCACGGGGCAACCCTCGTGACGGGCAACCGGAAACACTACGAGCGTATTCCGGGCCTCTTGGTCGAGAACTGGTTGCGGGCGTAACGTCGGGAGCGACGCTTCCTTTTTGGAGAACGCCCCGGCCTGATTATCGTGCCTCAGCGGGCGCCAGTTCGCCTTCGGCCCGCCACAGCCGCCAGCGGATCTCTGTCCCCTCCGGGGCGTAGACGACCAGCGGCAGGCGGCTGTTGTAGCGCACGAGCATCCGCGGCCCGGCGACGAAGGCCTTCACGGTTGGCGTGCCTGG
>Ga0209598_10000251_pt1 | contig 43575 bp, 34 predicted proteins | sample M_140807_EF_Meta_FD_187317 | JGI IMG/M metagenome (GOLD analysis project Ga0209598, IMG submission 187317) | Freshwater microbial communities from Lake Montjoie, Canada to study carbon cycling - M_140807_EF_MetaG (SPAdes) (version 2) | ecosystem: Environmental > Aquatic > Freshwater > Lake...
ATCGTCCCGGAGTTGACAAGCGTCGTGATCTCGTGCTCGTTGAACACTCCCCAGCCGCTGCTGGCGGCCGTGTTCCCGATCTCGCCCGCATTCGTCAAGAGTGTCAGCGTTCCGTTGGCATCGACCCGCACGCCACCGCTGCCGGCACCGGTGATCGTCGCGCCGGCGGCGTTGACGAGCACGCCGGCGGAGCCGGAGAGGTAGACGCCCTCGACCGAGCTTCCCTCGATCCTTCCACCCGCCTGGTTCGTCAGCGAGTCAAACCCCGCGAGACTGGCGATCCCGCCGGTGCCGGAGAAGGTGCCCGAGTTCGTGAGCGTGCCGAGCGTGCCGAATCCGAAGAGGGCGAAGTCAGAGGCCCCCGTGATCACACCGCCGTTGGTGATCGAGGCCACGGAGGTGTTTGCGTCGACCGTCATGCCCCGGGTGGCACCGGCAATGGTCGCTCCGGCGGCGTTGGCGAGCGTCCCCGCCGTGCCCGACAGGAAGAGCGCCTCGCCGCTCGTCCCCTCGATCTTCCCGCCGGCATTGTTGGAAAACGAGTCAATCCCCGCGAGACTGGCGATCCCGCCGGTGCCGGAGAAGGTGCCCGAGTTCGTGAGCGTGCCGAGCGTGCCGGAGGAAAACACCGCGAAGTCCCCCACGCCGAGGAACGCTCCGGAGTTCGTGACCGTCGCCACGCCGGCGCCTGCCGAAACGGAAAGCCCGCGACCGCCGTAGACGGTGCCGGCATTGGAGATGGCTCCGGCCGTTCCGCCGTCGATCCAAATCGCTTTCCCCCCCTGGATCCAGCCGCCGGCCTGGTTGTCAATCGTTCCTGTGCTGACGAGGCTGTAGATGCCATCGGCCCCCTGGATCGTGCCGGAGTTCGTGAGCGTGCCAAGGACGTTGCCGTTGTAGACGGCCATCTGCAGCCCGCCGTTGATGATGCCGCCGGCGTTGTTCGTGAGCGTGGTCACGCCCGAAACGCCGTCGTTGTCGACGGAGACGCCGCGGGCCTCGCCGTCGATGCGGCCGCTGTTGGTGATCGAACCGATCGTCGCGCCGTTGCTCCAGACGGCATAGCCGTCGCCGAGACCCACATTGCCGGACGCGAGGATCTGGCCATCGTTCAAAAGGGACGTCGTCTCGCTCCCGCTTGGCGCGGAGATCACGCCCGGATCGCCGATGCTCTGGACGGTGCCCGACAGGGTCACCGTGACACTCGAACCCGCGCCGGAGATCGGCCCGCTCGTGCCGGAGTTGATCACCACCTGCGCCGACGCAGCCCCTGTCACCAGGAATCCGGCGATCACCGTCGCCACCGGGAGGAACGCTCGGCAGAGTCTGGCGGGAACGCCGGGGAAATCGGTGGGCATGAAGAAAAGCTCCGAACGGCTGCGGGAAGAAAACAGAGGCGCATGAGGGAGGCGACCTTCCTCCCCCGAACCCCGACTGACCCGGGAACGGACAGGAAACCTCCGCCAAGCGGTAAATAGCCATGGTCGGGGCGACTTCTTACAGCGCGCGAAAAAAACCGGGAATCGCCCTCAAAAAACAGGTATCGACAGGCTTTGCGTCAGTCGGCATGGAGTTTGCTTGGACCGGCAGCCACGAACGGAACCGGGCCGTTTCTTGTCGGATGATGGGAGATCGGATACACCGACCGTGAGAAATGGTTCCGGAAAAGGTCCGTTCGGCCGTCTCAACGGCAGCCCTCCCCTTTTCAAGGGATTCGTGGACGTCGGCTTCCGCGTTCAGGGTGGCGAGAGGAACGATCGCCCTCTCCGCGTGGCAAGGGGATCATTCAGGGATGAACGGCGCCGCCACGACCCGGGTTTCGCTCCTCGAGGCGCTCCGCTCCGGGGACGACACCGGTGCCGCTTGGGAGGAGTTCGTTCGTGTCTACGGGCCGCCGGTGATGCAGTGGTGCCGCGTCCGCCGGCTGCAGCACGAGGACGCCCTCGATGTCACGCAGGAGGTGCTCGTCCGGTTCTGGCGGGCGGCGCGGCAATTCCATTACGACTCCCGGGGGAGTTTCCGCAACTATCTCGAAAAGGTGGCTCGATCGGCCATCATTCGCTGGATCGATCAGCGCGGTGCGACTCCCGCCGCCGACAGCCCGGCGATTCTCGCCGAGACCCCCGACCGGGAGGATCTCCTTGACCGTCTGTCCCGCGCCTACGACGCCGAATTGCTCGCCAGCGCCATGGCGGCCGTCGAGAAACGGGTCAAACCGCACACTTGGCAAGCTTTCCGGCTGCTCGCGCTGGAACACTGCAGTGGCGCCGAGGTGGCCGCAGCCCTCGACATGGAGGCCAACGCCGCCTACGTCGCCCGGTGGAAAGTGCAGCGGTTGATCCGGGAGACGTTCGATCGTCTCTCCGTGGCCCGGGATCCGGGCCTCGAACGGCGTGGAAGCCCCCTGCCGCCGTCGGAGGGATCACCGGTGCTCCTCCGGCAGAACAAGGCGCCGGCATGACGCCCGCATCGGCCTGCCCCGAAGAGCCGCTCCTCCGGCAATTTCTCGAAGAGCGTCTCCCAGCAGCCGACCACGGCTCGATCTCCCTCCATCTCGGCACTTGTCGACTCTGCACCGCCCGACTCGCCGCGCTTGCCGGCACTTGGAGCCTCGAGGGACTCCTCGACGCCGACGCGCCCGCAGACCGAGACGGGCTTTTACGACTCGCCGCCGCGCCTCCCGCGGCCATGAACGACGACGATCCCGGCGAGCCGCTCGCGTTGCCTGCGATTCCCGGTCTCGATCGCTTCGAACCGGTCGCCCGGGGCGGGATGGGGATCATCCTCAAGGCCCGTGACACGGCACTCGACCGGCCCGTCGCCGTCAAGGTTCTGGCCCGTTCGTGGCATGTCTCCGATGCCGACCGGAACCGTGCCGAACGGGAAGCGATGCTGCTTGCGAGGCTCGATCATCCCAACATCGTCCGGATTCTCGCCGCAGGCAACGTCGACGGGCTCCCCTACCTCGTCATGGAGTGGGTGCACGGCGAAACCCTCGGCAAGCGGATCGGCCGTGGCACGCTCCTTCCGCGCGAGGCGGCCCGGATCGGCCGCGATCTCGCCCGGGCGCTCGACGCCCTCCACCTCCTCGGCATCGTCCACCGCGACATCAAGCCGGAGAACGTTCTCCTCGCCAACGGCGGATCCCCTGCCGCACCGTCCACGCCGAAGCTCATCGATTTCGGCCTCGCCCGCCCCGACGATCCCGCCGGGCATCTCACCCGGACGACGGCCGTGATCGGCACCCCCTGTTACATGGCTCCGGAACAGACCGGCCTCGATCCGAGCCTCGGGCCCGTCGGCCCCGCCACCGACATCCACGCCATCGGCGGCACGCTCCTGGCGATGCTCACCGGCTCGCCTCCCTACCCGGCTTCGTCGGCCGCCGAGTCTCTCACCCGCGCCGCCGCCGCAGTGGCCCCCGTGACTCGCGCCGCCATGCCCGGTGTGCCACTCGACCTGCGCACGATTCTTGCGAAGTGCCTCGAACGGCATCCGTCGCGGCGGTACGCCTCCGCCCGCGATCTCGCCGACGATCTCGACCGGTTCCTCACCTGCCGCATCATCCGCGCCCGGCGGCCATCATCGGCCGAACGGGTCATCAAATGGGCCAGACGCCGGCCGCTCGCCGCTGGTTTGAGCCTCGCCGGGATCCTCGCGGTCGTCGCCGCGGCGCTCGGCACGATCTATCACGTGGTCCAGCTCCGTCGGGCCAACGAGCAGATCGCTGCCACCCTCGACATGGCCCGGGAGTCGCTCGCCAGGCTCACCGACGTTTCCGCCGCATCGATGATCTCCGGGCGGATGCCGCTCGACGCCGCGAACCTCGACGCGCTCCGGGAGCTGCGCGACCGGTATGCCCGCTGGCCGATCGAGCCCGACCGGGCGGGCGGAATGCGAGTCCGCCTCCGCGGCCTCGAGCGGCTGGCGGAGATCTTCACGGAACTCGAGGAACTCGAAGACGCCCTCGTCTGTCAGCGGCTCGTCCAGGAGACGATCGCCGCGATGGAATCCACCGCGTTCGCCGACGACAACCTCGCCGAGCGACGCTTCCGGGCCATGATGGCGGAGCGCCGCCTCCTCGGCCGCACGGGGCGCGTGGCCGAGGCCGAGGCCACCTCCCGGCGAACGATCGACTTCCTGGAGACGCGTCCGGGGATGCAGGTCGAGTTGAGCCATGCCCGGATCGATCTCGCCGGAACGCTCGCGGCGCGGGGCGCTGACGAAGAGTCTCTGCGGGAAGTGCGCGACGGACTGGCGACGATGGCCGCGGCACGCACGGCGGCACCGGACGATCCCGACACGCTCCACGCTTCGCAGATCGCGTTCTACAACGCCTCCGTGCTCGCGTTCCAGGCCGATGGCCTCGACGATCAGGAGCGCTTCGTGAGCGACCTCATTCGGCTGTCGGACGAGGGCATGGAGCGATTCCCTGACCATCGGCAGCGCCTCGGCAGGCTGCTGCTTCCGGGAATGGCTGCACAGGCCGACATCGCGCTGCGTCATGGCCAGACGGAGGAGGCACTCGCCATCACCCGGCGACGCTCGGCGGTCGCCGCGGAACTGGCCCGAACGGCGCCGCCGTCCGACACGACGTTCCTCGAGCGGCAGGTCGATGCCGCGATCTCCACGCGAGAGATCCTCGCCCGCGTCGGCCGCAGCACGGAAGCGGCCGGAGACCTGGCCGAGGCGCGGGCCGTCGCCGAGCGGCTCCACGCCGCCGAGCCTGCGGTCTTCAGCCGCACGCAACTCCTCGTCAACGTGCTTGCCTGCCAGGGGAAGGTCGCCGAGGAAACGGGCGATCCGACGGTGGCCCTCGCCTGCCAACAGCGCTGCTTCGACCTCCTCGCCCCCTGGCAGAAGCGCGATCCGGTATCGCAGGAGCTCAACGTGCGGGTGTTCGGTGTGGCGCACAACATCGCCACGCTGTCGTCGAGCCTCGGCGACCTCGAAGGGGCCGCGCGGATCCTCGAGGAGGCGGTTTCCTTCGCTCCGGACGACTGGAAGCCCGATCTCCTCGTCCACCTGGCCCGTGTCCATGTCCTCCAGGGGGACCACGCCGCCGCGAGGGCCGCCGCCGAGCGGGCGATCGCCACCGACAAGGCCGAAGAGGCCCGCTCGATCCTCGCCGACCTCGCGACACAGCCTGACTGAACGGATCAGCGCCCCAGCGAGCCCCGGCGGCCGAGCCCCTCACCCCCGCCGCGGTCGCGGCGCGATCAGTTCGATGCAGTCGCCGTAGCCGGCGAGCGCCGCGTCGTTGGTGAGGAGGAGCAGCGGCTCGGTTTTCGCTTGGGCGACGAGCATCCGATCGAACGGATCGTTGTGGATCGTCGGCAAGCGGGCCACGGCGGCGGCATGCTCCCCCGTCACCGGCAGAAGGTGAAACCCGGCCGGCTCGATCTCGGCAAGCAAGGCAGCCGGATCGGCATCGAGCTTCCCGATGGCCGCCTTGATGCTCACCTCCCAGATCGAGGCGGCACTGATGAAAACCTCACAGGCGTCGAGCCGCTTCCGTGTCGCGAGGGAGAGCTTCTGGGGGGCGCTGACGGCCCAGAGGAGGAGATGGGTGTCGAGGAGGAGCCGGCTCACGACCGCCCCTCAAACGCCGCGATCACCTCCGGCTCGAGCGGGGCATTGAAGTCGTCCGGCACCGTCATCTTGCCCTTCAACCCACCGAGCTTCTTCGCCTTGGGGAGCCCATCGAGCGGCACGAGCTTCGCCACGCCCCGCCCCGCTTTGGCGATGATCACCTCCCGGCCGGCCGCCACCTCCTCAACGATCCGCGACAGGTGCGTCTTCGCCTCATGGATATTGATGATGCTGGCCATGGCAACGCGCTCCGGGAGGCACGACACTCGGGGGAAATCGCCTCGATTCAGACTAAGTCTAGTCCGCTCCGTTCCCGAGGACCATTCGGGGCCCAGATTTGGTGGCTGCCATCTTTTGCCCCGAGCTTGGGGACCTCCGAAGTTACCCGAGCGACGCGGCGGGCTCGCAGGGAGGGGCTACGCTGGGGGCGTCCCCTTTGGATCGAAGTAGGTCGACTTCTTTCCGCGGGTGGCGAAGTGGGCCTGATTGGCCGGCTGATAGGCCGTCCAAACGTCGAGGTCATAAAACGACTCGATCGCTTCGAGAAAGAACGGGATCTGTTCCTCGGCGACCGGCCGGAAGTGGTGGACATCGACACCGACGTTGAGCGAATTGAGCTGAAACTTCCACGCGCTGTGGATGTGCCCGACGAGGTTGAAGCGATCCTCTCGGGCAAGGGTGGGATAGTGGGTGATGAAGCAAGGGACGCCGGCGATCGTGACGTCGATCCCTTCCCCCTCCGGCACGATCCGCTCGAAGTAGGGGGCGAACTGCGCATCGGTGAAGGGCCGGTCGTGATTGCCTCGGAGGAGGATCTTGCGGCCATGGAACCGGGCCACATGGGGGAGATACACCTCCGGCGACGCCTTCTGGTAGAGGACGTCACCGTTGACATAGACGAGATCGTCAGGCGCCACGGCGGTGTTGTGATTGGCGACGAGCGCGTCGATGTATTCCCCGACCGCCCGGAAGGGGCGCTGCATGAGCTCGAAGCGTTCTTCACCGATGTGCCAATCAGCCGTCAGGAAGGTTTTCATCATCGGCCCTTCAGGGACTCGTGGTGGTTGTGGGGAGCTTCGGGGTTGCCCATGCCCTCTCGCGATCTCCCCGAATGGAACGTGCCCTGCCTCACGTGCGGCGGAGAATCTGGTCGATCCATTCGACGAAGCCACCGGAGAATGTGAAGACGTTGTTCACATCCATCCGGTTCATGTAGCGGAAGCAGCCTTGGAGGCGCTCCTCGAGGACATCCGCATCGGTGTAGTCGATGTAGAAGATCGACTTCCCATGAACGTCGCGCAGATCCTCGGCAAACTGCCGGATGAGGAACCGCAGCAGTGCGTCCTCCTCCGACAGGCTGTAGCCCACGATCACGAGCACGTCGCTCTCTTGGAGGAGCCGGACGGCCTTGGGGAAGATCGAGGAGAAGTAGAGGTTGGCGTAGTTCTGCTCCTTCGACGGCATCATGATCTCGGGGGCCGCCTCCCGGATCGCGTCAAACGACCGCCGCCGGTAGTCGAAGTCGAAGGCATCGCCACTGGGGACGATCTCGAAGCCGCCGTTGATCTTGATCAGCGAGTTGATCGACCAGTGATCCTGGACGACATTCCGGTTGCGCCGGCCGTTGATCCGGGCCGGCGTGATCCCCCGGTAGGTGTTGCGGAGGGCGTTCTTCTCCCCGACGTTGTCGAGGATCGTCTCGATGACGTAATCGTAGTTCGTGGAGAGGAATTGGGCGTGCACGCCCCGCGCCGCCCCCTCCTTCATCGCCTGGTGGCTGCTCATCCACTGGAAGAAGTCGAGGATCTTCGTCTGGTTGGCCGTCGGCTCAGGCGGCGCCGGAAACCGGCCGGTCGCCTGGTCGAGATAGTTGAGCCGGCTGATCGTCTCGAAGCGCTTCTGCACCACCGCCTTGATCTCGTCGATGACGAAGCGGATACTCAATTCATCCATGTAACGGGTGCGGATCCCTGGGTATTTCAGCTGCATCGAGAGGTTGTAGAGCAGCTCCTTGAAGGCCGCCGGAGCCGCGTCGTCGATCGTCGGATAACCGGGGAGGGCGAGGAGCTCGTCGATCTCGATGTCGTCCGCCATCCCGGCGAGAAATTCCTTCGGAAACGTGAACAGCTCGTTCCCCGTCGGCGAGGTGGTGTCCCAGGTCTTGGAAAAACCCGCCCCGACAAAGAAGGTCACGTTCACCAGCCCCGACGAGGTGCTCCCCTGGCTCGAGTGACGGGTGACGATCCGGTGAAAGGCTTCAGACGCGGATGGCTGTGCCATGGGGGGTTCTTTTGGTGTGGGGGCTTTGGGACCTGGAGGGGGTCGATGGTCTGTCGCACAAAACGTCAGCCCCTACCGTTAGATAGCCGTCCCCGAGGCTTTTCCTTACAGCGACCGATTCGAGAAAAATCGGCCTGATGGCCGTAAGCCATTTTCAACCAATGGCTTACGGCGATTCCCAAGCCCGGAAAATCTTTTCCCGGTCGGGGCCTTGATGGGGGGGCACCGTCGATCCGCGGAGCGCCCCATGAGGCTCACGGGGGACCCAGATTTGGTGGCTGCCACCTTTTGTCCTTCACCTTTTGTCCTTTTTTAGCTTTTTCCAGTCCCTGCGGTACGCTTATGTCATGGCCTCCGAGATCCGACCTGCCGACTTGCTCGCTCCGGCTTCGCGGTGGAATCTCTTTGAAGCGCTCGCCGGAGAGCGGGTGCGGGCGAGCGACGCGGCATGGGCCGCGGCGCTTTCACCGGCCCAACGGCTGGCTGTGGCCGATGACCTGCTCGTCACCGTCCGCGACGTCCGCCGCGCCGCGGGAGACTGGCGGGAGATTGACGACCGCGCCTGGGAGGCGACGCTCGCGGCCCGCATCTTCGAGCTTGCGGCCTTTCGACGGCTCGACGAGGTGAACCGTGGAAGCAGCCCTCTGGCCAACCCTGGCTGACGCGGTGTCGCTGCTGGCAGCGCGCGGCCTGCGCTCGGCGCTCATCGGCGGCTTGGCCGTGTCGCTCCGCGGACAGCCCCGCATGACCGTCGATGTCGATCTCGTGGTCCTCGCCACCGTCGACGAAGCCCTCCGGCTCGTCGCCGACCTCGCCACCACCCCCTTCGACCCGCTCTTCCCGGGCGTCGAGGAGGTGGTCGCCAAGGCGTTCATTCTCCCGTTGCGGCATCGTCAGACTCTCATCCGTGTCGATCTGGCGATCGGCCTGTCCGGCTTCGAGCAAGAAGCGGTCGCCCGTGCCACGCCGATCATGATCGGAGCCGCGAGCATTCCGGTGGTCTCGATCGAGGATCTCCTCGTCATGAAGGCGCTGGCGGGGCGCCCCCAGGACGATGAGGACATCCGCGGCTTGGTCGCGGCTCGACAAGGCACGATCGACTGGCCGGCATGCCTGACGCTCGCCGAGCGACTCGGGGGTGCCATCGACATCGATATCGCTGGCAGGCTTCGATCAGCCCGCGCGGGGCACGGTGGATGAGCGGAAAGGCTCGCGACCACCCCGCCTTCACCCACGGAAGTTCGCTCCGCCCACCAGCCACCCCGGGCCGGGCATTTTGAATGGCCCGGCCCGGGTATGGACTGTCGGCGAAGACCACACGGCCGCTTGCGGAGCGGCCGAGCGTCAGCCGATCACGCGGAGGCGCTTCCGCTCGGCGGCCCAGTTTTGGTGGCTGCCACCTTTTTCCCACCCCAAATGGCCGCGCCGAACGCATTCCTTGCCTCGGGTTTTGGACTCAGGGATAACTCCGATGGGGATCCTTAGGGACGAGTAGGGAGGCTCTCTGTGAACGGCACCTCCACGACGCGGATCTCGCTGCTGGAAGTCCTCCGCGACCATCGCGAAGACGACGCCGCTTGGGGAGAGTTTGTCCGCGTCTATGGGCCGGCGGTGGTGACGTGGTGCCGGGAGCGCGGCCTCCAGCACGACGACGCCCTCGATGTCACGCAGGATGTGCTGCTGCGCTTCTGGCAGACGTCGAAGCAATTCGACTACAACCCCCGCGGCCGCTTCCGCAGCTATCTCGAGCAGGTCGCCCGCTCGGCGCTTGTCCGCTGGGCGGAGCAGGCAGGCGCCCCGCACGATCAGGCCACACGGTCGCTTTTGGAAAAGACACCTGAGCGGGAGGATCTCCTCGCCCGGCTCGCCGAGGCCTACGACACGGAGCTCGTCGCCATCGCCATGGCTGAGGTGAAGACCCGCGTCCGCCCTCATACCTGGCAGGCGTTTGAATTGCTCGCCCTCGAGCACCGCAGTGGCGCCGACGTCGCCGCCACCCTCAACATCGAGGTCAACACCGCCTACGTCGCCCGGCGCAAGGTGCAGCGGATGATCCGCGAGATCATCGACCGGCTCGAGGGGCCGCTCGCCCCACCGCGAGCCGCTGACGCTCACGGCAACGAAGCGCTCGCGATGATCGACGGCCGCCCCCGGGTGCCGAGGTAACGCAGATGCCACCGTCACCAGGCTGCCCTGATCGCGCCGCGATCGAAAACCTCCTCGACGATCTCCTGCCCGCCGCCGATCGCGCCACGATCCTCGCCCACATCGAAGCCTGTCCGACCTGCGCGAGGCTCCGGGAGGAGATCGCCGGCACGTGGAGCCTGGGGGGCCACGTTGGGCGACAGCGGGCCGGCGCCAAGACCCAGGCCGCACTGGCGGAGATGGGAACCAAGGCTCCCGACATCTCCATTGCACCCGGCCTCGAAAGCACCCCGCCGCCGATTCCCATCATCCCCGGCCTCGATGACTTCAGACTCGTGGCCCGCGGCGGCATGGGAATCGTCTACCAGGCCCGCGACACCGCGCTCGATCGACGCGTGGCCGCGAAGGTGCTGGCCGGTTCCTGGCAGATCTCCGCCGACGACAGGTCCCGCGCCGAACGGGAAGCGCTCCTGCTGGCCCGCCTCGATCATCCCAACATCGTCCGCATCCTCTCGGCCGGCACCGCCGACGGGCTCCCCTATCTCGTCATGGAGTGGGTGGCAGGGGAGACCCTCTGGAGCCGGATCAAGCGGAGCACGCTCGCTCCCAGAGAGGCCGCCCGGATCGGCCGCGACCTCGCCCGGGCGCTCGAAGCCCTTCATCTCCTCGGCATCGTCCACCGCGACATCAAGCCGGAGAATGTTCTCCTCGCCGCTGGCCCCACCCCCGCCGATCCCTGCACCCCAAAGCTCATCGACTTCGGCCTTGCCCGCCCCGACGATCCCGCCGGCCATCTCACGCAAGTCTCGGCCGTGATGGGCACACCGAGCTACATGGCGCCGGAGCAGACCGGCCTCGATCCCCTCTTGGGCCCCGTCGGGCCGCTCACCGACATTCATGCCATCGGCGGCACGCTCCTGGCGATGCTCACAGGGAAGGCGCCCTACGAAGGCCGAACTGCCGCCGATTCGCTGCGGCGCTCGGCGCTCGGCAGCACGTCGGGCCTCAAGCATGCGCTCCCGGGCATCCCGCTCGACCTCCGCACGATCATCGAAAAATGCCTCGAGCGCGATCCCGCGCGGCGCTACCCCTCCGCGCGCGAACTCGCCGACGATCTCGACCGCTTCCTCTCCCACCGTCCAATCCGCGCCCGGCGCCCCTCCCTTCCCGAGCGCATCGCCAAGTGGGCGTGGCGCCGACCGCTCGCCGCCGGCGGGAGCCTCGCCGCCATCGTGGCCTGCTGTGCCGCGATCGCCGCTGCGGCCTACCATGTCGTCGAGGTCAAGCGGGCCAACGTCCGCATCACCGCCAGCCGCGAAGAGGCGCGGAAGTTTCTCACGAGCCTTACCAACGCATCCGCGGAGCGGATCATCGCCAGTCGTCATCCCCCCGATGAGGGCGATCGCGACTATCTCCGCAGCATCCGAGACAGCTATCTCGAGATGTCGAACGAGCCCGACGCCGAGTCAGGGCTGCGGTTTCGGTATCAAGGCCTCGACCGGCTGTCGATGATCTCCGCGCAGTTGCGCCTCGACGACGACGCCCTGGAATGCGTGCGACTGGTGCTCTCAACGATCGCCGAGCTGAACAGGCTCGGGATCCACGACCGCCAACTCGAGAACGACCGTCTCGAGGCGATGAAACGCGAGCGGCAACTGCTTACCAGACTAGGCCGAATCGACGAGGCCGAGGAAGCCTGCCGCCGGATCATTCCCTTCCTGGGATCTGCCCCGGGGAAGCAGGTCGAGCTTGCCCAGGCCAAGCTCGAACTGGCCGCGTCGCTCTCGCAACGGGGCGTCGCCGACGAGGGATCGCAGCTGCTCCGCGAAGGGCTCGCCACGATGGCCGCCGCCCGCACAGCCGCTCCCGACGATCCGATGGTGTTCTACGCCGGGCTGATCGCGCTCTTCAACGCCAACCATCTCGCCTTCCAGGTCGGCCGGCTCGACGACCAAGAGGCCTACCTCCGCGAGTTTTTCGCGCTCTCGGAGGAGGCCCAGCAGCGCTTCCCCGAGAAGCGGCCGCTGTTCGGCCAGATTCTCCTGCCGGGGATGGCGGTGCAGGGGGATATCGCGCGGCGTCACGGGCACACAGAAGAGGCGATCGAACTCGCCCGGAAGCGCTTCGCGCTCGCGGCGGAGCTGGCGGAGGCGGCTCCGGACTTGCGCGACACCTTCCTCGGCCGGCAGGCCGACGCGGCGATCTCCACCTACGACATCCTCGCGAGTGTCGGCCGGGCGGAAGAGTCAGCAGGCCCCCTTGCCGAGGCCGCGGCGATCGCCGAGCGGTTCTACGAAGCGGAGCCAGCCCTCTTCGGCAGCACGCAGCTCCTTGTCAGCGTGCTTGCCTGTCAGGCGAAGGTCTCGGAGGAGGCGGGCGATCTCCCCCGGGCCCTCGCCTACCAACGGCGCACTTTCGACCTCCTGGCCCCCTGGCAGAGGCTCGATCCCACCTCGCAGGAGCTCAACTGGAGAGTGTTTGGCGTGGTGCAAATCATCGCCGCGCTCTCGTCGAGCCTGGGGGACCACGAGGGCGCAGCGCGGATCCTCGAAGACGCCCTCTCCTTCGCCCCCGATGACTGGCAGCCCGATCTGCTCATTCGCCTCGCCCGCGCCCGCACGCTCCAAGGCAACACCGCGGCCGCGCGGGCGGCCGCCGAGGGAGCCCTCGCCACCGACAAGGCCGATGAGGCCCGGCAGATCCTCGCCGACCTCGACCGCTGAAAGAAAAAGGTGCCAGCCACCAAATCTGGGTAGTTTGACTCCGTTGCAGCAGCGTGTATACATGCGTTCATGCCTCGTCCGAATCGGGCCGCCCCTGGCGGATTTCCATTTCACGTGCTGAACCGGGCCGTCGGCCGGCGGACATTGTTTGCATCCGCCGCCGATTACGAGGCCTTCGTCGAAACGGTGGCCGAGGCTCTTCGCACCAGGCCAATGCGGATCTGCGGCTACTGCGTGATGCCAAACCATTGGCACATGGTTCTCTGGCCGGAGCACGATGGCGATCTCTCGGCGTTCGTGCAGCACTTCACGAATCTCCACGTGAAGCGATGGAAGCTGGCCCACCATGAAGTTGGACATGGCCATCTCTACCAGGGGCGGTTCAAGTCGTTCCCGATCCAGACGGACGACTCTTTCCACACTGTTGTCCGCTACGTCGAGCGCAACCCACTGCGGGCAAATCTCGTCGCCCGGGCGGAAGCTTGGCCTTGGTCGAGCCTTGGACAGGCGTCGCCCACCGAACCAATTCCCCTCGCCGGATGGCCCGTACCGGCGCCTGCCGAAAGACTCCGCGAGGAACGGATTGAGTGGGTCAATCAGCCGCAAACCGAGGGCGAACTCGCCCGGTTGCAATCCTGCGCGAGTCGCGGGCAGCCGTTCGGTGAACAAGGCTGGGTGACGCGGGTCGCCGCGGAGCTCAATCTTGCGACAACACTCCGCCCCCGTGGTAGGCCAAGGGCTGAGCAGACCAAGGCCCAATCCGGCTGACGCACGGAGAGAGCCAGATTGCCCAGATTTGGTGGCTGGCACCTTTTTCCCTTCTGAGAAATGACAACCGGCAGTAGAATTGCGTTTTATCATGATAAAACGCATCGTCGATGCCGCTCGTCTCGTTGAAGAAACCTGCTTCCTGTGGGGCCCTCGGCAGACGGGGAAGAGCACGCTCCTGCGGTCGCTCTTCCCCAAGGCCGCGACCTACGATCTCCTCTCGGCCCGCGAGTTTCGTCGCCTCGCGGCCGATCCGGGGGTGTTTTCGGAGGAGTGCGCCGCCTTGCCGCGCACCGGGCAGCCGATCATCGTCGACGAGGTCCAAAAGCTCCCCGCGCTCCTCGACGAGGTTCACTCCCTCATCAGCCGACACGGGCTGAAGTTCATCCTCACCGGATCGAGCCCAAGAAAGCTTCTCCGCGACGGCGGCAACCTCCTCGGTGGCCGCGCGGTGCGCCACGAGCTTCTCCCTCTGTGCTCAGCCGAGATTCCTGATCTCTCCCTCGAGCAGGCCCTCGGTCGCGGCCTCATCCCCCCGCACTACCTCTCCCCAAAAGCCTCCGCCAAGCTCGAGGCCTATGTCGGCGACTATCTGCGCGAGGAGATCCTCGCCGAGGCCCTGACGCGCAACCTCCCCGCCTTCCAGCGATTCCTCGAAGCCGCGGCATTCTCCAACGGACAGATCGTCAACGCCGCCACGATCGCTCGGGAGGTCGGTGTCGCCGCCAACACTGTCCGGGGCTACTTCGAGATCCTCGTCGACACGCTCATCGCCACCTGGGTGCCGGCGTGGACGAAAAGGGCCAAGCGCCGCGTCATCCAGGCGCCGCGGTTCTGGTTCTTCGACGTCGGCATCGTCAATGAGCTCACCCACCGCGGCCCGCTCTCCCCCGGCTCGACCGACTTCGGCGCTGCCTTCGAGCACTTCATCTTCATGGAGCTGCGCGCCCATGCCACCTACGCGCCACAGGGAACAGGGCTCCCCGTGAGCTACTGGAGAACAGCCTCGGGGCTCGAGGTCGATTTCATTCTCGGCGCGGCCGAGGTGGCGGTGGAGGTGAAGTCGACCGATCGCCCTACGAGCGACCATCTCAAGGGGCTCCGGGCTTGGCGGGAGGAACATCCCACCAGCCGCTGCATCCTCGTCTGTCGCGCTCCCCGCGCCCGCCGCACCGAGGACGGCATCGAGATTCTTCCCTGGCGCGACTTCGTCCGCCGCCTCTGGCTCCACGAGCTCCGGGCCGCCTGACCGATCCGCCTGGATTGCCCAGATTTGGTGGCTGGCACCTTTTTCAAATCCCTACAAAGGGGGGACAGACCCTGCGACGAGGTCGTAGATGAACCGGCCGGCCGCGTTGCGGCTGCGCACCAGCGCGAACGTGCGGCCGAACACCGTCGAGCGGGGGGTGCCGTCGGAGGTGGTGTCGGCCACGTAGCCCAAAGGCTCCCAGCGGTTGATCGTGAACTGCACGTCGGCCCGCCGGGCATCGATGAGCCAAAACTCCCGCACGCCCGCCGCATGGTAGGAAGCAGGCAATCGCTGGGTGTCTTTCCTCGTCGAGGAATCACTGACGATCTCGACGATCAGGTCGGGGGCACCTTCGAGTTCGACAAACCGGTCTGGCTTGCCCCCCGCCGCAGGCACGAGTCGCACCCGGCCCGCTTCGATGGCGTCGTCGGAGACGGCCACGACGTCCGGTTCGACCGACAGATTGCCCGCCTCGGAAGAGACGCGTGTTTCACCGGCAAAGAGATGGATACCGCGATCGGTTGCCAGCGGCCACAGCCGGGCGATCAGAGCGGTCTTCAGCGTGCCGTGCGTGAAGATGTCCTCCGGCGACATTTCAACCTCAATATGGGACGCAACCCAGTCGATCCGGCCGGTCGTCGGAAAATCATCCGAAAGGGCCCAGCGGCGAAACGCCGCGAGCGTGGCGAGGTCGCCGGGGATGAGGCACTGGTCATCAACGAGCACGGTGGCCATGGATCGATCTCGACAGGCAAACTCGTGGGATCAACGACGGCAGCCGTCTGATCTTTTGTACATGCGTCAAAAATCTCGGTCAAGCCGCAGTCGGGAGGGCGCTGAGGGGCCCCCTGCCGATCGTCTCGCCGGAAGCCATGATCGGCACGACGGGCGAGGAGTCGGTGCAGATTGCCCAGATTTGGTGGCTGGCACCTTTTCCCCCCCCTTGCCTCGGGTTTGGGCCTCGGGGATAACTGGGGGGGAAATCCTTAAAAACGAGCAAGAAGGCTCTGTGAACGGCACCTCCACGACGCGGATTTCGCTGCTGGACATGCTCCGCGACCGGAGCGCTGACGACGCTGCCTGGGGAGAGTTTGTCCGGGTCTATGGGCCGGCGGTGGCCGAGTGGTGCCGGGAGCGCGGCCTCCAGCACGACGACGCCCTCGATGTCACGCAGGATGTGCTCCTCCGCTTCTGGCAGACATCGAAACAGTTTGCTTATAACCCCCGCGGCCGGTTCCGCAGCTATCTCGAGCAGGTGGCCCGTTCGGCGCTTGCCCGCTGGGCGGAGCAGGCAGGCGACCCACACGATCAGGCGACGCGGTCGCTGCTCGAAAAGACACCTGAGCGGGAGGATCTTTTTGCCCGGCTCGCCGAGGCCTACGACACCGAGCTCCTTGCCATCGCTATGGCCGAGGTAGAACAGCGAGTCAGGCCGCACACCTGGAGAGCCTTCCAGATGCTCGCCATCGAGCACCGCAGCGGTGCTGACGTCGCCGCCGAACTGAAGATCGAGGCCAATGCCGCCTACGTCGCCCGCTGGAACGTGCAGCGGATGATCCGCGCGGTGATCGACCGGCTCGAAAGGCCGGCTGAAGAGAGCAACGCCGAAGCCGGCCGTGGCCCGGATTCCGATCGCCAACGGGCCGCCCCGCGGGTACCGAGGTAGCAGACATGACATTGTCATCAGGCTGCCCCGATCAGGAGACGGTGGAGAAGCTCCTCGACGATCGTCTCCCCGCCGCCGAGCGTGCTGCCGTCTTTGCGCATCTAGAGCACTGCCCGTCGTGTGCCTTCCGCGAGGAGATCACCGCCCCTTGGAGCCTCGAGAGTCTTGCCGGGCGGAAGCAGGCCAGCGCCGAGACCCACGCCGCCCTCTCGAAACTCGCCGCCCGCGCTCCCGACGTCGAGATCGCCCCCGGCCTCGACGCCGCCGAGACGCCGATCCCGCCGATCCCGGGCCTGGTCGACTTCGAGCTGGTCGCCCGCGGCGGGATGGGGATCGTCTTCAAAGCGCGCGACAGCGCGCTCGACCGGCCGGTGGCGGTGAAGGTGCTCGCCCGCTCCTGGCGGATCTCCGCCGATGACCGGGCCCGAGCCGAGCGCGAAGCCTTGCTGCTGGCGCGCCTCGATCATCCCAACATCGTCCGCATCCTCAACGCCGGCACCGCCGACGGGCTCCCCTATCTCGTCATGGAGTGGTGGCAGGGGAGACGCTCTGGAGCCAGATCAAACGGAGCACGCTCGCTCCCAGAGAGGCCGCCCGGATCGGCCGCGATCTCGCCCGGGCACTCGAAGCCCTCCATCTCATCGGCATCGTCCATCGCGACATCAAGCCGGAGAATGTCCTCCTCGCTCCCGGCCCCACCCCCGCCGATCCCGGCACGCCGAAGCTCGCCGACTTCGGCCTTGCCCGTCCCGACGATCCCGCCGGCCATCTCACGCAAGCCTCGGCCGTGATGGGGACACCGAGCTACATGGCCCCGGAGCAGACCGGCCTCGATCCCCTCTTGGGCCCCGTCGGGCCAGCCACCGATCTCCATGCCATCGGTGGCACGCTCCTGGCGATGCTGACTGGCTCGCCCCCCTACGACGGGCCGACCGCCGCCGACATGCTCCGCCGGTCAGCCCTCGGGACGACAAAATCCCTGCGCCGGATCATGCCGCGAGTGCCAGCCGATCTCCGCACGATCGTTGAAAAATGCCTCGAGCGCGAGCCCCGCCGCCGCTACGCTTCGGCCCGCGATCTCGCCGACGATCTCGATCGCTTCCTGGCCCACCGTCCGATCCGCGCCCGGTGCCCCCCCGTTCCCGAGCGCATCGCCAAATGGGCCCGGCGTCAGCCGCTCCTGGCCGGCGCCAGCCTGGCGGGAATCGCCGCGGTCGCAGCCGCCATCGCCGGCGCTGCCTACCATGTCATCGAACTGCGGCGGGCCAACGTCCAGATCACCGCCAGCCGCGACCTGGCCCGCGACTTCCTCGGAGACCTCACCGACGCCTCCGCCGATCGGATCATCGCCAGCCGCCCCCCGCTCACCGAAGCCGACCGTGCCTATCTCCTCGGGATCCGTGACCGCTTTCTCCAGTGGCCGCTCGAGCCCGATGCCAAGGATGGGCTGAGGTTACGAATGCGCGGCGTCCAGCGGATCGCCGAGATCTTCGAGCAACTCCGCCAAGACGGCGACGCCCTCGACAGCCGGCGGATGATGCTCGCAACGATCCAGGAGATGGACGAGCTTGGCTTCGCCGATGCCGACATCGAATCCCGCCGGCTCGATACGCTCAAGAGCGAGCGCCGGCTCCTCGGCCGGCTGGGGCGAGTCGCCGAGGCAGAAGACTCCTGCCGCCGCTTGATCGCCACCCTCGCGGGCAAGACGGGGAACGAGGTCGAGCTCGCCCAGACCAAGCTCGAATTGGCCGCCTCGCTCGCCCAGCGCGGCGAGGTCGACGAGGGGGATCGCCTCCTCCGCGAGGGCCTCGCAGTCATGGCGGCCGCGCGGGCCGCGGCGCCAAACGATCCCGCGATCCTCAACGCCGGACAGATCGCGCTGTTCAATGCCTCGCATCAGGCCTTCAGCACCGGCCGGCTCGACGATCAGGAAGCCTTGATCCGCGACTTTCGTACGCTGTCGGAACAGGGCTGGGAGAGGTTTCCCGAGAGCCGGCCGCTCTTCGGTGAGGTGATGATGCCGGGGATGGCCGTGGAAGCCGACATCGCCCTGCGGCATGGCCGGTTCGACGAGGCGGTCGCGATCGCCAGGCGGCGTGGCACCCTCGCGGCGGACCTGGCGGCGACGAGCCCCGACCTGGCCCCAGTCTTCCTCGCCCGGCAGGTCGATGCCGCGATCCAGACCTACGACATCCTCGCCAGCCAAGGGCGCGGCTTGGAATCAGCCGCCGATCTCGACCAGGCCGAGAGAATTGCCACTCGATTCTACGACGCGGAGCCGGCCCTCTTCGGCCGCACGCAGCTCCTGGTCAATGTTCTCTCCTGCCGCACCGGCCTCCTCCAAAACTCTGGCGACGTCTCCGGGGCGATCCTCCTCAATCGGCGGATCCTCGATCTCCTCACCCCCTGGCGGGAAGGCCATGCCGACTCTGCCGACATCACTCAGCGGATGATCGCCGTGAGCCATTCGATCGCCGGCCAGGCATCGGGTTTGGGTGACCATGACGGCGCCGCCGCGATCCTCGACGAGGCCGTGGCGGTCGCGCCCGATGCCTTCCGGGGCGACCTCCTCATCCGCCTGGCACGCGAGCGGAAAGCGAGCGGCCATACGAAAGCCGCCCGAGAAGCCGCCGCCGGAGCCCTCGCCACCGGCAAGCCGGAATTGGCCGACGAAGCCCGGCAGATCCTCGCCGACCTCGACCGCTGAATGCCGGCGACTGGCAGTTCTTGGGAGCTGGGAAACGATGGTTGCTGGCGTTTTTTTCGTCCAATTTTCATATCGCAGAAGACATGATATAATCTTAACGAACGTCTTTTAAGACTTCACAAAGAGCCTTCTCATGCGGACAAAGAGCCCTCTTACCGGCGAAAAGCTCGACGAGCGGCGGCGGGAATTGCGGATGACCATTCCACAGTTGGCACGGCGCAGTGGCGTCTCGACCGCCACAGTGGCGCGGGTTCTGCGGAGCGAGTCCACGGTGGCGATTGGGCACGTCCAGGCCGTGGCGGAGGCCCTCGGTATGACGGTTGAATTGCGGCCCCAAGCCTCGGCCCGATCGCTCGTCCGCCGGGCTGCCCGGGCGAAGGCCGTGCGGGCGGTGGCGCTCGTCCAAGCCACCTCGGCGCTCGAGGGCCAGGGGCTTTCGAAGGCCCAGCTCGACGCGATGATCGATCGCACCTGCGACGAACTGCATGCCACAGGCGGCAAGACGCTCTGGGCAGAGTGAGCGATGACTGCCGATGGGGAGACGCCGCTGGCAGATTTCGATGGACTGCGGAAAAGGCATGTCCGCACCAGAGCGCAGTTGGCGATCGTAGAGGCGGAGAATGTCCGCCATGCCGTGATCCGCTACCTCGTAGCGCAGCCATCCCGTCGAATCGCTCCGTTTGATTTCGGGTGGATGCTGCGGCTGCATGCCGAGATGTTCGGTGAGGTCTGGTCGTGGGCGGGGAGGATCCGCTCCATCCACCTCTCGATCGGCAGCGATCCAGGCCACATCGCCGAACACCTCGCCCAGCTCTGCGACGACATCCACGGCCGGGAGCCCTATCTGCCCGATCTCCTAGAGCAGGCCGTCCTCATCCATCACAGGGCGGTGCAGATCCACCCCTTCCGTAATGGCAACGGCAGGTGGGCGCGGATGCTCTCAAACATCTGGCTGCGGGTCCATCAGCAGCCGCTCGTCGAGTGGCCCGCCACGATCGGGGGAGAGAGCCCGATTCGCGCCGAGTATCTCGCCTCCCTGCGAGCCGCCGATTCCCACGACCTGAAGGCGCTCCTCGCCCTCCACCTCCGCCATCAGCCGCGGGACAAGCCGTAGCAGGCCGCGGAGAACGTGCCCATGGTCACAAACCGCTCGTCGGCACGCGAATGCTCCGGATCAATCGCAGTCAACGATAACGGATCGCCAAACACGGTCATTGCCTCCGAGAACATCGTCAGCGGAGCGGTATGAAGACGACCTGATTGAACAACTCATCGTCAGCCAAGCCGACCAGGCACAACTCGACGTCCTCGACGAAGATCCCGATCGGCATCCCTTGCCTCGCAAAAATCACGCCACGGGACGCCCGGCCCTCTCGCCGCCAACGGGGAACGATTTCGAGAAAATCGGCATCCTGGGTCACGAGCACCCGCTCCTGCGCGGAGGACTGCTCCAAGAGCGACTCGTCGTCCGACAGCGATAGCCCTTCCTCCTGGGCCGTAATCACATCGATGCCTCGACGACGCAGGGCTTCGGCAACTGCCAGCGGTACATGAACGTCGAGAAGAGCGCGATGCGGCACGGAATCGAGCCCCGACTATCGCCCGCCGGTTGCCTTCGAAGCGCGCCGATCCAGCAACTCGGTCCGCAACACGGTCGGCGAGGGCCGCTCGGCTTCCACCTCCTGCCCCGTCGCATCGATCGCAGCGAGGATGGCGTCGTGATGGTCGTGAAAGTAGGCCAGCGCCGCGTAGACCTCGGCCGGCGCCAGATCGGAATGCTGGCGGAGCAATTCCTCGGCAGTCCACCCGAGAAAATGATGCTCGGCTGCCAAGTGCGCGACGGTGTACCGCGTGGTCCCCACGCACATCCGCCCGCGGGAATCCGCCGTAAGGTGGGGATAGACGTCAGCAGTTGCCATCGACACGGTCGCTCCGCCGGAAGTGCCTACGTGCCAGGAAGTGCCTACGTGCCAGGAAGTGCCTACGTGCCAGGAAGTGCCTACGTGCCAGGAAGTGCCTACGTGCTGATGTCGCCCGCCGACACGGAGAGTGTACGCATGTATCGCCTTCACGTCAACGCCGCGAACAGCCCCCTTGCAGGGCAATCGAAACGGGCTGCTGAAATAGGTGGCTGGCACCTGTTCACTTTTCACCCCTGCCAACGCTGCGCAAACCCTTTCCCCCGCTCGACTTGCAGCCAACCCCGCCAGACTCAAAAGGCCCCCGGGCCAAAAATCGAAGAATCGGTCTGTGTAAGAAAAAGCCTCGGGGACGGCTACTTACCTGGAGGCGAAGACTCTGGAGTGACGTTGTCCCTCCGGTCTCCGCTTTCTTCCCCGTACTGCAGCCAAGAGGCGGCGGGGAGAAGCCCCCAGCGAAAGGATTCCACGCATGACCATGCAGACCCCCGAGCCCGCCGCCCCCCGGCGGATGTCGCTCGCTCAAAAAATCGCCCTCACCGGCGGAGTAGGCGCTGCCATCACCGGCATCGCCCCGCAGTCAGCAGACGCCACGCCGATCCAGTCGACCACGCTACCGCTCTCGCCGCCCGCCACCACCGGCACCACGTCGTGGGATGTTGACGGCGACGGTACGCCAGACTTCCGTCTGAACAATTTTACCGCACAAGCTTCTCTTACAGAATTAGGGTCTGCCCGATTCGTAGTGCCCGGCTCCAGGGCATTCGAAGGCTTCGCCAGACTGACTGCCGGGTTCCAAGTTGCCGCCACCATGACAGGATCATTCAAGTTTTTGAATGCTGCCCAGAATTATATAAGCATTACCAACGTTGGGGCCATCGGCTACGACGCCGGCGCCCAAGGCTGGGCCATGGGTGACATCGGCTTCTTCGGCTTCAAGTTCACAAACTCGAGCGGCGTACACTACGGCTGGGGGCAGATCAACATTCACGGGGCAACCGGGGGCTTTGTCATCGCCCAGGGCTTCACGCTCACCGATGCCTACTACAACAGCGTCGCTGGTGCGGCGATCGCCGTCGGTGACACCGGCTCCGCTGTTCCCGAGATCGATCCCGCCGCGGCCGGGAGCGTGATGTCGCTCGTGATCGGGTCGCTTGCCATGCTCGAACGCCGCCGCAAGCTCCGCGGCAGCGCCGCCGACACCGCCGCCTGAAGCCGACCGGGCCCCGGCGGCGGTGGACAAATCTCCTCCGCCGCCGGGAGCGGCGCGGACAAAAAAGGTGGCTGGCACCTGTTCAAACCAGGCGTCAGGCTGCCGCGGGGCTCCGCGGAAAAAGGTGGCTGGCACCTTTTCAACGCCGCGCAAGCCCCGTCCCCCGTTCGACTTGCAGCCACTCCCGCCAGCCTGAAAAGGCCGAGGCGGAAAATCGAAGAATCGGTCGGTTTAAGAAAAAGCCTCGGGGATGGCTACTTACTTGGAGGCGAAGGCTCTGGAGAGACGCCGTCTCACCGGCCTTCGTTCCGTTCCCCGTGCCGCAGCCCGGAAGCGGCGGGGAGTAGCCCCCCGTGATGAAGACATCGAAAGGATTTCGCTCATGTCCAGCATGTCCAAGCAGACCCCCGAGCCCGCCGCCCCCCGGCGGCTGTCGTTCGCTCAGAAACTCGCGCTCGCCGGCGGAGCGGGAGCCGCCATCACCGGCATCGCCCCGCAGTCAGCCGAGGCCACGCCGATCCAGTCGACCACGTTGCCACTCTCGCCGCCGGCGACCGCTGGCACTACTTCGTGGGATATTGATGGCGACGGTACGGAAGATTTTCGACTGCGAAACCTCCGCGATAGCGCCGCTTCCTTCGGAAATGTCGGGGCCGCTCCCTCCCCCGCCCGGTTCGTCGTGGCCAGCACCGTTACCGAGAGCGGCTTCGCCAAACTGAGTGCCGGGTTCAATATTGGCGCCACCATGTCAGGATTCAGTTTCTTTCCTGATCCTGAGTTTAACTCGATGACGCGCAACGGGAACATCGGCAGCGCCGCCGGTGGCAACGGCTGGACCCTGGGTGACATCGGCTTCTTCGGCTTCAAGTTCACAAACTCAAGCGGCGTTCACTACGGCTGGGGGCAGATCAATATTCACGGGGCAACCGGGGGCTTTGTCATCGGCCAGGGCTTCACGCTCACCGATGCCTACTACAACAGCGTCGCTGGTGCGCCGATCGCCGTCGGTGACACCGGTTCCACGGCCGTCCCGGAGATCGATCCCGCCGCGGCCGGGAGCGTGCTCTCACTTGTGATCGGGTCGCTTGCCATGCTCGAACGCCGCCGCAAGCTCCGCGGTAGCGCCGCCGACACCGCCGCTTGACGACGACCGGGCCCCGGCGGCGGTGGACAAATCTCCTCCGCCGCCGGGAGCGGCTCGGACAGAAAAGGTGGCTGCCACCTGTTCACTTTTCACCCCTGCCAACGCCGCGCAAGCCCCGTCCCCCGTTCGACTTGTAGCCACTCCCGCCAGCCTCAAAAGGCCCCCGGGCGGAAAATCGAAGAATCGGTCGGTTTAAGAAAAAGCCTCGGGGACGGCTACTTACCTGTAGGCGAAGGCTCTGGAGTGACGTTGTCCCTCCGGCCTTTGCTCCCTTCCCCGTGTCGCAGCCAAGAGGCGGCAGGGGAAAGCCCCCCGTGATGAAGACAGCGAAAGGATTCCCCACATGCCCAAGCCGACCGCCGAGCCCGCCGCCCCGAAGCGGATGTCACTCGCCCAGAAAATCGCCCTCGCCGGTGGAGCAGGCGCTGCCATCACCGGCATCGTTGCTCCGCAGTCGGCCGAGGCTACGCCGATCCAGTCGACCACGGTGCCTCTCACACCCACCGTGGGTGATTACACGTACTGGGACGTCGACGGCAATGGCACCGACGACTTTTCGATGTACGCATACTCGTCGCAGTCGAGCTGTTACTTATCGCAAGACCCCTTCGTGTCGGGCCAGCCCGGCAACTTGTCGGGCCGGTTCGTTTTTCCTCAAAACGGAGTTCCGAATCCGGCGGACAACACGATCGCCATGACGAAGCTCTCGGCAGGGGTGGCCATTGGCTCGAACCTCGGCACCGCCAACCGGTTTATCTCTGGCACGCTGGGTTTCGGGATGGTGACCCAAACCGCGATCAGCCCGGAGGCCGCCGCCAGTGGATGGGCGCTCGGAGACATCGGCTACTTCGGCTTCAAGTTCACGAATTCGAGCGGCGTCCACTACGGCTGGGGGCAGATCGACATTCACGGGCAAACCGGTGGCTACGCATTTGGTGAGGCCTTCACGATCACCAACGCCTACTACGAAAGCACCCCGGGGGCCTCGATCAACGTTTGGTGACACCGGCACCGCTGTTCCCGAAATCGACCCCGCCTCGGCCGGAAGCGTGATGTCGCTGGTGATCGGGTCGCTGGCCATGCTCGAGCGCCGCCGGAAGCTCCGTGCGGTCGATGCCTCCCCCACCACGGTCTCCGCCTGATCGCCATGGAAAAGAAACGTCGCGTCCTTCTCGTCGGCTGGGATGCGGCGGACTGGAAAGTGATCTCACCCCTGGTCGACATGGGGCTCATGCCCCATGTCGGCCGGCTGGTGGAGAACGGCGTGATGGGAAATCTCGCCACGCTCCAGCCCCCGCTCTCGCCAATGCTCTGGACGAGCATCGCCACCGGAAAGCGCCCCCTCAAGCACGGGATCCACGGCTTCTCCGAGCCCGATCCCCATTCGGGCGGCGTCCGGCCAATCACGAATCTCTCCCGAAAAACGAAGGCCGTCTGGAATATCCTCAACCAGACCGGCCACACCTCGCTCGTCGTCGGCTGGTGGCCAAGCTCCCCCGCCGAGCCGATCCGCGGCGCGATGGTGTCCAACCACTTCCAGCAGGCGGTCGCCCCGCTCGGCAAGCCGTGGCCTTTGCGAGCAGGCACCGTCCACCCGCCGGAGTTCGCCGAGGCGCTCGCGCACCAGCGCCTCCATCCCCATGAGCTCGACGGTGATCTCCTCCGGCACTTCGTCCCCAAGGCCCCGGAGATCGATCAGGAGAAAGACAAGCGGCTCGGTACGCTCGCCAAGCTGATCGCCGAATGCACCGGGATCCATTGGGGGGAGACACCTGTTTGAGAAGGTGCCCAACTGGGATTTTGCGGCGGTCTACTTCGACGCCATCGACCACTTCAGCCATGGCTTCATGCAGTATCACCCGCCGCGGCTCGAGTGGGTGAGCGAGCGCGACTTCGAGCTTTACAAAGAGGTCGTTAACTCGGCCTACTGCTATCATGATCTCATGCTCGGCAGGCTCCTTGAGCTTGCCGGTCCCGAGACGACCGTGATCCTCGTCAGTGATCACGGCTTCCATCCCGATCATCTCCGCCCGAAGAGCGTACCGAACGAGCCGGCCGGCCCGGCAGCGGAGCACCGCGATTACGGGATCTTTGTCGCCAGTGGGCCGGGGATCAAAAAAGACGAGCTCCTCTTTGGCGCCTCCCTCCTCGATATCACCCCCACCCTCCTCTCCCTCTTCGGCCTCCCGGTGGGGCGCGACATGGATGGCCGGCCGCTGCTGTCGATCTACGAGGCGGCCCCCGCAACCGAATACTTCGATTCCTGGGATGCGGTGCCTGGCGACGACGGCTGCCATCCCCCTGACACGCAGATCGATCCTGTCGATGCCCAGGAAGCGATCCGGCAGCTGGTCGATCTCGGCTACATCGACGAGCCGAGCGAGGATGCGGCCGAGGCGATCGCCGAGACAACCCGCGAGCTGCAATACAACCTCGCCCGCTCCTGCGTTGATGGCGGGCAGGTCGCCCACGCGGCGGCGATCTTCGAGGAGCTGTGGGACACGTTTCCAGACGAGAGCCGATTTGGCGTCCATCTCCTCCAGACCTACCTCCAGCGGAAAATGCCGATCGAGGCCCGGGCCACGCTCACCAAGCTCCGCACGCGGAAACGCGAGGCGATGGAAAAGGCAAGCGAGATGGCGAAGACGCAGCTGGCCGAGTGGAAGGAGAAGTTCCCGGCCCCGGCAGACGCTCCAGCCAATGCCGAAGGCATCGACTGGGAGCAGATCGACGAGCGGGCGAAGCGCCGCTTCTCGAAGCTCAAGCGTACCGGCGGCATCAATCTTCACACGCTTGCCTACCTCGAAGGGAGCGTGCTGGCGCTCGAGGGGCGGCATGAGGAGGCGATCGAGACGCTGGCGCTTGCCGAGAAGGTGCAGACGAACAACCGCCCCTCGCTCCTCCTCAAGCAGGCCGACGTTTTCCTGCGGACACGAGACTGGCCCCGGGCCGAAGCCGCCTTCAGGGCCGTGGTCGATCTCGACCCGATGAATGCCCACGCCCATTTCGGATTGACGCGGGTCGCGTTCCACCGGCGCGATTGGCCAGCCGTGGTGAGCGAGGCGCAGACGACGATCAGCCAGTTCTATAACTACGGCCCCGCCCATCATCTCCTCGGACTTGCGCTCTGGAAGCTCGGGCGCACCGACGATGCCTTCACGGCCCTTTCCAAGGCCGTCGAGGTCAACCCGATCTTTCCCCTGGGCCACCGTTCGCTCGCCCGCTTCCACCGCCTCGTCCGCAGGGATCTTCCTGCCAGCCGCCGCCATCAGCACCTCGCCCGTGAGGCGCGGCAGGTCGCCCCCGGGATCAACAGCCCCCTCTCCGGCACCGCGCATCCCGAGGAGATCCGCGATCGTTTCCGCTCTTCGCAAGGCGACGACACCTGGACGCCCTCCAAGGCTCCCCATCCGCTCCCTCCCCGCGCCGAGACGGTGGTCGTGGTGACGGGGCTGCCGCGGTCGGGCACCTCGATGATGATGCAGATGCTCGCCGCGGGGGGCGTGCCGGCCTTCGCCGACGATCATCGCCCCGCCGACGAGAGCAACGAGCGCGGCTATCTCGAGCACACCCTCGCCCGCCGGCTCGCTGTCGAAAGCTCGTGGGTGACGCAGGCCCGCGGCCAGGCGGTGAAGGTCGTGGCGCAGCTCGTGCCCCATCTCCCCCGGCATGAAAAATATCGGGTCGTGATGATGCACCGGCCGCTCGCGGAGATCGTCGCCTCGCAGAAAAAGATGCTCGGTAGGCTCGGCAAGGATGGCGGGCGGATCACTGACGGGGCGCTGGCGGAAACCTTCGCCCGTCAGGTGAGCCAGGTGCGCTCAATGCTCGTGCAACTGCGGAAGGAGGGGATCGTCGATGTCCTCGACGTGAAGTATCACGACGTGCTCGAAAGCCCCGCCACGATCGCCACCCGCCTCGCCACCTTCCTCGGCGCCGGTTTCGATGCCGCCAAAGCCGCCGCCGCCGTCGACCCGAGCCTGCGGCACGAGCCTGCGGCACGAGCAGGCGTGAGGCGCCAGGGTCTCTTCAGAGCACCCGCCACCAGGGAACGGCGAGGATGCTTGGGGCGAGCCACTGGATCGTCTTGCCGGCATGGAGCAGGAGCCCTGCCCGCGCGGTCCTGCCATATTCGGACCGGAAGGCGAGGAGGCCGGCAGCGTCGGCCAGCCGCGGCCGGGTCGTCGCCTTCACCTCGATCGGAATCAATCGCTCCCCAGCTTCGACGACAAAATCGACCTCCTCGCCGGTGACGGTGCGCCAGTAATGGAGATCGATCCTCTCCTCACTCGAATCCCGCCAGGCCAGGAGGTCGTTGAGGATCATATTCTCGAGATGCGCTCCGCTGGGTTCGTCGCTCCCTGAAAGATGGAGGGCGACGCCGGTGTCGCCCCAATAGAGCTTGGGCGACTTGATCAGCCGCTTGGTGCGATTGCGAGCGAACGCCGGAATCCGTAGGAGCAGATAAGACGTCTCGAGCAGATTGAGATAGCGGTGGACGGTCGGCTGGGGAAGTGCGACGTCGCGGCCGAGCTCCGTCTGATTGACCATCTGGCCGAGACGGTGGCAGGCAGCCCGCATCAGCCGGCGAAAGTCGGGGAGCGCCGTGATCGACGCGAGATCCTGGAGATCGCGTTCAAGGTAGGTGCGGACATAGCCATCGAACCAGATCGACCGCTCCCGGTCGGTGCGGAGATGGAGGGCCGGAGTAGGAAAGCCTCCCCGTCGTGTCAGTCGCTTCCAGTCTTCCGGCTCGGCGTCGTGGTCACCGAGCACCTCGCGCCACGACGCATCCTCCGCCGCCAACAGCTCCGGCCACAGCCCCCCCCGGCCAGCCCCCGCCTGCTCGCGACGCGTCATCGGCCAGAGCGTGAGATAGCTCGCCCGCCCGGCGAGCGACTCCGACACGCCGCGCATCAGAAGGAGGTTCGCCGAACCGGTGAGGAGGAACCGCCCCGGCACGCGCTGCTTGTCGATCGCCCGCTTGATCGACCGGAGGAGAAGGGGCTCGCGCTGCACCTCGTCAATGGTCAGGCGCGTCTCCCCGCCAACTAGCGCCATTGGGTCGCGCCGGACGAGGTCGCAGACATCGAGATCGTCGAGCGTGGCATAGTGCCGCTTCCCTGCCACCGGCTCCTGCACGAGCGTGCTCTTACCCGCCTGACGGGCCCCGCTCACGATCACGGCGGGCATCACCCGCAACCGCTCGCGGAGTGCCCCCGCGGCCAGTCGCGGAAGTGTGTTTTCATTCATGTGGTGAATGATAATCATTCACGCCGTGAATGGAAGTCACTTGAGGACCGGAAGAGCGGCTCCTTGGCCAAGACGCGCTCCCTCACGCGATCAGCCCCGGGATCAACACGCCGCCGTCGGAGAGGGTGACCGGGCGGCCGAGGGGATCATTGACCTCCGTCCGCGAGTCGATGCCGAGGAGCCACAGCAGCGTGTGGCGGAAGTCGGCAATGCTCACCGGATCGCGCGTCGGCGCGGCCGCCTGGGCGTCGGTGGCGCCGATCACCTGCCCGGCCCGAATCCCGGCCCCGGCGAAAAGGATGCACTGGGCCATCGACCAGTGATCGCGCCCGGCCTGGGCGTTGACCTTCGGCGTTCGCCCCATCTCCCCCATCATCACGACGAGCGTCTCGTCGAGGAGACCGCGGGCGTCGAGATCGTCGACCAGCGCCGCGAAGGCCCGGTCGGCCGGCGGGATGAGATCAGTCGAGAGCGACGGGAAACAGTTGAAGTGGACATCCCAGCCGGGGGCGTCGATCCCCACAAACCGACAGCCCGCCTCGACGAGCCGCCGGCCGAGGAGCGCGCCCTGCCCGATCTGCGTCAGGCCATACTCCTCGCGGAGCTTCTCGGGCTCGTCCTGAATGCGAAACGCCGCCCGGGCCTGCGGGGAGGTGATCAGATCGTTGGCCTTGCGGTAATAGGTCGCCATCGCCGCCGAGCGGCCGGAAAGTGGCAGCGCCCCCCGGTCGGCTTCGAGCCGCTCGAGCAGATCGCGGCGCCGGGTGAGCCGAGCCTCCGAGAGACCAGCCAGCCGACCGAGATCCTTGACCTCGAAGTCAGGCTGGCTCGGATCGGCCTCGATCACGAACGGGGCATGCTCGGGCCCATAAAACCCCGGGCCACCGGCCGACATCGGATGGGGGAGATTGACATACGGCGGCACCGTGCCGGCCGAGCCACACTCGCGGGCCACGATCGAGCCGAGCGAGGGGAAGTGTTCGTTCGTGGGAACGGGATACTCGCCGTCGGCAAAAGGGGCGCGGCGGCCAGTCATGACGTAGTGGTAGCCGGTGGCATGGCCGTTGTCGGCGTGGGTGTGGCTGCGGACAACGGTGAACTTGTGGGCGATCCGCGCCGAGCGCGCACAGTGCTCAGTGAAGATCGTCCCCGGCACCGACGTCTGGATCGGCTTGAAGGGGCCGCGAATCTCGGCCGGCGCCCCCGGCTTCGGATCCCACATGTCCTGCTGCGGCGGGCCCCCTTCGAGGAAGATGAAGATCACGTTCTTGGCGCGCGGCTGGGGCGACCCCGGCAGGCGTGCTTCTTGCGCCCGAAGCAGCCCCGGCAACGCAAGCCCCGACAGCCCTCCCCACAGCCCGGCCGAGCCGAGGCGGAGCAGATGCCGGCGCGAGACGCCGTCACAGCGCCGCCGTGCGGGCGCGCCGATCGCGAATGTTTCCATCGCTCCCCTCCGTCAGTGGTTGCCGAGAAACGCCGTGCGATTGAGAAACGTCCAGAGGACATCCTCCACCGCCGCGCGGCGCACGAGCGCTCCATCGCCGTCGCCGCCGCCAGTGATCGACTCCCCGCCGGCGACAAACAGTGGCAGCAGCGCCGTCAGCTCTCCCGCCGTCGGGGGCCGGGAGAGCGTCGCCAGGCAGAGCTCTTCGACGATCGCTTCGGGGGCGAGCGCGGATTCGGCGAGCCGGCGAGCGGTGCCGTGGCGGGCGCCGAGCTTCGCCTCAATTTCCGGTGAATTGATCAGATGGAGAGCCTGAGCGATGCTCGGCTCGGTGCCCCGCTCACACTCGCAGACCGTTGCCCGCACCGGCCGGCCGAACACTTTCAGGAAGTACGACGGCATGCGATTGTCCCACACCTCGACCGCGCGCGTCCCCTCCGGCCAGCCGTTGAACGACTCCCGCACGCCGGTCGCCTGGCAGATTGCGTCGAGGAGCACCTCGGCCGGGATCGCCTTGGGGAGGGCATGGGAAAAGTGCCGCCGATCCTCCTCGGCGCCGGGGGCCGGCGTGGCGGAGAGCTGATAGGTGCGCGAGGCGAGCAGCTCGCGCGTGAAGGCGCGGAGATCGAATCGCAGCGCCTTCAGTCGGGCTTCGAGATGGTCGAGGAGTGGCTCGTTCGTGGCGGGATTGGTAGCGCGGAGATCGTCGATCGGCTCGACCAAGCCGCGGCCGAAAAAGTGGGCCCAGAGCCGGTTGGCGATCGCCCGGGCGAGGAACGGGTTGTCGGGGGCGGTGGCCCAGTCGGCCAGGAGCCGGCGGCGATCGGCCGACGGCACGCTGAAGGAAGCCGGCGCCGCGCCGAGCGCCGCTGCCGGCACGACCACGCCGGTGCGCGGATGGGGCAGATCGACACCCCCGCGCGACACCACCCCCTCGCCACCGCCGGGAAGAACTTTAAGCTTCACGCCGGTAAAGAAGCCGGCCAGCGCCGCGTAGTCGTCCTGGCTCCAGCGTTCGCTTGGATGATGATGACACTGGGCACACTCGATCCGCACCCCAAAGAACAGCTGGCTCATCGACCGCGCCGCCACTTCGGCGCCATCGAGCGCCTTGAAGACAGCCGCCGGAGACTCATGCCCGACCGGGCCGTCGGCCGTGAGAATCGCCCGGACAAACTCGTCGTAGGGGCGATTGAGGGCAAACTGCCGGTGGAGCCAGCGGGTCAGGGCGACGGCCCCCTGCGGCCCGATCTTTGATTTGTCGGCCCGGAGGATGTCGGCCCACTTCATCGTCCAGAAGTCGGCATACTCCGGCCGCTCGAGGAGCCGCTCGACGAGCTTCTCCCGCTTGTCAGGGGAGGGATCGGCAAGGAACGCGCGGGCCTCGGCGGCGGTGGGGAGCGTGCCGATCGTGTCGAGGCTGGCGCGGCGGAGGAACGTGGCGTCGTCACAGCGCTCCGCCACCGGAATGCCGAGCGCGGCGAGGCGGTCATGGACGAGCCGGTCGATGACGCTTATCTCCGGCGGCCGCACGAAGGCGATTCCCTCGCGCGGCACAACGACCCGTACCGTGGCGACATGGCCCAGATGGCGGACGAGGATCGCCGCGTCCCCCGGGATCACCCCCGCCTGGAGCACGCCGGCGGCGCTGGCGCCGACGATCCCAGGGGCATTCGAGATGAAGTCGGTCTCCCGCGTGACACCATGCCGTCCGCCGGCGACATCGAGGGCGCTGACGCGGAGCTGGTGAGATTCCCCCGGCCGCAGCCTCACCTCCGCCGGCTCGACCAGAAGCGCTACCACCGGCCGATCGTCGGGCACGTCGGCCCGCGCGCCCTCGGCGATCCAGCGGAGGAGCCGGCGGTGAGCCGGGCTCCCCTCGTCAATCTTTCTTCCGCCGCCATGCGGCACCGCGGCGGTGGCCTTGAGGAGGAGGAGCGAGGCTTCCGGCGCGGAGGGATTGATGCGGCGGCCACGCGACTGCGACACGATCGCGGCATGATCGGCGGCATGATCGAAGCCGAGGAGACTGAGCTTGAAGCCGTTTTGCCCCTCCGCTTTGCCATGGCAGCCCCCCGCGTTGCAGGCATGCTTCGTGAGGATCGCCTGGACTTCCTGTTCAAACGACACCAGCGCCGGATTCGCCACACCGCTGACGGAAAGCGGGATCGTGACGTGGCGATCACCGAGGCGGGCGCTGACCTCCGTCGCGCCGTCGGCCAGCGGCTCGACGAGGCCGGTGGCCGACACGCGCGCGACATGCACGTCGGCCACCTCAAAGCTCACCTCGCGCGTTCGATCGACCCGGTGGCCATCGATGGCATCGCGGATCACGATCTGCTCTGCCCCCTCGGGGCGATCAATGAACAGTGCGGCAGGATGGGGCGTGAGGTCGGCGGCGGGCGCGGCAGAGCCAGCTGCCAACAGCAGTAAAAGCACCCAGAGCCCCGCCCGTCGGCGGCGTCTCCAGCGCGAGGTTTGTGCGATCAGCGTCGGCATAGGGCTCACCATGCGGCTTTCCCAACCTGAAAGACTACCATGAGGGGGATTCGCTGCCGCGGCAGGCCCGCGGCAGCGGCTGGGGAACAGGTGTTAGGAAAAATGACCGTGCGATCGAGCCACCGCGCCATCCTCCGTCTTGCCTCGTTCGCCCTCCTCGTGGCGATCGGCACTCCCCCTGCCGCCGCCGACACCCCCTGGTCGCTTGAGCCGCTCGTCCGCCCCGCCGTTCCGGCAGGGGCGAGCCATCCGATCGACGCCTTCATTCGGGCGCGGCTTGAGAAGGAGGAAATCGCTCCGGCCCCCCCAGCCGATCCGCGGTCACTCCTGCGCCGCCTTTCCTACGACCTCACCGGGCTTCCCCCCACGATCGACGCCGTCGAGGCCTTCGCAGCTGAGGTTGCCGGACGCGGCCTTGACGACGCGATCAGCAGCGAGATTGACAAGCTCCTCGCCTCGCCGCGGCATGGGGAACACCTCGCCCGCCACTGGCTCGATGCCGCTCATTACGCCGACACCCACGGCAACGACCACGACCATGCCCGTCCCAACGCCTGGCCCTACCGCGATTGGGTGATCAGCGCCTTCAACACCGACAAGCCCTATCGTCGGTTCGTCGCCGAGCAAGTGGCCGGCGACATGCTCTTCCCCGACGATCCACAGGCGATTCCTGCCCTCGGCTTCCTCGCCGCCGGCCCCTGGGACGACACCCTCATGGTCGGCGTCCGTGAGGACACCGTCGACCATCTCATGTCGCAGAACCTCGATCGCGACGACTACGTGATGACGGTGATGAGCACCTTCCAGAGCCTCACCGTCCATTGCGCCCGCTGCCACGATCACAAATTCGATCCGGTCTCGCAGCGCGACTATCACGCCCTCCAGGCGGTGTTTGCCGGCATCGACCGGGCCGACCGTCCCTACGACACCGATCCGGCCATTCATGCCCGCCGCCGCACGCTCCTCGCAGCCCGGACCGCGATCGAGCGCCGCGATGAAGCGATCCTCGCGACTACGACCGATCCAGCAGAAGCCGCCCGGCTCGCCGCCGCCGCCATCTCGAAGCAGACCCGCGCCGAGCGTTTCGAGCCGCTTGAGATCCTTGCGATCACGAGCGTGGCGTCCCCGGGCACGATCCACACGCCCCTCCCCGACGGCTCTTGGCTCGCCTCAGGTCCGACGCCCGAGAAAGACACCATTCTCGTTACCGCCAGATCAACGCTGCCTGATCTCCGGTCCATCCGCTTGGAAACGCTTGCCGATCCCTCGCTCCCCGGCGCCGGCCCGGGGCGCTACGAGCCGGCGGGCAATTTCCATCTGACGGAGTTTTCCGTCGCGGCGCGCCCCCTCGGTGCTGCCGACAAGCCGGCCAAGCCGGTGGCGATCGCCCGGGCCGCTGCCGATCACGCCGACAGCAACGACCCGGTGAAAGGCGCTCTCGACGGCCAGGCCACCACCCACTGGAGCATCCATCCGCGCTACGGCCAAAACCACGAAGCGGTCTTCCATCTCGCCGAGCCGTTGACCACGGAGGGAGGCGCGATCCTCACCATCCGCCTCGATTTCCAAGGGGCCCCGGGCCATCAGGTGGGACGGCTGCGACTGTCGGCCTGCGGTCCGGAACTGGCGTTAGCCGATCGCGATCCGCTTCCTGAGACGCTTGCTTCGCTGTTTGCCAAGCCCGCCGCCGAGCGCACGGCAGCGGAGACCGAGACGCTGTTCCTCGCACTGCTGCGGGGGGAAGTCGAGGCCGAGCTTGCGGCGCTGCCGCCGCCGGCGAAGGTCTATGCCGTCACCAATGACTTCGCGCCGCAAGGGTCATTTAAGGCGGCGAAGTCGCCGCGGTCGATCCGGATTCTCGAGCGCGGCGAGGTGACCAAGCCGCTGGAAGAGGTCGGGCCGGCAGCGCTTGGCTGCCTGCCGGGATTGCCGGCGGAGCTCGTTGTGAGCGGCGACGAAGAGGGGGCGAGGCGCGCGGCGCTGGCCCGATTCCTCGTCGACGATCGCAACGTCCTGACCTGGCGGAGCATCGTCAACCGGGTGTGGCAGTGGCACTTCGGCCGCGGGCTCGTCGACTCACCGAACGATTTCGGATTCATGGGGAGCCAACCGAGCCACCCGGAGCTTCTCGACTGGCTCGCCTGCTGGTTCCGCGACGAGGGCGCCGGCTCGCTCAAGGCCCTCCATCGGCTCATCCTCTCGAGCGCCACCTGGCAGCAGGCCGTCGCCTTCGACGCCGATGCTGCCGGCCGCGACGGCGACAACCGGCTCCTGTGGCGTGCCCACCGGCGCCGGCTCACCGGCGAGCAATTGCGGGACACGCTCGTCGGCCTCGGTGACGGCCTCGACTTCGCCATGGGGGGCCCGGCGGTCGTCCATTTCCTCGACAAGGGGAAGGCGACCTTCATGCCCGATGGCGGCGCTCCGGCGTTTCTCGACTACGAACACTTCCCGGTCGATGCTCCCGCCCATCGCCGCCGCGCGATCTACCGCTTTGTCTTCCGCACCGTCCCCGATCCCTTCATGGATGCCCTCGACGTCCCCGACGGCGGTCAACTCGTGCCGGTGCGCAACGAATCGACAACGGCCGTGCAGGCCCTCGCTCTCCAGAATGATCCCTTTGTCCTCCATCAAGCCGGGCGGATCGAGGCCCGGATCGGGCTGCAGGGAGATGGTGCTTCGCGCATCGATGCGCTCTTCCGCCACATTCTCCTCCGCTCCCCCTCGGCCGAGGAGCGGGCGCTGCTGACAGCGCACGCCGAGCGCCATGGCCTCGCCGCCGCTGCTCACCTTCTGCTGAATACGAACGAATTCCTCTACCTCGACTGACGCTGTCGATCTCCGTCTTCAAGAGCGTCGCCTTCCCACGCATGACTCCCACTCCCCGACACGCTCGACGCGCGGTTTTGAAAACGCTGTCCAGCGGGCTCGGGGGGATCGCCTGCGCGCTGCTCGCGGCCGAGGAGGCGGGGGCGGCTGCGGCGCCGTTTCTCCATGGCGGGAAGCCGCGGGTGAAGCGCGTCGTCGAGCTGTTCATGACCGGCGGCGCGAGCCAGTGTGATCTGTTCGATTACAAGCCGCAGCTCGAAGCCCTCCACGGCCAGCCGTTCGATCCGGGCGCCGGGAAGCGCGTCGAGGCAAGCATCAGCACGCCCGGTGCCCTCATGAAGAGCCCGTTTGCCTGGGCCCGGCACGGGGAGTGCGGAAGGTGGGTCAGCTCGGCGCTCCCCTCTCTCTCCCAGCACGTCGACCAGATGGCATTCCTGATGGCGATGGAGTCGCCGTCGAATGTCCATGGCCCGGCGAGCTACCTGCAGACGAGCGGGTTTTTGCTCCCCGGGTTTCCGGCTGCCGGCGCCTGGATCTCGCACGCCCTCGGCAGCCTCGCCGACAACATCCCCGCCTATGTCACGCTCCCCGACGCCCGCGGGCTTCCCTACAACGGCCGCAGCGCCTTCACCGCCGGCTTTCTCCCCGCCAATCATCAAGGCACGGTGATCCAGGCCTCGGCCCCCCAGCCAATCTCCCATCTCCGCCCCCCCTCCGACCGCACCGACATCACGGCGGCGAGCCGCGAGGAGGGGCTCGAGGTGCTTCGCCGGCTCAACGCCCTCCATGGCGAGACTCGCCCTGGCGACGATCGGCTCGCGGCGAGGATGGCCAGCTACGAGCTCGCCGCCCGGCTCCAGCTTTCGGCGCCGGAGCTCCTCGATCTCTCGAGCGAGACGGCCGAAACGGCAAAGCTCTACGGCCTCGATCAGCCGGAGACTGCCGACTTCGGCCGGCGCTGCCTCCTCGCGCGCCGGCTCCTCGAGCGCGGGGCCCGGTTCGTGCAGGTGTGGAGTGGGCCGGGAGGCGGTTCGCTCAACTGGGACAACCACACCGACATCCCCCGCGAGCTCGGCGCGGCGGCCAAGGGGATGGACCAGCCAGCCGCCGCGCTCCTGGCCGACCTCGGTCGCCTGGGTCTCCTCGACGACACGCTCCTGGTCTGGACGACCGAGTTCGGACGAATGCCCTTCAGCCAGGGGAGCGTGGGGCGCGACCACAACGGCGGCACGTTCGTCTCGTGGCTCGCCGGCGCCGGGATCAGGCCGGGCGTCGCCTACGGCGAGAGTGACGAGTGGTCGTGGAAGGCGGATCGCGACGTCACCACCGGCTACGACCTCCACGCCACGATCCTGTGGCTTTTGGGAATCGACCACGAGCGGCTCACGGCGCGGCATTCGGGGGTCGATCGCCGGCTGACGGACGTCCACGGCCGGGTGATCCGCGAGATCCTCGCCTGAAGCCGGGCATCGACGATGACTCGTGTGGGGGGATCGGCGGCTGTTTTCGTCTTGCGTCGGCGCGGCCTGGGGGTTCAATTCTGCCGATGGTTCCTGCCCCATCGCCCCACCAGTCATCTGCCAGGGCCGTCGATGCTTGCTCCGTTTCCGCTGCTCGCCGCAGCCGCCTCTGCCGGCGACTGGCCCGCCCTGCTCACGGCGCTGGTCGTCTGCGCCACGCTCGTCGCCCTCCTCGTCGGCCAGCGCGGCCCCGACATGGCGATGATCGGGGGGGTGGTCGTGCTCCTCGCCGCGGGGATCCTCACCCCCGAGGAGGCCCTCAAGGGAATGGCCAACGAGGGGATGATCACGGTGGCGGCGCTGTTTGTCGTGGCCGCCGCGGTGGAGCGGACCGGGGCACTGGCGACGGTCGTCGATCGGGTGCTCGGGCGCCCGGTGACGCTCGCCTCGGCCCAACTGCGGACGATGATCGGCCCGGCGCTCGTCTCGGCCTTCATGAACAACACGCCGGTCGTCGCGCTGATGGTGCCGGCAATCCGTGACTGGGCAAAAAAGCACCGCTTCCCCGTCTCCAAGCTTCTGATGCCGATGAACGCCGCGGTCGTCCTCGGGGGGCTGTGCACCCTCATCGGCACGAGCACAAACGTCGTCGTCAGTGGGCTTGTGAAGGGAAAGACCGGCGCGCCGCTGGGGATGTTCCAGATCACCCCCCTCGGCGTACCGCTCCTCCTGGCAGGGATGGTTTACCTCGTGTTCGCCAGTCGCACGCTGCTGAAGGACCGGCGGCCGGCGATGAGCGTCGGCGATGACCCGCGTGAATACACCCTGGAGATGGTCGTGGAGGAGGGGAGCCCGCTTGCCGGGCGGACGATCGAGGAGGCGGGGCTGCGTGGCCTCGAAGGGCTGTTTCTCATGGAGATCGACCGCGGCGGCCATTTCCTCGCGCCAGTGGCCCCCACCGAGCGCCTCGAGGATGGCGACCGGCTGGTGTTCGTGGGGATCGTCGAGTCGGTGGTGGAGCTGCAGAAGCTCCGAGGCCTGCGACCGGCCACCGATCAGCTCTTCACGCTCGACGGCCCGCGATCGGAGCGGACGCTCATCGAGGCGGTCGTCTCCAACAGCTGCCCGCTCGTCGGCCGGTCGATCCGCGACGCCCGCTTCCGCTCGAGCTACGACGCCGTCGTCATTGCCGTGGGGCGCAATGGCGAACGACTGCGGATGAAGACCGGCGACATCGTCCTCCAGCCCGGCGACACGCTCCTACTGGAGGCCGCGCCCGGCTTCGTCTCCCGGCAGCGGACCAACCGCGATTTCTATCTCGTCAGCGAGGTGAGCGACTCCCGCCCCCCGCGGCATGATCGGGCGGCGCTGGCCCTGATCGTGCTCGTGACGATGGTCGCGGCGGCGACGCTGGAACTGGTGCCGATGGTGGCGGCGGCGCTGGTCGCGGCGGCGGTCGTCGTCGCCACACGCTGTCTGACGTCCGACGAGGCCCGCGACGCGATCGAGTGGGAGTCGCTGCTGCTGATCGCCGCCAGCTTCGGTCTGGCACGGGCGATGGAGAAGACGGGCCTGGCCGAGATGGTGGCCGGGGCGACGATCGACGTCGCGGGCCGCCATCCGCATGCCCTCCTGGCGGCGGTGTATCTCGTGACGATGGTGTTCACGGAGTTGATGAGCAACAACGCCGCGGCCGTCCTTACCTTCCCGATCGCCTGGAAGACCGCCGAGGATCTGGGGGTCAACCCGATGCCGTTCGTGATGGCGGTGACGGTCGCCGCCAGTTGCGGCTTCGCCACGCCGATGGGCTACCAGACCAACTTGATGATCTACGGCCCCGGAGGCTACAAATTCTCCGACTACCTCCGCTTCGGCGGCCCGCTCAACATCCTCGTGATGATCCTGACGGTGATCCTCGCGCCGCTCCTGTGGCCCTTCTGAAGCCCGCCCGCCGTCCACTGGGAGTCGCCCGCGCATGTGCCCTCTTTCCCTCCGCTTCCTCCGCCGGCTCGTCGTCGCGGCCACGCTCGTCGCCTCCCTCGTCGGGCCGGCCCGATCGGGCGCCCAAGACCCCGCTGCCGCCACGAAGCCGGCCGCCCCCTCCCTCCCCTTCAATCCGGCCACCTACGTCCCTCAGGTCATCCTCCCACTGCTCCACACGCCCCAGGTGCAGGCGGAGCTCGGGATCGAGGGAGCCAAGCTCGGCCAGCTCGAGCAGCTCTTCGCGACCGTCGACGGCGACTGGTGGCGGGCCCGAAATCTTCCACCCGTTCAGCAACGCGCCGCGATCAGGAAGGTCGAGAAGGTGGTGAAGACCTGGCTCACCGAATCTCTGCCGCGCGAGAAGCTCCTGCGCCTTGCCGACCTCGAGCGGCGTGCCCAGGGGGGGCGGGTGCTCCTCCGGGAAGACGTCGCCGAGGTGGTCGCGCTCGAGCCGGCGCAACAGGAAAAACTCCTCGCCGCCGCCCGCGCCACCGAATCGGCAGCCGCGGCGCTCGGGAGGGTGTTTCAGTCGGGGGGTGGTCCGGGGGACCTCGAAAAAGCGGCCCTCCTGGCGGCACGCGAAAGGGAGCTCAAGCTTCCCGGGGATCTCCTCTCGAAGGAGCAGCAGAAGCGTTGGCGGGAGCTCGCCGGCGCCCCGTTCGACACGGTGACGCTCGACCGCATCTATCCGATGGCTCCGGAGCTGGCGCCGTCAGACACCTGGATCAATTCCAACCCACTCACACTTGCCGGTCTCCGCGGCAAGGTCGTGATCCTCCACTTCTACGCCTTCGAGTGTGTCAACTGCCAGCGCAACCTCCCGATCTACGCCGAATGGCAGCGCGCCTACGCCGACAAGGGGGTCGTGGTGATCGGTGTCCAAAGCCCGGAAACAGACCGGGAGCGGAAGCCCGAGGCGGTGATCACGGCCGCCAAAGAGGCGGGGATCGACTATCCGGTGCAGTTCGACGGCGACTCGGCCACCTGGAAGGCGTGGGGCAACACGATGTGGCCGACGGTCTATGTCATCGACCAGCAGGGCTATCTGCGCGTGTGGTGGCAGGGGGAGCTGAAGGGGCCGGAGGCGCAGGGGGACGAGGTGATCAGCAAGGCGGTGGAGAAGCTCCTCAGCGGCACGGCCGACCAAGAGCCTGCGGCCGCCACCCAGCGGCCGCCCGGCCCGGCGGCATCGAAAAATCCCCCCGCCCAGCGCTAAGCCTCTGCTGGACAACACCTTGCGCTTCTCGGCACCGTGGCTCACTGCGGCCTCCTGCGGTGCTATAATTCGGGGTGGTTTTCGGGCGGGCACCAGCGTCCGCGTTTCGGCGCCGTGAGCATCTGCAAAGGAAACACCATGCCCCCGTTCCACCGTTTGGGTCGCACAACCTTTGCCTGCCTGGGCTTGCTCGCGCTTGCCGCCCCCACCCGCGGCGATGAGCCGGCCCCTGCTGCCGCCCCGCACCTTTCCTACAACAAAGACGTCCGGCCGCTCCTGGTCGAGCACTGCTTCTCATGCCACGGGGCCGACAGCGCCTCGCGCAAGGCCGGCCTGCGGCTCGACCAGCGCGACGCGGCGATCGAGTTCGGGGCCCTCGTCCCGGGTGACCCCGACTCCACCACCTTCCTCGACCGGGTCTACTCCGACGATCCCGACGAGGTGATGCCCCCGCCGGCCGCGAAGAAGCCGCTGAGCACAGAGCAGAAAGAGATCCTCACGCGGTGGGTGAAGGAAGGGGCCGAGTACGAGCCCCATTGGTCGTTCATCGCGCCGAAGCGGCAAGAACCGCCGGCAGTGAAGCAGGAGGCTTGGGTCCGCAATCCGATCGACCGGTTCGTTCTTCAGCGCCTCGAGGCCGAAGGGCTCGCCCCCGCCCCGGAGGCCGACCGGCGCACGCTCGCCCGCCGCGTCGCCCTCGATCTGACAGGGCTGCCGCCGGAGCCGGCCCTCGTCGAGGCGTTTGTCGCCGACCGCTCCCCCGATGCCTACGAGCAACTCGTCGATCGGCTCCTCTCGAGCCTCGATTGGGGCGAACACCGCGGCCGCTACTGGCTCGATTACGCCCGGTACGGCGACACCAACGGCATCCACATCGACAACTTCCGCGAACTGTGGGCCTACCGGCAGTGGGTCGCCAATGCGTTCAACCGCAACATGCCGTTTGACGAGTTCACGATTCTCCAGCTCGCCGGAGACTTGGTGAACGCCGAAACGCCGTCGCTACCGCGTGAGACCCAGCTCGACAACCAGATCGCCAGCGGCTTCAACCGCTGCAACATCACGACGAGCGAAGGGGGGGCGATTGACGAGGAATACCGGGTCATCTACTGCCGCGACCGCACCGAGACGACCTCTGCGGTGTGGATGGGGCTGACGACTGGCTGCGCCGTCTGCCACAACCACAAGTTCGATCCGTTCTCGCAGAAGGAGTTTTACGAGCTGTCGGCGTTCTTCAATAACACGACCCAGCCGGCGATGGATGGCAACGTCCACGACACGCCGCCGATCGTGCCGGTGCCGAAACCGGATGATCTCCCCCGCTTCACGCAGCTCGAGCAGGAGCTCCCCGCTGCGCGGGCCGCCGTCGAGGCGCGGAAGGGGGCGGCGAAGCCGGAGTTCGATGCCTGGATCACCGCCGCGAGTGCCGACACCGTCCGCAAACTCCTTCCCCAGGACACCCCAACTGCGGAGCTCGCACTTTCCGAAGGGCAGGGGAGCGTCACGAAGGTGAAGCTCGCCGGCGCCGACATCGACCTCTCGCTCACCCCCGAGACGACCTGGCAGGCCGGCCCTCCGGGAATGCAGGGGCTCGTCCTCAACGGCAAGGCGGCCGAGCTGCCGGGCCTTGGCGACTTCGAGCAGGATCAGGGCTTCAGCCTCTCATTCTGGGTCCGCCCGCCGGCCAATGACACCGCCTACGCCGTGGTCGCCCGAATGGACGACGCCCAGGCCTACCGCGGCTGGGATGCGTGGATCCAGAGCCGGCGCCTCGGCATGCACATGGTTCACGCCTGGCCCGACGACGCGATGAAGGTCTCGGCCAAAGACCAGCTCCCCGCCGATGCCTGGACGCAGGTGGCGATCACCTATGACGGCTCGGGCCGGCCCGAGGGGATCAAGGTTTTCTACAACGGCAAGCTCCAGGGCTTGAACATCGAGACGAACGCCTTCAAGAAGAACACGATCAAAAATCAGGTGCCGTTCACGCTCGGCAGCCGTTCGCCCGGTTCGCCGGCGCACGCCTGCGGCTTGGCGGGGCTTTCCGTGTGGGGCCGGACGCTCGCCGACGGCGAGATCGAAGGGCTCGCCCGTGGCCAGGCGCTCGCCGACATCGTCCGCCTCGATCCGGCCGCCCGCCCCGCCGCGGCCGGCCCGCTCTACGACTGGTGGCTCACCACTGCCGACGAGCCCTTCAAGGTGGCCACGGCCCGGGCCGCGACCCTCGACGCCGAGCAGGCGGAGATCCGCCGCCGCGGCACGGTGGCCCATGTCATGAACGAGAAGCCGGAGATGGCGAAGGCCTTCGTGCTTTCCCGCGGCGAATACGACAAGCGTTTGGACGAGGTCCAACCCAACACCCCCGCCGTTCTCCCCGGCTTCCCCGAGGGGGCGCCGCGCAACCGTCTCGGCTTGGCCCGTTGGCTCCTCCTGGCCGATCACCCCCTCACCAGCCGAACGACGGTCAACCGTTTCTGGCAGGAGGTGTTCGGCACCGGCCTCGTCCGCTCGAGCGCCGATTTCGGCGTCTCGGGTGAGCTCCCCAGCCATCCCGAGCTGCTCGACTGGCTGGCGGTGGAGTTCCGCGAGACCGGCTGGAACGTCAAGCGGCTCTTCAAGCTCATGGTGACCAGTGCCGCCTACCGGCAGTCGGCCACCACCACCCCCGACAAGCTCGTCAAGGACAACGCCAACCGGCTCCTCTCGCGCGGGCCGCGCTTCCGGATGGATGCCGAGATGGTGCGCGATTATGCCCTCGCTGCCAGCGGCCTGCTTGTCCGTCAGATCGGCGGCCCGAGCGTGAAGCCCTACCAGCCCGACGGCGTCTGGGAGGCGGTTTCGATGGGGGGCAACACGAACGTCTACAAGCGTGACTCCGGGGAGAATCTCTACCGCAAGAGCATGTACTGGTTTTGGAAGCGGACGGCGCCGCCGGCGTCGATGGAGATCTTCAACGCCCCGTCGCGGGAGACCTGCACGATCCGCCGCGAGCGCACCAACACCCCGCTCCAGGCACTCGTCACGCTCAACGATCCGCAGTTTGTCGAGGCCGCTCGGGCGCTCGCCGACCGGGCCTGGGAGATCGGCGGCCAGACCGACGACACGCGGATCGATTTCCTCGCCAGGCGTCTCGTGGCCCGCCCGCTTTCGCCCCAGGAAATGCCGATCGTGAAGCAGTCGCTCGCCGACCTCCAGGCCTACTACGGCGCCCACACGGAAGAGGCGAAGCAGCTGATCACGATTGGCGACTCGAAGCCCCGCCTCCCCGACCCGGCGCAGCTTGCCGCCTGGACGATGCTCACGAACGAACTGATGAACCTCGACGAAGTCCTCTGTAAATAAACGAATCCGTTGCCGCTCGCGGAATCTTCTCAGGGTTCCTGAGAAAGGTTCCTGAGAAGGGTTCCGTTCGATCCTCAATCGCCTCCCGTTGGCCCATTGGAGTCTCTCCATGAACCCGCTCCCTTCCGACCTTGCGGCGCTCG
>Ga0209598_10000258_pt1 | contig 43131 bp, 36 predicted proteins | sample M_140807_EF_Meta_FD_187317 | JGI IMG/M metagenome (GOLD analysis project Ga0209598, IMG submission 187317) | Freshwater microbial communities from Lake Montjoie, Canada to study carbon cycling - M_140807_EF_MetaG (SPAdes) (version 2) | ecosystem: Environmental > Aquatic > Freshwater > Lake...
GGGTGTGCTGGCACGGGGGAGCTCATCGCTTAAATATGAGTTGGTTTTGAGTTAATGTATCACTCGAGATTGAATTGATCACCCCGGGTTGAGTGAATTTTGTGGCAGATTTCCGCTGTTTTGAGTAACTTATTGACTCAAACGCGTCAATTGAAGCCGTCAAAGTCCTGTTGCCTTGGATGCCAGGAATCCCAATGAAAAATACTCGCCGCACATTCTTCATGACGCTCGCCGCTGGCGGCACGCTGCTTTCGTCGGCTGCGCATGGCCAAGCCAAGGTGGACGAAAAAGATCCTCAGGCTGTGGCCTTGGGTTACCTGTCTGATGCCACCAAGGTCGATGCCAAGAAGTATTCCAAGTACGCCGCCGGCCAGGTCTGCAACAATTGCGCCCTCTACCAGGCTAAAGCCGGCGAGGCTTGGGGGGGCTGCCCCTTGTTCGCAGGCAAGCAGGTTGCCGGCAAGGGCTGGTGCAGTGCCTGGGCAAAGAAAGCCTGATGGCCGCTGACCCGGCCATCGCGCCATTCGCAGGGATGGCTCGGGTATCAGGTGCCCGCGCTGGCTTCGCAGCCCGACTTGCAGGCGCTTCGCCAGACGCTGATGGAATGTCAGGCTGATGAAGTCGCTCACCGGGATGAAGCAGCGGCCGCCCGTGGTCCCGGGAAGTCCGGCAGATTGCTGCGTGCCTGGTGTGCACTCGTGGGTGCCGGCTCGCACGTCGCGGTGTCCGTGATCCGCCACGTATGAGCAAGCTGCACATGAATGAAACGACCAGAACCGAACCGTCTCTGACCGTCTTGTATGACGGCGCATGCCCCTTGTGTCGACGCGAAATCAGTGTCTATCGCAATCTCCAACCGCTGCGTTCCGACTCGCCCGTCTGTTTTGCCGATGTGAGCGATGCGGCGGTGTCGCTGCCGCCGGGGACGACTCGAGAGCAGTTGCTGGCCCGATTCCACGTCACAGGCCGCGATGGAGAGCTGCTCAGCGGGGCTCAGGCTTTCCTGGCCTTATGGTCGGCCTTGCCGGGCTGGCGCTGGTTGGCATTTGCAGGTCGCCTGCCGGGGGCGAGCGGGTTGATGGAGCGGATGTACCGACTCTTTCTTCGCTTCAGGCCAGTGCTTCAGCGCTGGGCTGCGCATTGGGATTGACCCTGTCAGGCCCAGTCCAGATGCACACGACATGAAAATTCACTTCCAGACTCCGCAGGACATTCGTCAGCAGATTTGGAAAGAGCTCGGGCGAGCCAGCCAGGACCGGCACCACGCCTGGCGCACGCCTGTATTGGCCACGACGGGCAGTGATGGCACCGTCAATGCCCGCACGGTTGTGCTCCGCGAAGTGGATGCCCCGCATCAGACGTTTCGCATCTATACCGATTGGCGAAGTTTAAAATTCAGCGAGCTGATTCACGAGCCCAATGCGCTGTTTGTTTTCTGGAGTGCCCGACTGAACTGGCAATTGCGTGTGCGGGTATCGGTCACAACCCACACCACCGGCCCACAGGTGGATGACCTTTGGGAACGTGTCCGGCAGTCGGCTGCTGCCACCGACTACCTTGGGCCCGCAGCGCCAGGAAGCCCCCGTCCCGATCCGCACAGTGACTCGACCGTCGATCAAGCCACTCATCACTTTGCCCTGTTGATCGCTCAAGTCCAGGAGATGGATTGGCTCGAGTTGAGCCGAGACGGGCATCGTCGGGCACGTCTGCTCGCAGACGATTGGCAGTGGCTCACACCGTGAGCGATGCCTGAAGAGCGAGTAAAAGTTCGGGCGCTCGAGTGCGGCTCAGGGTGCGGCTCATTGCGCCCGCTTGCGAGCCTAAGCCCCGTACCAATCCTTCACCGCTGCAACATAGCGCTGCACGCCTTGTGCAACCGTGGCTGCATCCAGTGCGCCATAAGACAGGCGCTGGTAGTTGGCGGTCTGCGTGTCTGTCAGGCCAAACGCAAAGCCTGGAATGGTGGCCACGCGATGGCGCTCGGTCATGGCTCGGTTGAATTCAAGCGGATCACCGCTCAGCCCCGGCAGCTTCATCAGCACATAGAAGGCGCCTTGCGTCTGGGGGAACTGAACCAGATCGCCCAGTTCGGCCAGCCTCGAATACACCGACTGACGCACCTGGGCGAGGTCGGCAATCCGAGGCTCGACCACCGATCGCCCCTGCTGCAAGGCCTGCAGGGCCAGCAACTGTGAGGCGACTGGCGCACAGATCAGATTGGTGTCCTGCACCTTGTTCATGGCCTCAAACAGATCGGCCGGATAGACCACATAGCCCACACGCCAACTGGCCATGCCGTAGTTCTTGGAGAACGAATAGAACGACAGGGTGTGGGCGTGCGCCCCTTCTATTGATCCAGGCGAAAAGTGCTTGGCGCCGTCATAGGTGAAATGCTCGTAGGCCTCGTCACTGAAGTGATACAGGCCATGTTGTGCGCACAAGGCGTTGACTGCGCGCAAGTCGGTCTCTGAGTACACCGCGCCGGTCGGGTTGTTGGGCGACACCGTCACGATGGCTCGCGTGCGCTCAGTGATCGCTTTCGCCAGTGCAGGCACGTCGAGCTGCCAGTTGCTCAGTACCGGCACCGCAATCGGCACGCAGCCCGCCATGCGCACTGCCATTTCCTGGTTGAAGTAGTAGGGGCTGGGCAGGATGAATTCATCACCCGGGTCGGCCACTGCCAGCACGGCGTTCAGAAAGGCCATGTTGCTGCCGGCGGTCACCATGATCAGTGACTGCTCACCGCAGACCAGCTTGTTGTCCGCGGCCAGCTTTTTTTCGATCGCAGCCACCAGCGGCGGATATCCATTGACCGCCTGGTATTTGTTGAGCTGCGTGTCTGCCATCAACTCGGGCAGCATCGCCAGGGCATCGCTGGGCGGACCATAGCTCACCACGCCCTGGCCAAGAGAGATGGTTCCCGGGTTGGCGCGAACCAGGGCGGCGATGGCGGGAATGATCGGGGTGTCGACCCGCTCCATGCGTGAAGAGGTGCGTTTCATCAATTTGAGCTGTGGGTGAGCGAGCAAGGCCTGCGGCAGGTCGATCTTATCCTGTCGATGCAAGCTCACCTTCGCTGCAGTGAATTCCATCAGTTCGCGATTGACTCAGTCTCGAATGAGGGCGTCGAGTTGACTTGAGTAGAATCCATGGATCTGCCCGATTCGCGTTGAGGAATCGGCGATCCATGACAACAGCGACCAGGGAAGGAGACCCTCCATGCAATTCGATTCAAACACCAGCGCAGTCGTGACCGGCGGCGCATCCGGCCTTGGACGTGCCACTGCCGAGGCGCTCTCAGCGGCCGGCGTGAAGGTTGCGATCTTCGACATCAATGAAGCCAACGGCGCCGAGGTTGCCAAAGCCATTGGCGGACTGTTTTGCAAGGTCGACATCAACAGCGAAGACAGCGTCGTCGAAGGCTTTGCCAAAGCACGCGCCGCCCACGGCCAGGAGCGCATCCTGGTTCATTGCGCAATGACTTCACGGCGCGGAAAAACACTGGCCTTTGACAAGGCCGCCGGCAAACTCAAGCGGCTGCCGACCTCCGAATATGAAGCCGGTGTTCAGGGTGTGCTGATCGCCAGTTATCGCGTCGCCTCACTGTCGGCTGAAGGCATGGCCAATCTGCCCCCGCTCGAAGACGGCGAGCGCGGCAGCATCACGCTGACCGCGTCGGTCGCAGCACAGGACGGCCAGATCGGTCAGATCATCTACGGCTCTGCCAAGGCGGGCGTCAATGGACTGGTGCTGCCAATGGCGCGTGATCTTTCCGACATCGGCATTCGCGTGAATTCAATCATGCCCGGCATCTTTGCCACGCCGCTGATGCTGGGTGCCACGCCCCAGGTGCTCAACAGCCTGAGCGCCTCGGTGCCATTCCCCAAGCGCCTGGGCAAGCCGGAAGAATTCGCAAGCCTGGCTCTGGAGCTGGCGCGCAATTCCTACTTCAACGGCCAGTGCATCCGCCTGGACGGTGCCATCCGCATGGCGCCTCGCTGAACCGGCGACGGCCGTTCGCCGCGATGCTCAGGGTCACGCGGCGCGCGGCGGTGTGCTGTGTTGCGGCGCTGGCACTTCCGGTATCGGCACAGACTATTGAGGGCAGGGTGGTTGGCGTCTCGGACGGCGACACCCTGACCGTGCTGGTGGTGCGCCAACCGTCCGAGCAGGGAGCCTCTGTGGTCAGGCAGCAGATCACCGTGCGGGTATCCGGCATCGATGCGCCAGAGAAAGCCCAGCGCTTTGGCGAGCGTTCGAAGCAAGGGCTCTCGCAATGCGCATTCGGCAAGCAGGCCCTGATCGACGTGATCAAACGCGACCGCTTCGGTCGCTCGGTCGCCAAGGTGACGGTGGATGGCACCGATTGCGGGCTGCGCCAGATTCAGGACGGCATGGCCTGGCATTTCAGGAAATACATGAGCGATCAGCCACCGCCTGATCGGGTGAGCTACGCGGCTGCGCAGGACAAGGCCCGCGAAGAGCGGCTGGGCCTCTGGGCAGATCCGTCGCCAGTGCCGCCCTGGGAATTTCGCCACCCGCGACTTGAACGCAGCGCAGGGAACTCATGATGGCTCGCGACTATCCATTGCATCACCGCACGATCGGGCGTGTGCTGGCCGACAAAGCCCATCGCATCGGATCAAGCCCCTTTCTGCTCTGGCAAGGCCGGCACTTTAGTTATGCCGAGGTCGAGACCTTGACCAATCGCTATGCCAACGGCTTTGCCGAGCAAGGCATCGGGCATGGCGATCATGTCGCGGTGATGATGGCAAATTGCCCGGAGTTCCTGTGGGTCGTTTGGGGTCTGGGCAAGCTGGGAGCGGTCGCTGTGCCACTGAACACCGCAGCGAAAGGCGAACTGCTGCGCTACTTCATCGATCAGTCCGATGCGGTCTGCGTAGTCGTCGATTCACAGTGGCTCGATCGGATCGAGGCGATTGCCACAGCGATTCCAAAGGTCAGGCGCTTCGTTGTGCGCAATGCGGAGTCATCGGCTCCATCGACGCTGGCTGATTCATCGGCAAGCGTGCTGAGTCTTGCTCAACTTGAGTCCCGCAATGACCGCGCGCCGCCCCTCGAGCGAGTTTCCCATGATGACACGCAACTGATCATCTACACCTCCGGCACGACCGGGCCCTCAAAGGGCGTCATGTGCCCGCATTCGCAGGGCCTGAGCGTGGGACGCTCGGTCGCAACTGACTACGGCTATCAGGCCGATGACGTGCTCTACACCTGCCTGCCGCTTTTTCATGCCAATGCCTTGTGGTACTCGTGCTGTGCCGCGCTGTGGGCCGATGCTGCGGTGGCATTGTCGGAGCGTTTTTCGGCGTCGCGATTCTGGGATGAAATCCGTGAGACGGGTGCCACGCAGTTCAATTCGCTGGGCGCGATGACCAACATCATCATGCAGTTGCCCTCGGGCCCGCACGAGCGCGAGCATTCGCTTCGCCAGTGCATGGCGGTGCCGATCCAGAAGGCACTGTATGCCGAGCTGCGCGAACGCTTCGGCATCGCGGTGACCTCGCTTTTTGCAATGTCGGAAAATTTCGCGGTCACGACCTTCGTGCCGGATGATCCTCCCGAAAAGGCCGGGTCGGCCGGCTCCACACGAGGCGCTGCCGAGATCATCATTGCTGACGATGAAGGCCATCCACTTCCTGCCGGGGAGGTGGGCGAGATCAGGATGAAGCCCCTGCATCCGGGCACCATGATGAAGGGCTACTACAAGATGCCTGAGCAGACCGAGGCGGCCTTTGTTGATGGCTGGTTCTGCACTGGAGACCGCGCCTACCTCGATGCAGATGGCTATCTGTATTTCGTCGACCGCAAGAAGGAAGCGATCCGGCGACGAGGCGAGAATATCTCGGCCTATGAAGTCGAGATGATCCTGGCCAAACATCCGGGCATCGTCGAAGTGGCCGCCATCCCGGTGCCATCTGAACTCAGTGAAGACGAGGTCATGGTCTATGTCGTGCGCAAACCGGGTCATGAGGTGTCGCAAGCCGATGTTGTGCACTTCGCCATCGCGCAGATGAATTACTACATGGTGCCGCGATTCGTCGATTTCATTGACGAACTCCCCAAGACCGCAACCGAGAAGATCGAAAAATACAAGCTCAAGGCAGATGCTCTGGCGCGCCGCGACCAGCTCTGGGACCGCGAGCGCGAAGGCATCGAGGTGCGGCGCTAGCCGCCGTGTGGAGCGTGGCATGAGGGTCATACACCGCTGCGAAGGCAGGCCGTGATGCGTCGCGCAGCCATCCTGGGCTATGGCGCGGTGCCGGTGGGCAACCACCAGCGGGCGGTGGGTGACAAGGCGGTGCTCGAGCATGAGCTGGCGGTCGATGTCGTGCTCGATGCGGTGGCAATGGCCGGGCTCTCGCGCGATGACATCGAAGGCGTGGTCGTGGCCCACCCCGGAGATCACACCCGCCAGGGCTATTTCCATACGTTCCTGACCGCGTATCTGGGCATTGCGGCCCATTCAACCGTGGTCCAGGTGTTGGGCAACGGCATGACCGGTGGGCATGCCTTCGATCTCGCCGTGCATCAGGTCACTTCAGGACAGGCCGATTGCGTGCTGTCGGTGGGCGCTCATTTCGAGACTGCAGTGCCCACCCTGCAGCACCTGGACTACAGCATCCGGCTGACCGGCGATGTCGATTTTCAGTCGGTGTTCGGTGCGGTGCCGATCGCCTGGTATGCGATGGATGCCCAGCGCTACCTGCACGAACACCGCATCGAACGGGCTACGTTGGCCAGCATTGCGGTGAAGAATCGGGACCATGCGATGCGCAATCCGCTGGCTCAGTATCGTTCGCCCCTGACCCTTGAGGAAGTCCTCAATGCCAGGCCGATCGTCGAGCCCCTGGGCCTGTATGAAGTGCCGGGTCGAGCAGATGGCGCGGTGGCACTCATGATCGTGAGCGAAGAGCGTGCGCGCAGCAGTGGCTTGCCTTACGTTCTGGTGGCCTCACGGGGTTTTCAGCATGAGGGTCAGCACCAGATCAATGACCAGGCCTGCGATGCCCTGGACTACGACACGCTGCGCCAGGCCAGTGCCCGGGCCTTGCGCGATGCTGGCCTCGGCTTGAGCGACATTGACACCTTTCAGGTCTACGCACCCTGCACCATCGTCGAGGCACTCGGCACCGAGGCACTCGGCCTGTTCCCAAGAGGGCAGGGCGCGGCGGCTGCGGCCGATGGTCAGACCCGCTTCGATGGGCGGTTTCCGGTCAACACCTGCGGAGGATGCCTGTCCAGAGGCCATCCGCCGGAGGTCACACCCTTGTATGACGTGGTCGAAGCGGTCATGCAGTTGCTCGGCCGAGCCGGTGATCGCCAGGTGGCCTCCTGCGAACATGCGATGACCATCTGCGAGCTGGGCAAGTACAACGCCTCGCTTGTGCATGTCCTGAGGGCGTACCGATGAGTGCCCTGCCCGAGGTTCGCATGCAGGGCAACCGTCCGGTTGCACCGCGGGTGTCAGGCTTCACCCGCCCGTTCTGGGATGCGCTGTCTGAGGGGCGCTTGCAGACCACAGGCTGTGTCCGATGCGAGGTGCTGAACTTTCCTCCGCGAAACCTGTGCCGCGCCTGCTGGAGTCGCGATCTTCGCTGGGTTGATTTGAAGCCCGTGGGAAGGCTCTACAGCTTCACACGGGTTCATGTGGTGCCAGGCGCCTTCAGCGCGGATGCGCCCTACACCATCGGCATCGTCGACCTGGACGGCGGGCCGCGCCTGATGTGTCGGCTGATGGGGCCGGTCGAGGCGTCAGACCTCGACCGCGCGGTTCAGATGCTGGTGCTTCGCTATGACGACGGCCCCTTGTTTGGGGCACGGGTGGCCGCCGGAATCAGAACAGCTGTCTGAACACCCAGAACAGGAAGCCAGCCAGAAACACAGAGGCCGGCAGGGTCAGCACCCAGGCCAGTGCAATGCTGCGTACGGTCGATGCATTCAGGCCGGAGCCGCTGGCCGCCATCGTCCCGGCGACACCTGAAGACAGCACATGGGTGGTCGATACCGGCAGACCGAAATAATCGGCCGCACCGATCGTTGCAGCTGCAACTGATTCTGCGGCTGCACCCTGACCATAGGTCAAGTGGGTCTTGCCGATCTTTTCACCGACCGTCTGAACGATGCGTTTCCAGCCGACCATCGTGCCCAGACCCAGCGCCACTGCGACGCCGACTTTTACCCAGAAGGGGATGAACCGGGTCGCGTCGTCCACCGCCTTGTGATACGCCACGACCGTTTTCATGTCGTCCGGGGAGACATCGAGCTGCTTTTTCTTGTCGATCAGTTTCAGCGCTTCGCCAATCAGGTACATGTCGTTTCGAAGGTTGGACACCAGCTCGGTCGGTACGTCCTTCAGCGTCTTGTAGTTCTCAACGCCCTTGACCGTGGTGCTGACCATCGAGAGCAACCCGACCGTGGTTTCGTCGGTGAACTTCCGCAGACGCACCGCGTCCTTGACGGTCTCGACAGGATCCGCCACAGACAGGCCGGGCTTCACATAGCGCTTGAGGGTCTGTTCGACCTGCGCTGATGCCTTGCGGAACTCGGCCAGCTTGGATTCATCAGGCGTGCGGTTCAGCGCAAACGCTGTCGGCACGATGCCGACCAGAATCAGCATGATCAGGCCCATGCCCTTCTGGCCGTCGTTCGAGCCGTGAGCAAAACTCACGCCGGTGCAGGTCAGGATCAGCAGGGCTCGAATCCACAACGGGGGCGGCGCATTGCCCGCGGGCGGCTCATAGAGCACCTTGCTGCGAACCACCGCGCGCAGGGCGAGGTACAAAAGGGCTGCGGCGAAGAAGCCCACCAGTGGGGAGATGAGCAGTGCCATGCCCACTTCCTTGGCTTTGGCCCAATCGACCCCGCTGGTGGCTGTTCCGGCACTCATCAGCTGATTGGCCAGACCCACGCCGATGATCGATCCGATCAGGGTGTGTGAACTCGAAGACGGCAGACCGAACCACCAGGTACCCAGGTTCCAGATGATCGCGGCCAGCAGCAAAGCGAACACCATGGCGAGGCCGGCACTCGAATTGACCTGGAGAATCAGTTCGACCGGCAGCAAGGAGACGATGCCCCATGCGACCGCGCCGCTTGCAGCCATGACCCCCAGAAAGTTGAAGAAACCCGACCAGATGACCGCCAGGTGGGCTGGCATGGAATGGGTGTAGATCACGGTTGCAACCGCGTTGGCGGTATCGTGAAAACCATTGACGAATTCAAAGCCGAGTGCTGCGAGCAGGGCGACAATCAGCAGTATCCACGGCACTGCAATGGTGTTGCCGACATCACCGATCAGCGAGTACAGGACATACCCACCGCCCAGAACCAGCAGGCTGAGAAAGATCAGTGGCCCCCAGATGCCGGTCGGGTTTGCTGCTTCGAGGGGGTTGGCCGGTCTGGATTGCGATTGACTCAGGGTGCTTGCGCTCATTGCCGTGATCAGTAAAGGAGTGATCCGGATATTGTCCGGGTGCGGGTTCGATTTGAACAGTACGCACGGTGGACTACCCCTTGATTACCTGAGATCGAATCGATCCAGATTCATGACCTTGCTCCAGGCGGCTACGAAGTCATGCACAAAGCCCTCTTGTGCGTCCTCGCATGCATAGACCTCGGCGATGGCCCGCAATTGCGCGTTGGACCCGAAGACCAGGTCCACTGCGGTGGCGGTCCACCTGAGTTGGCCACTGACGCGATCCCGACCTTGAAGAACGCCTGCAGTGTCTGAAGGCTGCCAGCGTGTACGCATGTCGAGCAGGTTCACGAAGAAGTCGGTGCTCAGGGTCTGCGGGCGCTGCGTGAAGACACCCTGTGGCGACGCCTCGGAATTGGCATTCAGCACCCGCATGCCACCCACGAGCACGGTCATTTCAGGGGCTGACAGCGTGAGCAACTGCGCCTTGTCGAGTAGCAATTCACAGGCTGCGTCCTCGAGCCCAGAGCGAAGATAGTTGCGAAAGCCGTCGGCCGCAGGCTCCAGCACCGCAAACGATTCGGCATCGGTCTGCTCCTGCAGGGCATCCATGCGGCCTGCTGCAAACGGCACGGTCACGTCCACGCCCGCATTCCGGGCGGCGGCTTCAATTGCAGCGCACCCACCCAGAACGATCAGATCGGCCAGCGAAATCCGCTTGCCACCGGTCTGCGCACCATTGAATCCCTCGCGAATCGATTCCAGCGTGGTGAGCACCATAGCCAGATCGGCGGGCTGATTGACCGCCCAATCTTTCTGAGGCGCCAGGCGAATGCGTGCGCCATTGGCCCCGCCGCGCTTGTCGCTGCCTCGGAAGGTGGCAGCACTGGCCCAGGCCGTCCGAACCAGTTGCGAGATCGACAGGCCACTGGCCAGGACCTTCGACTTCAGGCTCTCGATGTCGTGGGCATCGACCAGCGGATGATCCAGAGCCGGGATCGGGTCTTGCCAGATCAGCACCTCCTGGGGCACGAGCGCACCCAGGTAACGCGCGCGAGGGCCCATGTCCCGGTGGGTCAGCTTGAACCAGGCACGGGCAAAGGCGTCGGCAAATGACTTGGGATCCTGATGAAAGTGGCGGGCAATTTTTTCGTAGGCCGGGTCCATGCGCAATGACAGGTCGGCTGTGGTCATCATCGGTGGATGCTTCTTTGATGGATCGTGAGCATCCGGGATCAGATGCTCGGGCCTGCAGTTTTTCGGTGTCCACTGGTGGGCGCCGGCAGGGCTTCGGGTCAACTCCCACTCGTAGCCGAACAGCATGTCGAAGTAGCCGTTGTCCCAAGTCGTTGGATGCGGTTTCCACGCGCCCTCGATGCCGCTGGTGGTCGTGTCTGCTGCGTTCCCGCTGCCAAAGCGGCTGATCCATCCGAGGCCCTGCGCCTCGATCGGCGCAGCTTCGGGTTCGGGACCGAGCAGACTGGGGTCACCCGCGCCATGCGCTTTGCCGAAGGTGTGTCCGCCTGCAACCAATGCCACGGTTTCTTCGTCGTTCATCGCCATGCGTGCGAAGGTTTCGCGCACATCCCGGCCGGAGGCCACCGGATCCGGTTTCCCATTGGGGCCTTCCGGGTTGACATAGATCAGGCCCATCTGGACCGCAGCCAGCGGGTTCTGAAGATCACGTTCACCGCTGTAGCGTTCATCGCCCAGCCAGGTCGTTTCAGTACCCCAATAGATGTCTTCTTCGGGCGCCCAGACGTCCTCGCGGCCGCCGGCAAAGCCGAAGGTCTTGAATCCCATTGATTCGAGTGCCACGTTACCGGCCAGGATCATCAGATCCGCCCAGGAAATCTGGCGGCCATATTTTTGCTTGATCGGCCACAGCAGACGCCGGGCCTTATCGAGGTTGCCGTTGTCGGGCCAGCTGTTGAGCGGGGCAAATCGCTGGTTGCCCGTGCCCGCGCCGCCGCGGCCATCAGCAACACGGTATGTCCCTGCGGAATGCCAGGCCATGCGAATCATCAGCCCGCCGTAATGCCCCCAGTCGGCAGGCCACCAGGCTTGCGAGTCGGTCATCAGGGCATGCAGGTCTTTGATGACTGCATCGAGGTCCAGGCTCCTGAAAGCCTGGGCATAGTCAAATCCCTCACCCATCGGGTTCGACGCCTTGCCATGTTGATGCAGGACGTCCAGCCGCAGCTGATTCGGCCACCACTGTGCATTGGTCTGCGCTTTGCCACTGATTGCCGGGTTGCGAGTTGCGCCTGCAAACGGGCACTTCGATTCATCTGACATGCTGATCTCCACTGAGACAAAGGGTCGGAGCAAGGAGCCAATTGTCCCACGCAGACCCGGTGCATTGTGTGAATCCGTGTCAGCCGCTCTGACGCCGCAATGGCGCGTTTCGCCTTGAAATGGCGTGTCGACTGACAGCTCTGCGGTCATAATGGGCTCGAGGTGAGGACATCATCCTGTCCTTGCAGCCGATCCTGGCAACCTGTCGATACGAGCATGAGCGAATCCAACGAATGGGCCTTCCCTGAGGCCTTGCAGCCCAAGCCTTCGGATCTGAGCTTTGACCTCGATCCCTTGCTGGATGCGGTCGTCAGCCTTCGGGCCGAGATCGCGCCGCAGGCCTTTTCGGCGAACACGCTGGGCACCTCCAGAACGGGCAGCGGTGTGGTGCTCGACGATCGCGGCATAGTCCTCACGATCGGTTACCTGATCACCGAAGCTGAGACGGTGTTCCTCACCACCCGTTCGGGCCAGGTGGTTCAGGCGGTGCCGCTGGCCTACGATCAGGCCACCGGATTCGGTTTGCTCAAGGCCTTGCTGCCTCTGAATGTGCGCGGGGTGCGTCGGGGTGACAGCCTTGCGGCGCAGGCCGGCGACCCGGTCTATCTGATCAGCCAGGGCGGTCTGCCCCATGCACTCAGTGGCCGGCTGGCCGACAAACGCCCCTTTGCCGGTTACTGGGAATATCTGCTCGAGGCGGCGCTGTTCACCACGCCGGTTCACCCTCAGTGGAGTGGCTCAGGGCTATTCAATGCAGACGGAGAACTGATCGGGATCGGGTCGCTGCTGGTTCAGGATGCGCAAGAAAGCGAGTCTGAAGGCAGTGCATCGGCTCAGGGCAACATGTTCGTGCCGATCGACATTCTGGAGCCGATCCTGGACAGCCTGATCGCCACCGGCCACAGCGGCTTGCCTTCCAGGCCCTGGCTGGGGCTGTATGCCGGCGAACTCGACGATCAGGTCGTGGTGGGTGGCCTGGCTGAAAAAGGCCCGGCAAAACAAGCGGGCGTGCAGCAGGGAGATCTCGTTCTGGATGTGGCCGGCACCCGGGTGCATTCATTGGCCACTTTTCTGAGAGCCGTCTGGGACTTAGGGCCTGCCGGCGTTGCGGTGCCTCTGACCCTGGGGCGAGAGGGTGAACTCATCCGCTTGCGCATCCAGTCGGTCGATCGCAGCGACATGCTGTATCGACCGACTGCGCACTGACAGCGCTCAGGCTTGCCTCAGAAGGCGTCGCCGGGAACCCGCACCCAACCTTCCATCAGCACTCGGGCACTGCGGCTCATGATGGCCTTCTTGACCACCCAGTCGCTGCCTTCCTGAATCGCCTGCGCGCCAACGCGCAAGGTGCCCGATGGGTGTCCGAAGCGAACCGCATCGCGAGGGCCGCCACCGGCTGCCAGATTGACCAGGGTGCCGGGAATAGCGGCTGCGGTGCCGATGGCCACAGCGGCTGTGCCCATCATCGCGTGATGCAGCTTGCCCATCGACATGGCCCGAACCAGCAGGTCGATCTCGGCACCTTTGACCGGCTTGCCACTGGAGGCGACATAGTCTGCCGGGCGGGCCACGAAAGCCACCTTCGGTGTGTGCTGGCGTTTGGCGGCTTCATCGACATGGGCGATCAGGCCCATCTTCACCGCGCCATGCGCCCGAATGGTTTCGAACTTTGCGAGTGCTTTCGCATCGCTGTTGATGGCGTCTTGCAATTCGGTGCCGGTGTAGCCGATCTCGGCTGCATTCAGGAAGATGGTCGGGATGCCTGCGTTGATCATCGTGGCCTTGAGCACACCGATGCCAGGCACCTCCAGGTCATCGACCAGATGGCCGGTGGGGAACATCGAGCCACCGGTACCTTCTTCTTCGGCCGCCGGGTCCATGAACTCGAGTTGCACCTCGGCGGCCGGGAAGGTCACCCCGTCGAGTTCGAAGTCGCCGGTTTCCTGCACCGATCCTGCGGTGATCGGCACATGAGCAATGATGGTCTTGCTGATATTCGCCTGCCAGATGCGAATGACGGCGGTGCCGTCACGGGGCACTCTGGCCGGGTCGATCAGGCCGGCCGAGATGGAGAACGGACCGACCGCAGCAGACAGGTTGCCGCAGTTGCCGCTCCAGTCGACGAAGGCCGAGTCGATCGACACCTGACCGAAGAGGTAGTCGACATCGTGATCCGGGCGGGTGCTCTTCGACAGGATCACCGTCTTGCTGGTGCTTGAGGTGGCTCCACCCATGCCGTCGATCTGCTTGCCGTAAGGGTCCGGGCTGCCGATGACGCGCATCAGCAGGGCATCGCGAGCCTTGCCGGGCATCTGCGCCGCTTCGGGCAGGTCTTGCAGGCGGAAGAACACGCCCTTGCTGGTGCCGCCGCGAATGTAGGTCGCGGGAATTCTGATCTGGGCGGCATGTGCCATGTCGAAGTCCTCAGGGAGCTGTGCGGGTTAATTCGAGGAAGTCCTGCGCAAACCGCTGCAGCACGCCACCTGCTTCGTAGATCGAAACTTCCTCGGCTGTGTCGAGGCGGCAGGTCACCGGCACTTCAGTGGTGCCGCCCTGCTTGTGATGGATCACCAAAGTGAGCGTTGCGCGCGGGGTGCGCGCACCCACCACATCAAAGGTTTCCGTACCGTTCATCCCGAGGGTCTTGCGGCTGGTGCCCGACTTGAACTCCAGTGGCAAGACGCCCATGCCGATCAGGTTCGTGCGATGGATGCGCTCGAAGCCTTCGGCGACGATGGCTTCGACCCCGGCAAGGCGCACGCCCTTGGCGGCCCAGTCACGCGACGAGCCCTGACCGTAGTCAGCGCCAGCCACGATGATCAACGGCTGGCGGCGATTCATGTAGGTCTCGATGGCCTCCCACATGCGCATCACCGTGCCTTCAGGTTCGACGCGTGCAAGGGACCCCTTCTTGAGCTGACCATTGACGATGGCCATCTCGTTGCTCAAGGTGGGATTCGCAAACGTGGCGCGCAAGGCGGTGAGGTGATCACCACGGTGCGTGGCATATGAGTTGAAGTCTTCTTCTGGCAGGCCCATCTTCGCCAGATATTCACCGGCTGCGCTGTCGAGCAGGATGGCGTTGGACGGGGACAGATGATCGGTCGTGATGTTGTCGCCCAGCAGCGCCAAAGGCCGCATGCCGCGCAGTGTCCGTTCACCTGCCAGTGCGCCTTCCCAATAGGGCGGGCGACGGATGTAGGTGGATTGGGGCCGCCAGTCGTACAGCGGGCTCACGTTGGTATCGGTCTCGCGGGCGATATCGAACATCGCGGTGTAGACCTTGCGGAACTGCTCGGGTTTGACCGAGGCGCGCATCACTGCATCGATTTCGGCGTCACTCGGCCAGAGGTCCTTGAGGCGGATCTCCCGGCCGTCGACGATCGCGAACACATCCTTTTCAATGTCGAAGCGAACCGTACCCGCGATCGCATAGGCGACCACCAAGGCTGGCGATGCGAGGAAGGCCTGCTTTGCGTAGGGATGGATGCGACCGTCGAAGTTGCGGTTGCCAGACAGCACGGCGGTGGCATACAGATCCCGGTCGATGATTTCCTTCTGGATCTTGGGGTCGAGGGCACCAGACATGCCATTGCAGGTGGTGCAGGCAAAGGCGACCACACCGAAGCCGAGCTGCTCGAGGTCTTTCGTGAGGCCGGCTTCGTCCAGATACAGAGCGACCGCCTTCGAGCCAGGCGCCAGCGAGGATTTCACCCAGGGCTTTCGGGTCAGACCCAGCCGGTTGGCATTGCGCGCCAGAAGCCCGGCCGCGATCACGTTGCGCGGATTGCTGGTGTTGGTGCAGCTGGTGATCGCCGCGATAATCACAGCGCCATCAGGCATTTGCCCGGGAACCTGCTCCCAGGCGGAGGCGATGCCTTTTGCAGCCAGATCGGTGGTGGCAACGCGTGCATGCGGATTGGACGGGCCGGCCATGTTGCGCACCACGCTCGACAGATCGAATCGCAGTGTGCGTTCGTACTCGGCGTTCGCCAGGCTGTCGGCCCACAAACCGGTGTGCCGCGCGTAGGTCTCGACCAGCCTGACCTGTGCATCGTCGCGGCCGGTGAGTTTCAGGTACTCGATGGTCTGCTGGTCGATGAAGAACATCGCAGCCGTGGCACCGTACTCCGGGGCCATGTTCGAGATGGTGGCGCGGTCTCCCAGCGTGAGCGCGGCAGCGCCCTCGCCGCGAAACTCCAGATAAGCGCCGACCACCTTTTCCTTGCGCAGAAATTCGGTCAGCGCGAGCACGACATCGGTTGCAGTGATGCCCTCAGCCGGCTTGCCACTGAGCTCGACGCCGACGATGTCCGGCAGACGCATCCAGGAGGCGCGCCCGAGCATCACGTTCTCGGCTTCCAGACCGCCAACACCGATCGCAATCACGCCCAGCGCGTCGACATGCGGGGTGTGGCTGTCGGTGCCCACGCAGGTATCCGGGAAGGCAACGCCCTCCTGAACCTGAATCACAGGCGACATTTTTTCCAGATTGATCTGATGCATGATCCCGTTGCCCGGCGGGATCACATCGACGTTCTTGAACGCAGCCTTGGTCCAGTCGATGAAATGGAACCGGTCTTCGTTTCGGCGATCTTCGATCGCGCGGTTCTTGGCAAAGGCATCAGGGTCGAAGCCGCCGCACTCGACGGCCAGCGAATGATCGACGATCAGCTGAACCGGCACCACTGGATTCACCTGGGCAGGATCGCCGCCCTGATCTGCGATCGCGTCACGCAGTCCGGCCAGATCGACCAATGCAGTCTGGCCCAGGATGTCGTGACAGACGACCCGCGCTGGAAACCATGGGAAGTCGAGATCGCGCTTGCGCTCGATGAGCTGCGAAAGCGAGGCGGTGAGGCTGGCCGGATCGCATTTGCGAACAAGGTTTTCAGCCAGCACACGCGAGGTGTAGGGCAGTGAGTCGTAGGCGCCGGGGCGGATGGCTTCAACGGCTGCGCGTGCGTCGAAGTACTCGAGGCCGGTGCCGGGCAGGGAGGTGCGGTATGGGGTCGTCATGACGCAGGATTTTATCCGATCAGGCCAGCGCCATTCGGTTCAGCACCGTGCATCGGGCCGGGGTGCGACCCGATGCACTGCCTGCAGATCATGCCGGTGTGAACATCGGCAACATGTTGCCGTCCTGCGCGGGCTTGAACACCACCTTGACGCGCTGCCCGATCTTCAGGGCATCGAGGTCGCAGTCGGTGATGTTGGTGAGCATCGTGACCCCTGCGTCTAGCCTGACATAGGCCATCGCGTAGGGGATGGGACCAGCGCGGCGGGTGACCGTCAGGCTGTAGATCTCGCCGGTGCCCTGAGTGGCTTCCCACTCGGTGTCGCCGAAGCAATACGGGCAGACCGGACGCGGATACCAGTTCGGTTTGCTGCAGGCCGTGCAGCGGCGAATCTTGAGCACGCCTTCCTTGGCCGCGGCCCAGAAGGGCTCGGTTGCTGCGTCGGTGATGGTTTCGCCCAGCGGGCGGTCCTGGCTCATCGTGGTCATGTTCAAGCCCTCTCGAGAATCAGGGTGCCCGAGCCGTGGCGCGAGCCGAGCAGTCCGCCGATGCCGGTTGCCAGCGCGAGTGTGCAGTTCGGCACCTGCACCTTGGCATGCGCTTCACCGCGCAATTGACGAACCGCCTCGATCACCTTGGTGATGCCGCCGCGGTTGGCGGGATGGTTGTTGCACAGGCCGCCGCCATCTGTGTTGAAGGGCAGCTTGCCGACCCCGGAGATCAGATTGCCATCGGCCACGAAGCGCCCGCCTTGGCCTTTTTCGCAAAAGCCGAGGTCCTCGAGTTGCATCAGCACTGTGATGGTGAAACTGTCGTAGACCGAGGCGTACTGGATATCAGCGGGCTTGACGCCGGCTTCCTCGAAGGCTTTTGGGCCAGACAAGGCAGCCGCCGACCAGGTCAGATCAACCTGACCACCCAGCTGACCCTTGATGGCTTCACCCGTGCCCAGCACATTGACGACCGGTCGCTTGAGCGAGCGTGCAATTTCAGGGCGCGCCACGATCAGTGCGCCGCCGCCATCGCTCACCACACAGCAATCGAGTTTGTGCAGTGGATCGGAAATCATGGGTGACTCGACCACCTCCTGCACGCTCACCGGATCACGCAGCATGGCGTGCGGGTTGTGCTGGGCGTGGGCGGCTGCAGCGACCTTGATCCAGGCGAGTTGCTCGGAGGTGGTGCCGAACTGATGCATGTGGCGTGCTGCCACCAGCGCGTACATGTTGACCGTGACCGGTCCGTAGAGCGATTCCCAGGGGGCGTCGGGCACGGTGGGCACGATGGCGCGTGGGGCCACGCCGCTCGAGCCTTCGCTGCGCGGCCGTCCGGCCAGCGTAATCAGGGCGACATTGCACTTGCCGGCTGCGATCGCTGCTGCGGCATGGGCGACGTGAATGATGTAGGACGAGCCGCCGGTGTCGGTTGAATCGACGTAACGGACATTTGGCAGCCCGAGGTAATCGAGCATGTTGTTGGCACCCATGCCCGGGGCATCGCCCGCGCACAGGTAGCCGTCGATGTCGGCGGGCGTCAGCCCGGCGTCGGCCAGTGCGCCGCGCGCGCACTCGGCATGCAGTTGGGCAACGGTCTTGTCGGGCGCCTTGCGAGTCGGATGCTCATAGGCACCCACGATGCAGGCTTTGCGTCGAAGGGTCATCGAAGTCTCGTGTGGGTTGCAAAATCGGGCGCGTCGCCGCGCAGATCCGTTGGACGATACCGCGCCTTGGCTCTGGCACCAATTTCGGGCGGTTCGAAATCGCGTGTCAGTGGGCAGGGTGCTGAATTGCATTGGGCGCTGCCTCAGGGCAGGATCGGTCGCCCTGTCGCACGGTGTGCGTTTTTTGTCGGTCGTCACGCACGGGTCGGGTTGGCAGGTGGGATCTCATCTGAGGAGGGACTGAATGAGTGCCGCTGCAATGCCCCTGCCTCTGGCCGGGATCAAGGTCGTCGAGATCGGACAGAACATCGCCGGGCCATTTGCCAGCGAAATTCTGGCTCGGCTCGGTGCCGAAGTAATCAAGATCGAGCGCCCCGAAGGCGGCGACGATGCGCGCGGTTGGGGCCCGCCTTTCTGGCATGGCGTGGCAACCACGTTTCAGGCGATGAATCACGGCAAGAAGGGCATTGCACTGGACCTCAAGGATCCGGATGCGATTGCCTGGCTCAAGGACTTCATCGGCGGCGCGGATGTGCTGATCCAGAACCTGCGCCCCGGTGTGATGGACGAACTGGGCTTGAGCAGTGAGACGATGCTTGCGCTCAACCCGAGACTCATCTACTGCTCGCTCTGGGCCTTCGGACACACCGGCCCGATGCGTCTGAATCCAGGCTACGAGCCGATGATTCAGGCCTTCGCCGGGATGTTCAGCATCAATGGCACCGCGGACGGGCCGCCCTCACGCGTGGGGATGCAGGTGCTCGACCTGGGCACGGGCGTCTGGGCGGCACTGGGGACCCTGGCCGCGCTGTTCCAGCGCCACACGACCGGCAAGGGATGCGTGGTCGACACGTCCCTGCTCGAGACTGCCCTGGGCTGGCTGGGCGTGCTGATGGCCGGTTTCAGTGCGACCGGTGAGCAGCCGGTGCGTCATCGAACCGGTAATCCGCGGGTCGTCGTGTTTCAGGCCTTCGAGGCCAGTGATGGGGAGATTGTCGTTGCGGCTGCTAATGACCGGCTCTTCGTCAAGCTGTGCAATGAGCTGGGTCGCCCCGACTGGGCGAGCGACGAGCGCTTTTCGAGCAATGCGCTGCGCTTTAAGCACAAGCCGGACATCCTGCCCGAGATGGCTGCCATCTTTGCCACGCAGACCGTGGCCCAATGGGTCGAGCGACTCGAGGCGGCGGGTGTGCCCTGTTCTCCAATTCATGATTTCAAGCAGGTGCGCGAACAGCCGCAGACGCAGGCGCTCGGCATCTTCCAGGACATTCCCGAGATCGACCTGCGGGTGGTCGGGCTGCCGGTGTCGTTCAACGGTGTGAGACCACCGGTCGGGCATCGCGCGCCGCACATTGGCGAGCATTCGGCGCTGTTCGGTGCGCCCATTCCGAAGTCAGGCAAGCACGAAAAGGATGACGCATGAATCGCAGACGGATGCTGACCGGGACCGCCGCGGTCATGTCAATCGCAGGGCTGCGTTCGGTCGCTGCACAAAGCAGCCCGAACAAGGGCATGAAGATCATCGTGCCATTTGCCCCGGGTGGCTCGGGCGACATCACTGCGCGACTGGTCGCTCAGCACATCACCGCGACCACCTCGCAGCCGGTGGTGGTCGAGAACAAGCCGGGTGCGAATGGCATCATCGGCGTCGAGGCCGCCAAGGCCTCGCCTCCCGATGGTCAGACGCTGTTGCTGGCCACCACCTCAACTCATTCGGCCAATGTCAGCTTGTTTCGAAAGCTGCCCTACGATCCTGAAAAGGATTTCACGCTGGTCGGGGTGTTCGGTTCGAGCGGCAGTTATCTGCTCGTTCGGCCAGAGTCTTCCTTTGCCACCCTTTCAGACCTGGTGGCGTATGGGCGAGCTAACCCGGGACGCTTGAACTATGGTCATTTCAACGCCTCGTCGATGGTGCCCGGGGCGCTGATGAAATCGATGGCAGGTGTCGACATGACCCCGGTGGCCTACAAGCAGATCGGCAACGCGATTGCCGATCTGATCAGCGGGCAAATTCAGGTCATTTTTGCCGACACAACTGCAGGTGATACCTATGTCACCTCAGGGCAGCTTCGCGCGCTGGCAGTAACCCGACTGGAACGCATCCGGAAATATCCCGCGCTGCCCACGATTCACGAGTCGTTCCCCGGATTCGAGTCGACAGGTTTTCTCGGCGTTGCGGTGCACAGCGGTGCGCCGGCAGCCAGCAAGCAATCACTCAACGACCTGGTGAATGCTGCGATCATGGCCGAGCCGATGCATTCCCGGCTGATCAATTTCGGCTTCACACCCAAGCCGATGAGCCTGGCCGAATGTGCAGCATTCGCCTCTCGCGAGCGCGCCAAATGGGCGCAGTACGTGGCGCTTGCAAAGATCGAACCCCAGTGATTCAGCCCTACAGAGCCCAGACATGATCATCGACTGCCACGGACATTTCACCACCACACCACCTCAGGTCGCAGCGTTTCGGACCCGTCAGGTGGCCGAATATGCACGCACCGGCAAGGCGCTCGACGAGCCGCCCCCGGCTGTGTCCGATGCGGAAATCCGCGCTGGCATCGAACCGAATCAGCTCAGGAAGATGGATGAGCGGGGCGTGGACCTCACTATCTTTTCGCCCAAGGCTCTGGGCATGGACCATCACAATGCCGATGAGGCGAGCAATGTGGCCTGGGCGCGCTACAGCAACGACCTGGTGCATCGGGTCTGCCAGATGTATCCGCAGCGCTTCGTGGGCGCCTGTCAGTTGCCGCAGGCGCCGGGTGTGGCGCCCGGCAAGGCGGTCTTCGACGAACTCGAGCGCTGCATTGATGGCTTTGGCTTCATTGCGGCCAACCTCAACCCGGATCCGACTGGTGGGCGCTGGAGCGATCCGCCCTTGTCGGATCGCAGCTGGTGGTATCCGCTCTACGAACGGCTGGTGCACTACGACATCCCGGCGATGATCCATGTCTCCGGATCGTGCAATCCGCATTTCAATCCTGCGGTGGCCACCCACTATTTGAACGGCGACACCACCGCCTTCGTTCAGTTTCTGACCTCGGACATTTTCAAGGATTTTCCGACGCTGCGATTCATCATTCCGCACGGCGGCGGCGCGGTGCCCTTTCACTGGGGGCGGTATCGCGGAATCGCCCAGGATGCGGGTCTGCCCACCCTCGAGGAGAAGGTGCTGCACAACGTGTTCTTTGACACCTGCGTGTATCACCAACCGGGTATCGACCTGATGCTCGAGGTCGTGCCAACCCGCAACATCCTGTTTGCATCGGAGACAGTCGGCGCGGTGCAGGGCATTGATCCGCGAACCGGCCATGCCTATGACGACACGCGTCGCTACATCGACGACTCCCCGCGCGCCAGCGCAGAGCAGAAGCAGCAGATCTTCGCCGGCAATGCGCTGGGCGTGTACCCGCGTCTGCGTGCACACCCGGCCTGTCGCGACTGCGCCCTCTGAACCCTTACCCCACAGGATCTCGACATGATCGGACTTCGAATTCTCAAACGGCGTCGCGCTGTCTCGGCCGAGCTGGTCAGCCAGTTCACCGACATCCCCGTGGCCAATGTCAGCGACTGCATGTCGCGGATGTTTGCCGGCGGACCGCGCCTGCGTCCGATGCACAGTGGGCGTTTCATGAGCGGTGCGGCCTTCACCGTCCGGACCCGACCGGGCGACAACCTGATGGTGCACAAGGCACTGCAGATCGCTTCTCCCGGTGATGTCATCGTGGTCGATGCGGGTGGCGATCTCACCAACGCGATCATCGGCGAGATCATGGTGGGCACGGCAATCGGACGCGGATTGGGCGGTTTCGTGATCAACGGGGCGATCCGGGATGCAGGCGCCCTGCGGCAAGGCGACTTTCCAGTCTTTGCGGCCGGCGTGACGCACCGCGGCCCCTACAAGGATGGGCCGGGCGAGATCAATGTTCCGGTCTCGATCGACGGCATGCTGATCGAGCCGGGCGATCTGGTGATCGGCGATGAAGACGGATTTCTGAGTGTGCCCATCGACCAGGCGCAAGACCTGCTGCAGGCCGCCCGCGAGAAGATGCGAGCCGAGGCGGTGATGGTCTCTGCGATTGCGGCTGGCACCCAGGATTTTTCCTGGATTGATGCAACGCTCAAGCGTCTGGGCTGCGAATTCGAGGACTGATCGCCCGCGTGTCGGACTCCTCCGAGGCTCGCAAGGCCTGAATCGATCGAAATCGGTCAGTGCAGTCTGATGCTGGTCTGCCGCCCACGCCGATGGTGGCAGACCGATAGCAGGCCGATGCTCTGTGATGCGCTGCTTGGGCGCGCCCGGTCAGAGCGAGGTCACGATGGTTCAGGTTCAGGCAAGGATGTCTTCCATAGCGGGTCAGGCGGGTCAGCAGGCCTGGCACGCACGACCACTGCCACTCGCACCGGTTGCGGCGCAGGGCCGGCTGTCGGATCTGCTGTCGATCATGGGCGCCAACATTGACGATCGCAGGCTGTGTGACGCTTACCTGATTCCCCTGCGCCGAGTTCGCGCAGGCGTCGTCCTGCTTCATGAGGGCACTCGCGCGGAATCGGTGTACGTCGTGCGCTTCGGGACCTTCAAGACCTTGCGTGTCGCAGAAGACGGCTACGAGCAGGTGCTGGGGTTTTCCGGACAGGCCGATGTCATCGGCTTCGATGCGCTGTGCAGTGGCTCGCATCCGAGTTCGGCGGTGGCGCTGGAGGATGCGGGCGTCTATGCCCTGCCGATCCGAGAGCTCGATGGCCTGCGCCAGCGGGTTCCCGCGCTGGATCGTGCCCTGCAGTCGGCATTGAGTGCCCAACTGGCCGGCGCTGCGGGCATCGCCGAGGTGATGGCAGCCGTGGCCTCGGAGGCCAGGCTTGCGAGGTTCCTGCTGCAGCGATCGATGCGCATGGCCGCGCTGGGTCAATCGACCCGGCGACTGCGCCTGCCGATGAGTCGACGCGACATTGCCAGCCACCTCGGTGTGGCGCATGAGACCGTCAGCCGGTCCTTCGGTGAACTGGTGAACTGGGGCTTTGTCGCGGTCGACAATCGGGAAGTCGAGATCCTGGATACCGATGGCCTGCGTGGTATCGCTCGCAATACCCGCGGCTGCCCGGATGAGCGTGGCAGCGAGGCGCCTCAGCGGCGCGCCCGAACGCGGCGTACTGCACGGCCCTGCGCGTCCTCGGTCGCGGCCTGATGCGATGCGAACGGATGCCTCCGATGCGCCGCTCGGTCCAGAGGTGTTCCCGCTGGTTCCGATGCGCAACCTGGTGCTGTTTCCGGATGTCCTGATGCCGGTTTCGGTTGGCCGTCTTCGATCGGTGGCCGCAATCGATTACGCCCTTCGATCGAATTCGATGCTGGTGCTGGTGCTTCAACGCGACGCGCGGGACGATGCGCCGCAGCAGGAGGGTCTGCATGCGGTCGGAACGCTGGCGCGCATCGTGCGTGACCTTGGCACCCAGGAGGGGCTTCGCCATCTCGTCTGCCAGGGGGTTGGACGCGTGCGGATCGAACAGCTCGAACAGGAGCGGTCGCTGGCTTTCATGGCCGCCAGGGTTTCTGCGCTCACGCCAGCCGAATCACTCACGACGCAGGTCGAGGCGCTGGGCCTGCAGGTGCGCGAGCGCGCCGCCGAGGTGTTGTCGCTGTTGCCAGGCGTGCCTGCCGAAATCGTTCACACCTTGCAGTCGACTCGCGGCCCTGCCGAGCTTGCCGACCTCACCGCCAGCCTGATCGATGTCGACCTGGCTCAGAAGCAGCAGTTGCTCGAAACGGTTGAAGTCGATGCCCGACTGCAGAAGGTGCTGCAGATGCTGACCCACCGCATCGAGGTGCTCAAGCTGTCGCAGGAGATCGGTGAGCTCACCAAGGCGAATCTGTCCGATCGTGAGCGCAAATACCTGTTGCGAGAGCAGCTTCGCACCATTCAGAAGGAGCTGGGTGAGGCCGGAGATGATCAGGCGGAAGTCACCGAGATCGATGCCGCGATCGCGCAGGCCGACATGCCCGTCGAAGTCGAAGCCCATGCCAGGAAGGAGCTCGAGCGACTTGAGCGCATCGGCACCGGATCACCGGAATACGGAATGTTGCACACCTATCTGGACTGGATGACCGGCCTGCCCTGGCGACTGCAAGACGAGGCGGTGATCGACCTTGACGCGGCGGCGCGGGTGCTGGAGGCGGATCACTTCGGTCTGAAAAGTGTCAAGCAGCGGATCATCGAATTCCTTGCAGTCCAGAAGCTCAATCCGCATGGGCGAGCGCCGATCCTGTGCTTTGTCGGGCCGCCCGGCGTTGGCAAGACTTCGTTGGGGCAGAGCATTGCAAGAGCACTCGAGCGTCCCTTCGTGCGGGTCTCGCTCGGCGGTGTACATGACGAGGCCGAGATGCGGGGCCACCGTCGAACCTATGTCGGGGCAATGCCGGGGCGCATCGTTCAGGCGCTGCGAAAGGCGGGCTCCAGGCAGTGCGTGATGATGCTCGATGAGGTCGACAAGCTGGGTGCGGGTGTGCAGGGTGATCCGTCTGCCGCCTTGCTCGAAGTGCTCGACCCTGAGCAAAACGCCAGTTTCCGGGACAACTACCTCGGTGTGCCGGTCGATCTGAGTCGGGTGGTGTTCATCGCGACAGCCAATGTGATCGACGCGGTCAGCCCACCGGTGCGTGATCGCATGGAGGTCATCGAGCTGCCCGGCTACACGCAGGAGGAAAAGCTTCAAATCGCGACAGGCCATCTGCTGGCACGGCAGTTCGATGCCAACGGCGTCAAAGCCGGGCAATGCGAGATCAGTGGCGAAGCACTTCGCGAGATCGTCGCCCATTACACCCGCGAGGCCGGCGTACGTCAGCTCGAGCGCGAGATCGGTCGGGTCATGCGGCATGTGGCCCTGCGAGTTGCCCGAGGCGCGTCCGGTGTCACGCGCATTGATACCGATGACCTGCAAACCGTGCTGGGGCCGCCGAAATTCGAGACCGAGACCGCGATGCGAGTCAGCTTGCCGGGCGTGGCGACAGGCCTTGCCTGGACGCCGGTCGGCGGCGACATCCTGTTCGTCGAGGCCAGCCGAATCGCCGGCAATGGCCGATTGATCCTGACGGGTCAGCTCGGCGAGGTGATGAAGGAAAGCGCCCAGGCCGCGCTCACGCTGGTGAAATCGCATGCCGCAGCCCTGGGTATTGCGAACGCGCTGTTCGAAGGCATCGATGTGCACCTGCACGTGCCTGCGGGCGCGATTCCGAAGGATGGGCCGAGTGCCGGTGTCACCATGTTCGTCGCGCTGGCCTCCCTTTTTGCCGGCCGAGTGGTCCATCGGGATGTCGCCATGACCGGCGAAATCAGTCTGCGCGGACTGGTGCTGCCGGTCGGCGGCATCAAGGACAAGGTGCTGGCTGCGCAACGCGCAGGGTTGCGATGCGTGCTGCTGCCGGCTCGCAACCGCAAGGATCTGGCCGATGTGCCGGACAGCGTGCGGGCTGCGCTTACATTCGTCTGGCTGGAGACAGTCGATGATGCAATTGCCGCCGCGCTGGGGGCACACGGCGACTCACGCGACGAGGCTGCGTTTCGACTGCTGTAGCGGCCAGAGGTCGGTTCAGAGAAGGCCCCTGCGACGGCGCAGGTCGCAGGGTCTGGTTGCCACTCAGTGAATAGACAGTTTTCGGGCTGATGCGCCGCCCTTCTTGGGAATGGTCAACTCGAGCACGCCATTGTCGTACTTCGCTTCGGCCTTGGCTTCATCGAGCGCACTGCCCAGCGTAAAGCTGCGGCTGGCATATCCATACTGCCGCTCACTTCTGAGCATGCGTCCGTTGCGTTTGTCTTCTCTCTCCTTTTTGATTTCCGTGCTGATGCTCAGCTGATTGCCCTCGATGCGCACGTCGATGTCCTCCTTGCGAACGCCCGGAATATCGGCTCGCAGCTGATATGCGGTGTCGGTCTCGCTGAGTTCGACCCGGATGGTCGGCGCGCGCTCGGCGATATCCATTCGCCAGGGCCGCATCATGCCGCGCAAGGTGTCTTCGATCGGGTTCATGAGGAAGGGGTCTACGGGAAGCAGTTCGTTCATGACAGGATTCCTTTGATGGGTTGTTTGAGAGGGAGCTGCGTTCAGCTGGCGAGGGTCAGTTCGTTGATGACTTTGGTGATGCCCTGCGCTGACCAGGCTGCGCCTTCGCAGGCGGTTCGGTCTGCCCAGGTGTGCACCGTGCCTCGAAGTGTGACGGTCGAGCCGCTGATCACCGCCTCGACGTTGCGAGCCTCACGCTCGGCTCGGCGAGTCAGCGCTTCACGGATCCGGCCCACGACATTGGCTGGCGCAGTCTGCGGTTTGATCGCGATGGTATTGCTCACTCCCACGACACCCATGAGCGCGCGCACGGCGCTTTCTGCATTGCGCCGCTGGTAGTCCCAGTCGAGCTCACCAGACAGCGTCACCCAGCCCTTCTCGACCCGGACCTTGACGCGCTCTGCGGGCACCAGCGCATGCCAGTTGAATGAGGATTCGGCAGCTGCTGCGATCTCCGCGTCGCTGCGCTTGTGACCGGGAGCCAGCTTGACGTCGAGTTCGACGGCCAGAGCCCGGACACCTTCGACACGCTGCACCGCCCGTTCGATGGCGTCCTTCTCGGCATAGGTGTCGATGTGACCGCTCAAGGTCACCACGCCATCCTTGACCGCCACCCCCACATTGGTTGCATTGATGGCTCGCTCCCAGTCCAGTTCCGCCACCACATCGTGCTTCAGTTGAACATCGGTTTTCATGTGCTGTCCTTTCTGTTGTCGACTCATGTGCTCGATCGGTGCGATGGTGCACAGAGGAGCGAAGAGGCTTCGCCGTGCCCGCCAGCAAGCCGTGAGGCGATCGTCTGACAGCTGGTGTCAACCCGATTGAGTCGGGTCAATCGATGGGTGATCTCGGATCAGATACTGAGCCTCGACTCGCTTGAATTTCGGCGTTCGGAGGACTCATGTCGACAGCCACGATCAGGCGATTTGACGTGTGCAATGGCGATGCAGATGGCTTGTGTGCGGTGCGCCAGTGGCGGCTGCATGAGCCGGCTGCGGCAACGCTGATTACAGGCGGCAAGCGCGATATCGAGTTGCTGGGTCGAGTCCCACCTGACTCGGCCGATGAGGTGCTCGTGTGCGATCTGTCGATGCGACGGAATCGGGCTGCACTCGATGCGCTGTTGGCAGCGGGCGCCGCTGTGCGCTATTTCGACCATCACGCGCCAGGCGAGGTGCCAATACACGCACGTCTGGACGCCCACATCGATGAGTCCGCCACCACCTGCACCTGTCTGATCGTCGATGATCTGCTCAAAGGGGCATCTCGCCACTGGGCGCTGGTCGGTGCCTACGGTGACAACCTCACTGCGCGGGCTGATGCAATGGCGCGTGACGCGGGTTTGACGCCGTTGCAGGCGTTGCAGCTGCGGCAACTTGGCGAGGCGATCAACTACAACGCCTACGATGAATCCACGCATGCGGCCGGGGTCGATGCGGCGCAACTGTATCGACTGCTGTCGTGCTGGGTCGACCCTCTTGGCATCATCGAGCACGAGCCGATCTTCACTGCGCTGCATCGACGGCGCATCGAGGATCTCAAGCACGCGCTGGATCTGAAACCACTGCAAGCCGGCGAGTCTGCGGTGGCGTGGCTCTTGCCGGCCACCGAATGGGCGCATCGTGTGATTGGCACGTTTGGCAATGAACGGGCCCAGGCTGATCCGGCCCGAGCTCAGGCCGTGCTGCTGCAGCTAAAGCCCAGTGGCTACCGGGTGAGCCTTCGGGCGCCCATCGCGACGCCTGCGGGCGCCGCCGCTTTGTGCAGGCGATTCGGCGGCGATGGGCGAGCCGGCGCAGCGGGTATCGATTGTCTGGCGCAAGACCGGTTGGCGGCCTTCCTTCAGGCGCTCGACACGACATCCTGGACAGTCGATGCAAGCCGCCGCGGCGCTTTGACATGATGCGGCTGTATTCCCTTGATGAGGATTCAGGACTGGCGGAATCGATCGCAGCCTGTTTGAATCAGCAGCTGTCCGAGCACGAACTGCGTGTCTTTGACGACGGCGAGGGCAAGTTGCGCCCTTTGCAGGATCCGGCTGGCTGCGATGTGTATGTGATCAGCCGTCTGCACGGTGGCCCGACGCTCAGTCCGCATGATCGGCTCTGGCGCCTGTGGTCCTTCATCGCGACGCTCAGGGATCATGGGGCGGCCCATGTCACGGCAGTCGTGCCCTACCTGGCCTATGCCCGAAAGGATCGCATCACCAAGCCCTTCGATCCGCTGTCGCTGCGGCATGTCGCGCAGTGTTTTGAAGCCGTCGGGACCCACCGCATCATCGTCCTGGAGGCACACAACGTGGCGGCTTTTCAGAACGCCTTTCGAATTCCGACGCTGCATGTCGATGCGTACCAGGCCTTCGATCAGCTGGTCGATGCACAGCACAGCCCCTGGGTGGTCGTTTCCCCCGATCCCGGCGGCGTCAAGCGGGCACAGTTGTGGCGAGAGGCGCTCGTTGCGCGATTGGGTCAGCCCGTGGGCTTTGCAATGGTCGACAAGCGACGCAGTGCAGGTGTGGTGTCAGGTGGTGACCTGCTTGCAGGAGAGTTCGATGGGGCGAATGCGCTGCTCTTTGATGACCTGATTGCCAGCGGCCTGACCATGGTCAGAGCGGCTCGGGTGCTGCGTGAGGCAGGTGCCCGGCAGGTGATCGCAGTGGCCGCGCACGGCCTGTTCATGGCGGGAGCCTGCGAAGCACTGGCTGACCCGGGGATCGCTGCAATTGCGGTCACCAACAGTGTGCCGACCTTTCGGGTTCCCGACACTGCGCAGATCGCTCGGCGAATCCGGGTGTTTCCGATCGGCCCGCTGCTGGCCCGGGCGATCGCACGATGCAGTCAGGCGGGGGCGATGCGTTTGGCGATGTGATCGAGCGCTTCTTGCACCTGATCGACCAGAATCAGGCACAAATCGCCCGACTCCAGCCGATCGAGTGCCAGGTCGATCGCGCTGAATTCGCCATGGATCTCGTCGATGCGGCGTGTGCGGTTCGCACCCGACAGCCCTTGTCGCAGCAGAGCAATCACCTCGCCATCGGCGCGTCCGCGCTGCGCCGCATCCTGATACAGGATGGCGTCGTCAAAGGCCTCTCCGAGGATCTCTGTTTGCCGACGAATGTCTTCATCGCGTCGATCGCCGGCCCCGCTGATCACCACGCTGCGACGCTTCGCAGGCAGGGCCTGGACGGCATCGACCAAGGCCTGGATTGCATCCGGGTTATGCCCGTAGTCGGCAACGATCGTGGCGCCTCGCCACTCGAACACATTGAAGCGGCCGGGCGCGGTTGCGACATCGCTCACGAAGCTCGCCAGGCCGGTCCGTACTGCGTCCCAGTCCATGCCCAAGGCCCACACGGCAGCGAGTGCGGCCATGACGTTTTCAACCTGGAAGGGCAGGTCGCCAGCGCGGGTCAGAGGAATCGAAGTCAGGGGGAATCGCCATTCACGCGCCCGCTGGGCAGCCACGACATCGCCACCCTCGACAAACACCACGCGTCGACCCAGGGCCCGGTGGGCTGCCAGCACAGGCTCCTCCGGGCTGTGCGCAAAGAAGGTGACTGCGCCCGGACAATGCTCGGCCATCGCCGCGCACAGCGGGTCGGCCGCATTCAGGACGGCCACCCCGTCAGGCGCGACGTTCTGAATCACCACCCGTTTGATGGCCGCGACATCCTCGGCCGATTCGACGAAATTCATCCCGATGTGATCGCCCAGACCGACGTTGGTGACCACGCCGACCGAGCATCGGTCGAATCCGAGCCCTTCGCGCAGCATGCCACCCCTCGCGGTTTCGAACACGGCTGCTTCGGCATCCGGATGCATCAGCACGCTGCGTGCACTTTTGGGCCCGCTGCAATCACCCGAGTCGGTCTGCTTGCCATTGACGAAGACGCCATCGGTGTTGGTCATGCCGACCTGCAAGCCGGCCTGTGACAGCAGGTGTGCGATCAGTCTGACGGTCGTGGTCTTGCCATTGGTACCGGTGACTGCAACCGTCGGGATTCGGCCGTCCTCACCACCCGGATACAGGCTATCGATGATCGCTTCGCCCAGCGGGCGCGGCTTGCCGTAGGACGGCGCCAGATGCATGCGCAGGCCGGGTGCGGCATTGACCTCGACGATTGCGCCGCTTTGCTCCTCCAGTGGCCGCGTGACGGTCTGGCAGACAATGTCGACTCCGCACACGTCGAGTCCGACCATCTGAGCGGCCTCGACTGCACGGGCAGCAACTTCCGGATGCACATCATCGGTCACATCGGTCGCGGTGCCGCCAGTGCTCAGGTTCGCGTTGTTGCGCAGGACCACCTTGCGACCCTTCTCGGGCACGGAGTCGGCGCTTGAACCCTGCGATTCAAGACGCGCCAGTGCAATCGAATCGAATCGAATTCGGGTGAGCGGGGTAGCATGGCCGTCACCGCGGCGCGGATCGCTGTTCACAATGTCGACCAGCTCTCTGACGGTGTGCTGCCCATCGCCGATGACCAAAGGCGGATCGCGCCGGGCCGCTGCGATCAGTTTGCGGTCGACGACGAGCAGGCGATAGTCGTCGCCCGGAATGTAGCGTTCGACAATGATGTCGTCGCTGATCAGCATTGCGGCGTTCCAGGCGGCTTCAAGTTCTGCATGCGTCTGGACATTAACGGTGACGCCCTTGCCCTGGTTGCCGTCTCGAGGTTTGACCACCACCGGTCCGCCCAGCGAATCCATGACTTCGATGGCTTCGTCGAGTTCGGTGACCGCGCGTCCTTTTGGAACCGGCACGCCGATCGCCTCGAGCAGTTTTTTGCTGAGTTCCTTGTCCTGGGCGATGGACTCGGCGATCGCGCTGGTGCGATCGATCTCGGCTGCCTGAATGCGCCGCTGGTGGATTCCCCACCCAAACTGAACCAGACTGCCCTCGGTCAGGCGCCGATACGGTATGCCCCGCGCCACCGCAGCATGCACGATCGAACCGGTACTGGGCCCAAGGCGGACTTCTTCGTCGAGTTCCTGCAGCTGGGCCAGGCTTGCATCAATATTGAAGGGCGTGTTCGCGAGTGCCGATTCGCACAGGGCGTGAGCGCTTTCGAGCGCCAGTCGGCCTACCGCTTCCTGCGTGTACTCGACCACGACCCGACTTATACCGGGCTGTGAGGTCGGGATTGCACCAGCGAACAGCACGTTGCAGCCGGCTTGGATCTGCAGCCTCAGGGCAACTCGGGCCAGCACGGATGCCAGTGATACCGGCTCTGTCGACGCGGCAGGCAGGGCGCCGAGATCCGGGAAGCGCTCACGCAGGGCCGACTCCAGCCCGGGAAGTCCGGTCATGTCGCGTTCTGAAGGACTGCATTCGACAACCGCTTCGAGCGCGGTGTGCCGGCTCCATAGGTTCGGCCCGCGCAAAGCGCGGATACGTGTGATGTCCATTGATGCCTTTGCGGGATTCGGGCCGGCCTGAGCCGACCCGCAGTGCTTCAGAGCGTCGATTCAACCAGTGCCGGTTGCGCGCGCGCGCGTCGTGCCACCCGGTTCACGGAGTCGAGTGAGGCGATGCCGGCACGGATCAGTTCCGGGGTAAAGCCCAGCGACCAGGCCACCGCGACTGCTGGCAATACAGCCTCGACGTTCACTCCGTCCAGGAGGGTCTCCAGTACGGCTTCTTCGCGGCCGATGGCCAGAACGATGTCTCGACCCCTGGCAAAGACCGCGCGTCGGCCGTGCCCAAGGTGATCGATCAGGGCAGTGTTCGACGGATCGCGTCCGTAGAAAATCACCTGGCCATCTGACAACTCTGCCATCTCGACGACCTGAGGATCATCGGCGTTGAGGATCGAGGCGCCCTCACGCAGCACCACATCGACCTGGGTTCTGAGAACGCCGAACAAGCGCTTCGTGGTGTCGATTCGAAGGTCCGGCAGAAGCGCCTGGGTGTCGAGACTGGTCACGACTCCGACCATGCAGCGGTCATAGGCGAGTCCGTCCTGGGCGATCGATCGGGCCCCGTTTTCAATCACCGCCAGTTCGATTGACCGATTGAGCAGGACTTTGTGAGCCGAATCCCAGTCTGCCGAAGGGCCGGATTGCACCACACGCGTGTCAGCGACCAGGCCGTGAGCGGTCGCACTGCCCACCCGGCGCCCTGAACTGCGCATCAGGTGGGTGATCAGACGCGAGACTTCAGCCGTGCCGTGGCTTCCGGTGATGCCGATAATCGGGATACGGCCGCTTTCGCCGCTCGGGAAAAGATGGTCGACGATTGCCTGACCTACTGGCCGGGCTTTGCCTTCTGCAGGGCGAAGGTGCATCAGCAGACCCGGGCCGGCATTGACTTCGACGACTGCGCCGCCCTGCTCGGCCAGCGGCCGGCAGATGTCTTGGGCGACCAGATCGATGCCGGCGATGTCCAGCCCGACTGTTCGGGCAGCGAGTGACACCAGGTCGGCCGTCGACGGATGCACCTCGTCGGTGCAATCAATGGCGACGTTGCCGTTGCGTTGAATCAGGACGCGCTGGCCGTCAGACAGGACTGAATCTGCATCCAGCCCCTGACGGGCGAGTTCAAGGCGGGCCGCTGTATCGAGACGCACCAGATTCAATGGGGCGTCTTCGTTGGAGCTTCGGCTCGGGTTCTCATTGAGTTGCGTGTCGATCAGTTCCTGAACCGAATGAATGCCATCCCCGGTGACGAAGGCCAGGTCACCGCGTGCCGCCGCAACCAGCTTGCCGGCGACGACCAGCAGGCGGTGCTCATAACCCTGGATGAATCGCTCGACGATCACGCCACTGCCCTGCTCCAGGGCTGCCGTGTAGGCGGCCTCGACTTCTTCGCCGGTAAGCAGATTGGTAAACACGCCACGGCCGTGGTTGCCGTCATAAGGTTTGACTACCACCGGGTATCCGATTGCTTCTGCGGCTTCGCGTGCCTGCGCGGCGCTGCGCACGAATTCGCCCTCTGGAACCGGAATGCCCACCGGAGCAAGCAGCTGCTTGGTCAGATCCTTGTCGCGGGAAATGCCTTCCGCGATTGCACTGGTGCGGGTGGTCTCGGCCGTCCAGATGCGTCGCTGCATCGAGCCATAGCCCAACTGGACGAGGTTGCCTTCGTTCAGCCGGATGAACGGGATGCCACGGTAGTCGGCCGCTTCGACGATGCAGCCGGTGCTCGGCCCCAGCCAGAGCGTGTCGACCATGCGGCGAAGCGTGGCGGCGGTTTCAGCAATATCGTATGGCCGGTCTTCGATCGCGGCCATCATCAGTTCCCGGCCTTCGATGACCGCGAACCGGGCGATCTCTTCGTGCCAGGCTTGTACGACGACTTCGTAAACGCCTTCGGTATCGGTTTCCCGGGCGCGGCCATAACCGGACGGCAGGCCAGCCATGGTCTGCAATTCCAGGGAAACATGCTCGAGGATGTGGCCAGGCCAGGTGCCTTCTTCCAGACGACGCAAAAAGCCGCCCCGCTCCTCGTAGCTGCAGCGGTGCTCAATCAGCCCTGGAAGCCAGTTCCGAAGTCGGTCACTGAAACCGGGGAGCTTGTTGGAGGGATACTGCTCAAGTTCGCCAATATCGATCAGCACCTCCAGTACGGGCATGTATGCCCAACGGTTGGGGCCGCGAAGCGAACGGATCTCGAGGATCCGGATATCTCCGGGAGCTTTCATGGCAATCATCGCGAGGGAATCAGGGCGCAATCTGCGCGGGGTCGGGCCAAGTTCGCGCACGAACCGAACGATGCCCGTCCAGTCTTGAACGCGCCAGTCGGCTTGTGGTTTACGCAACGATGAATTTTGGGTGGATTTCTGCTCGGTCATGGTGCGCACGCCTGGATGAGGTACCCTGAGGCCGCGCTAAAAGACAGTCCAATGAGCAACCTCAAACTGCCGTCCGCCGATTCTGATCGCGAAGTTCCTGACACGATTTCTCGGGAACTCCGCGGCCATTTGCCGGCTGATGAGCGCCTGATTGCCTGGGTGCAACCGGATCTGGACGAAAAGCTTCATTTCGGTGTGGGGCTGGTCGCGGTCACTGATCGTCGTCTGATTGCCCGGGCTCCGGGGGCCACATCCTGGTCCGATCGCGTGATCGAACCGGGCTTGGCCTTGCGCAAGCGCGACCATGCCGGGGTCGGTGCACTCGAGTTGTTCGATGATCACCAGCGCCTGAGCGCTTGGCGGTACACACTGGGTCAGGATGCTGCGGTGCAGCGGCTGATCGAGGCGTTTGAACTGGTTGCAAGCCGTCCCGATGATGGGCGACCGCTTGTCGCCCCGCCGGCCCGGTGCCCGAAATGTCAGGCTGCCATCCCGGCGGGTTCGCAGGAGTGCCCGGCATGTGCCCCCGCGCCTGAAGCGCCGCCATCGACCTGGGTGCTGCTCAGGTTGTGGCGTTTTGCGAAGCCTTACAAGGGCCAACTCGCGCTCGGGTTCCTGCTGACCGTCGCAGCCACTGCTGCCACGCTGGTCCCGCCTTACCTGACCATGCCGCTGATGGACAAGGTGCTGATCCCGTACCAGCGGGGCGTACCGATTGAGCCGCAGACGGTTGCGCTGTATCTGGGCGGCCTGTTGACCGCGGCATTGCTCGCCTGGGGGCTGGGATGGGCCAGGACCTATGTGCTGGCGCTGGTCAGCGAGCGAATCGGCGCGGACTTGCGGACCCAGACTTATGAACACTTGCTCAACCTGTCCTTGCAGTACTTCGGTGGCAAGCGAACCGGAGACCTGATGGCCCGCATTGGTGCCGAAACCGATCGCATCTGCCTGTTTCTGTCGCTGCACCTGCTCGATTTCGCGACCGACGTCCTGATGATCATCATGACGGCTGCGATTCTGGCGTCGATCGACCCCTGGCTCGCACTGGTGACCTTGTTGCCCCTGCCGTTCATCGCCTGGTTGATCCACACCGTGCGCGACAAGCTGAGAACCGGATTCGAGAAGGTCGACCGGATCTGGGCTGAAGTGACCAGCGTCTTGGCCGACACCATCCCCGGCATTCGAGTGGTCAAGGCCTTCGCCCAGGAACAACGTGAGACCGAGCGTTTTCGCGAGGCCAATCGCCATAACCTGGCGGTGAACGACCGGGTCAATCGCATCTGGTCACTGTTCACGCCCTCGGTCACTTTGCTGACCGAAATCGGGCTGTTGTTCGTCTGGGGCTTCGGGATCTGGCAGATTGCGCACAACCAGATTACGGTCGGCGTTCTGACAGCATTTCTGGCCTATATCAGCCGGTTTTACCTGCGACTGGACTCGATGAGCCGGATCGTTTCGATCACGCAGAAGGCCGCTGCCGGGGCCAAGCGGATCTTCGACATCCTCGACCATGTCTCGAGTGTGCCGGAGCCGGCCAATCCGGTGAATCTCGAAAAAATCGAAGGTCAGATCGACATCGTCGGGGCCGCTTTCCGCTATGGCAATCGAGCAGTGATTCGAGGCATCGATCTGTCGATCAAACCTGGGGAGATGATCGGGCTGGTTGGGCACAGCGGCTCAGGCAAGAGCACGCTGGTCAACCTGATCTGCCGTTTTCATGATGTGTCGGATGGTTCGATTCGAATCGATGGCGTCGATGTTCGGTCGGTGCCGGTCGCGCAGTTCCGACGGCACATCGGTCTCGTGCTTCAGGAGCCCTTCCTGTTTTTCGGAACGATTGCGGAGAACATTGCCTACGGCAAGCCCGAGGCAAGCCGCGCGGAAATCGTGGCGGCCGCTCGAGCCGCCCACGCGCATGATTTCATCCTGCGCCTGCCGCATGGCTACGATTCCCTGGTGGGCGAGCGAGGGCAGGCCTTGTCGGGCGGTGAGCGCCAGCGCATCTCGATCGCGCGTGCATTGCTGATCGATCCGAAGATCCTGATTCTGGACGAGGCCACCTCGGCGGTGGACACCGAGACGGAAAAGGAAATTCAGAAGGCACTCGATAATCTGGTCCTGGGGCGCACCACCATCGCGATTGCACATCGATTGAGCACTCTGCGCCGTGCTGATCGGCTGGTGGTCATGGACCGAGGGCAGGTGGTCGAGGTGGGCGATCATGATTCGCTGATGTCGATGGAGGGGGCCTACTTCCGTCTGTATCAGGCGCAGGTGCGACAGGACGACGACGGGATTGAGCCGAAGGTCTGGCGCACCGAAGTGGATGAGGATGACGGTGGCTGATTTTTCGCTTGATCGGGACGCGTTCGGTCGATTGGTCCTCACCTTGTCCGACGGCCAGACCCATGTTGGCGTGGTGGCGGTGCGGGCTTTCCCGATCGGTGCACCCGATGAAGGTGTGGCCCTGATGGGGCCGGATGGCCATGAACTGGCCTGGATCGATCGGATCGACGGCCTGGCCGGGCCCCTGCGGGAATTGATCGAACAGCACCTCTCGACGCGGGAGTTCATGCCCGAAATCCAGTCGATTCGCAGTGTGTCGAGTTTTGCAACGCCCTCGACCTGGTCGGTGCTGACCGACCGTGGCGAGACCGAGTTCGTACTCAAAGGTGAGGAAGATATCCGGCGCCTGGCGCGCTCGTCCTTGCTGATCGCCGACCGGCATGGCGTGCAGTACCTCATCCGGGATACCAAGGCGCTTGATCGCCCCAGTCGGCGCATTCTCGACCGTTTTCTGTAGTCAAGGCGCTCGACCGCCCGCAGCCCGGGTTAGCCAGGCTGTCCCGAGATTTCACGGGTGTTGTCGGCGAATTGCGCGTAAGATGGTCGGTTTTCAGGCAGATGCCGCTTGTGCGGTAGCCGCGGAGCACATGCTTCTGATGGGCGATACACCCCCCGCTTCACCCCAGGAATCCCCTTTGGATTCAATTCCTGATTCATCCCCCGGCCCGGCGATGCTGTTTACAGACTTCGGGCTGGCTGAGCCCATTGTTCGCGCCGTGACCGAGATGGGCTACAAGGAGCCGACGCCGATCCAGGCTCAGGCGATCCCAGTCGTGATGTCTGGCCAGGACGTGATGGGCGCTGCGCAGACAGGCACTGGCAAGACGGCCGGCTTCGCACTGCCGATCATTCATCGGCTGCTGCCCTCGGCCAGCACCAGCACTTCGCCTGCTCGCCATCCGGTGCGGGCGCTCATGCTGGCGCCTACCCGGGAGCTGGCCGACCAGATCTACCAGAATGTGCGCGAGTACGCTCGCCACACCCCCCTGCGTACGGCGGTGGTTTTCGGTGGCGTCGACATGAAGCCTCAGACTTTGGCCTTACGGCAGGGCTGTGAGCTGTTGATCGCAACACCGGGCCGACTGCTGGATCATGTCGAACAAAAAAGCACTAACCTGTCTCAGGTTCAGATCCTGGTGCTGGATGAAGCCGACCGGATGCTGGACATGGGTTTTCTGCCCGATATCCAGCGCATCATCAATCTGCTCAACAAGGACCGCCAGAACCTGATGTTCTCGGCGACGTTCTCGGGCGAAATTCGCAAACTCGCCGAGAGTTTCCTGAAATCGCCTCAGCTGATCGAAGTGGCCAGACGTAATGCACTGGCCGAGAACATCAAGCAGACCGTGTACCGCGTCGCCTCGCCCGAGCACAAGCGGGCGGCGGTCGCCAAGCTGGTTCGGGATCATGCGATCACTCAGGTGATCGTGTTTTCGAATACCAAGATCGGTGCCGGGCGTCTGGCGCGGCAGCTTGAAAAAGAAGGTCTGAACGCGGCTGCCATTCACGGCGACAAGACCCAGCAGGAGCGGCTCAAGACCCTTGAGGATTTCAAGCAGGGCAAAGTCACGGTGCTGGTGGCAACCGATGTGGCCGCGCGCGGCCTGGACATCGCAGAGTTGCCGGCAGTCATCAATTTTGATCTGCCTTACTCGCCCGAGGATTATGTGCACCGCATTGGCCGTACAGGCCGCGCGGGTGCTTCTGGAATCGCGTTGTCGCTCATGACCGGCAGCAACGATGATCGCCTCCTGGCTGACATCGAGAAGCTCACCAAGCGGAAATTGCCGGTCGAGTCGCTGATCGTCGAGGCGCCCGAGACGTCTGAGCGACGTGAGCCACGGGGCGATCGGGATGGGGCGCGGGTCGAAAGGTCCGAACGGCCCCGTTATCGTGATGAGTCGGATTCGGACCGGCCCGGGCGCGCCCGTTCGTCGATACCGGCAATGCCCAAGGTCGTCGAAGACCCCTTCTTTTCTCGGCCGTATGAACCCTCCGAGGCAGTGATGGAATCTGCTGCAGTGGTCACGCAGGCCGCACGCGCGGGTGTTCGCAAACCGACGCGTCCACTGCCGGCCTTGCTGGGCGGCATCAGAAAGGGCTGATCGGCCCGAATCGATGCGCCCAGGCCTGCGTGGCCTGGGTCAGCCAACGCTCCAGAGACGACTCGGCGGGCGCTTCAAACCCCAGATGACGCAGCGCCTGCGACAGCACCCGCACAGGGTCACGGCTATCGACCGCTGCTGCGCCATTCTGTTTGGAGAGTTTCTGGCCATCCGCTGCGCTCACCGTCGGGACATGCAGGTAGCGTGGCTCGGGACATCCCATCGCGCGGGCAAGTGCAATCTGCCGGGGGGTTGAATCGAGTAGGTCGGCACCTCGAACCACGTCAGTGATGCCCTCTTGCGCATCATCGACCACCACCGCGAGCTGGTAAGCCCACAGACCGTCTGCACGCAGCAGCACGAAATCACCGACCTGCATCGCGACATTCTGAGACTGCCGGCCCATCCAGCGGTCTTCGAATGTAATGTCCCCCGGGGCGACCCGCAGCCGCCAGGCCCGCGCCGATCGCCCGTCTGCCATGCCATGACGACAGGTGCCGGGATAAGGCAGTGACTCATGTCGCATCGACGGATGTCCGCTTTGTCTGAGGGACTCGGCAATCTCCGAGCGCGTGCAGGCGCAGGGATAGACCGCCGCATCGGCATGCAGCTGATCCAGCGCTGTCTTGAAGCGATGGGTGTGCTTTGACTGGAACTGAACCTCGCCATCGGGAATCAGGCCGAGCTGCGCAAGCGTCTGGATGATTGAATCGCTTGCACCAGCCTGTTCACGCGGCGGGTCGATGTCTTCGATTCGCAATTGCCACAGACCTTGATGCGCGCGCGCGTCCAGCCACGAAGCCAGCGCAGCGACGATCGATCCCTCATGCAGCGGACCGGTCGGGGAGGGGGCAAAGCGCCCGATGTAATGCCTTGGACGGTTCATGTCCGCCCACCTCTGGCGTGTTTTCGATATGCGCCTGCGGCCGGGGCGACGGCGTTCGGCACTGCGACCGGGCGAAGCAGCTGTTCGCGCACGCGGGGCAACTCAAGTTTCGAGAGCCACCATTTCAGCGCCTTGCCGGCATCGGCCTTGCGCCAGCCGTAATGCACCATGGCAGCCGGTCGAGGCTCGATCGTGGGCAGGGCGATCAGTGCGCCGCGAGCAAGGTGCTCGCGTGCGATGGGCTCCGGAAGCCAGCCAACGCCGAGTCCCGCGATTTGCATGGCGACCTTCTGCTCGAGCGTTGCCACCGTGAGCGTGTCCTGGCCAGCGAGCAGTCCGGTGCTGCGAGCTGACTGCTGGCGCGAGGTGTCGGCCAGTGCCACGGCGCGCTGTTGGGCCATCGCTTCGGAAGTGACCGGCTGTGCCTGTTTTGCCAGCGCGTGATGCGGTGCCACGCAGAAAATGAAGTCGACACGACCCATCGGCCGCAGACTGAACCGCGCCGAGGCCAGGGTCGGGCTGGGCATGCCATGGGGTGCGCCGATCACCAGTTCGGCCCGAGCATCGAGCAGGGCTTCCCAGGCGCCATCGAGCACTTCATGGGAAAAGCGCAGGCGGGTGGGCGCCTGCTCGCGGTAGAAGTCTTCGATGAGCGGGCGCAGCACGGTGAGATCGATGAGTGCGTCCAGAGCGATGCGCAATTCAGGCTCCCATCCGTTGGCAACGCGATGCACCCGGCGAGCGAGATCATCAGCCGATCTCAGCAGCAAGCGCCCCTCATCGAGGAGTTCCCGTCCTGCACCGGTGAGTCGGGCGCGCTGCCCGCGTCGATCGAAGATCAGCACATCGAGCTCGTCTTCGAGCTTGCGAATGGTGTAGGTGACCGCCGAGGGCACTTTGCCGAGTTCGGCTGCGGCTGCGGCAAAGCTGCCTTTTCGGGCAATCGTGTCGAGGGTCTCGAGGGCTTCCAGGGTCAGCGGCATGGGTTCAAAAATTTTGAATGATCTTTTCAGATCCTACCGATTTCCGCTCTTCTGATCGACTCTAGAGTGAAGGCCTTCTTCTCACCCAGGCACAGGAGCCGCCATGATCGAAACCCGACCCGCAGCTGAGCGTGGCCATGCAAACCATGGCTGGCTCGACTCCTGGCACAGCTTTTCCTTCGCCGGCTATCACGACCCGGCTCACATGGGCTTCGGTCCGCTGCGTGTGATCAACGAAGATCGCATCGACGCGGGGTCGGGTTTCGGCAAGCACGGCCACCGTGATATGGAAATCATCAGCTACGTCCTGGAAGGTGCGCTTGCCCACAGCGACAGCATCGGCAACGGATCGGTGATCCGGCCCGGCGATGTGCAACGCATGAGCGCGGGAACCGGGGTGATGCACTCCGAGTACAACCACCAGCCCGATGCGCCCGCGCATTTCCTGCAGATCTGGATCGAGCCCGATCGCAGTGGTGTTGCGCCCGGCTATGAGGAGCGGCACTTCGACGAGGCCGGCAAACAGGGGCGGCTCAGGCTGATTGCCTCGCCCGATGGCGCAGACGGCTCGGTGACCATTCATCAGAATGCGCGCCTCTTCGCAGGGCTGTTCGATGGCGCCGAGCAGGCTTCGCTGACAATCGCCCCCGGCCGGCGCGTCTATGTCCATCTGGCCAGGGGCCGGGCGGTCGTCAACGGATATCCGCTTGTCGCGGGCGATGCGCTCAAGATGACCGAAGAAGCGAATCTGCACATCACCCAGGGCGTTCAGGCTGAAGTGCTGGTGTTTGATCTGCCCTGATCGAGCCCCTCTGCGCTGCCCGACCGATTTCCGACCACCCAACGACAGGAACATTCAAATGACCCGTATCGCAATCGCTTTCCACTCAGGCTATGGACATACCCGGCGTGTCGCCGAATCGGTTCAGGCGGGGGCTGCGTCTGTTGCAGGCGCGCAGGCCACGCTGATCGATGTCTCCCAGGTCTCGGATGCGCAGTGGGATGAACTCGCCAAGGCCGACGCCATCGTGTTCGGTGCACCGACCTACATGGGCGGACCCTCTGGTGTTTTCAAAACCTTCGCGGATGCCAGTGCCAAGGTCTGGTTCAGCCAGGGCTGGAAAGACAAGGTCGCCGGCGGATTTACCTGTTCGCTGAACATGAGTGGCGACAAATATTCGACCCTGATGTATTTCACCACCCTGGCCATGCAGCACGGCATGATCTGGATCGGTACAGCCATGATGTCGCCCAGCCAACCGGGTCATCCGGACGAGATGAACCGACTCGGCTCCACGATCGGGGTGATGGCGCAAGCCGACAATGTGCCGCCGGAGCAGTCGCCGCCCAAGGGCGACCTGGACACGGCCCGAGCCTATGGCGAGCGCATCGCGCAGATGGCCCGACGCATTCGGGGATGAACCGGCTTCAGACCGGATCGGCGTTTGCTCATCCGGTGTCTGCGCTTCACGGACGAGGCTGCTTGAGGTAAAACGCCGGATTGCCTGGAATCCCGACATGTCTGCCTTCAACACCGAAACCGTACTCGACGTTCATCACTGGAACGAAACGCTCTTCAGCTTTAAGACCACCCGAGACCCTGCCTTGCGGTTTCGCAATGGCCACTTCGTCATGATCGGCCTGGAAGTCGCTGGCAAACCCCTGGTCAGGGCTTACAGCGTGGCCAGCGCCAACTACGAGGAGTCACTTGAGTTTCTCAGCATCAAGGTGCCGGATGGTCCACTCACCTCGCGTCTGCAGCACCTGAAAAAAGGCGATTCGGTGCTGGTCGGGCGCAAGCCAACCGGGACCCTGGTGATCGAGGATCTCAAGCCGGGCCGGCATCTGTACCTGTTTGGCAGCGGGACCGGGCTGGCGCCGTTCATGTCGATCGTCAAGGACCCGCAGACCTACGAGCAGTTCGAGAAGGTCATTCTGGTTCACGGCGTTCGGCTGGTCAGCGAACTGGCCTATGCCGATTACTTGCAGCATGAACTGCCGGGCAATGAATTCTTTGGCGACATGGTTCGCGAGCGCCTGGTGTACTACCCGACTGTGACGCGTGAACCGTTTCGAAATCAGGGGCGAATCACCGACCTGATCGAGAGCAATCGCATGACCGACGATATCGGCCTGCCGCCGCTGTCGCCAGAAAATGACCGCGCGATGATCTGTGGCAGTCCGGCGATGCTGGCAGACACCCGCGCACTGCTCGATGCACGTGGCTTCGCCATCTCGCCTTCTTCCGGCGTGCCCGGCGACTATGTGATCGAGCGGGCCTTCGTCGAAAAGTAGGCTTGTCTGGCCAGCAGTTCATTGAAGGCCAGTGCACCCAGGACCAGCGCGCCGCCCTCGATGGCCGCGCGCGTGGGCGTTTCTCCGGCGCCCAGCCAGGTCCAGATCGGGCCGAGCACCACCTCGAGCAGGCCCAGCAGGGCGACTTCATGGGGCGCCAACCGCTGCGCAGCACTGACCATCAGCATGCAAGGCAGCCCGAGTTGAAACACGCCGAGTGCAGCCAGAATGGCGAGGTCCTTGCTGGTCGCTGAAAC
>Ga0209598_10000259_pt1 | contig 43058 bp, 35 predicted proteins | sample M_140807_EF_Meta_FD_187317 | JGI IMG/M metagenome (GOLD analysis project Ga0209598, IMG submission 187317) | Freshwater microbial communities from Lake Montjoie, Canada to study carbon cycling - M_140807_EF_MetaG (SPAdes) (version 2) | ecosystem: Environmental > Aquatic > Freshwater > Lake...
TTGCGCATGTGGGTGGATGTGAAGACCCAACCACTGTGCGGGAGGCTCACTTTTTTCCCGAGGCCAGTTTTTCGGCCGAAAAAAACTGCAAAAGTCGAAGTAACCCTCCATGAAAAAAGGTCGGGCCGGCTGGCGCCGGCCCGACCCGTTTTTTAACCGCTCCCGGAATCCCGGGGGCGTTCAGAGATTCTCGATCACAGTCCAAGGGTACCGAGCGTCTTGAGCATCGGCTCGACGATCGGCCGGAGGATGTCGCCCACGCCGGGGATGGCGAGGACGGTGTCGATGATCGGCTGGAGGATACCGAGGTTGGTGCCCACCATCTCCTTCACCGTCGCCTTACCAGCCTCGGGGAGCTTGTCGGCGGTCACCTTGTAGCCCTCGAGGATGCCGGCGAGATCCTTCAGCCCGGGCACGGCGGCCTTGGCGGAAGGAACATCGGTGATTCCCTTGAAGCTGTCGGTGAGCTTGCCGAACAAACCGGTGACGTCACCGCCGAACGCGGTCAGGTCGATCGCGTCGGTGGCCTTTTCAACCGCTGCGGAGACGGCGTTGGTCGTCGCCTTGACGGCCTCGGCACCCTTCACGGCGGCCTTCTCGGCGAGGGCCTCGCCCTTCTTCTGCCCTTCGGCCATCTTCTTCATCATGTCGGTCGGGTTGGTGACCGTGGCCCCCTTGTCGACCGGCTTGACGCCCTTGTCTTTGTTCATGAACAGGAAGGCACCCAGCGCGATCAGCGGCAGGGCGAGCCACGGCAGCCACGACGGGAAGCCCGACGAGGCCGGCTGACGCTCGACATGCCCGTGTGAGGCGTGCGACGAGTGGCTCGCACCACCGGAGGTCGCGGCCGACACGGACTTGGCAATGCTGCCGAAGTCGCCGAGCGACAAGCCGGCCGGCAGGGCCGACTGGATGTTGCGGCTCTGGTCGGCGAACAGGCTCTGGATGCCCGCAGCGTCGATCGCCTTGCCGCTGCTGGTGAGCTGCTTGGCGACGGTGCCGAGGACCACCGGAGCAAGGTACGACAGGAGCGAGCGGGACACCCCCCCCTTGATACCGAGGAACGACGCCAGCGTCTCGACGATCGCCGACGTGGCGGTGTTGCCGAACAGCGATCCGAGGAGCCCGCCGCCGACGTTGGAGACCTTGGAGGAGTTGGCCCCTCCGAGCACGCCGGCGAGGTTGCCGAGCATGCCGAGGTCGAGGCCACCGAGGGCGCTGGCGAGTTGGCCGGCACCCTGTGCGTTGCCGGCGAGCTTGGCGAGGCCGCCGAGCAGCGCGGGAACGGCGGCCGCGGAGGCGGCCTTCGTCTGCGCCTCATTCGTGCCGACGAGGGACCCGAGGCTACCAAGCACCTGGCTGGACAGCTGGTCCTTGACGAGATCAACGATATTCATGCATCACTCCCAGAAGCGAAAAAAAAAGACGTCACCGGCCACGGCGGGCCCACCGACACGGGGGCGAAGTGCCCTCCGAACGGGTGTGATCCTTTGTACAAGGAGATTTTGTCATACACGCTCGTCGCGGCGATCACAAGCAACCGACCAGCAGTAAAAATTCTTTTTCCCAGGCCGGCAGTCCCGGAGCATTCGGCCGATCTTGCCAATCCCTCCGCCGGCCGCCTCTATACTCGGCTGGCATGTCCCCGCACCTCCCCGCCATCCCCCCGGTCCGCCCCCCGGAGCTGCTCGCCCCGGCCGGGGACTGGGACTGCGTCCGCGCGGCGATCGAAAACGGTGCCGATGCCGTCTACTTCGGCCTCGATTGCGGCCACAACGCCCGGGCCCGGGCGGCCAATTTCCCCGTTTCCGACCTTCCCCGGCTGATCGAGACCCTCCACCGCCATGGAGTCAGAGGGTATGTGACCCTCAACACGCTCGCCTTCGACGGGGAGCTCGGGGAGATCGAGGCCCTGGCCGGGGAGATCGCCGGCAGTGGGGTCGATGCGGTGCTTGTCCAGGATGTCGGCGTGGCCCGGCTCCTGCGGGCCTGCTGTCCCGAGCTGCCGCTCCATGCCTCCACCCAGATGACGCTGACGAGTGCCGAGACGATCCGCTTGGCCGAGGCCCTCGGCATGGAACGCGTGGTGCTGGCCCGGGAGCTGTCCATCGACGAGATCGTGGCGATCCGCCGGGGGACGACGATGGAGCTGGAGGTGTTCGTCCATGGCGCGCTGTGTGTGGCCTACTCGGGGCAGTGCCTGACGAGCGAGGCCCTCGGGGGGCGGAGTGCCAACCGCGGCCAGTGCGCCCAGGCGTGCCGGCTCCCCTACGAGCTGATCTGCGATGGTCGCGACGTCGATCTCGGGGCCCAGCGCTACCTCCTCTCCCCCCAGGATCTCGCCGCCTACGACCTGACGCCGGAGCTCCTCGCCGCTGGGGTCTCGAGCCTGAAGATCGAGGGGCGGCTGAAGACCCCGGAATACGTCGCCAACATCGTCCGCCACTACCGGCGGGCGATTGACGGGGCGGTGGCCGGGGGACGGGCGACGTTCACCCCCCGCGACATTGAGGCGATGGAGCTTTCCTTCTCGCGGGGATTCTCCCCCGGCTGGCTTCTCGGCTGCGAGCACAAGCGGCTCGTGCCGGCAACGAGCAGCGCCAAACGCGGGGTCCGGCTCGGCACGGTCGTCGCCGTGGGGAGGGGACGGGTGACGGTTGATCTCGTCGCGGCGGTGAAACGCGGCGACGGCGTGGCCTTCGATCCGGCCGGCGGGGGCGACGACGCTTCCCAGGGGGGGCGCGTCTACGAGGTTTTCGAGCGCGGCGTGTCGCTGACCGCCACCGTCGAGCGCGGTCGGGTCGACCTCGCCTTCGCTCACGGTGCCCTCGACTTCGCCACCATCCTCCCCGGGCAGACCGTCTGGAAAACCGATGACCCGGTGCTGACCGCCCGGCTGCGGGATTCGTTCCGGTCCCCCCTCGATCAGCTCCACCGCCGCCAGCCGGTCGACTTGAAAGTCTCCGTGGCCGAGGGGGAGGCGCTGTGTGTCGAGGCCGGATTCGGCGACGGGCGCGCCCCGGTGGTCGTGTCGACCGACCAGCCGGCAGAGCCGGCCCGGCGCCATCCCCTCACCGTCGACGTCCTCCGCGACCAGCTCGGCCGCCTCGGCGGCACACCGTTCGAGCTGCGGCACCTCGAAGCCCGGGTCGTCGGCGCCCCGATGCTCCCCTTGAGCGTGATCGGCAAGCTCCGTCGCGATCTCGTCGAACGCCTCTTGGCCGCGGCGGTCGGCATTGTGCCGCGGTCGATCCGCGCCGGGGCGGCTGGGGCGGTCGCCCGGGCCGATGAGCCGGTGTGGCGTGAGGTGGAAGCATCCAAGCCCGAAAGTGATCCGGTCCTCCATCTCCTCTGCCGATCTCCCGGGCAGGTCGAGGCGGCCTTGGCCGCGGGGATCCGCGAGGTCGACGCCGACTTCCCCGACATTCGTCACTACCGCGATGCCGTCCAACGCGTCCGGTCGGCGGGGGGCACGATCCGCACCGCGACGCCGCGAATCCACAAGCCGGGGGAGAACGGCATCTTCGAGCTGATGCTCAAGCAGCAGCCCGACGCCGTGCTCGTGCGAAACTTCGCCGCCCTGAACTGCTTCCATGGCCAGGGGATGATGGTCGATGCCGACTTCTCCTTGAATGTCACCAACCGCCTCTCGGCGGCGTTCTTCCGGGCCCACGGCGCCCGGCGGATCGTCCCCTCCTACGATCTCAACCGCGACCAGTTTGCGGAGCTCGTCGCGGCGGTGCCGGCGACGGTTCTCGAGCCGGTGATCCACCAACGGATGCCGCTGTTCCACATGGAGCACTGCGTCTTCTGTGCCGTCCTTTCCCCCGGCACCGACAAGACCAACTGCGGCCGTCCCTGCGACGAGCATGCGGTCAAGCTGCGCGACCGGGTCGGCGTCGAGCACCCGCTCACCGCCGACGTTGGCTGCCGCAACACCCTCTTCCACGCCGTGCCGCAGAGTGGCGCCGAGGTGGTGCCGATGCTCCTCGCCCGCGGTGTCGCCCACTTCCGCGTCGAGCTCGTCGACGAGCCGGCCGAGGCGATCGAGGGGATCGTCCGTGCCTACCGCGATCTCCTCGCCGGGAGGTGCAGCGGCCGCGACGTCTGGACCCGCCTGCGGGCCGTCAACCGCGTCGGCGTCACGCGGGGCACGCTCGAAGCGATCTAGCTTCCTTCACGCGGACAATCGCATCGATGGCCGAGGGCCCTTCTGTGGGGCCGGGGGCAGCGGTATTCTGTCCGACTCGCCGCGACGACCGCGGACCTATCGGCCTCGGGGCGCGATCACATGGACATCAACGACATCCTCACGGTGCGCCTGCAGGTCACCGATGCCGCGGGCACCGTCCGCGACTGCCCCGTAATCGCCTCCGGGCTCCTCGCCTACGAGGATTACTCCGAGGCCGATTGGGATCGCTTCGTTCCCTGGCGGGGCCTCGATCTGGTCGACGTCGTCCCCCCTGGCATCAGTACACCCCGGCAGGTGGTGCTCGACGTCGAGGAAGTCCGCAGCGGCCGTTGCCGCCGGGTGGTGACGCAGATCTTGGCGATGAGCCGGGTGACGATCTCCTGGGACGACCTGACGGCGAGCCCCGGCAGGTTCGACGTCGTCCTCGACCTCACCGAGCCGCAGGGAGCGGCCCAAATCGCCAGGCTCGAGGCCGATGCCGGCGAGGTAGCCCTCGCCTCGCATGTCCGCGTCCGCGGCGATCACATGGAAGACCTGCTCGACGGCTGACCGGCTATTTTCCCTTGATGGCGATCGCGATCGGCTCCCCGGCCTTGACCTCGGCGACGAGGCCCGAGGTCTCCGCCTTCTCTGTCTTTGCCGGCACCGACCGGACGGTCCCTTCGAGATCGCGGACGGCCACGGGTCGCCCGTCGCCGGCTGTGCCCTGTCAAACCGACCCCGGCCCCACCCGGATCACCAAGGCCATCGTCAGCCATGATCACCAGTAGACGTACTGGAGGAACTTCTCCCTGTCGTTCTTGGGGAGGTCGTCGACCGAGCGGACGACGTAGCGATTCTCCTCGGTGTCGATGAGCATCTTGCCGTCGATACCGAAGTCGATCGCCTGGCTCTGCGTCCAGCGGGCGGTGAACTTCTGCCGGCCGACATCGGTGTCGACGTCGAAGTCGAGGTAGCCGTGCGCCAGCTTGACGTCATGGACCCGACCGATCGCGCGGACGAGCGAGCGGCGCTTCAGGCCGGTCCGCACCACCACCTGGTCGACCTCCGACCAATCGGCCAGCCGGCGGATCATCCCCACCTCGATCTCGTCGCCAGATTCGTTCCAGCCGCGCACCGAGAGGTAATCCTCGGGGCGTGAGGCGGGGAAGGTACGGACGATGAACAGCCCCGCCGCGAGCCGCGTGCCATCCTCCTCGAGCTCGATCCGGTCGTGGGGGCCGACGCGGAAACGGTGCGTGCCCGGCTCGAGCCAGCGGATCGCTCCACTGGAGGGCATCGTGGCGGGAGGGGCTTCCACGGCGGCGGCGACCGGTTCGGCAGGCTTGGCGGTCGCGGGCGCGGTCGATTCCTCGGCGAGAAGCGTGTCGACCGTCGGCTGCTTCGTGACCTGGGTCTGGATCCGCACCAGGCGCGCGTAGATCCCGTCGGTGGCGAGGAGCTCGGCGTGGGTCCCCTGCTCCGCGAGGCGCCCGCGGTCGAAGGCGAGGATCCGGTCGGCGTTGCGGAGCGTGGAGAGGCGGTGGGCAATGGCGATCGTCGTCCGCCCGCGGACGAGCACCGCCAGCGCCTCCTGGATCGCCTTCTCCGCTTCGGCGTCGATGTTGCTCGTCGCCTCGTCGAGGACGAGGATCCGCGGATCGTAGAGGAGCGTCCGGGCGATCGAGAGCCGTTGCTTCTCGCCGCCGGAGAGCCCCGCGCCATGCTCCCCGAGGAGGGTCTCGTAGGCGAGCGGCTGGCGGCAGAGAAAGTCGTGTGCCCCGGCGGCCTTCGCCGCCTCGAGCCCCTCCTCGAGCGTCGCCTGGGGCCGGCCGTAAGAGAGATTTTTCCAGATCGTTCCACGGAACAGGAACGAATCCTGGAAGACGATCCCGAGACGTTCGCGGAGCTGCTTCGTGGAGAGGTGGCGGATGTCGATTCCGTCGATCTCGATCGATCCCTCCTGGGCCTCGTAGAAGCGGCCGAGGAGATTGACCAGCGTCGTCTTGCCCGATCCCGACCGGCCGACGATGCCGATCATCTCCCCCGGCGCGACGTCGAACGACACGTCCTGCAGCACCGGTTGGTTGCGGTCGTAGCCGAAGGTGACATTCCGGAAGCGGATCGCCCCGCGAGGGTCGTCCCAGGCCTTTGGCTTCTTCGTTTCGGCGATCGATACCGGCGTGTCGAGGAGCTCGAGAACGCGCTGGCTCCCCGAAAGGAAGCTCGTCAGCCAGGTGGTGAAGTTCGAGAGGGCGCCGAGCGGGGCGTAGAACATCGCCAGGTAGGCGAGGAAGGCGATCAATTGGCCGAGCGACATCTCCCCGGCGATCACGTCACGGCCGCCGACATACCAGACGATCAGGCCGCCGAGACCGAACACGATCTGCATCGCCGCGGCGTAGGTGGAATTGGTGTGCTCGACCCACAGCCGCCAGTTGGAGAGGTGGTCGCTGGCCGTGGCAAACTTCTCCCGCTCCCGCGATTCCTGGGCGAAAGCCTTGACGACGCGGATCCCCGAGAGCATTCCGGAGAGAGCGGCCATCTGCTTGCTCGAGGCGTCCCACAGCCGGTAGTGGCGCGGGTAGACATGCCGCCAGAAGATCCACGAGCCGAGGATCACCAGCGGCACCGGGATGAGGGTGAAGAGGGCGAGCTTGGGGTTGATCCAGACGAGCATCGCCCCCACCCCCACCAGCTGCACGATCTGGAGGAGAAAGCCCCCGGTGATCTGGTGCATGAGCCCGTGGAGGACCTCGCTGTCGTGGGCGACCCGGCTGATCATCGACCCAACCTGATGCCGGTCGTAGTAGGCGATGGAGAGATCCTGGAGCTTGTTGACCATCTCCTGGCGGAGCGTGCCGGTGAGCCCGGTGCCGATCGCGTTGGCAAGCCGCCCTTTCAAGACGCCGACGATCGAGAGCAGGATCCGGGAGAACGCCAGCGCCAACACGACCACGAGCAGCGCGGTCTTGAAGTCGGGAAGCGCGTCGACGCCGGTCTGCTCCAGCGCCCGGGCGGAGAGGACGTCGTCGACCATGTATTGCTGGAGCTTCGGCGGCACGAGCTCCGCGATGACCCCCAGGAGCGTCAGCAGGCAGAGGCCGATCGCCCCGCTGGCATGGGGCCGAAGGAGCTCGCTGACGCGGGCGAGGATCCGCCCCTTTTGCATGCAGCGCGGGCACGACTCCTCGCGCGTTGTCTTCCGCAGGCCGCAGGAGGCGCAGCGCGGCGGATCGAGCGCGGCGGCCAGTTCGTCGTCGGCCGGCGTCGTCGCCCCGGGCGCGGCGGACCCGGCCGCGAGGGAGTCACCGGCGGCGGCCGGCGCCGGAGACGGCAGTGCCCCGCCGGCGCCTGGAAACGCCCCGGGAAGCTCGATCTGGCCGTCGGCCGTGCGCGGGCATTCACGCGCCTGTTCCAGCGCCCGCGACACCTTGTGAAAGCGCGTCGCCAGGGCATTGGAATAGCGGAGGAGGTCGATCCAGTCGCCGTCGGACTTCACCTGGAGCGTCCCCCCCCCGACGCCGGCGCTGGTGCGCACCTGAGCGACGTCCGACCAGGGGATGACCCGCAGGACCTTCCCCGCCGCGCCGGCGGCCGGCGCGGGCCCGATCGGCGCGGGGGCATCGGCTGGAATCCTCACCCCCCCCTCCGGAGGCAGCCCTTCACGGACGACGGAGAGATGGTCGGGGGTGACGAAAAGCCATTCCCGCCGCGGTTCCCCGTCGAGCGACACGTCGGTGTCGACCGAGACGAGGACGGGGCGGTGATTCAGCCCGGCAGCGTCGAGCGCTGCGCGGGCCGCCGGGGGAAGCGTGCCAGCCACGACACGGGGCGGGGAGGAGGTTGGCGTGGCTGCGGTCACCGGCGTATGCTCCCGGGGCCGTTCGATTGACGGTTGGATCAATGGTGTCCTTTCCATTTCCGGGGCGGAGAATGTTCATGCGATACGCAGGTGGGCCGGTCGTGGTTCGTGGGCGCGGCATTGTCGCCGCGGTGGTTTTCTGCGGCTGCCTGGTGGCGGCCGGCGGGGCGCTCCGGGCCGACGAGGCGGGCTTCGAGCCGCTCTTCGATGGCAAGAGCCTGACAGGTTGGAAGGTGAACGAGAACCCCCAGAGCTGGAAGGTCGAGGACGGCCAGATCGTCTGTCACGGCCCGCGCAGCCACCTGTTCTATGTCGGTGCCGATGCGGCGAAGCCGGCCGACTTCAAGAACTTCCACTTCAAGTCCGACGTGATGACGAAGCCGAATGCCAATTCGGGCATCTTCTTCCACACGAAGTTCCAGCCCGATGGCTGGCCGGCGATCGGCTACGAGATGCAGGTCAACAATTCGCAGGGGGATCCGGTCCGCACCGGGAGCATCTACAACGTCGTCAAGAACTTCGTCCCACCGGCCAAGGACGACACCTGGTTCACCGAAGAGGTGATGGTGAAGGATAAGCAGATCACCGTGATCGTCGACGGGAAGGTGCTCTTCGAGTTTGTCGAGCCGGACGGCGTGACGGGGACTCGCAAGCTCTCCAACGGCACCTTCGCCCTCCAAGCCCACGATCCCGGTAGTGAGGTCCGCTACAAGAACATCCGCGTCAAGCGGCTGCCGTGAGTCCCGCTTTCGGGGCCCAAGCCAAGGTGCGACTTGAGGGGAAGGGGGCGTCGGGTGACGCCCCCTTCTTCATGCGCCGCTTTGGCGCGGTGCGGCCGTGCCTGGGCCCGGAGCGGTTGGAATGTCGTGTTGACGCAGACCGCCCCGTCGGCGTAACTTCCTGAATCGATTCTGACAAAAGACAATTAACATGGTGATGATTCACCGAACCGCGAGGGGACGCCAGCCATGAGCACGCTGCAGTCGGCAGGGATCCGCGATGACATCACGCAGTGCATCGGCCGTACGCCGCTGGTCCGCCTCCGCCGAGTGACGGAAGGCTGCGTCGCGGATGTCGTCGGCAAGATCGAGAACATGAATCCCCTCTGGAGCGTGAAGGATCGGATCGCCGCGGCGATGATCGACGCCGCCGAGCAGGACGGCCGCATCGGCCCCGACACGATCATCGTCGAGCCGACCAGCGGCAACACCGGCATCGGCCTGGCCTATGTCTGTGCCGCCCGCGGCTACAAGCTCCGGGTGATGATGCCAGAGAGCATGAGCCTCGAGCGTCGGCGGATGCTCAAGGCACTCGGTGCCGAGCTCGTGCTCACGCCAGCTGCCGAAGGGATGCCGGGAGCGGTACGGCATGCCGAGGATGTCTCGAAGTCGAGCCCGCAGTATTTCATGCCGCAGCAGTTCAATAATCCCGCCAATCCCGAGATCCACCGGCGGACGACGGCCGAGGAGATCTGGGCCGACACCGATGGCAAGGTCGACATCCTCGTGTGCGGCGTCGGCACGGGGGGAACGATCACCGGCTGTGGCGAGGTGCTCAAGGCCTACAAGCCGAGCCTGAAGGTCATTGCGGTGGAGCCGCTCAACAGCCCCGTGATCTCGCAGAAGCTCGCCGGCGAGCCGATCAAGCCGGGCCGTCACACGATCCAGGGGATCGGCGCCGGGTTTATCCCCGGAGTGCTCAATCTCAAGATCATCGACGAAGTCGTGAAGGTCGACGACGAGGATGCCAAGGAGATGACCAGGCAGATGGCCAAGCGCGAGGGGCTGATGTGCGGGATCAGTTGCGGCGCTGCCGCCTGGGCCGCAATCCAGGTGGCCCGTCGCCCGGAGAACACCGGCAAGCTGATCGTCGTCGTTCTCCCCGATCTCGGCGAACGCTACCTCTCGGTCCCGGGCCTGTACCCGGAGTGAGTGGCTAAGAGGGCTTCGCCGATCCCCGCGGCCAAGTGTGGGGCGTAAGGAGCGGGGATGCTCTGCGGGTGGCTGGCCTGTGGGTCATTCGTCGGTGGGGCCGGCAACGGTTTCGTCGTTTCTCGGAGGACCTCGTCACTCCTCAAGCGTTCGCCGATCCCCGCCTCGCCTGAGCGCTGGCAAGGAAGTCAAAGGGGCCACGCTTGGCGCTTTAGCGACGGGGCATGGGCGCCCCCGAAGCCACGCTTGAGTGAGGAAAGTCCGGGGTGGTCTCACTTCCCCTTCGCGGGCTTTTTGTGGGCGAAGAGCCAAGCGAGAACGTCAGGATCGCGGTAGGCGGGCGTCCAGGAATCGTGGCCCACGCCGGAGAGCTCGGAGTATTTCGGTGTGCCACCGGCCACCCGGAGGGCTTCGATCATCGTCCGTGATCGCTCCACCGGCACGGCGGTGTCGGCGTCGCCGTGGAAGCACCAGATGGGGAGATCCTTGATCTTCGCCGCCGTCGCCTCGTCGCCGCCGCCGCAGATCGGGATCACCGCCGCGAAGCGCTCCGGCATCCGGGCCGCGAGATCCCACGAGCCGTAGCCCCCCATCGAGAGCCCCGTGAGATAGATCCGTGTCGGGTCGACCGATTCCCGCTTCAGCGTGTCTTCGAGGGCGGCGATCACGGCCAGCATGTCGACGGTCGGCGTCGCGGAGAGGGGCGTGCTCTCGATCTTGGACCAGTCGACGTCGGCCCACTTCTGGTCGTCGCGGCACTGGGGGGCGAGAACGAAGCACGGATGAGCCTGGCGGGCGCTCGGTTGGGCGATCCAGGTGGGGAAGTACTCGAGTTGGTTGAGATTGTCGTTGCCACGTTCGCCCGCGCCATGGAGGAAAATGACGAGCGGGTAGCGGGCACCCGAAGCGATCGCCGCGGGCTTGAGAAGCCGGTAAGCGAAGTCGACCGGCTCGGCATCCTTCGCCGGAGCGACGCGGACGGTGCGGGCCTCGTAGAGCTTGTCGAGCTGGTCGCTGGTCGGAGATTCATCGGCCACGGCGGGCTTCTCCTGCGGGGCGGCGGCATCGTCACCGCGGGTGGTGTTCGGCACGGCTGCCGCGAGGAGGACGCCGAGGGCCAGGGGGTAGCGCCAGGACTTCATCAGGGCGGGGCGGGGCATCAGTTCCTCCTTGATTAGAAAACGTTGCCGGAGAGCTGGACCGGAAAGCTTCGCCGGCAAACGCGGGAGCGGAAAGCGGCGGCTGGGGAATCGTGGAACGGAACTCGGAAGATCGTTGGCGGGTTGGTCAGGCCGTCGGGGCATCGCCAACGACGAGTTTCACGCGCCGCGGCATTGCGAATCGCCCCAGCATTCCCACCGCCCCCTTCGGAAGCCCGAGGAACTCGAGCTGTTCAAACCACTTCGGTAGGTCGGCAGCGAGCTTGCCGACGGCCGTGCCACGCAGATCGAGCGCGCGGAGGTTTTTCAGTTCCTTGAGTTGCAAAAGCCCTTCGTCGGTGAGCGTGCCGCCGGCGAGGTCGAGGGTGGCGAGATCCTTGAGCGATTCGGCGCGGAAGCCGAGGAGGATCGCGAACACGTCGTCGGCCCGGGGGCCGCGGACACGGACGGTGACGAGCTTGTCGGCGACGTGGCCGAAATCCTCGCCGAAGCTCTTCCGCAGCCAGTCCGCCTCTTCCATCTCGATCTCGCCACCGCGCTCGATGGCCTCCGTGACCACCTCCTGCTGCTGCGCGTAGGCCTCGATCTTCGCGGCCAGCCATTCGAGCTTGCCGGCCTTGAACTGGACGAACTCCTTCGCGTCGTCATACGCCTTTTGAAGGCGGAGAAAATCGGCCGGATCGCCTCCCCGGTCGGGGTGGGCGGCCATCGCCTTGGCGAGGTAGGCCTGCTTGACGTCCTCAGCCGTCACCGGCGGGAGGAGCCCCAGGATCGTGAGGCACTCCGGGTGGGATGGATCGTGGCCACGCGGAGAGGGAGGGGGCGAGGCCATGGGCAACAGCCTGGGGAACCTGGGAGGGCGGGGAGAACCGTGAGCCTACCCTCGGGGGACAAATTGCCGCAACGCGGCCCGGTAACGGGGGGGCGCGGCGCCGGTTCGCCTTGATCGGCGACGCCGGGTTCCCTAGGTTGCCCAGAGTTCATCCCTGGCAGGACGCCGGGGCCACGACCAAGGAGGGCTTTCGATGCGCCAGGTATGGGGGACGATCGTCGCTGCCGTGACCGCCGTCGGTGCGGGGATCCGGTCGGCCGCCACCACGGTCGGCGGAACGCCGGGGCTGCTCGCCGCTGCAGTCATCATCCTGGCCTGCCTCGCCTGGCGCGTGGGGACGGGCGACTCGCAGGCCGATGCCCAGATCCCGCTGCTGCGCGGGAAGGCCCCCGCTGCCACGGCGCGGTCCGCGGCGGGGCAGAAGGGGGCCGACGCCAAGGCTCCGCCGGCCCCCGTGCGCCAGCTCGCCGCAATGGTCAATGGCACCGAGATCCCGCAGGCGCTGCTCGCCGACGAATGCGTCGCCCGCCACGGCGCGACGGTCCTCGAGGCGATCGTCAACAAGATGATCATCGAGCAGGGCTGCCGGCAGCAGGGAATCACCGTCGGGCCGAAGGAGGTCGATGCCGAGATCGAGACGATGGCGAAGCGCTTCAATCTTCCCCGTGAGAAGTGGATCGAGCTGATCCGTGACGAGCGCGGTGTGACGCCGCAGCAGTACGCCGACGAGATTGTCTGGCCGATGATCGCCCTGCGCCGCCTGGCGCACGCCGAGATCGAACCGACGGCGGAGGAGATCACCGAGGCCCACGAGCACCAGTTCGGCCCGGCCGTGAAGGCACGGATCATCGTTCTGCGAACGGCGGCCGAGGCAGAGCGAATCCGCGCCGAGGTGGCGGCGAAGCCGGACGAATTCGGCTCCTTCGCCCGCCAGCATTCGGTCGACGTCGGCAGCGCCAGCGCCAATGGATGGGTGCAGCCGATCCGCCGTCACACCGGCGAGCCGAGGTTCGAGGCCGTCGCCTTCGGCCTCCCCGTCGGTGGCATTTCGCCGGTGGTCCAGGTGGCCGACCAGTTCATCATCATCAAGTGCGAAGGGCATCTCCCCGCGGCGGACGTGGCGATCGACGATGTCCGCCCGCGGCTCACCGAGGAGCTCCGCGAGCGAAAGAGCCGGGAGGCCTCCTCCTCGGTGTTCCGCCGCCTTCAGGAAGGGGCGAAGGTCGAGAACGTCATGAACGATCCCGCCCGGGCGGCGACGCTGCCGGGTGTGGCGGCGCTGGTCAACGGCGCACCGGTGAGCATCGACCGTGTCCGCCAGGCGTGCCTCGACCGGCACGGTCTGGATGTTCTCGAGGTCCTCGTCACCCGCACCCTCCTCTCCCAGGCGATGGCGAAGAACGAGGTCAGCGTCACGCAGGCCGACATCGAGGCGGAGGTGACGCGCGGCGCCGAGGCGATGGGCTTCCGCCGGGCCGACGGCACCCCCGATGCCGCGGCCTGGCTCGAGCGAGTGACGCGCGACGACAAGGTGCCCCTCAAGCATTATCTCGACGACATCGTCCAGCCGACGGTAGCGCTGAAGAAGCTCGTCGGCAAGGTGCCGGTGTCGCAGGAGGACCTCGACAAGGCCTTCGCCGCGACGTTCGGGCCACGGGCGAAGTGCCGCGTCGTGATCCTCGACACCCAGCGCCGCGCGCAGGAAGTCTGGCAGCTTGCCCGTCAGAATCCGAGCGTCGAGCGAATCGGCGATCTCGCCGAGAAATACTCCGTCGACCCGACGACCCGCGCCCTGCGCGGCGAGGTGCCGCCAATTCAGCGCTTCGGCGGCCAGCCCGCCCTGGAGCGCGAGGTGTTCGCACTCAAGCCAGGGGAGCTCTCCGGCGTAGTCCAGATCGCCGACCGCTTCATGGTCTTCTTCTGCGAGGGCTTCTCCGACCCGCAGCAGGTGCGCTTCGAGGAGGTCCGCGACGAGCTCTATATCGACATCGAAGACAAGAAGCAGCGGATCGAGATGGGGCGCTACTTCACCCATCTTCGCGAGGGGGCGGCGATCGACAACTTCCTCGCCGGCACGAGCCAGTCGGCCGCGGCTACCGGTGGCGCGGCCCTGGCCCGTGGGGCCGCCGGTGGCCCGCCGGCATCCGGGGCCCAGCCGACGCTCTCGAAGCAGGAGCAGGACGAGCTTTCCCGGCCCCGCGCCGGGAGCCGCCGGGCCGTGGCCCCGCCCGCCGCCGATCCGGGGGTTCGCCCGGCGTCGTTCGATGCCCCCGCCGCGGCCCGGTAGCCGCCCGTGGGACCAAGCCCCGGGCGGCGACGACAATCCCTGGCGGTCACTCGAGCTCCGGGAGGACAGCCTCGGCTTGGGCGGCCTCACGGAGCTTTTCGAGCGCCTTGGCCTCGATCTGCCGAACCCGCTCCTTCGTCACACCGAGCGCCGAGCCGACCTCCTTGAGGGTCTGCGGCTCGAGGCCACGGTCGAGCCCGTAACGGCGGATGATGATCGTCTGCTCACGCGAATCAAGACGATCGAGGAATCGCCCCACCTGCTGGAGCCGGTCCGATTCCGCCATCCGCAGTTGGTTCTCGTCGGTCCGCGGGTCGGCGGCGGTCTGGAGCATCTCCATGTCGGCGGCCCGGAAGCGATCGCGGCGCTTTTGCTCGTCGGGGATCGTGCGGGCGTAGTTCTTGATGATCGCCCACGAGGCATACGTGCTGAACTTGTTACCACGGGCGTAGTCGAACTTCTCCACCGCGCGGATCAGCGACATGTTGCCGTCGCTGACGAGGTCGAAGAAGCTGTCACCGGGGGCAACGCGCCGCTTCGCGATCGACACCACGAGCCGGAGGTTCGAGCGCACGAGCCGATTCTTCAGGGCCACGATCTCCTGGTAGATCGCGTCGATCTGGTCCATCAGCCGCGTGCTCGGCTTTTCCGGGTCGAGTTGGTCGCGGAGCTTCTTTGCCCGATGCTTGAGGAAATTGAACTTCCGGAACAGCCACACCTCCTGCTCCCGCGTCAGCAGCGGCACTTCGTAGAGGCTGGCCAGATAGGCCGGCAGCCCGGTGGGACGGCGCACCCGCTTCGCTGGCTCGTCAAGGCCGGGGAAGGGCTGGTTGACGACTTCCTCGGCGGTCCGCCGGTCGAAGAGAGCGTTGGGGATGCAGTCGAGGGGGAGGAGCATCGTGTGGGCGGCCCGCTGGGCGAGGATCACCCGATAGATGCTCGCCTTCGAGCGGTGGTAGCGCTTGGCGATCGACTCGACCGGCTCGCCGTGCGACCAGAGCTGGAAGATTCGCTCGCACGTCTCCGGGCGGAGCCGGCCGTCGGCGGCCGGGAAGACCTCGGCGCCGGGGTGCTCTTGGTCGTGGTGCTTGATCGTGTAGCGGATCGTCTCGATGCTGCGGTTCAGACGCTTCGCGATGCGCCGATGGACGTCGGCCGGGCAGGCGCCCGCGGCCCCGAGACGGCGGGCCCAGGCGATGATCTTCCCGTGCTCCTCGGTGGAGAGCTGGCTGAAGCGGCTCCCGCGCTCGATCCGCAGCGGATTCTTGTCGACGAACTGCTCGACATCGGCAGCCAGGAATCCGACGCGCTTCCGCCCGCCGACATCGTGGCTGCGGGCGACCAGGCCGTGAGCCCGCCACCGCGAGATCGTCTTCGTGGAAACGTTGAACCGGCTGGCCAGCTCCTCGATGGAGAGCACGCCATCGAGGGCCAGAGGTGGCCCCCCCACCGTCCCCACGCTCCCGGCGCTGGTGCCGATCGTCTCGGCGACGGGCTGGGGCAGGAAATCGATCTGCTCTTCCATGAACAGGCGCACGACAGGACCTTGGGAATCAGAACGCATCGCTTTCCTCCTTGGCCGGCCATCCGAAGCCGGTCGTTGTGTTTGGTCGGAACCGAGCCTGCAGGCGACCCCTGACTTCGCCCGCGGCCCCGATGCTCCGAGACAGTGTTTCACGCAACCTTCATTGCTGGCAATCGACCCGCCCGGCGGTGTTCCCCGCCAGCCACTCGACCTGCCGAAACGTGCACCGCGACGCCGATATCCTCGGAGAGGTGTCCCGCGGCCCATGGCCGGGAGGGACGCTTGCGGTGAGCTGTCGCACGATTCCGGGCCGGTGCCTTGCCAGGCCGGCGCTGATTCGGAATCGATGGGAGGGCCTTCCTTCGCCCCCCGTCTCGTATTCGAGACGCCGATTTATACGGCCGAGGGCGGGAAAAGTTCTTCGCCCCTCGCCTGGTTCTTCAATTTTTTTCTGCGACGCTTTCCAAGCAGCGTCTCCCGAGCCCATGTTTCGCGTTGCAAGTCTCTTCTATGGTTAGCCTTACGGATTTTTGTTCCGGCCCGATCCGGAACCTCGTTTCGACCCTGTCGGCCAAAGAGTCTGCTCACACTGGGCAAGCTGCGCCTCTGGACACCTGGTATTGGGAGGGTTTCCGGGGTCAGGGCAGCGGAGGGAGCGAGGGATGGATAGAGCGGGGGCGTCGTTTTTGGGGGGGGCGAGCTGGTCGGTTTTCACGACGTCTTTTTCCCCTGCTCCGCGGCTGGCTGACCCCGCTTGACTCCCCCGGTGGCCGCATGGAATACTCTCGCCCTCCGACCGCGGCCACTGCGCCCCGGTTTTGCGCTCGTGGCGTGGGTCGTCCTCTCTGGCTCTTCCGGTGAGCGACGCCTCTGCCGGTGTGCGACATGGGCCTTGGCTACCCGGTCGGAAGCCGCCGGATGGCTCGCCATGGTCTTGGGCTGGGGATCCCTGTCTGCAGGATCCCCCGCTTGGAGTTTGCCCAGCCCGGTTCCGGTGAGCGTGGGAATCAGGAGCAGGTGGAAGGTGTCGCTGTCGCGGGCACCGCCTGGCAATCGGTTGGAGTCCGGAGGCGTGAGCCATCGATAAGAACCATCGCATCAACGAGCAGATCCGCATCTCTCCGATCCGCGTGATCACCGCCGAAGGTGGGCAACTCGGAATCATCCCCACCGACGAGGCGATGGCCCGGGCACGCGAGGCGGGGCTCGATCTCGTCGAGGTCGCTCCAAACGAGAAGCCCCCCGTCTGCCGAATCATGGATTTCGGCAAGTTCAAATATCAGCAGAAGAAAAAACAGCACAAAACCCACGTCCACCACACGAGGATCAAAGAGATCCGTCTCCGTCCCAAGACGGGCGAGCACGATATCGAGTTCAAGGTGAATCAGGCCAAGGGATTCCTGCAGCACAAGGACAAGGTGATCGTCTCGGTGGTGTTCCGCGGTCGCGAGCTGGCCCACATCGACGAGGGGCAGCGCGTGATGCGGAACATCCTCGAGCAGCTCGATGCGGTCGGAAAGATGGACGCCCCTCCCCAGCAGATGGGAAAACGACTGATCTGTACCCTCTCCCCCCGCTGAATCGCCTCCCCGCCTCGTCCCCGCAGCCTCCTTCCCAGTCACCCATCCACGGAGTTTCCACCATGCCGAAGCAGAAGACCCACAAGGGTGTGAAGAAGCGTTTCCGCCTGACGGCCACAGGCAAGGTGAAGCACCGCCGTGCCGGGACGAGCCATCTCCAAGTGCGTGTCTCCGCGAAGCGGAAGCGCAACCTCCGGGGCACCGGCGTCCTCGCCTCAGTCGACACCCCGAAGATCGCCGCCGCCCTCGGTAAGTACAGCTACTGATGCCGGGGCCTGTCTCCGGCTGATCCGCGCCTCCTGCACTTCCCCCGGAGGCGGGGAAGGCCTGGCTGGCCGGGTTGCTTGTGCCTGTGGCTCATCCTGTTCCCGATTGCTGATCCCTGTTCCCCACCACCCGTTTTCCAGCCCCCCCTTGAATTCCAGGGGAGCGGCACGACGATGGTGTTTACCCGCCCGCCGAACCTCGTCGAGACTTCTGAAAGACCAGTTCCATGCGTACCAAGAGCGTCGTCCCCCGCCTGCGGGCCAAGAAGCGTCTATTCAAGCGGGTGAAGGGGTCGGTCGGCGGACGTCGTCGCCTCCTCCGGACGGCGAAGGAATCGATCATCCGTGCCGGCGTTTATGCCCGGCGTGACCGGCGCCGTAAGAAGCGCGACTTCCGCCGCCTCTGGATCATCCGGCTGAATGCTGCGGCCCGGGAGCGGGGGATCCGCTACAGCCAGTTCATTGCCGGCCTGGAGAAGATCGGCTGTGAGCTCGATCGGAAGACGCTCTCCGAGATGGCGATCCTCGATCCGACCGGCTTCGACGCCATTGCCGAGCAGGTCCGTGCCGCCCTCGGCGTCGCGGCCCCGGCTGGCGCCGCCTGACGAGGGCGGTTGTCGCGTGGGCACCGTGTCGCTTGAATCGTTCCGCGCCGACGTCGAACGTCTCCGCGCCGAAGCGGTAGCCGCATTCGGCGCCGTTGCCGACGACGCTGGCCTCGAGCAGGCCCGGATCGAGTTTGCCGGGGCGAAGAGTGGACGCCTGAAGGTCATCCAGAAGCTTCTGGGGGGCCTCGATGGGGCCGATCGCCCGGAAGGGGGGAGGCTCTTCAACGAGGCGAAGGGGGCGATCACAGCCGCCTTCGATGCTGCCCAGACCAGGCTCGCAGGCGCCGCTGCCGAGGCTGCGGCGATCGACGTCACGCTCCCTGGCCTCCCCTTCCGGCTCGGCCACCTCCATCCGATCACGCAGACGATCCGTCGCGTCCAGGAGATCATGGCCCGGCTCGGCTTCGAGAGTGTCGATGGCCCCGAGGTCGAGGACCAGTGGCACAACTTCGAGGCGCTAGCGATCGGTGCCGAGCACCCGGCCCGCGACCCGCTCGACAATTTTTATTTGGCCGTCGCCCAAGGGGCCGATCCGCTTCTGCTCCGGTCACAGACGAGCACCGTGCAGATCCGCGTCATGGAGCAGCGCAAGCCGCCGCTGCGGATCGTGTCGCTGGGGCGCGTTTACCGCCCCGACACCGCCGACGCCACCCATTACCCGATGTTTCATCAGGTGGAGGGGCTGCTCGTCGAGCCGGGCGCGACGATGGCCGATCTCAAGGGGGTGCTGCGGTTCCTCGCCTCGAGCTTTCTCGGTGGCGACGTCCATGTCCGCTTTCGGCCGTCGTTCTTCCCGTTCACCGAGCCGAGTGTCGAGTTTGACATGGAGTGGGGTGGGCGCTGGGTGGAGATGGGAGGGGCGGGAATGGTCGATCCGGCGGTCCTCGCTGCGGTCGGCTACGACCCGGCGGAGGTCTCCGGCTTCGCCTTCGGGCTCGGAGTCGAGCGGATCGCCGCCCGGCGCTACGGCGTGGCCGACATCCGCGACTTCTACCGCAACGACGTCCGCTTCCTCGAACAGTTTTGAAGCGGGCACACTCGATGATCATCTCCACGACCTGGCTTGCCGAGTACGTCCGTTGGGAGGCCCCCAGCGACGAGCTCGTTCGGCGGCTCCTCATGAGCGGGTTGAACCACGAGGCAACCTGGCAAGTGGGGGCCGATACGGCGATCGACATCGAGGTGACGAGCAATCGCCCCGATTGCCTGGGGCATGTCGGCGTGGCCCGCGAGGTGGCGGTGCTCTTCGACCGGCCGCTCCACATCCCCGCCCCCCGGCCCCTGGAAGCGAATCTTCCAGCCGCGGCGGCGATCGCGGTTGAGATCGTCGACTCCGACGTCTGCCCGCACTACACGGCGCGGGTGATCCGTGGGGTGCGCGTGCGCCAAAGCCCTGCCTGGCTCGCCGAGCGGTTGCGAACGATCGGCATCGAGCCGGTCAACAATGTCGTCGACGTCACGAACTACGTGATGATGGAATGCGGGCAGCCGCTCCACGCCTTCGATCTGGCAAAAGTCCGCGGGGGAAGGATCGTCGTGCGGCGGGCTCGCGATGGCGAGACATTCCGGGCCATCAACCACAAAGACTTTTCGCTCTCCTCTGGCATGGCGGTGATCGCCGACGCCGAGGGGCCGGTGGCGCTGGCCGGCGTGATGGGGGGGGCGGAGAGCGAGATCGCGGCCGACACCGTCGACGTGCTCCTGGAATCAGCGCAGTTCGCGCCGCTGGTTGTGCGGGCGGCGGCGCGGGGGCTCGTCCTCATGAGTGCCTCCTCCTACCGCTTCGAGCGCGGGCCCGATCCGGCGGCCGTCGAATGGGCCAGTCGTCGGGCGGCAGCGCTGATCCAGGAATTGGCTGGCGGCGAGGTGCTCGCTGGCGCCGTCGAGGCGGGGGCACTTGCCGGCGGGCGGGCAACGATCGACCTGCGGGCAGCGCGGGTCGAGGAGGTGCTTGGGGTGCCTGTGGCGGCGGGGCGGCAGGCGGAGATTCTGACGGGGCTGGGATTTGTGAAGGAAGCGGCCTGCAGCGAGCGTTGCCGGTGGCAGGCGCCGAGCTGGCGCCGCGATGTGACGCGCGAGATCGATCTGGTCGAGGAGATTGCCCGGATCGAGGGCTACGAAAAAGTGCCGGAGGACCGGCCGATCCATGCCAAGCCGGTCGAGCTGTCGGCGCGGGAGCGGACGATCCGCGTGGCCGGCGAGGTGCTCGTGGCGGCGGGGATGTGCGAGGCGATGACCCGCAGTGTCGTCTCCGAGGCGTTCGAGGCGACTCAGAGCCCGTGGACGGCGCTTCCGCCGCGGCGCGTGTCGCCGGCGCTTGTGCGCGGGGCTGATCGCCTCCGGCGTTCGCTGCTCCCGAGTCTCTTGGAAGCCTGTGGCCACAACCGGGCCGTGGGGGCGCCGCATGGGGATCTGTTTGAAGTCGCCCGCGCGTATCTCGATCGCGGTGGGAATGCCGCCGGGGCATCGCCACTCGAGGAGCCGCTCCTGGTGTCGCTCGTGGTAGATGGGCCCTACGCGAAAGCCAAGGGGATGGCCGAGGGGGTGATCAGGCGGCTGGGGGGCGTGGTCGAGTTCCGCCGCGGGGCGTTTGATCTGTTCACGCCGGGGCGGGCTGCGGAGATCGTCCTCGAGCGGGCCGGTGCGGAGCCGGTGCGCGTGGGTGTCGTTGGCGAGGTGAGCGACGGGGTGCTCTCCCGATTTGGTCTGGAAGGGCCGGTGTCGGCTGCCGAGTTGCGGCTCGATCTCCTCGAGATCAGCGGCAGTCAGCCGCGGAAGCTCGTGCCGCCGAGTGAGTTTCCGGCAGTGCAGCGCGATCTGAATCTCGTCGTCGACCAGGGATTGGCGTGGGCGGAGGTCGAGCGGGCGATCCGGGGGGCTCCGGGGGCGGATACACTGCTCGAGGGAATCACGCTCGAGCAGGTCTGGGAGGACGCCCAGCGGCTTGGTGCCGGAAAGAAAAGCCTCGTCGTAGGGCTACGGTTCCGCAGCCTGGCCGGGACGATTTCGAGCGACGACTCGAAGCGCCTTATCGAGGCGATCGTCGCCTCTTGTGGCCGATCCTGCGGAGCGGTCCTGCGGGGCGGCTGATGATCAGACAGTCAGAGAAACAGAAACCGATTTGGGCCACCGGCTGCTAGCCGCCGCGCCAGGAGTGTTCAGCGATGGAGTTTCCACAACTTCCTCCGGTCGACAAGGCCCATCCAAACGAGAGGCAGGGCGCTGATCCCTATGGTGCGACTCGGGTTGCGGCCGCATATTGTGGTTATCAAGGCCAGCCGCACATAAACGCTGTCTGGCAGCACGGTTGCCTGCCACCCTGGATGGACGACGGTCCTTACTCCTTTCCAACCGACCACGTCTCCATCAAGAGTCGATGGTTCCCGGTGTTTGTGGCACGGCAAGCCGAGGCCTTGCTCCTCGCGAATGCCGGATACAGGAGGGTCAAGGCAATCAGTTCACCGTTCCTCTACCTGCCAGACGTAGGCGTGGAGCGAAGACCAGGATCGCTGTTGGTGGTCCCAGTCCATTCGCTGGTTGGGGTAGGTTTCGCCGAATTGGCGGCGATGGACGCCTATGCGGATTATATCGCGTCGATCAGGAAGAGTTTTTCGACGGTTGTGGCGTCGGTACATTCGGGCTGTCTTTCCAACGGTTATTGGACGCGGCAGTTTGACGAGCGGGGGATAGCCTGGGTCATGGGAGCGAACGCCGCCGACTACAACGCGCTCCTCCGAATGAAAATGTTGTTTTCCCAGTTTGAATACGTGACTACCAATGGCTTCGGGAGCCATGTTGCCTATGCATTGATTTCCGGGGCAAAGCTTTCGTTTGGGGGGCCTGTGCCGGGTCATACCAAAGAGCAATACTTGCAGGCTGGTGGGGTCGCTCGTGATCTGTCTTGCGCGAATTACTATTTATCTCCGCTTTACTTTCAGCAGCAGGCAGATTTCTTCGCTCCATTTCGACGACATCCGTCTGAAGGCGTCGCCGACATCGCTCTGGGGGAATCGCTCCTTGGTCATGATGTCAAGCAGACTCCGCAGCAACTCATGGACACGTTTCGCTGGACGACCAAAGGAAAGATTGCCGACATCCCAATTCGAGTGGGGCTTAATCTAGTCCAAATTCGAAACCGATTAGGAACACTTTTGCGAAGCTAGTATAAAGTCTTTGAAAAAGCCTCCTCAGCAGAGTCTGCGGGCGACTTTCGGCTCTGGTAAGCGTCCCATTGCGTGAAACAGGGCGAATTCCATGCCTTGAGTGGTTCTGAAACCAAACGTTTTTCTGGTGGTCAGTTTCGCTTTGCCATTGAAACCCTCGATGACGCCCGAAGAAATCGTGCCGCCGGCCGGCAACCAGTTGAGGATCACGTGGTGATCGGTCCGAGCAGAGGGCCCGGCCATCGGCCTGAAGCTCGATCCAACTCCGACACAGGGCTCCGCACCGCCTGTCTCGACGAACGTTTCTACGTGTACAGGAAAGACTTGTGCGGCTCGACGTAAATGAACATACTCTTGGGGTGGATCCTGCGATTGCTCCGGGCAAGGGGCTGACTAAGCAACTGGGGGTCTCCCGGTCCCACAGCCGGCCGCATACCAGCGACGACAAATCCTACTCCGACAGCCAGTTCAAGACGCGCAGGAACAACACCGACTTCCCAGATCGCTTCGAGGGCTTCGACCACGCCCTCAACTGCAGCCGCCGGCTCATCGATTGGTACAACAACCACCACTGGCACATGAACCTGGGGCTGCTCACGCCCGCGGCCGTCCACACCGGGGCTGCTGGAAGGATCCTCGATCAGCGACAAGTGGTCCTGAGAGAGGCCTACGCCCTGCCCTCGGAACGATTCGTCCGCGGCATCCCGAGGCCCTCAAGGCCCGCGGCCGAAGTCTGGATCAACCCACCGGAGACCGTGGCGATCCGACGCGGCATCCAGCTACCGAGCGACACTAGATTCGTCACGCAGGTGTCAAAGTCATTGACACGTTCGGTTTCCCACGATTTGACAACCCGGGATGTGAACGGTTAGAGTCAAGAAAAAGCGTCTAGAGGGCAATCGCTTTGGCCAGTGGGTAGCCAACACATTTGAGGTCAGTCAGTGGCTCAGGTAGTTGGTGCATCAACACACAGACGCAGTTCGTCATATGGTCGGCATAAATATAGATTAGCTTCTGAAAGAAAGGTAGATCGCGATGGAGAAATATGGAAAAGACATCGACTCAAAAGACAAATGGAACGAGATGGCAGAAGGCTATTCTAATCAGCTTGTTAATGAATATCACGATCACAGACTGGCGGTGATTAATTCGCTCATACCTGACGACATATACCATGCAGGCAAAAGTATATTTGATTTCGGCTGTGGAGATGCTTTGCACTTTGAGCAATTCGCGAGGAAAGGGTGCCGGATAACAGGCTGCGACGTATCGATCGAAATGATTGCCTTGGCCAAGCAACGGCTTTCGAAAATGAGCCTCAGCCCCGACGTCGTTAGTATCGGGGGCGTACGGGAATTGGCAGATCTGGAATCTAATTCACTGGATGGAATACTGAGCTTCAATGTTCTGGCGTACTTGACGGATGAGGAAGAGGATCTTTTCTACAAACAAGCATTCCGCTTAATTCGGCCGGGCGGGTATCTTATTGTTACTCATTCGAACGAACTTTTTGATATGTATAGCATGAACCTATACACGGCGGAGTTTCTCAGCCGCTATCTCGTTACCGATGACAGGCTGCGCGCGTTGCTTCCGACATTGTTTACCAATTCTGCCGGAACAGAAAAAATCTCTACGTATAATGTACGGGAGAATCCTCTTACATACAGGTTCAAGCTTGACAGACACGGATTTATCGAAACGAGGCAGGAATTTATCAATCTTCATTCGGCACCTCCACCGTTACTGGGGAAAGACAAATCCTACCCCAGCACTCTGTCATGGAGGGAAGAGGATAGGTGGAAGTTGATGTTCATCTGCAGCACCTATGGTTCTCTGTCTATAAGAAAACCTTCAATAAGCTAACTTGGGGCTGGACTTGTGGGGTGAACCCGGGGCGGTCACTCCCAGTCACCCCCGTGAGCCAATGATCGGTGCGGCACCTGCCTTGCCCCCATTAGAGTAGAAGGCCAAGAGCCCGGCAGATGGAGACCGAATGGATGATTGGACTACAAGAAGCGGTGGTGGGCGCAACGGAAGGAGGGCCTTGCCCGACTGGAGTCTCGCTCACCACCACGGCCGAACTGGCGGGGGAAAGTGCCGTACGTCGACGCGATCCGGCTGTACCGATCGCCGCACAACGGTGGTCGGAGCGGGATGAAGACCGAATAAGCGAAGCGACTCAAAACGGTCGAGGAAAAGGCCGTTTCGCCCCCGAACAACCCCGGATGATGCTTCTCCGGTTGCTTTCCTCCCGGCCGCCCCTTGCGAAAGTGCCATAGGCCAATCTATCCTTGGGATGTCAGGGTGCCGTCGATATGGCGGCGCGGACGGATTGGGTAGGGCAATAGCCTCTGCAGGATAGGAGAGCTCTTCAGGGATTCCCGTGGTGCGAGGAAGTCGAAGGGTTTACGGATACCGCGAGGATGAAGGGCATGCCGGCCGAACCAGGCGGGCGTTTTCGGTAGGGGCGAAACCCGCTGAAATCGCACTGAACGAGTGCTTTTCCCAGGGAACATCCCTCTTGCGGTGCTTTTGTGACGGCTTGGACGAAGGGCTCGAGAACGGGAATTGGGTCAGCCAGTTTCCAAGGGGCTTCCGCGTTGAGACTCCTATGCCGCTATGCCGCGAAATCCCCGGGCGAACCAAGGAAATTGCCGAATCCGCAACAGCGGGTTGCGTAGGGCTCCGACTGGTGGTGGCCGGCAACCGTTGCTATACCCGCACGCAAGTTGTCGGCCGCTTTGGATCGGGCTTGGCGTGGGGTCGGATACGGGTCTTGCTTGCCTCTCCTCGACAATCTCATGGGAATAGTTCAGAGTTCACACATGAGCCGTGCCGGGCAGATTACGGCGGACGGGTGCGGAGCTTGTGGTCGCAGTGACGTGTTGACGCAACGGGAGACCCTATGAGCGAACCTACCACTCAGATGAATACCTGGTCTGGTGATTTCGGACGGGACTACACCGACCGAAACCCTCAGTCAGTGGCGAGCATGGATAACTTGTACCAACAGGAGTTCGGGGTGACCCGTACGGAGTTGAACAAGGAATTCATTGGCGGGCTGGACCGCTCATTCCGAATACTGGAGGTGGGGTCCAACGTCGGCAGCCAGTTACAGGCACTACAGACTATCGGATTTGAGCAACTCTACGGCATCGAACTCCAATGGTACGCCGTCGAGAAATCTAAGCAACTCACCCAGCGTGTCAACCTAATTCAGGGCTCCGCATTCGATGTTCCTTACCGCGACGGATACTTCGATCTGACATTCACCTCGGGCGTGCTCATCCACATTAGCCCGAAGGACGTGATCGGCGCGCTCAAGGAAATCCACCGCTGCTCCAATCGCTACATTTGGGGTTTTGAATATTTCAATGAGACATTAACAGAGATTTCCTACCGAGGGCATGGCGGGCTGATGTGGAAGACCAACTACGCCCAACTCTACCTCGACACGTTTCCTGACCTTCGCTTGGTTAACAAGAGGAGTGTTCAGTATTTAGGCAGCTCTAACGTGGATCAGATGTTCCTGCTCGAAAAAGCCTGAGCGGCGTGGGTGTGCTTCTCATGAAGCGAGTTGGAATCATCGACTATCGGATGGGAAACCTGACCTCCGTATTCAACGCTTTCCGAGCTGTCGGCGCAGACGTCGAGATCGTCGATCATCCGGCCCGGCTGGAGTCTTTTTCTCATATTGTGCTGCCAGGCGTGGGTGCCTTTGGTGAGGGAATGGCCCGTCTTCAGAGTGAAGAGTGGGTGAGCGTCATGGAGCGACTCGTTCGCCGGGAAGGTCGCCCCTTTCTCGGGATCTGCCTTGGTATGCAACTCCTGGCCAGTCATGGCACGGAACATGGTGACTTCGAAGGTTTGGGTTGGGTGCCGGGCGACGTAGTGCGTCTGCCCGATCATGGCGAATCCCTTCGTATTCCCCATATCGGCTGGAATGATGCGGTACCGGTTCGGCACGATGCGTGCTACAGGGAGGGGTTTGCTGAGGCAGGTGTTTTCTATTTCGTCCACAGCTTCCATCTAGTTCCTAAGGATCCTACGGTGGTGGACGGCTGGTGTGAGTATGGCACGAAGTTCGCGGCGAGCCTCAGCGCTGGAAACCTATGGGCCGTGCAGTACCACCCGGAGAAGAGCCAGAAGGCTGGTCTGCAAGTTTTGCGAAATTTCCTCACGGTGTGATTTCATGCATCGCCACCGCCTCATTCCGGTCCTCCTGCTCAAGAACGGCCTTCTGGTCCGCAGCGAATTATTTGAGATCCACCAAATCATCGGCAATCCGTTGTATGAGGTGCAGCGCTTCAACGAATGGAATGTCGACGAATTGATCTATCTCGACATGACTCGCGAGGGTGAATATGACCAGCGCCGCGAGGATCACAAGACAAAGAACATGAGTGATCCGCTGCAGATCCTCGACGAGGTGAGCAAGACCTGTTTCATGCCGCTGACCTGGGGCGGCCGCATCCGTTCGGTTGACGATATGCGCGCACGCATCAGCCGCGGGGCAGACAAAGTCACGCTCAATACGGGGGCCGTACAAAACCCGGCTCTGATCACGGAGGGAGCGCGGGTGTTCGGCAGCCAGGCCATGGTGGTGAGCATTGATGTTCGGACGCACGCCGACGGGCGCCGTGAGGTGTTCACCCACGGGGGGCGACAAGCCACCGGCCTAGATCCGGTGGACTGGGCGCAGCAGGGCGAACGGAGCGGCGCAGGAGAGATCCTTGTGCAGAGCATAAACCGCGATGGCACAGGTGAAGGATACGATCTTGACCTGATCAGCGCGATAGCCCACGCGGTGAAGATTCCCGTTATCGCCTGTAGCGGCGTAGGGCGCTTCGAGGACTATGCTCCCGCCATCAAGGCCGGCGCCTCCGCAGTAGCGGCCGCCAACATCTGGCATTTCAAAGAATTGACCGATCGGCAAGGCAAGCGGGCCATGGCCCGTGCCGGAATACCGGTTCGACTGTAGGAGGAACCGACGCATGCAATGGTGCCGGAAGTGCGTGTATCCCGTGGTGACCGCTACCCCGACATCGTTCGATGAGAGCGGGGCTTGCTCTGCCTGTCGGGTGGCCATCCAGCGCGACAAGATCGACTGGAAGCGCCGGGGCGATATGCTCCAGGAATTGGTCAACGAGTATCGATCGCCAGATGGCTATGACATCCTTATTCCTGTTTCCGGTGGCAAGGACAGCTACTGGCAGACCCACGTAGCGAGCAAGATCCTGGGCCTGAAGGTTCTTCTGATGACCTATCACGGCAATAACTATCTGTCGGAGGGTGAGTACAATCTCCGACGCATGCGCGAGGTGTTTGATGCCGATCACATCGTCCTGAACCCCGGCGTGGACATGTTGATCAAGATGAACCGTATCGGATTCCGGCTGCAGGGTGACATGAACTGGCACAATCATTGTGGGATCTTTACGGCACCGATCCAGGTGGCCGTTCGCTACAAGGTGCCGCTTATGATGTGGGGTGAGCACGGGTTCATGGATCTCGGCGGTATGTACTCCTACAACGATTTTGTCGAGTTCACGGCCAAGTTCCGCCTCGAACACGGCCAACGCGGATATGATTGGCACGACTTTACGGACGAGGGTTTGGAAAAGCTCGGCCGGCCCGACCTGAAGGAAGGGCTACGGGCAAAGGACCTGCTGTGGGCGCAGTACCCCTCGGACGAAGAAATCGATGGGATCGGAGTTCGCGGGATCTACCTCAGCAACTTCATGCGTTGGGAGGCCAACGAGCACGGTCCGCTGATGGAGGAGTTGTATGGCTGGCGGAAAGCTCAGCAGCCATTTGAACGCACTTACCGGATGATGTCGAACCTCGATGACATGCACGAAAACGGCATCCACGATTACCTTAAGTTCGTCAAACTTGGCTATGGTCGCGGTTCGGATCATGCCTGCAAGGATATCCGCGGCGGATTGATGACTCGTGAGCAGGGAATTGAAATGGTGCGAAAGTACGATCATGTCAAGCCACGCCGAGATCTCGAACGATGGCTGAAGTATGTCAATATGAGTGAGGAGGAGTTTGATCGGACCTGTGATACGTTCCGCGATCCTCGTGTGTGGCGCATTGAGAATGGCGAGTGGGTAAAAGACGATATTTGGAATGGCTCTTCCGCCTACGGACCGGTAAGCAACCCTGACGTGCTTGAAAAGTACCGCAAACTCGGAAAGATGGCGTGACATGCCCTTCAACGAAAGCGAAATCAGACCTCAGGACCTCATGGCTGGATTGGCAGTGGAGGTGGAGGCCGATCTGCAGTATCTCCTGGATCGGGCCGATCGCTTTGTGCCTGCCTCCTGCCCAGCCTGCGGGGGCAATGGGCAACTTGCCTTCGCCAAGAAGGGCATCTCCTATGATTGCTGTCCTTCGTGCCGTACCGTGTTCGCTAATCCCCGCCCGTCTGAATCGCTTCTACACGACTTCTACACACAATCTCGAACGTACGCCTATTGGAACCAGTACATCTTTCCTGCTAGCGAACAAGTCCGTCGCGGACGCATCTTTGCGCCCCGGGCTGAACGGGTCATCGGATTCTGCAAACAGTACGGCGTCAGGATGGGTACGCTCCTTGAAATCGGCGCGGGTTTCGGAACGTTCTGCGAGGAGATCGTTTCACGGAACGTCTTCCAGCGAGTGATCGCGTTGGAAATGACGCCCGGCCTCGCGGCTACCTGCCGCCAGCGCGATCTGGAAGTCATCGAAAAGCCGGTGGAAAAGCTGGACCTACCCGACCATTCCGTGGATGTGCTAGCCGCCTTCGAAACGCTTGAGCACCTCTACAGTCCGCGCGATTTCCTCACCGCTTGCCGCAGGTTGCTAGCCCCCAAGGGCCTGCTCGTGATCACGTGTCCGAGCATCGATGGTTTTGACGTCATGACCCTGGGCGAGGTTTCCGATACCGTGGACCATGAGCACCTGAATTACCTCAACCCGCATTCCATCCGGCATATGGCCACAGCCTGCGGGTTTGACGTGCTTGAAGTTGTGACACCAGGTCAACTCGACGCCGACATTGTCCGAAACAAGGTGAAACAGGGACTCTTTTCGCTCGAAGGTCAGCCCTGGCTCCAGCACATCCTGATGGATCGTTGGGATGATCTTGGCGTGAAGTTCCAGGCTTTCCTGGCCGACAATCAGCTTTCCACCCACATGTGGATGGTTGCGACGGTCAAGTAGCGTTTGGATTCATTGGCTCCGCCTCTTTGCCGACCTTAGACTGCTCACAACCGCCGCTGTCCGTATCGACATGGGCAGTGGCTTCTCGAAAAGCGACGTCTCGTCTTCGAGCAGTCTTAGTAGCACGATTCGTCCGCGGCGTCACAAAAGCCCTCGCGGCCGGAATCTGGATCAAACCGCCGAAGGTCAGGGCGACCTGACGCGCGACCACACTCCCGCGTGACACTGATATCGTTACGCATATGTCTCAAAGTCATTGACACATTCCCCCCGCGTACCCGAGAGTCCAAGCCGGTCGCTGGGGATAACGCCGTGTTCGCGATATGAACTTTACGCTAGTTCTTAAGACATAAAGAGTCTCTGCCACTTCAGTTCGGCGAGATGCCAGTCCTCCTCATTGTCAATGTCCTGACAAGTGAGCTCATTCGTCACGATTCCGATGCTCGTCTCGTCGATTAATCTTCTGGATCGCAAAATGCTGCTAGCGCGGAACATGTAAAATTGTCCTGCGTCGTGGTAGGTCTTCGGCAGGTCCTGCGAACGACTCAATGCCGAGTCAGCATTGATGTATTGGAGTCGGCCGTTCACGATTTCGAAAGCGCGCTGAATCGGAAATCCGAATTGAACGACAGGGAGCAGTGAAGTCGCCCCTTCGTTCGCCATTAAGGTTTTCAGGCTCACCGCTAGTTGTTCGGCTGTAACAAAAGGTGCTGTCGGGTAGATGCAGCATCCGTAGGTCTGGCTCGTGTGATTGCTGGCTGGCAGCATGTTCAAAACTTCCTCGAGCACATCAAATGTTGTTGCGAGGTCGCCGGAAGTTTTCTCGGATCTTAAAAACGGTATTTCTGCGCCGTAAGTTCTGCCGACTTCAGCGATTTCGGGGTCATCTGTTGATACGATAACACGGTCGAACACAGCGGCTTTGAGGGCAGCCTGTATCGAGTAAGAAATGATAGGCTTGCCGAAAAAGGGACGAATGTTCTTTCGGGGTATTCTTTTGCTGCCCCCGCGGGCTGGAATAATGGCTATTGCGGTTGCTGGAGGCTGAGTCTCAGTCGGCATAGTTGACGCCTGGCAGGCTGTGGATAAAGTGCCGACCCGACCGCACGAGGCAGCCGTGAGTGCGAAGCACTGGAGAAAACCGGAGATTTTACAAGTGGAAAAGGTCAGGGATGACTTTTTCCGCGGATGCTAGGAGGCCGGCTGCGTGCTCGATGCCGTGAGTTATTCCTGCTCGAAGCACTTCCAGTCCGTCGCGGTTCCACGTCTCACGGCATGTTTCATCCGTCTTCCAACGAGGCCTTGGTAATACTTCGGGGGAAGACCATGGCCGGGGCGTATGCGGCGAATATCGGCTGCCGTGACGATGGCACCGCGGGGAAGGTCATTGACGAAATAGACCGACCGGCGGAAGACAGCGTTTCCGATTTCCACCTTTTGCCGTTCGAATGCCCCGGATCCTAGCGCCGACCAGGCGTCGCGGCTGGCTCGGCAAAGCTCGCTTAATTCGGAAGGCTCGAGTGAAAAAGCACTGTCGGGACCTTTGTCGGCCCGTGAAAGCGTGAAGTGCTTCTCGATGACACAAGCGCCCAGAGCGATCGCGGCAATCGCAGCAGTGGTACCCAGCGTATGGTCCGACAGGCCGATTTCGACCTCGAAACGTCGGTTCATTTCCGTCATCCGTCGGAGATTCGCTTCCCCAACAGGTGTGGGATAGCCGCTGATGCAGTGGAGCAGGATCAGGTCGCAGCAGCCGTGGGCACGGGCAGCCGTGACGGCATCCTCTATTTCCTCCAAAGACGCCATGCCCGTGGAGATGATCATCGGCCGCCCCACCTCGGCAACCCGCTCGATCAGCGGCAGGTCGGTCAGTTCAAACGAGGCGATTTTGTAGGCCGGGGCATCGAGCGATTGGAGGAGATCGACGGCAGTGTCGTCGAAGGGAGTGGAAAAGATCGTGATCCCGCGCTTCCTGGCATGAGCGAAGAGATCGGCATGCCATTCGTAGGGAGTGTGGGCTTCCCGGTAGAGGTCGTAGAGACGGTACCCGGCCCACGGGCCCGAATCGATGCGGAAGTCGGGAAGGTCGCAATCGAGCGTCATCGTGTCTGCGGTGTAGGTCTGGATCTTGATCGCGTCGGCACCGGCCTCCTGGGCGGCATCGATCGTCTCGAACGCCCGCTGCAGCGAGCCGCCGTGATTCGCCGATAGCTCGGCGATGATGTAGGGGGGATGATCCGGGCCGATGGGGCGGCCATCAATGTGCATGCTCATGCAGAGGTCTCGGTGTCGGGGCAGGCGGAAGATCTGATCGGAGCTCGTCTGGAGCCTCGATTGTCATGGAGACGACAACGGCTTTTCAAACACAAGCTGGGGAGAGGTGGCGATCAACGTGAATCCGAGCCCCTCGAACACACGCCGCGAGGCATGGTTGGAGGGCTTGACCTTCGCAAGCAAAAGCAGATTTCCAGCGGCAGCGAAGCACTGGATCGCAGCGGAGAGCATCGGCCTTCCCAGGCCCCGACCACGGGCACGCGGGTCGAGTGAAAAATTGATCACCCAACAGTCACCATCGCGATCAAACCGCACTTGCCCAATCGGCATTCCAGCATCCGTCTCGATGATGAACAGCCGGCAGTCACTCGGGGCAGCAAGCTTCCTGCGAAACCAATGGCCATGCGACAGAGCGTCGATGCGGTCGGACGTGAAGCTGTTGGCGCGGACGTTCGGTTCATTGGCCCATTCGAGGAGCAGCGCCTCGTCGATTTCCGTCGCGGGGCGGGCCCGCAGGTGCGTCGATGCCCCGAGCATGAGCCAGCCAGCCACCCTCTCTGCCCCGCGACCGTCGAGCAACTCCAGGCACCGCCCGGACATCGCCTCATCACAGCCCTTGTTCAACGCTGCCCCCACGGCCGCAGCGAGTGCGTCTGACGAGACATCGCCGTCGTCGCCGAGCCACTCCACGAGCCCGCGCCGATGAAGCTCGGCCGCACCCGGTCGCTGGTTCGCGGCGAGCGTGACGATGATCGAAGGCACACCCAGGCAGCAGCGTTCGAGTGACGTGGCTCCCCCGGCGCCGATGGCGAGATCGGTCGACGCGATCAGGGGCGACAGAGTCGGCAACGACTCGTGGAGAGTGACGTTGGTCAGTCCGTCAGCCTGGCGACGGATGTCGGCGGCATGCGGCGAGGCCGCCGTGATGACGACATCAAGGTGGAACGTGCCGTCGAGCATCGGCACGATTGCCGAGAGCGCTTTTCCCGTAGCATTGGGAAGATCGCTTCCGCCGAAGAACAGCATCACGCGACGGATTGGCCCCTGACGGACGGCCATGCTGGCATGGAGGTCGGCGTAAGCCGGATGGAGCAGGGCGTATCGGGGGCCGATGATGCGCCCGCAGGAAGGGGGAAGGAGGCGGTCGTAGCGGCTTTCCGCATCAGCCACGACATTCTGATCGAGGAGAAGGTCGCAGTCGTGCTCCCGATCAGCAAGGTCGTCGATCACGAGGATCCGTCCACAATGATTGCGGAGGGAAGCCTCCCAGCGGCGATCGATGGCATAGTGGTCAATGACGAGCCAGTCAGGTTTTCCGAACGCCATCGCGGCGAGGGTCTCGTTCGCGTCAGTCTGCCAATCGGCGCCGAGCCAGGCGGCATATCCAGGCTCTGAAAAGGGAAGAGGAGGCTGTCGGAGCGGGAGGACGTCAGCCGCGAATCCGCGGCGCTCGATGAGACCGGCAAGATGGCCGTCGTGCGCGCGGACGATGAACCGGCATTGGGCTCCCGTGGCGGCGAGCACATCCGCCAAGGTGAGGCACCGCATGACATGTCCGCTGCCGATCAGATGGCCAGCGTCGACGCGAAACACGACGTTCAAGGGGAGCGATCCTCGCCGTGAGTTGATCTCACTGTCGTTATCTGGCCCCGACGCTGCGACGATCAAAGGAGGAACGCTCCTCGCTCACCGGCGAAGAGCTCGTTGCCCCACGCATGAGTCCCTCGATCACGCCAATCACCCGCGCCTGATCGGCGCTTGTCATGCTGGCGAAGATCGGCAGGGTGATGGTTTCGCGGTGGAACCGCTCCGCCTCGGGGCAGTACCCCGCCCGGAAGCCGAGCCGCTCGTAGTAGGGCTGGCGATGAACGGGGATGTAGTGGAGGTTGACGAGGATTCCCGAACCGAGACAGGCATCGTACACCTGCCGCTGAGTGAGCCCGCAGTCCTCGTGACGGATCCGGATCGGGTAGAGGTGATAGCTCGACCGGGTATCCGGATGCTGCCAGGGGCGGATGACGGGGAGCCGCTCGAAGGCCTGGTCGTATGCCTCCGCTAGCTCATGCCGGCGGCTCACGAACTCCTCGAGGCGGGTCATCTGGCTGATTCCCAATGCCGCCGCGATGTCGGTCATCCGGTAGTTGAAGCCGAGCGAAACCTGCTGGTAGTTCCAGATCTCGTCGGCGGGGCGAGGATCCATCGCTTCCCGCTTGGCTGTGATCCCGTGACTGCGGTGGAGCCGCATCGCCTCGGCGAGCGCGGCGTCGTTGGTCACCGCCATGCCCCCCTCGCCCGTGGTGATGATCTTCACCGGATGGAAGCTGAAGACGGTGATGTCACTGTGGCGACAATTCCCCACCGGCTCGCCCGCATACGTCGCGCCGATGGCATGCGACGCGTCTTCGATGACCCGGAATCCGTAGCGCTTCGCGAGCCGGCCGATCGCCTCCATCTCGCAACTCTGCCCACAGAAGTGGACCGGAATCACCACCTTGGGGAGCGTGCCGGCCGCCTCCGCCTCGGCGAGCTTCGCTTCCAAGCTCGCGACGCTCATGTTGTAGGTGCGGGGATCGATGTCGACGAAGTCGACCGAGGCGCCGCAATAGAGCGCGCAGTTGGAACTGGCGACGAACGTGTTCGGGCTGGTCCAGACACGGTCGCCCGGGCCGACGCCAAGCGCGAGGCAGGCGACGTGGAGCGACGACGTGGCGCTGTTTGAAGCGACCCCGTGGGCACTCCCGCAGTGGTCTGCCACGACTTGCTCGAATCGCGGGATCGTCGGGCCCTGCGTGAGGAAATCGGATCGCAGGATCCCCACGACGGCCTCGATGTCGGCCTCGGAGATGCTTTGGCGACCGTAGGGCAGAGGATTCATGAAAAAAGCCTTAGGCTAACGGCTGAAGCCAATGCCACGATCGGGCCCGATGCCCCACTATAGAGACCGATCCCCACCCCGTTCAACCCGCTCCAACGAGGCCCGAACGCCATGATTTTTGGCTCTTTGGGCCGCCAACAGAGGTCTCACGGGAGGCCTCTTGACGGGTGGTGGAGAACATCCTTCAAGGTCAAGAACCCAAGCAAAAAAACGGAGGCGGTGCATCGCGTCGAACGCCAATTCCGGCGGTCTGGAAGATTACCCCTCCAAGTCGAGACGAGCCGTGTCGGCGCACCCGTTTCGGCCGGCTGCCACGCTCTCGGCGGTTAGGATATTCGCGAGAACCCTTGCCACAGCCACATTTTAACCCCGTGTCCTTCCTCGACCACAACGCTACCACGCCGCTCCACCCCGCCGCCCGCACGGCCTGGCTCGAGGCCGCGGATCGCTTCTGGGCCAATCCCTCCAGCCTGTATGGGAGGGCCACCGCGGCCCGCGACCTGCTCGCCGACTGCCGCGAACGCCCCGCCGACCTGCTCGGCTGCACCGATCCCGGCCGGATCGTGTTGACGGCGGGCGCCGCCGCCAACAACCTCGTCGCCCGACACTTTTCCACATCGTTCCCTCCCGACGCCATCGTGCCAGGGAGGAACGTGGTGACGAGGTCGACGGCATCGCCGAGCGACCGCCGCGCGAGCCGCGCGACCTGGAGAACTGTCGACCTAAAGCATCTGGAGTCGCTGGCTCATGGAGCGCGCTCGCTCACGCCCGTTCGGTGAAGGGCTGGGTGGGCTCCGCCGCGGGAGCACGCGCCTGGGCTTCCCCTTCCGCTGGGGCGTGTCGCAGCCGTCCCTACTCTGCCTCGCGGCAGGAGCCCTCAAACGACACCTCGAAAAAAATCTTCCCGAGGACGCGCCGCAGCAGACCCTTGAGCGTCGGCTCCAGGAGCCCATCGAGGGCCCGGCTCGCCTGCTCCTTAAAGGCTTCGAGGAGCAGCGCCGCCTTTTCGTCGGCCTTGCATGCGGCGATCGCGCCGCGGATCCGCTCGGCGGTCACCCCCGCCACATGCTCACCCCGGGCGAGGCGCCCGAGCAGCTCGCGATCGGCGCCGCAGGCCTGTTCGGCGGCGAGTGCCAGCACGACACTCGGCCGCGGCTGGGCACCGGGGAGGAGGCCGGCGTCGTCCTGGAGATCGTCGAGGTCGTCTTTGATCTGGTAGGCGATCCCCACCGCCTCGCTGAAGGACCGGAGCACCTCGGCGAGGTCGCTACCGCGGCCGGCACAGAGGCTGCCGAGTTGGAGGGCGACGTCAAACGCTGGTGCGGTCTTGAGCCGGAAGATCTCGAGCGCCTGCCGGCTCGCTAGCGTCGTGGGCGTGCGGCTCCAAGCAAGCTCTTCCCCCTGGCCGCGGCACAACTGCCGCTGCGATTGGGAGGCCTCGCGGACCGCCGCAGTGAGCGTCGCCGGATCGAGCCCCGATTCGGCGATCAATCGGTAGCCTTCGCCGATGAGAACGTCGCCGACATTGAGCGCCACCGGAACGCCGTAGGCGCCGGGGAGCGTCGGCTCGCCATAACGCTCGAGATCGCCATCCTCGATGTCGTCGTGGACAAGCGATGCCTTGTGGAAGCATTCCACGGCCACCGCGAGCTTGCGAAGCGAGGCTTCCTGGGCCGGGGTCGAGCCCGGCACGAGCGCCGCGTGGACGGCGGCGGCCAGAAACGGCCGCCAGCGCTTGCCACCGACACCGAGCCATTCCCGCGCCACACGCTCCGCATGCCCCTCGGCGGGCCCGAGCAAGTCGTCGAGGGCGGCTGGCTCAAACCAAGTTTTGACAGTGCTCTGGAGGCCCGCCAGATCGAGGCGCCGCGAGGTGTCGGCCGCCTCGAGATGGATGGAGTCCCACGCCCAGTCGGCGTCGACCATGGTGTCGATGCCGTCGTCGTGGAGGAGGGGGACGGCGCCGGCGGGAATCGCCAGTGGAAGCGAGGATTGCACCGCGGCGCCAGTCGCAGCGGCGGCGGAATCGATCGTCGTCCGTTCGGCTGTCGACATGCCTGGTCCTCGGGGCAATTCCGTCTTCGCTCGGGGCTTGCCGGGCGTTCCCGGCTCCCCCCCGCACCTGCCGCTCTCGGGGCGGAGGCCGACCAGGGGATCCTATCACGCGGAGGGGGATGACGCCGCCGGAGCCACGCCTTGGGCCGTCTCGCCGAGCAGCGCTTCGAACCAGGTCGAGGCCGGGGCCGGGCTGCGATGGTGGTGGAAGGCTCAATCGTCGACAGGGTCGTCATCGCCATCGTCGGCCGGCTCCGGCGCCGGCTCGGCCGGCCGGTGGTCAGCCGGCGGGTGTCCGGCCGGCCGGTGATCGGCCCGGTGGGGGGAGGTGTCGGCCGCCGGTGCGTTGGGATGGCCGGCCGGTGGCCGCCGCACGCCGCGACGGCCGGCGGAGAGCCCGCGGAGCCGTTTGATGATGCGGACGATGTCGGCGGGGAGGGGGCTCGAAAACTGCAAATCTTCCCCGGTGACCGGGTGGACGAAGCCGAGATCGGCCGCGTGGAGCGCCACGCGCAACGCCTGGGAGCGATCGACGACTTCGCTGCCGCGCGGTGCCGAATAGACCTTTTCCCCGCAGACCGGATGACCACTTTCGGCCATGTGGATGCGGATTTGGTGGGTCCGCCCCGTCTCCAGCCGGCATTCGACAAGCGTGAAATCGTCACCGAAGTGCTCGACCGGCATGACATGCGTTACCGACCGTTTCCCCTCCTCGCCATCGGAAGAGCCACGCCGGCCATCCCCACGGTCGCGAACGAGATGCGAGATGATCGTCCCCGCCTCGACCCGGCCGATACAGATTGCGAGGTACCGGCGCTTCGTGGTGTGGGCCCGGAATTGCTCGGCGAGGATCCGTTCGGCGGGAACCGTCCGGGCGAAGACGAGCAAGCCGCTGGTTTCGCGGTCGATGCGGTGGACGGCCCGGACCATCGGCAGGCGGCGCGGGCCCTCCCGGTCGGACCCGCCGCGGGGAGGCGCGCGGCGCGGGGCGGGGCCGCGCCGCGACCGGCCGTCGAGGTGGCGTTGCACAACGGCCGGGAGGAGCTCGTCGAGGGTCGGCTGCACCTGCCGGCGGCGGGCCGGCCAGTCACGTTCCTCGGCATGGCGGGTGGTGGTCAATCCGGCCGGTTTTTCGACGACGACGACGGCGTCGTCGAGGTGGACGACCTTGACGTCGTCGGCCCGCGGGGGGGCTACGGCCGCTTCGGGGAGGACCTTCACAACCTCTCCTTCCTGGAGCCGCCGCGCCACGTCGGTGCAGATGTTGCCGTGGATCATGACGTGCCGCGAGCGGACGAGCTTCTGGATCTGCGACCAACTCGCCCCTTCGAGCCGGGCGCGGAGGAACCCGGCCAGCGTCTGCCGCGCGTCGCCACTGCCGACGTGGAGGACCGTGCCGGTCGATTTCGGCTTCGTCATGGGAGATGGGATGCTCGGGGGGAAGGATCGGATCGGGGGGCGGGCTGGCGGTCGATGAGGGCGCGGCGGTGGACGGCAAACGCGGACCGGGGAGAACGACGGGGCCGATCGCGTCCGCGACCGACCATTCTTCCGCCCTCTCGCGCAGCCTGCCAGCGGCTTGACCGGGGTGAGCCCGGTTCTAGACTCTACAACGGGTGGACCTCGCTGCGGCCGCCTCCGGCAGATTCGCCGTCTCCCTTCTTTCCACCCCCCCAGAGGATCCCCTTCCGTGCCCGGCACCTGCGTCATCGGTCTGCAATGGGGTGACGAGGCGAAGGGGAAGCTCGTCGATCTCCTCACCGAGGAGCACGACCTCGTTGTCCGCTACCAGGGGGGGGCCAACGCCGGCCACACGGTCGTCTCCGGCGGCCAGACCTGGAAGCTGTCGCTCATTCCCAGTGGGATTCTCCGGGACAACGTCACCTGTGTCGTCACCGGCGGTGTCGTTCTCGACCCGGCAAGCGTGATCCGCGAAATCGATGGCCTCGAAAAGCGGGGGGTTACGATCGGCCGGAAACTCCTCCTCTCCGACCGGGCCCATGTCGTTTTTCCCTGGCATGTCAGCGAGGATCGGTTTCTCGACGGCAGTCTGTCGAGCGGCGAGGCGATCGGGACGACCGGCCGGGGGATCGGCCCCTGCTACCGCGACAAGGTCGGCCGTTCGCTGGCGGTCCGCCTCGGCGACTTCTACCGGCGCGATTTCCGGGAGAAACTTGCCCACATCGTCGCCGTCAAGAACGGCCTGTTCGCCGGCTGGAAGGTCGGCGGGGTGACGCTCGACCCGCTCGATGCCGGGCGGATCCATGCCGAATATGCAGCTTACGGCGAGCGTCTCCGGCCCCATGTCGCCGACACGAACGCCTTCCTCCTCGACGAGATCGAGGCGGGGAAGCGGTTGCTCTTCGAAGGGGCGCAGGGCTCACTCCTCGACATCGATCATGGCACGTTTCCGTACGTCACCAGCAGCAATTCTTCCGGCGTCGGCGTGTCGAGCGGATCGGGCGTGCCGGGGCGCTGGATCGAGCGCGTGATCGGCGTCGTCAAGGCCTACTCGACCCGCGTCGGCGGCGGGCCGCTCCCCACCGAGCAGGTCAACGCCATCGGCGAGCATCTGCGGGAGCGTGGCCGCGAGTACGGCACGGTGACGAATCGGCCACGCCGATGCGGATGGTTCGATGCCGTCGCCGCCCGCTACACCGCCCGGCTCTCCGGCGTCGACTGCCTCGCCGTCATGCTCCTCGACGTCCTCTCCGGGCTCGACGAGGTGAAGATTTGCTCGGCCTACGAGATCGATGGCCGGCGCATCAGCCACTTCCCCAGTCACATCGACGACCTGAAGCAGGCGGTTCCGGTGTACGAGACCCTCCCTGGCTGGAGGGACGACCTGACCGGCGTGCGGGGCTACGATGAGCTTCCTTCCCAGGCCCGGGCCTATCTCGACCGGATCGGCGCGCTCCTCGGCCGGAGGGTGTCGATCGTCTCCGTCGGCCCCGACCGGGCCCAGACGATCCTCCGTGACCGCAACTTCGTCGGCAGCCCCCCCAAGCCATGGCCACCACACCCGCACCCATCGGCGGCGAACGTCTGACGCCGGTGGCGCCGGAGGTCGGCTCCGCCCCCAGCGCCCCGACTCCGCCGCGCCCCGATGCCCCTCCGCGGCATGTCGCCATCATCATGGACGGCAACGGCCGTTGGGCAAGGAACCGCGGCCTGCCGCGCATCGAGGGGCACCGCCGCGGCGTGGCGAGTGTCCGCAGGACGACCGAGCAGTGCGTCCGCCTCGGCGTCGAGCAACTCACGCTCTATTGCCTCTCGAGCGAGAACTGGCGGCGCCCTGAGACCGAGCTCTCCTTCCTGATGTGCCTCCTCGAGCAGTATGTCATCGAGGAGCGGGGGCTCCTCATGGAGCAGCGCGTCCGGCTGTCGATGATCGGGCGCCGTGAAGGGCTCCCCGCGGAGACGCTCGCCGCCCTCGACCGGACCGCCGAACTGACGGCCAGCAACGACGGGATGAAGCTCTGCCTGGCGATCAACTACGGTGCCCGCGCCGAGATTGTCGAGGCCGCGCGACGCCTGGCCCGTGAAGTGCGCGCGGGGAGCCTCGATCCCGAGTCGATCGACGAGGAACGCTTCAGTGGGGCACTCGACACCGCCGGAATGGCCGATCCCGACCTCCTCATCCGCACCGCTGGCGAGATGCGCGTGAGCAACTTCCTTCTCTGGCAGATCAGCTATGCCGAGCTGTGGGTGACCGACGCCGCCTGGCCCGATTTCGACGAGGGGCAACTCGACGCCGCCCTCGCCTCCTACGCCACCCGGGAACGTCGCTTCGGGGGGCTCGGCCAGCCGTGACCCTCCCAGGCCTCACCACGCCGGCTGCCGAGAACGTGCCCCCCCGGCCCGCCGCGGGCACGCGGATGGCTCGCGTCATCATGGGCTTTGGCCTTCTCGGTGCGTTCCTGCCGCTGGTGTGGGCTGATTTCGTCGGCCTGTGGGGCGCGGGCCCGGCGCTGTGGCTCCTCCCTGTGGCGCTCCTCCTGGCAGGTGCCGCGGCGCTCGAGTGCGCGGCGATCCTTGCCAGCCGGGGGCTCGGGCCGCGGGTGACTGTCCTCGTCGCCGGGTGTGTCGCCGTGCCCCTGGCGGCGGCGCTCGGCAGTCCGGCGTTCCGCGCCGCCACCGGCGGGGGAGCGCCGCTCAACCCGGCCGGGTGGGCAGCCGCGGCTGTCGTGGCCGCGATGATCGGGGCGCTGCTCGTGGAGATCGTTCGGTACGGCCAAGGGGATGGAGCGATCCAACGGCTGGCGGGAACGGCCCTGGGGCTGTTGATGATCGCCCTGCCGATGGGCTTCGTCGTCAGCCTGCGGCTCACCGGCACGCCCGACTATGAAGGGGGCTGGCACCGGCCGGGGCTCGCGCCGCTGGTGGGGATGATCGCGGCGGTGAAGTTCGGCGATGTGCTCGCCTACCTGGTCGGTTCGACCGTCGGCCGTCACCGCATGGCACCAACCTTGAGCCCGGGGAAGACCTGGGAGGGAGCGGTTGGCTCGTTGGGCGGGGCCTTGATCGCTTCGTGGATCGTGTTCGTCGCGCTCCGTGGGCTGCTTGCGCCTGCCGACAGCGGGAGTGCCGAGCCGTTCGGCGGATGGATCGTCCATGGCGTGGTCGTCGGCACGGCCGGGATGCTCGGCGATCTGGCCGAGTCGCTGCTGAAGCGCGAGGCCGGCTTCAAAGATTCCGGGAGAGCGCTCGGCGCCCTCGGAGGGGCGCTCGATCTGGTCGATTCGCTGCTCTTCGCTGCGCCGGCCGCATGGTTGCTGTGGGTGCTTTCGTTTCCTTCCTGAACAGGCGCTGTCGATCGCGACCACGCCGCCACTTTCCCCGGGGGACTTTCCATGGATCGCCTGCTTCTCGCCGCGGCCCTCCTCTGCTTCTCCTGCAGCGCCCGCCCGGCCCCGGCCGACGACGGCAATTGGCCGGCCTTCCGCGGCCCGGCGGCGCGGGGCGTGGCGCTCGGGGCCGGCCTCCCCGATCGCTGGTCGGCCACGGAGAACGTCGCCTGGAAGACCGACCTCGGTGGCCGTGGGTGGTCGTCGCCGGTGGTCTGGGGGGACCGGATCTTCCTCACGACGTGTGAATCGACCGGAGAGGTCGAGGAAGCGAAGAAGGGGTTGTATTTCGGCGGTGACCGTGCGGAGCCCTCGGACGCGACCCACCGCTGGAAGGTGCTCTGCCTCGACCTCGAATCGGGGAGCATCCGCTGGGAGAAGACCGTCCATGAGGGGAAGCCGACGCAGCCGATCCACGTGAAGGGGAGCTATGCCGCCGAGACGCCGGTCGTCGACGGCGATCGGCTGTGGTGCCTGTTCGGCAATGTCGGCCTCTTTTGCCTCGATCACGACGGCACCGAGCAGTGGCGCCGCGAACTCCCATCGCACGCGATGCGCAACGGCTGGGGCACGGCGGCCTCGCCGGCGCTCCATGACGGCCGGATCTATCTCGTCGACGACAACCAGGAGGCCTCCGCGATCGTCGCCCTCGACGCCGCCACCGGCGCCGAAATCTGGAAGACCGACCGCGACGAGAAAAGCAACTGGGCCACGCCGTTCGTCTGGGTCACGCCCGAGCGCACCGAGATCGTCACCGCCGGCACCGGGAAGGTGCGGTCGTACGACACCGACGGGAAGCTCCTCTGGTCGCTCCGGGGGATGTCGTCGATCACGATCGCCACGCCCTACGAGCTCGACGGCTTGCTCTGTGTCTCGTCGGGATATGTCATGGACCGCAGCAAGCCGCTGTATGCGATCCGCCCCGGTGCCAGCGGCGACATCTCGTTGGCACCGGGCGCGACGTCGAACGGGGCGATCGCCTGGAGCCAGCCGTCGGCCGCCCCCTACAACCCGTCGACAGTGGCCGTCGACGGTCGCGTCTATGTCCTTCATGACCGCGGCTTCCTCGCCGCCTATGCCGGGAGCGACGGCCGGGAGCTCTTCTCCCCGCAGCGGATCCCCGAGGGGCGGGCCTTCACGGCGTCGCCGTGGGGGGCCGACGGGAAGGTGTTCTGCCTCAACGAGGATGGCGTGACATTCGTTTTTCAGGGGGCGGACAGCTTCGTGCCGCTCCACACCAACACCCTCGCCGAGGACGACATGTGCATGGCGACGCCGGCCCTCGCCGGCGAGCGGCTGCTGATCCGCACCGCCGCCCGGCTCTACTGCTTCCGCCGTGCCGACTGACGCGGCAAGGCCGGTCGGGCTCGGCCGGCCGCATTCCGGGCTTTCCGGCCGGTTTTCCGG
>Ga0209598_10000260_pt1 | contig 42996 bp, 34 predicted proteins | sample M_140807_EF_Meta_FD_187317 | JGI IMG/M metagenome (GOLD analysis project Ga0209598, IMG submission 187317) | Freshwater microbial communities from Lake Montjoie, Canada to study carbon cycling - M_140807_EF_MetaG (SPAdes) (version 2) | ecosystem: Environmental > Aquatic > Freshwater > Lake...
GTGCCAGCCACCAAATCTGGGGGAGTTGGGCGATCTGCTGGCTGCGGATGCAATCGCTGCCCAAGCAGACGCTTCGCAGGCGGAGCCGGCGCCGCTCGTCCGCATTGACGGGCGCCGCTGCAGGCCACGCCACGGGCACGGCGGGGGCGGCCGACGCTCGAGCGAGCTCGCTGGCTTTGTTGAGGCCGATATCGCTCGAGGTTCGGGCCGCGTCGATGGCCTATCGTTGACGTCAGGCTGCCCGGCGGACTGCGGATGCCGCGGCCGACTGGCGGCGGTAGTACCAGCCGAAGTAGCTCCGGGCGGCCGTCGCCAGCGCCCCGGCTTCTTCGAGGTATGGCGAGAGATCGCGGACCTGGCGGGGACCGATGTTGCAGCGATCGAGTCTCGTCACCGGGGTCTCGATCCCCCACTCGTCGCTCAGGGCGGCGAGGTCGGCGTCGAGAGACTCCAGGTCGAGCAGCCGGGTGTTGGCCCAGGCCTGCCCGCCGACGTCGAAGAAGTTGTCGTACTTGGGGAGCTCGCGCCGCAGGATCGCGCGCTCGAGGAAGATCGGAAACGATCCGGTCTTCGCGGCGGCGATCAACGGTGTGATCGGCTCGGCGCCGAAGTCGTAGCTCTGCCAATACTCAAACAGCGACACGAGCATCGCCAGCGGCTCTCGGACGACGCCGATGATCCGCAGCGGCGGCCGCGGGAAGAGAAGAATGTGGCGGGCGAGGCTGCCGACGGCGTTGCGCCCCGACCGTCCCAGGAAGCGGAGGGACTGCGGGGCGATGCCGAGTCGGTCGAGCGATTCCCGGACCGAGAGATGGCTGACCGGGTGGATCGGGTCGGGTTTGACGAAGGCGGCGTCCGGGAATGTCTCCCGGAACCACTTCACCATCGAGTGCCCGGCGGTCTTCGGGTAGTGGGCGAAGGCGATCCCATGCCGGCGACTGTAGAGCATCGATTCCCCCTCCGCATGCCGCCAACGGATCCCTTCCCTGGGATCGGCCTGCCGCCTGCGGAGCCATCGACGCGAAGCTGAAGCCTTCTTAAGACATCCTGGGCGGGCGGAGCAGCTTCTCCAGCCGGCCGTCTCAGGTTGGAAAAATGTGCGTGTTGGGCAAGCCCTGCCGGTGGGAAGGGACGCGACGGTGGTGTCGCGGGGAGGGATTTCTATGATGGGGCATCGAGCGGGGTCCGCGCCCCGTGACGCCCAGACACGAAAGAGGAATGCCCGATGAGCCCGCTTGCCGCTGCGATCCCCTCCCCTCTCCCTACCGCCCGGCAGCCGCTCCGCCTTGTGATGCACGGTGCCGCGGGGAGAATGGGGCAGCGGATCATCGCCTGTGCGGGGGCGGAGCCGGCGCAGTGGACGCTCGTGGCGGCGGTCGATCGGGCCGGTCACCCGCGGACCGGGACCGACGCCGGGACCCTCGCCGGAGTGACGGCGGCCGGCGTCGCCATCAGCGACGGCTGGACCTGCCCGGCCGATGTCGTCATCGATTTCTCCCTCCCCGGCGCCGTGGCAGCGATCGCCGCGGAATGCGTCGCCCGGAAGGTGCCGCTGGTCGTGGCAACCACCGGCCTCGAGGCCTCCGACCAGGTGGCGATCCACGAGGCCGCCAAGCAGATCGCCGTCCTCCAGTCGCCGTCGATGAGCCTGGCCGTGAATGTGGCGATGGATCTCGTTTCGCGGGCCGCGGCACTCCTCCACCGCAGCGGCGTGCGGGCCGATGTCGAGATCATCGAGTGCCACCACCGCCACAAGGAGGATTCGCCGAGCGGCACGGCGCTCAAATTCGGTCATCTCGTCGCGGCCGCGATGGGGCAGACGAGGGCCGCCCACGGCCGCGAGGGGCGCCCCGGCGCTCGGCCAGCCGACGAAATCGGCTACCACGCCGTCCGCGCCGGTGACAACCCCGGCGAGCACACGATCCTCTTCGGCCTCGAAGGGGAATCGCTCTCCGTCAACGTTCGGGCGACCAACCGCGACTGCTATGCCCGTGGAGCCCTGGCTGCTGCGGCGTTCCTCGCCGGGAAGCCGGCGGGGCTCTATTCGATGCGCGACGTGCTCGGGATCGCCTGACGGTGCGCCGATTTGTCGCGCTGAGTTTGATGTCCTGACGGGGGTGGCGGGGACCGGATGTCACACGCCCGGTCGACCGCGGCTACAATCTCTCCGCGCGTGGCCAGGGGGTTCGGCCGCGCCGATCGGGCACGCCCCCCACTATCACTTGCATCCTTTTTTTCGCAGGGAATCAGCATGCGACTCACGGCCTGGCTCCGCCCGCTCACGTTCGTCGGCCTGATGCTCCTCGGAAGTGTGGCGCCGGCGGACGATTTTCCCGCGCCGCCGAACACCGAGAAGTCGACCGAGCTCCCGATGGATCCGGCCGAGGTCTGCCGGACAGCGAAGCTCCCCCCCGGCTTCGCGCTCCAGGTGTTCGCCGCCGAGCCCGACGTCCAAAACCCGATCGGCCTGTGTACCGATGCACGAGGCCGGGTGTGGGTGGCGGAGAACTTCACCTGGGCGGGGAGCAACCTCGGCGGATGGGATGACACGCTGCGCGACCGGGTCACCGTGCTTACCGATACCGATGGCGACGGGACGCACGACGAGCGGACGGTGTTTTGGGATGGCGGCACGCGGCTGACGAGCGTGGCGGTGGGGCTCGGAGGGGTGTGGCTGATCGACCTGCCCCATCTCCTTTTCATCCCCGATCGCGACGAAGATCTCGTCCCTGACGGTCCCCCCGAAATCGTCCTCGACGGCATCGACGAGAAGAGCGTCGGCCACACCCCGTGCAATGGCCTGAAGTGGGGCCCGGATGGCTGGCTGTGGGCCCGGCACGGAATCCAGGCAACGTCGCGGATCGGCGTCCCGGGGGCGGGGGATTCGCAGCGGGTGGAGATCAACACCGGCGTGTGGCGCTACCACCCCGGCCGCAAGGTCGTCGAGGGGGTGATCTCCGGGATGACGAACTCCTGGGGCACCGACTTCGACGAACATGGCGAGACATTCGTCATCAACACCGTCATCGGCCATCTGTGGCATGCCGTCCACGGGGCGCACACCGAGCGGATGTATGGCACCGATCTGGAGTCGCATGTTTACGACCTCGTTCCGCAGGTGGCTGACCACGTCCATTGGGACACCGGCGAGAAATGGAGCGACATCCGCTTCGGCGTCTCCGACAAGACCAGCGCCGCCGGCGGGGGCCACGCCCACATCGGCCTGATGATCTACGGCGGCACCAACTGGCCGCGGGAGTACCGCGGCGGGGTGTTCACGCTCAACCTCCACGGCCGGCGGATCAACCACGACCTCCTCGCCCCGCTCGGGGCCGGCTATACCGCGTCGCACGGCGACGATCTCTGCTTCATCGCCGATCCGTTCTATCGCGGCATGGATCTCGTCAGCGGCCCCGACGGCGGGGTCTTCATCGCCGATTGGTCCGATACCGGCGAGTGTCACGACCATGACGGCGTCCACCGCACCAGCGGCCGGATCTACAAGCTCTTCTACGGTGCCCCGCGGACCCCGGCCGGCGTCGATGTCGCCGGGCTCGAAGGGACGGCCCTGCGCGGCAATCTCCTCGTCGCCGACCAGTGGTGGAGCCGTGCGGCGGTGCGCGAGTGGCAGAGGCGGGCGCTGCGGGGCGACGACCTCGCCGCCGACATCGCCTGGCTCCGCGGGCATGCCGCAGAGGCCGCCGATCCCGCTCATCGGCTCCGCGCCTTGTGGGCCCTGGCCGCGATCGACCAGCCGGCGGTGGCCCTCGATGAGGCCTTCCTCTTGGCGCGCCTCGACGACCCCGATCCGTTCGTGCGCAGCTGGGGGGTGCGGCTCCTGGTCGACGCCTGTTCGCCGGGGGGCCGGCAGCCCTCGCCGGCGGCGGTCGAGCGGCTTGTCGCCCTGGCCGGCACCGATCTGGCCGGCCCGGTGCAGCTCCATCTCGCCTCGGCGGTCGGCCGGCTCGCCGACGGCCCCGCCTGGGAGCTCGCGGGTGCGCTTGCCCCCCACGACACCTTCGCCACCGACGCCCAGTTTCCGAAGCTCGTGTGGTTTGGGCTGGCGCCGTCGGTCTCCCGGCATCCCGATGCGGCGGTCGCTCTCGCCGGCACCGCGGCGCTGCCGCAGCTGCGGCGCAACCTCGCCCGGTGGGTGGCCGGGCGCGTCGACGAGCGCCCCGACCTCGTGGCGGCGCTCCTCAAGACGGCCGTCGACGGGGATCTCGTCTGGCGCCGGGACCTCGTCACCGGCCTGGCCGACGGCCTCCGCGGCTGGCGGCAGGCCTCCCCCCCGGCCGGCTACGCAGACCTATCGGCGGCGCTTGCTGCCTCTCCTGATGAGGCCACCGTTCAGGCCATCCGCGAGCTCGATGTCCTGTTCGGCGCGGGGCGGGGCATGGAGATGGTCCGGCAGGTGGCCCTCGATGGCTCGGCCGCGCCCGAGGCCCGTCGCCAGGCGGTGCGGACACTCGTAGCGACGGTGCCCGAGGATGGCGCCACGCTGCTCCAGGGTCTTCTGGGGGACCGTCCCGTGATCGCCGAGGCGCTGGCGGGACTGGCCCGCTACGACCATCCCGATACCCCGGAGAAGGCCCTCGGCACGGCGGGGATTTATGCCCCTGCCGACCGGGCGGCGCTGGTCGATCTCCTCGCCTCGCGCCCGCCCTACGCCGTGAAGCTCCTCGACGCCGTCGAGAGGGGGCAGGTCCGGGCCGAGGAGATCTCGGCCTTCCATGCCCGCCAGATCGCCGATTTCGGCGACGAGGCGCTCGTGGAGCGGCTCGGGAAGCTGTGGGGTCAGGTCCGTGTCAGCGCGGCTGACAGGAAGGAGCTCATCGAGCGCTGGCGAAACGAGCTCTCCTCCGACGTCATCGCGGCCGCCGATCGGGGCCACGGCCGGGTGCTGTTTGCCAGGGACTGCGCGAGCTGCCATGTCCTGTTCGGCGAGGGGCGCAAGCTCGGCCCTGATCTGACCGGCTCCAACCGCAAGAACCTCGACTACCTCCTCGAGAACGTCATCGATCCCGGCGCGAGTGTCGGGGCCGACTTCCGGGCTGTGTCGTTCGTTCTCGGCGACGGTCGGGCGCTGACCGGCGTGATCAGTGCCGCCGACGACCGGACCCTCACCATCCAGACCGCCCAGGCGCCGATCGTCCTCGACCGCCACGACATCGCCGAGCAGGTGGTTCAGGAGCAGTCGCTCATGCCCGACGGGCTCCTCTCGAAGCTCTCGGCCGACGATGTCCGCGACCTCGTCGCCTACCTGACGTCACCCGATCAGGTTCCCCTGGCGGACGACAAGACGGCAGCCGCCGGCACGCCTTGAGCGAACGCGCCGGGAGTGCCGGCGAAAGCGGCGCGTGGGGTGAAAGTCTTGGACTGCCGCCGGATTGCGTTGGGAGGGTACATTTTCCGGCATCCGCCGGTCAGGCGGAGGAATGGCGGGCCTGCAGGAGTGGCACGTGGCGGACGACGATCGGCTCATCGTGCAGGCGAAGCTCCTCTACCGCGGCCCCAACCGCTGGTCGGCGCTGCCGGTCCACGAGGTGGAGGTCGACGCCGGGAGTCTGGCCGAATGGTCTCTCCGCAGCGATGCTCTCGCCATGGGCAGGATCGCCGGATGGCGGGAACGCCTCGAGACGACTCCCTACGAGGTCGCCGTGGAGCGGGCTGCGACCGGTGAATCACCGCCGCGGCGGGCCGGCCCGTCCTTCGACGAGCTCGCCACGGCCTTCGGCCCCGGGCCGGTCCTCCTCTGGCTCGAGGCCACGCTCCTGGCGACGGCCGGGATCGTGCCCCGTTTCGCCCGCTGGGTGGGCGGCGGTCGGAGATTCCGCCTGGCGGTCGAGCTCGACGATGAGGAGGTGTCGGCCGCCGCGCTCGAGCTGGCGCGGAAACTGTTGCTGGCGGCGATCGACGACGGCCCGGTCGACGTCGGGGAGGAGCTGGCGACGTTCGCCGAATTCGCCGACGACTCGCGGCTGGGGCCGAGCACGCGCGCGATCGTCCGCGCCGCCCAGGCCCGGGGCATCCCCTGCCGCCGGGTCACGAACAACAGCCTCTGCCAACTCGGCGAGGGGGTGTGGAAACGACGGATCTGGACCGCCGAGACCGACGCCACCGGCGCCATCGCCGAGGCGCTGGCGCAGGACAAGCAGATGACCCGCATGCTCCTCGAGCAGGTCGGGGTGCCGGTGCCGCGCGGCCGGGTGGCGACGAGCGTCGAGGAGGCCTGCCTGGCCGCCGCGGAGCTCGGCTTCCCCGTCGTCGTCAAGCCGCGCGACGGCAATCACGGGCGCGGCATCTCGTTCGGGGTCCGTGACGACGACGACATGCACGAGGCGTTCGAGATCGCCATCCGCGAAAATCACCGCCGCTCCGGCGGCGTGATTGTCGAGCAGTTCGCCCATGGCGTTGCCCATCGCCTCCTCGTCGTGGGGGAGCGGTGCGTGGCGGCGGCCCGTGGTCAGAACGACGTCGTCGTCGGCGATGGCGTGCGCACGATCCGCGAGCTCGTCGACGACGCCAACCGCGACCCGCTCCGCGGACCGAACTTCACCGACATCCTCTCGGTCATGAAGCTCAACGACTTGGCGGTGGGGCTGCTGCGGCGGCAGTCGCTCGAGCCGGGGAGCATCCCCGCCGTGGGGCGCCGCGTGACGATCAAGGTCAACGGCGACCTGACCACCGACGAGACCGACGAGATCCATCCCGACGTCGCCCGTCACGCCGTTCTCGCCGCCCGGGCCGTCGGGCTCGACATCGCCGGCATCGATCTTGTCGCCGAGGAGATCGGCCGCCCCCTGTGGGAGCAGCGGGGGATGGTGATCGAGGTCAACGCCGGACCGGGGATGTTCATGCACATCGCCCCGAAGCAGGGGAAACCGCGACCGGTGGGGGAGGCGATCGTCGACTTGATGTTCAAGGGAGAGGACGACGGTCGCGTGCCGGTGATCGCCGTCGCCAATGGTCCGGTGTCCGGGGAGGTGGCTGGTGCTGTGGCCGGTTTTCTCCGCGGCGGGGGCATCGTCGCCGGGATGGCGGCCGGGACGCGGATCGATGTGCCGGGGCAGCCCTCGTACGAGTTCCCCGGTTCCGATCGCGACCGCGCGATCGCGCTGCTGGCCCATCCGCACGTCGAGGCGGTGATCCTCGTGAGCCGGCCGGCCGACGCGGCGGTCGAGGGGCTGGCCACGCTCCACTGCGAGGTCGCCGTCCTCGCCCCGATCGCCGGTCCCGACGACGCCGCCTCGGGGCCGATCGATCCCGCCACCGCCACGTTCCTCCACGCGATCGAGCCCGACGGCGTGGCGATCCTCGATGCGGCGGCCCCCACGGCCGACGCGATCCTCGCCTCCGTTGGCCAGCGGGTGGTCCTCGTCGTCGACGGGCCGGTCGTGGGGGCAGTCGCTGCCCGCGTCGGCGCCCATCGGATCTCCGGTGGACGTGTCGTCCACCGCACCGGCACGGTGGCCAGGTTATGCGTTGGGCGGGCCGAGCATGATCTCTCCGCCGCCGACCTCGCGGCGGTCATCCCGGCACTTCCGGCCGGCATCGCCGGGGCTGTGGCGCTAGCGGCGGTGTGGGCGGCGGGGCTCCTCCCCAGGGATCGGCTCATCCCCCCCGGCCCGGTCGCGGCCCGACTGCGGTTCGCCGCGGGAGGTAGCGATGCGTGAGCGTCGTGTGGACCGTCGACAGCCGCCGGCGATGTCGCGGCGCGGGTTCCTCGATCTGTCGGTCGGCGGGGCGGCCGGCGCTGGGCTCGGGCTCACGCTCGGCGGCCTCCTCCGGGCCCGCGTCGCCGGCGCCGAACTGGCGGTGGCCCGTCCGATCCGCTCCTGCATTCTCCTCTTCTGGTACGGCGGCCCGAGCCATCTCGACACGTTCGACATGAAGCCGTCGGCCCCCGCCGATATCCGCGGCGAGTTTGCCTCGATCTCCACCGCGGTACCCGGCGTGCAGATCTGCGAGCACCTCCCGGGGCTGGCCCGGGTGATGGACAAGATCGCGATCGTGCGAAGCATGCACCACGAGGCGAATCTCCACGATTCGGCTTCGATCCATGCCCTCACCGGCCGGCCTCTCGAAGGACCGGACCGGGAGCTGTTCGTGCCGACGCGGCAGTTCCATCCCTCCCACGGCAGCGTCGTCTCGGCGCTCAATCCGGCCCCGGTCGGCGAGGTGCCCTTCGCCTCGCTGCCGCATGTGTTTCGCAATGTCCATCCTGTGCCCTGCCAGGGGGCCGGATTCCTCGGGGCCGCGCACGACCCGCTGCTCATCGACGTCGATCCGGTCGCGCGGAGCTATCCGGTCGATGCTCTCCTGCCGCGCACGGGCGCCGATACCGGCCGTCGTGCCAGCCGCCTCGGCCTTCTCGAGGCCCTCGATGGCGCCGCCACGGCGGTGCCCGGGGCCAATCCCTTCTCCGCCTTCACCGCGCGGGCCTGTGGCCTCCTTGAGTCGAAAGCGATCCGCGAGGCGCTCGATGTCTCGCGGGAGCCGGCGCGTGTCCGTGAGGCCTACGGCTTCACCGCCGATCCCCTCCCCGCCGGCGAAGTCAACGGCGGCGGCGGTGAGATGGGGGTGGCGCGGCAGATGCGGGGGCAGAATCTCCTCGTGGCCCGGCGGCTCGTCGAGGCGGGGGTGCCGTTTGTGAATGTCTACGACTACCGCCAGCAGGGGCAAAACTGGGACGCCCACGTCAAGTGCGCCAGCCAGCACAAGAACCATCTCCTCCCGATCGCCGATCGGTCGCTGGCCGCGCTGATCACCGATCTCGACGAGCGTGGCCTCCTCGAATCGACGCTCGTCGTGGCGATGGGGGAGTTCGGGCGGACGCCGAAGATCAATTCCGGGGCCGGCCGCGACCATTGGCCCCACTGCTATTCGGTGCTCTTGGCCGGCGGCGGGATCCAGGGAGGGGCGATCCACGGGGCGAGCGACCGGAGTGGCGCGTTTCCGGTGGCCGATCCGGTCGAGCCGGGGGATCTGGCCGCGACGATCTTCTGGCGATTCGGGATCGATCCTGCCCGGGAGATCCACGACCCGCTCGGCCGTCCGCATCGCATTGCCACAGGCTCTCCCATCCGGGCGATCTTCTGACAACGCCGGCGGGAGATGAGCGGCGGCCGTCTCACCCCCGTGCCGGCGGGAGGAGAAACGGCGCCCGGTACTCGAGCCGCTCGAGATCGCGGGCTGGCCCCGCAACGAGCACCGGCCCACTGTCGGCGGCGAGGGCCTGGGCGCTGGTCGCCTTTCCTGCCGCCGTCTCGACCCACTTTCCGCAGCGGATCGTGCCACCGGCCGGCTCGCAGCCATTGGCCACGAGCATCCGGCGGACGCGGTCGACAAGCTGGGCCGCGTCATCCTGCGGCTCTCGGGCGGCGATCCGCTCGACGATGCTCTCGAAGGGGAGCTCCGTGCCGATCCGATAGGAGATGTTGCCGAGATGGCACAGCGCCGTCGACTGCACCCCTTCGCTGATCTCGGCGGCGAGGAGGCGCGGATCGCGGGCCCGGACCGCGGCGAGGAAGTTGGCGACATGCTTTTCAAAATGGTTCCCCTCGCCGGGAAGTGTTTTCACCGGCCTGCCGGCAAGGTCGAGGACGGCCACCTCCGGGCTGTGCGCCTTCCAAACGACGCTTCCCTCGGTGCCGTGGATCTGGATCCCCATCCCCAGCCCGTCGACATCGGCGACGTCTTTGAGATTGCGGATCTCGGTGACGAGCGTCACCTTGGGGAAGAGCGTCAGGCTCGTTTGGGTGTGGGGCGTCTCGGCGGCGTCGGCGTAGCCTGAGCGGGTGCCGAAGGAGAGCGTCGCCGAGCCGGGCCCCGAGAGGTCGAGCATGGTCCGGGCGGCGTCGAGGAAGTGGATCCCGTTGTTGCCGAGGTCGCCGTCGCCGGTCGGCCAGAACCAGTGCCAGTCGTAGTGGAACTGCGGCCGCGAAAGCGGAGCGATCGGTGCTGGTCCGCAGAACAGGTCGTAGTTGATCCCCGGCGGCGGCTGGAAACCGCCCGGGCCCCCGATCGGCGCCCGGTGGCTCGTGTAGAGCATCCGGGCGAGGGTCGGCTGGCCGATCCCACCGGCGGCAAGGAAGGCCCGCGCCTCGCGGAGGCAGGGGAGCGAGCGGGCCTGGGTTCCCCCCTGACAGACGCGCCCCAGCCGGCGGGCCGTGGCCGCCAGGCGCTGCCCCTCCTCGATCGAATGGCAGACCGGCTTTTCGACGTAGGCGTCCTTGCCGGCTTCCATCGCGAGGATCGCGGCGAGGGCATGCCAGTGGTTCGGCGTGGCGACGGTGACGATGTCGAGGGAGGCGTCGTCGAGGGGCGTCCGCAGATCGGAGGCGACGCGCGGCCGCTGAGCCTGCTTCGTGGCGATCTGGTCGGCGAGCTTCTCGGCGCGGCCGCGATCGGGGTCGCAGACCCAGCTCACGCGGGCCCCGTGCCGGCCGGAGAGCAGTTCCTCGGCATGGGCGGGACCGCGGATGCCGCAGCCGAGGATTGCGACGGAAACCTCGTCAACCGGGGAACCCACGGCCGCAGCGTCGTCGGCCCGGCCCGAGCGCCACCATCCCCGCTGCCCCACGAGCGCCGCCAGGGCCGCGCTACCGGCGACGGCCCGGCGCCGTGTGAACCGTTTCCCTCGCATCGGGTGCCCCTTGCCAAAAAGACGAACCTCGGCGACGTCTCCGTCAGCCCATCAGCTCCGCGATCGGCTTGCCATGGTCGACGACCGGCGTCGGCCGGCCATTGAGATCGTCGATCATCACCCGCGGGGCATCGATGCCGAGGTGGTGGTAGATCGTCGCCAGGAAATCCCCCGCCGTGCAGCGGCGCTCGGTGACATCCTCCCCCTTGCGATCGGTGGCCCCGACGACGCGGCCGGTCTGGATGCCGCCGCCGGCCCAGATGTTGGAATAGGCCCTCGGCCAGTGGTCGCGGCCCGGCTGCTTCGTGCCGGCCGGGGCGCTGGCGGCCCCCTCCCCTGTGCTCGGCGAATACTCGATCCGCGGCGTGCGGCCAAACTCACCGGTGACGACGACGAGCACGCGCTTGTCGAGGCCCCGGTCGTAGAGGTCTTCGATGAGCGCCGTCACCGACTGATCGTAGGCATCGGCCCGGTAGCGGAGGGCATCGAAGACATGGTGGTTGACGGCATGGTCGTCCCAGTTGCCGACGCGGCCACACAAGGGACCGGCGAGCTGCGTGGTGACGATGTCGACCCCCGCCTCGACGAGCCGGCGGCACATGAGGAGCTGTTGCCCCCAGGCGTTGCGGCCGTAGCGGTCGCGGGTCGAATCGTCCTCGCGCGAGAGGTCGAAGGCCTCCTTCGTGCGGGCGTTGGTGAGAAGCGTCATCGCTTGGGTTTCGAATTGGTCGAGGGCCTGAAAGTCGGCCTGCTTTTCAATCGCCCGCTCGAGGGAATCGAATTGCTGGCGGAGGGCGACGCGGCGGTCGAGTCTGGCGCCGTCACGCCCCGAGGCGGTGCCGATGTGGGGCACCGTGAAGCTCGGCTGGTTCGGGTCGCCGGAGACGACAAACGGCTGGTAGGCGTCGCCGAGATAGGCCGGCCCGTTGTATTCCAGCGGCGGGCTGACGCCGACGTAGCGCGGGAGCGGGTTGACGCGCGGCCCCTCCTTGGCGCGGAGGTAGTTGGCCACCGTCATCCAGTCGGGGTATTTCGGCTTCGGCTTGTCGCGCGTGTCGGGATCGCCGGAGAGCATCTGCATCGAACCGGCCGGATGGCCACCGGCCGTTTGCTGCATCGACCGCAGCACGGTGAACTTGTCGGCGATCCGCGCCTGCCGGGGGAGAAGCTCCGTGAACTGCACCCCGGGGATCTTCGTCTGGATCGTCTGGAAGGGCCCACGGTACTCGTTCGAGATATCGGGCTTGGGGTCGTAGGTGTCGATGTGGGAGGCGCCACCGGGAAGCCAAACCATGATCACGGCGGTCGGCTGCTTGCCGGCGGCCGGCGTCTCGGCCCGCGCCCGGAGAATACCGGGGAGCGAGAGCCCCCCGAGGCCGGCCATGCCGATGCGGAGGAGCTCGCGGCGCCCCATCGCGCCGGCGTGTGGCACCGGCATCCGTCCGAACGGACCGGGGCAGTTGACGGGGAATTGGCTCATGGCGTGGCCTCCTTGGGTGCGGGGCTCACCGGCCCTGCGGGGGTCACCCGCACATGGATCGGCGTCGAGACGAGGATTTCGGCGATGTCGGTGGGAGCGGGGGGCGTGGCCTGACCGGCCACCACCGGGGCATACTTCGTCACGGCGCTGGTGACCAGCGCGAAGGCATGGTCACCCGGCGGGATCTTCAACTTGGCAAGATCGATGGTCAGCGCCTTGGGCGCCGCGACGTCGAGCTCGAAGCCGGGGATCTGATCGAAGCCGGGGCCGATGACGCGCATCTGGAGCGTGGCGCCCTGCACGCCGGCGCGCTGGACGAGCTCCCAGGGCACGCTGACTGTCGACCCCTCGACAGCTTCCAGCGGCGTCTCCGCGGCCACCCCGGCCCCGGTCGTGCGGAGCGTGAGGGGCGATGGCTCGCTGCCACCGGCCGAGACGGTGGCGTCGGCGAGGAGCCGCGGGAAGGGAATCTCCGACCAGCCATCGCGGATCGGCCAGCACTGCCCGGCGAGCCGGCAGGGGCGCTCGAGCGCTTCTCCGTCGGCCGTCCCCCGGCCGGTGATCGAGACGCTGGCCAGGTTCCGCGGCGGGGATTCGGCTGCCGTCAGGAGGATCTGGCCGCGCGTCGCTCCGGCCGGGATCCGCAGGCCGGTGGCGCTGACGCCTTCCGGCAATCCGCTCACGGCCAGCTCGATCGGGCCTTCGAAGCCATCGCGGCGGATCGCCGCCACTTCGAGGCTCACCGTTCCGCCGCCGCGCAGCGCCAGTGGCTTGGAGAGGGCTGCCCGGTCGCCGTTGCGCAGTTCCATGTGGAGCGGCCAGCAGACGAGGGCGAAGTCGGGCCGGGCTTTGCGGATCAGGAGCCGGTAGATCGCCTCCGGTTCATCGCGGGTGCCGCCGAACAGATCGCGGATCTGGAGCCGGTGCGTGCCGGTCTCCTTGATCTCGAGCCGGCCGAGGCAATCGGCCGAGCCGGCCTCGTACGGAGGGCCGTCGTAGGCGTAGTGGTTCGTCGACGGCTTGATCGGCGCGGCGATATCGGACAGCTCAGCCAGATCCTCAAACGGCGCGGGGGCTCCGCCGAAGGGGGCCGGGAGGCGGCGCTGGACGACGACGGCGGGGTTTGTCGGCGCTGCGAGCCGTTCGGAGGCGACCTCGATCCACCACACCTCCCCCGCGGTGGCCTCGAACTCGAAGCTGTCGACGTCGGCCGCCGGGAAGAATCGCCCGCCGAGATCGAGCGGCAGCGTCACTTGCTGGGCCGCTGACGGATCGGGCCCCTCGATCTCCTCCACGGCGGGCTTCGCCGGCAGCCCGGGGGGAGGCCAAGAGAAGGCGAGGACCGGCGCGACGGCTGCCTGCCGCTCCGGGAGCGGCGCGCCGGCGGGGAGATCGTGGGCGAGGAGCCGGTAGAAGCACTCGGGCCCCCCCTGGAACGAGAGGTCGTGAAGCTTGACGAAATACGTGGCGGTGGCCGGAGCGGTGAAGTCGAGGAGGCCGCCGCGACGTTCGGCAACGAGATCGGCGCCGGCGGCGTCGGCCAGGATCAGGACGGGCCGCAGCTTCGACTCGATCCCGCGCGCCGCACAGTCGACGACGACGCGCTGCCCTTGTTGGAGCTCGAGCCGGTAGTAATCGGCGGCCTGCGCGGTCGCCTGGGCATTGCAGACCATCCCCAGGCCAAGCGGAAAGGCCGTTGCCGGGGTCGTGTTGGCTGCAGTGCGGAGCGTCTCGGGGTGGATCCCGACGGTGAACACGCGCGGCGACGACACCCCCAGCCCCGTCATCATCCGGGCATCGTGGAGCCCCGCCGGCACGTCGGAGGCGATGCTGACGAGGAATCGATCCTTTTCCGCTTTCCCCTCGGCCGAGAGAACCGGCGTGGCGGTCAGGCCGGGATGGGAGAAGAGGAGCCGCGGGGGAACCGTCTCACCTCCCGCGTCCCAGCCGTCGAGGGCCTCACCGGTCACCTTCACCTCGACCGTCGTCGCCCCCCCTTCCCCCGGCTTCTGGGCGCCGGCCGGCACGAGTGTGAGGAGGCGCGGCAGCGGCAGGCAGACCGACTGGCCGCGGAGATCGGCCCCGGAGAGGGCTGCCATCGACAGGGCGAGCGACCAGACGCCGCACCAGCGGGATGCAAACCGACGCACAGGATTTGGGTGGAACATCGAAAGGCTCCTCGATCGTGCGGGCAGCTAGTGGTTGAAGAGGAACTCTTTGGCATTCAGAAGCGCCCAGAGGAGATCCTCGAGGTTTTCGCGCCGGGCCTGGGGCTCGGGGAGCGGTTGGCCGTCGGGGGAGGTGCGCGGCTCGGCGATCACCCCCACGGCCTGCGCCATCTCGGCGTCGCTGGGGAGGCGCGCGAAGGTGGCGAGGAACACCTCGCGGATCCTGTCGGGATCGGTGGAATTGACCTTCGAGAGCCGGTCGGCACGGCCGCCGTCGGCGGAGAGCTTCCCCTTGATGTCGGCTGCCGAGAGGAGGTGGAGGCTCTGGGAGAGGCTCGACGACTGCACCCGCTCGCACTCGCAGACGCTCTGCCCGTCGGGGCGGCCGAACACCTGGAGAAAGGGGGAGGAGCGATTGTAGCTCGTGTCGGGGAGCGCGATCGCCCGCGTGCCCGCGGGGAGATTCGCGAAAGTCGTGCTCGATCCGGTGACGGCGTCGATCGAATCGAGGAGCACCTCGGCCGGGAGCCGGCGCGGGAGGAAATGGGAGAAGTGCTGAAGATCGTCGGCATTCCCTTCCAGCGGCACGGCGCTGGTCTGGTAAGTCCGCGAGAGGACGATTGCTCGGACGAGACTCTTCAGATCGTACTTCGACTGCCGGAAGCTTTCGGCCAGGCCGTCGAGGAGCGCCGGGTTCGTGGGGGGATTGGTGTCGCGCAGATCATCCTCCGGCTCGACCAGCCCGCGGCCGAGGAAGTGCTTCCAGTAGCGGTTGACCAGCGCTCGGGCGAAGAACGGGTTGTCGGGGCGGACGAGCCAGTCAGCCAGCCGGAGCCGGGGATCCTCGTCGGCGGGGATCGGTCCCTCCGGAGTGCCGAGCGCCGATGGGGAGATCCTGGCGCTTGTCTTCGGGTTCAGCGCCGCGGCCACGCCGCGCTTGTGGAAGATGAGATCCTCGCCACGGGTCGATGTCGAGCGCCTCCCGACCTGGCTGAAGTAGGCAGCGAGGCCGTGGTAGTCGTCCTGGCTCCAACGCTCGAAGGGATGGTGGTGGCACTGAGCGCACCCGATCCGCACCCCGAGAAAGAGCTGGGCCACGTCCTCGATCTGATCCTTCGGCTCCTTGACGCGCTTGTACCAGGCGACGGGGGGATTCTCGACGATCGTGCCGGTGGCGGCGAGGAGCTCGCGGACGAAGCGATCGTACGGCTTGTTGGCCAGGAGACTGTCGCGCACCCAGGAGTGGAAGGCGAAGTTCGACACCGTGTCGCTGGCGTCGTCGCGCCGGTTCTTGAGCAGCGCCGTCCACTTGTTGGCAAACCAGTCGGCATACCCGGGGCTCGCCAGGAGACGGTCGACGAGCCGCTCGCGCTTGTCGGGGGCGGAGTCGGCGCGGAACGCCTCCGCTTCCGCGGCGGTGGGGATCGAGCCGGTGACGTCGAGCGACACCCGGCGGAGAAACGTGGCGTCGTCGCATTCCGGCGACAGCGGCACGCCGACGGCCCGGCAGCGCTCGAAGACATGCTCGTCGATGAAGTTCCGCGGCGTCGGGAGCTCGGCCAGCGACGGACCATGGGGAACGGTGCAGGTCGCCACGGCGACCTGCCCTTGGAAGCGGACCATGACCGCGGCCGTGCCAGGGATCGATCCGACGGTGACCAGCCCCGCGCTATCGACCTCGGCCCTGGCCCGGTCGTTTGACTCGTAGAGCGCCAGCGCCGTCACGTCGCGCGTGCTGCCGTCGACATGGCGGGCGATCGCCCGCAGGCCTTGGCTCCCCCCAGGAGCGAGCGTCACCCCGGCCGGTTCGACGATGAGCCTGTCGAGCGCCGGCAGGTCTTCCGGCCCGAGCCCGGCCCCCTCGCCGATCCACCGCAGGAGCACTCGATGGGCGTCGGAGCCCGGGGCGATCCGCTGCCCCCCGCCGTGGGGCACGCTCGCGGTCGCCTTCAGAAGGAGCAGGCTTTGCTCGGGGGCCGCGGTCGACACCCGCCGGCCGCGCGCCTCCTTCAGAAGGTGGTCGTAGTCTTCGTCGGGCTGGAAGCCGAGGAGCGACAGCTGAAAGCCGTTTTGCCCCCCGCCCGCCTTGGCATGGCAGGCTCCCATGTTGCAGCCGGCCTTGGTGAGGATCGGCACGACGTCGGCGGTAAAGCTCACCGCCCGCTCGGGCGGCACGAGCGAGGCTGCGAGGGCCGGGGCAGCGACAGGAGTGAGCGCAACGATCGCCAGCATGGCGGCGAGGAGCCAGCGCCCGGCCCGGGCGGCCGACGGGGGAAGGCCGGCCCACGGCGACTTCCGGGGAAGGGATGGAGCCATGCGTCGCGCGTCCCTTCGGTACGGTGCCATGGGGTGTTCCAGGATCGGGGCGCGGGCCTGCCGAGGGAGTGCAAAAGCCCCATGTGCCAGCTCATCCCCGCAGAAATCCTATCCTTTTCCAGGGGGAGGGTCCACCTGGAGCGCACCCCCATCTATCCATCGACCGTGGGGATCAAGATTGTGGAGTTCGCCATCCGGAAGGTACGATGCTTGCCGGGGGGGATGTCTGTCGTCAGCTCCATAGTTCGGCACCAACGCGCTTGACACCAGGAAACTATCACCGGCGAACAGACGGCAAGGAAGCGCCTCGGACTTCGACAGTCTGGGCATGAAGCCCACGGTTCGGAATGTTCTTTCCCACCAAAAGGGGGTGAACCATGCCGCTCTCCGTGACCTGCACCTGTGGACTTGTCTATTCGGTTTCTTCAACGCGGGCCGGCAGCGTGATTGCCTGCCGCTGCGGTCGCGCAATCGCTGTTCCAGAGGCGAATCGGCCGACACCGCCACCGGTTTCCGCGCTCGGCCGGGATCAGCCGCGGGAGGCGAGCACCGCCGACGACACGATCCACGCCATCAAGCGGATGATCCGCACGCGCGAACTGCCGGCGCCGGGCAAATGCCCCCACTCCGGCAAGCCTGGCAACGACGTCATCGTCTTCAGGCTTCACTTCGACCCCGTGGCCGAGGAGGCGCTGGCGGCCACCGAGCAGGCCTCGGCGGCGGCGGGCGGCTGGAGTCTGTTCGGCCTGTTTTCCGGCAAGCGGGGGACGGCCATGGTGAAGCAGCCCTCGCAGAGCCTCGGCCGCGATGTGTGGGTCGACATGCCGGTGCGGGTGGCACACGAAGCCCATGCCGAGATTCTCCTCTCGCGGAGCCAGCAGCACCTCCGCGACATGCTCCGCACCGTGCCGATCTACGCACAGCTCCTCGCCGAGCATCGCACGGCGCGGATCGAAACGCTCCCCCGCCACAGCGACGGCCAGCCGAATCACGCCCGCCACTGATGCGCCGCGGCGGCGGCGGCGGCGGGGCTCGGGCGGGCCCCCGGAGGCTGGCGGCCACCAGCGCGCCGGTGGGCGTCCGACCCGCCGGCATTCGGTGTTTCCCCCCGCGCCTCCTCCCCCTACGATCCCCTCTCGGATACCGACCGCGGCTGGAGTCGCCCCCCAGGGGCCGGCCGTGGGTCAATCGCCCTTTCGACCTGGTGCCCGGGACCGACCAGCAGGTGCGGCGGCGGGGGCCACCGAATGCCTGTGAGGAGATCGCATCCCCGTGTTCCCGATCTTGCGTCAACCGCCGGTGACCCAGCGGGGAATGGTGATCTTCGCGCTCCAGCTCCTGATGGTCGTTCTGATTCCCGTCCTCGACGACGGTGGGCAAATCGTGCCGATGCCCTACGCGGCCGCGGCGATCACGGTGGCGATGCTGACGGTCCGGTTCCTCGGCTACCAGCGTACCGCTGGGGCGATCGCCGCGGTCGGCATCGCCGCGATCGTCTGGGAGATCGGTTTGCCCAGCGTCCCCTCGCTGTTGCGGCTGCCGCTCTGGCTGGCGATCGTCGCCGCCTGCATCACCTCCGCTGTGCTGTGCATCAAGTCGGCCTTCGCCCTCCGCATGCCACCGGTGCAGCGGATCTTCTGCGGGGCCGCGAGCTTTGTTTTGATCGGCTTCTTGTTCGCGAGCCTCCACGCGCTGGTCGGAATCGGCACTGGGAACGGCTACACGCTCGTCGGCGGCGTCGAGGAGGCCCGGCCGCTGCGGTGGGTCGATTTCATCTGGTTGAGCTTCTCCACGCTCACCACCTCCGGCTTCGGCGATCTGGCGCCTGTGAATGCCACGGCCTGCGCGATCGCGACCCTCGAGTCGCTGTGCGGGATCCTCTTCCCGGCCACGCTCATCGCCCGGATCACCTCGCTCCCTGCGGCCCCCCACGGGAGTAGCGGCTAGTCGTCGCTCGGCTGGAGCGGTGGCACTTCCCAGGTATCGACCTCGACGACGGCGACGATGTGCGCCGCGTTGATCGAGCTGTTGGCCCGCTCGTCGGCGGAGAGCTTGACGAGGGGGAAGTGCCCCCAGGGAAAGCCGTCCTTCTTGAACGGCACGATGATCTCGACGTCGAGCCACACCTGCCCGCCGGGGGCCGCTCGGACGTTGCGGACCTGGTCGATAATGAGGACGTGCCCTGTGCCCAGGAGCACGCCGAAGCGGGTCCCCTCCTGGGCGAGCCGTTCGGCGAACCAGGCCGGAAGGAGCTCGGCCGCCTGCCGCCGCCAGTCGCTCGGGGGTGAAGCCGGACGGCCGTTGGAGTGGTCACCTGTCGCCATTGGAGCGGTTCCCAGAGCGGTGGCGGTCGGGGCGCGGGGCCGTGCCGCCGTGGCGGGCCGGTGTTGAACTTCCCGCCGAATCTAGCAGGATTGCCCTGCAAAGGGACCAAAAAACGTCTCTGGCGCCGCCCCTGCTCCGCGCGTGGGCGGCGTCCGCGCTCGGCCAAGCCTTCGGCGGCAAAGTCACCCCAGACTGCTTGTGTTCCCCAGGCCGTAAACTACGATTTGCAGGGATTCTGGGCCCCCCGGGTCATTCAGTGGGGCGTTGCCCTTGCCGTTTGCCCCATCCCTCTCCGAGGTCGCCATCAATGGTTCCGCAGCATCCTCGCCGCCTGGCATCGCTGTCGGCCGCGCTTGTCGTGGCCTTGGTCGTGGCCTTGGTCGGCCCGGAGGCCCAGGCGGGCTGGCACCACCATGTCCGCCAGGGCTGTTCGGCGTGCGGCGGGAATGGCGGGTCTGGTGGGGGGAGCCATGGCCAGCACCGTTGCTGGCGCTGTCGCCATCACGCCTCGCACGGAAGCTCGGGGGGATCGTCCGGCGGTTCTTCGGGCGGCTCGTCAGGAGGCGACGCGGCCAAGGCTGCCGAGGCCCCGCAGGAGAAGGATGCCAAAAAGACGGCCGCCGTGGGTGTGCCGGCCGACGGCGTGATGCTCGTCGTCGAGGTGCCCGAGGATGCCACGCTCCTGGTCAACGGTCGGGAAACGAATCTCTCCGGCACGGTCCGCAGCTTCGTCTCGGCGGGGCTTTCCGAAGACGAACAGTATGACTACACGATCAGCATGCGGGTGACCCATGATGGCAAGGTCGAGGAGCAGACACGGACGGTGAGCGTCAGCGGCGGCCAGCGGCATGAGGTGGCGTTTACCGCTCCGCAAGTCCCCGCGACACCGCTTCCCGAAACCGTGGCCGTGACCACGCGCCTCACGCTCCGCGTTCCGGAAGGGGCGAAGGTCTGGATCGAGGGGCAGCCGACCGCCAAGGAGGGGGCTGTCCGCGAGTTTCTCACCTCGGCTCTCGAGGCTGGTGAGACCTGGGAAGGCTATGAGGTGAAGGTGGCGATGGAGGTCGATGGGCGATCCATCGAGACGACCAAGCGGATCGATCTGGTCGGCGGGAAGGCGATCGATCTCACGGTCGACCCGGCTGCGGCGCTCGCCGCCGAATCTGACGCCGGCGAGCCCTCCCCGACCGTCGCGGCCGACTCCCTCGGCAGCACTCTGTCGCTCCGCTGACCGGCCGGGGCCGCTCGAGGCGGCCGGGCTGGAGCCGAGCACCTGCGTCCGCCGAGACCCGGCTTCCTCCCACCCGGGCGGGCAGTCTCTCTTTCCCCGTCGGCGGGATTGCCGCTAGGCTTGCGATGGCGCCGCATCCGGCACGTCGTCGGGCGGCATTCGCGGGGCGTCCGCCAACGTCATCAGGAAGGGAGTCGATCGATGGGCAAGGGCAACAACAGCCAGAAGAACGACAAGAAGAACAAGAAGCCGAAGCAGGAAAAGCCCAAGGCCGCGCCGAAGAAGTGATCGCGGCGGCCCGCCGTCTGGCCCCTGGCCGGCGGTGGATCGGGTGGACACGCGCCACGGATGGCCTTGGCCCACCGACAGCCAACGCTACGGCCGGCGTCCCGCCAAGGGGCGCCGGCCGTCGCCGTCGGGTGAGGCGCCGGCCGTCGGGGGATGACGAGGTTTCTTCACCCCGGCAGCTGGAATGAGACCCACTCGGAGGTGGCGCTCCCCTGGCTGTCCTCGGCGCGGACGGCGACGCGGAGTGTTGACCCTGGAGCGAGGCCGGCGATCCGGGCCGTCGTCGTCGGTGCCGTCACCCCGGCCACCTTCCGGGCCGCACGTCCTGTCCACAGAAACACCGAGTAACTCGTCGCCCCGGCCACCCCCTGCCACGACAGATCGACCGTCGTCGCCGACACGACCTTGATCGTGATCACGGTCGGCGTCGCGGCGCCCGCGGCGAGTGTCGCTTGCGCTGTCGCGGCGGCACTGCCGGCGCTGTTCCAGGCCTCGAGCCGCCAGGTGTGCGTCGACCGGGGCGCGAGCCCCGTGAGCGTTGCCGACGTCGTGGCGGCGTCGTAGCTCGCGATCAGCGTCACCGTGCCACCGGTCGTCTCGGAGAGCCGATAACCGCTCGCCCCCGACACGGCGCCCCAGGTCAACGTCGCCGTCGACGAGGTGACGGCTACCGTGAGGCTCGTTGGCGCGGCCGGGGAGCTGGGCCCGGCCGGTGCACCGGGGCCGCTTCCCCAAGCGACAAGATCGCGCACCAGTGCCGCGGCGATCGGCGTCCCCCGGCCGGTGACGAGATCGTAGCCCGGGCCGGCGGCGAGCCGGGGGGAGCCGTTGCTCGAGCCGGAGACGATGTCGTGGAAATCGGCAGCCGGCAGACTGTAGAGCGCCGGGAGAAGCTCCTTGCGGCCGTCGAGGGGGGCGGCACGACGGAGGGCGCGCCCCTGGGCGACGATCGCCCCGATCGCCGCCCATTGCGGCGTGGCGATGCTCGTCCCGCCGTAGGCCACCCACGGGGTCTTCGCACCATTGGCCTTGGAATCGCAGACGGCCAGACCCGTGGCCGGATCGGAGACGAGGGCGACGTCGGGTGTGGCCCGCTTCTTTGTCGTCTGGGGGACGATCCCCGTCTGATAGGCGGGGCGGGCCTCATAGGCGCTCGTCCCGCCGCCGCTGCGGCTCCAGGCCGATTCGATCGCCAACCCCCCCTTGCCGAGCGTCAGCGAGGTGCCGCCGATGGCCACGACGTTGGGGCTCATGGCGGGATAGATGCCCGGAGCGCCCCGGTCGCCGCTGGCGGCGAAGAAGCTCACCGGGGTGTGCCCGGCGGGGGTCGTGAAGGTGACGTCGTCGACGGTCTCCCCGGCATACTCCGCCTGGCCCCAGCTCATCGAGACCGCAACGACGCCCGGCGCCGAGCGGGCGTATTTCACGGCGGCGAGCATGTCGGCCGTGGCGTTGCTCTTGGCCTCAACGAGGAGGATCGAGGCCCCGGGGGCGATCGCATGCGCCCACTGGACGTCGAGGCAGGTCTCGGTCGACCAGGAGGCGTTGAAGACCGGCAGCGTCGTGCCGCCGGTCTGGTTGACCTTCTGGAAGGATGGCGGCGCCGGGATTCCGAACGTGGCATCAAAGGTGGCCAAGTCGGCGGCGATGTTCGGATTGTCGTAGGCAGTGACGAGGGCGATCGTCGTCCCCCGGCCATCGGCTGGCGTGCCGCCGAAGGAAAAGGCGTCGAGTCCATAGGCCTGGCGGATCTGCGCCGGCGTGAATCCCGTCGGGCCCGGCGCTGCCATCGGCAGGGCTGCACCCTGGAGCGCCGTCGACGCTGCGCTTCCCAGCCAGGCAGGCTCGAAGGTCGTGCCCGGCAGCGCCACTGGCGAGACGGAAAATGCCCGCCGCGACTCGAGCGCCTCGGGGGCGTGGAGGCGCGATGGTCGCCCCTGGCGGCGATCCCTGCTCCGCGCTTGCCACCATCCCATGGCGTGCTCCCTTCGCGGCGACGTGCCCCAGCCGGCGGGCGCCCGCTTTAGCGCTCGTTGCCCCGCGGCGTGGCGAAGCCTTTGGACCATTGGAGAAGCCATCGGCATCGGGCGGGTCCCGGTCGGTGCCCGATCGGCTCCGGCGTCAGGCCTTCAACAGTCGGCAGCGTCGATAACCGTCAGGGTCGGCGCCAACCACCCCGTCGATGGAGCCGGTAGAGCGCCACGACGACGAAGCCGGCGGCGACGGGAGCATCATCCCATCATCCGGCCTGCCGCCGCCGGGCGATCCGCTTCCGCCTGGCTATCCAGCCGGCCGCGGTGAGGCCGGCGAGCGCCAGCGCCCAGGTGGATGGCTCCGGCACCACCTCGAGCCTTCCGGTGAGCTCGTCGAAACGGAGGAACTGATCCGAGGTTCCGTACGTCGAGACCCATTCGTCGGTTCCCAGACGGTAGAAGTTGACGCCCGAGTAGACGCCGGTGCCGGCGGCGATCACCGACGAGAAATGCCCGATGGGGTTGCCGCCGTCGAGCGCGAAGAGTTGGAACACCTGGCCATTGGCGACCGGAACCCGGTTGGCGAAGTCGAGGCGGAGCGTGCCGTCGAACGTGACGCCGCTGTTGTTGGTAATCCGCAGCGAGTCGTAGTCGACGCCGGCGGTGCCGGAGAACTCACCGTTGGCGTTGATGGTGAACGACGCCATCCCCTCCGGCCCGAACCCCAACAAACCGCCACTCATCGTGAGCGTGCCAGCACTCGAGGGATCGCGGCCGAGCGTGGCATCACCGACCGCGACGCTGCCACCGCTGACGACACATGAGCCACTGCCGGTCGTGGTGCCGACGGCAAGCGTTGCGCTCGCGTGGGCGATGGCGCCGCCGGTGGTGACATTGATCGTGCCCCCACTGACGGTCGTGCCGCCGCTGTACGTGCTCGATCCGGAAAGCGTGAGCGTGCCGGCCCCGAGCTTCTCGAGCGTGCTGCCGGCGCCGGCCAGGCCGGTGGCGAAAGCCACCGCCTGGCTGTTGGTGTCGATCCGCATCGCCTGGCCGGCAGCGGAGCTGATCTGGCCGGAATAGTCGACCTGGTTGCCGCTGGTGTATTGGAGCGTGCCGCCGCCAAACGCGATCGTCGGCCGGCTCGCGCCGCTACCGAGGGCACCGACACTTGCCACGGCGAGGGTGCCGGCGTTGATCCGCGCCACGCCGGCAAACGTGTTGACACCGCTCAGGGTCAGCGTGCCGGCCCCGAGTTTCGTGACGTCTCCGCTGCCGTCGATGTTGCCCGAGTAGGTCAGGGCGTCGGAGCGGTTGAAGATCACCGTTCCCTCGTTGTTGATATCCCCGCGGATCGATCCGGTCGTGCCTCCGTTGCCGATCTCGAGCGTGCCGGCGGCGACCGTGGTCGTGCCGAAGGCGAGGTTGTTGCCGGTCACGATGAGCGAGCCTGTCCCGAGCTTCGTGACATTGCCATTGCCGGAGATCACGCCGCCGTAGGTGGTGGTGCCGGAGCGGTTGAAAACAAGGTCGGAATCGACGGCGATGTTTCCGGCGATCGATCCGGTGCTGCCGCCGTTGCCGATCTGGAGCGTGCCGGTCGCGACCGTCGTCAGGCCGGTAAACGTGTTCGTGCCGGTGAGCGTGAGCGTACCGAGCCCCGACTTGGTGAGCGTCCCACCGGAGCTGGAAAGTCCGGTGGCGAGGGTCACATTTTGGCCGTTGGTGTCGAGCTTGTAGGCCTGGTTGGCCGCGGTGCTGAAGCGGGGCGAGAAGTCGGTGGTGTTCGCCGCGGTGAACTGGAGTGCGCCACCGTTGAACGAGATCGCGCCGGAGGTGCCGAGGGCGCCGAGACTGCCGAGGGAGATCGCCCCGGCGCCGATCGTCGTGCCCCCCGTGTAACTGTTCGTGCCTTCGAGGGAAAGCGTCCCGGCGCCGAGCTTGGTGACCGTCCCAGCGCCGCTGATCGAGCCGGTAGCGCTCGAGTCATTGCTGCGGTTGAAGATCAGCGTGCCGTTGTTGAGCAAATCACCGGCCAGGCTTCCAGAGGCACTCCCCAGACCGATTTGGAGCGTGCCGCCGCTGGCGAGGTTGATCGAGCCGAGATTGCCGCGGGAGAGCGTGCCGCCGACCAGAGCCGTTCCGGAGCCGGAGATCGCCAGCGTGCCTGTTCCATCGACCGATCCAACCGTGACGTTGCCGCTGGAGGTCCAGGTTCCGCCGCTGACGGTGACCGAGCCGGTGCTTCCGGCCGAGGTGCCGATGAGCGCGCTTGCGGTGCTCGCCGTGCCGCCGCTGACATTCAGCGAGCCGCTGCCCCCGTTGTAGCCGACGATGAGATCGCCGAGGTTGGTCCAGGTGCCGCCGCTGACGGTTGCCGACCCGGTGCCGGTGGCGAAGACGCCGAGATAGGCGGCGCCGGTTTGGACCGTGCCGCCGCCTACGGTGAGCGTGCCGTTGGCCGGGGCCGCCCCGGCAAAGCCCGCGAACAGGGCCGCGCTTGTCGTCCAGGTGCCGGCGCTGACCGTCGCCGAGCCGGTGCCGTCGGAGCCGAGGTAGCTGCGGTCGACGGTGATGTCGCCACCGGCCACGTTCAGCGTCGCGCTCCCGCCATTCGCGCTGACGATCAGGTCGGACGCAGCATGATTGATGGCGCCCCCGGCGGCCACGGCAAGCGTGCCGTCGTTGACTGTCGTGCCGCCGGAGTAGCTGCTGCTGCCAGAGAGCGTGAGGGTGCCGGCGCCGAGTTTCACGAGGGTTCCTGTGCCGCTCACCGAACCGGTGTAGCCGATCGCATTGGAGCGATTGAAGGCGAGGACGCCGTTGTTGACGAGGTCCGCGCCGAGCGAACCTGTCAGGCCGCCGTTGCCGAACTGGAGAGTGAGGTGGACCCCGATTTTCGGGCGCGCTGATAAGGTGGAGCTCTGAGGGTGGAAGGCACCCTTTTCGGAGCATGACGATGAGCGGAAAACGACGCGTTTTCGGAGCTGCCTTCAAGGCCAAGGTGGCCCTCGCGGCAGCCAGGGGCGACCGGACGACAGCCCAGCTAGCGAGCCAGTTCGGCATCCACACCAGCCAGGTGACGGCCTGGAAGAAGCAGCTCATGGGCCAGGTGGCCGAGTTGTTCGTCGATGGCTGACAGCGACGGCCCGACCAGACCACCGATGAGCAGGAACTCTACGAGCAGATCGGCCGCCTGAAGATGGAGGTCGAGTGGTTGAAAAAAAAGGCTCGTCGGCAGAATTCGTGGGTGAAAAATGGGAGGCGGGAGTTTGCGTAGTCGCCGGCAACGGCCCACTCAGTGGTGATCGTTCCGTTCGCCGCGTTGTCCAGATCGGGAGCGTTGCGAATGCCGCTGCCGTCGACATACGCGGTAGAGCCGCCGACGCCATCGGTCACCTGCCGGGGGCGATTGCCCGGCAGAGCACCGGCAAGCCCATCGGCGCGGACAACTTGGAATTGCACCGCCTCGCCAACCTGAAAGTTGTGTTGGTTCGAGTCGGGTCCGCTGGAGGTGGAGAGCGTCAAAAGAGAGTCGTCACCATAGCCCGCGACGCTGGCCGTTAGCATCGCTCGGCCTTCGAGCGACTCCATCTGCGCCGAGCCCTACTCGCTTGCCCCAGTCGCGCTGAGCGCTGGCGGGCCCGCAGCAACGCCCGGTCGCGGAATCTTCTCCAGACAACCGTGGCATGGATCCGTCCCCACGCGCGGCGCTGCGGACCAGCGAGCTTCAGCGGCTCGAGGCCCAACTCCATCCCCACTTTCTCTTCAACTCCCTGACGGCGGTGCTCGCCTGCCGGCACGATCCTCGTCCCCACCGACGAGGTGCTGTGGATTGAGGCCCGGCAGAACTATTCACTGATCCATCGCGCGGGCGGAGGTCCGCTCCTCGTGAAACGCCTGCTCGGCGATTTCGGTGAGGAGCTTCCGTCGGGGCGATTCGCGCGCATCGGCCGGTCGCTCGTCGTCAATCTTCGTTCGCTTCGCACCCTCAGCAGGCTCGACGGGAGCGGGACCCTGCTCGAGTTTGCCGACACTTCCGAGACGCTCGTCGTCGGCCGAGCCGCGATGGCCAGGCTCCGACAACGGCTCTCCCTCCAACCACCGAGCGAATCGTTGCTTGAAGAGAACGCCGGCAACGGTTCGCCGGCCGCTCCCCCGTTCTCCCGGCCCGGCTGCAATCGCGTTGTCGGCAGGCGTCAGTGCTGGTCTGACGACGTCGTCCGGGGGTCGTCGGTGAGGGAATAGCCGGTGAAGCAGGCGGCGACGAGGGCTGCCATAACGGCCAGGAGGATGTCAATGGATGCCATGGATGAGGCCTCGGAGTGGACGGCGCTCGCCCGGGGGACAGGCGGCGACTCGGATTTCGACAGTGCTTCAAGCCCGGGGGGAGTCAAACGGACAGATCAGTCGTGTCGGTCGGAGATGGCGGGGAGTGAAGCCGTGCCCGGCCCTCCGGCGTCAGGCGGCCCGGGACAAGGGGGGCGATCGGCGGCGGACCTGGCTGGAAAAGGGGAGCACGGTGGGGATCGGTGCGCTGCGGACGAGATTCATGCCCCCCTGGAAGTGGTGGGCTGATCCGGGAACGATCCGGCCGTCGGGGATCAGCCCCCCCCGCATCGCCGTGCAGTTCGACCGAGCCGTGCCGGGTGGTCCAGGACGAGGGGACGACATCATCGAACCGGATACGATTGACTTCGGGGCCGATGCCGGTGGGCTTCAGAACGATCAAATCCCCTTCGATGAACGCGTCATGGGAAAGGAGATCCCGTTCCCACCGGGCAAGGATGGGGGGCTTGTCGTCGCTGTAGCGCATCGAGACGTCGAGCCGATCGTCGGCGGTGGCCCGGCCGAAGGCGGTCCGCCCGTCGTCGATCAGCGCGATCGACGCGGCCACGTATTTGGGAAAGCCGAGGTGATGCCCCCCCTGCCTGGCGACCCAGGTCGTGACCGGCATCGTTACCGGAAACCATCCTTCGACCCCGTCGTGGGATGCCCGGAGGAGCATCGACCATTCTTGGTAGCGGGTCAGTGGCCAGGGGCTGACCTGGAGATAGTCGACGAGGAACAGCTTCACGACCGGCCTGGCCGGCATCGCGAGGCGATCGGGGAGATACTGGCGGTAAAGGCCGGGATCGTCCGGCCCGTAGTGGGCGGTGATCGCGTTGAGCTCGATGAATTGGCCGCCGGTGTGGGCGAAGAGGAGCCAGTCGAGGAGAGTCCGGATCATCGGTTCGTCCTCGGAGAATGGCTGGGGCAGAGGACTCGAGGGGGAACGGTAGCGAAACCGACGCCCTCTCGCCACCGCATTCCGGGCCGGCTTTCAGCCCTGATGCGGTCGGGTCTGTTCGGCCGTCCGCGGCGGGGGGGGCGGGCAGAAGCAGAGCCGGGCCGGCTCCCCCCGGCGGCCGATGACGATCGCCACCTGGCCAAACTCCCGGCCGAGCTCCACCGCGGCTGTTTGCCCGATGCCGAGGACGAGCAGGCTCGGCTCCGGCGGCCAATCGTTCCCCTCCCCGACTCCCTCCCCTTCCAGCATCGACAGGCCGAGGCAGGCGATGCGGCGGGCGAGGTCTGCCATCCGGCGCCGGTTCTCGGCGGCGTCGAGGGGGAGCGAGCCCGGATTGCAGGCGGTGATGTAGGCCCAATGTTCGTGCCCGTTATCGGTGAGGAGGGCGTCGAGGGGGGCAGAAAGCGCGCCGCAGCGAATGGTGAAGCGGTCGCCAACCCGGTAGTCGGTCGCTTCGTAGGCTTCTTTGAGTGGATGGTCGGTCATGATCCCCCTTCCTTCCGAGGGACCGCCATCGTGACAGCCGCCAAGCCGCTGCGGTAGACACATGTCACCAGGGCGCGGGGTGGGGCGATCTGTCCGGAGCATCCGAGCTCCAGCGGTGGGTTCATCGTCACAGCCGGCTCCACGGTGGCGAAGGATTGCGGTTGGGGTGAAAAGAGTTGCTTTCTCAACGCCCCGCCGAGGCCCTATCTCCGGGGCAGACCCGGCCTGGATTCATCGCCGCCGGTATGGGAAGGTCCGGGGGGGCGGGGGATCTCCGGCGCGGACGGCGGCCAAGCCCCGGGGGCGGGCCCAGGCGGCGGCCGGTCTCTCCCCTGCTCCCGCGAGGTCAGGCATGGAATACGACGACACGTTCAATGGCAGCCCGGCCGCCGGGATCGACCTCCTGCAGTGGGATGAGAAAAACCGGGCGTTCTGGACCGAGCGCCTCGGGCGGCGCTATCTCCTCTCGGTCGTGCCGACGCGCGCGAGAATGGGGAAGATCCTGGAGATCGGAGCGGCTTGGTACAACAAATATCAAAAGGAGGTCGTGGGCCGGGAGAACGAGCTCACCATCTTCGACATCAAAGAGCCTGATCACCCCGACATCGTCTCCATTGCCGGTCTCGACCGGTACTTCCGCTTCGACATGACCGCGAGCACCGCGGCGACCGACGCCCCCGGCAGCGCGCTTGCGGGCGGCTTCTGCAACGCTTTCGACGAGATCCGCAGCTGGGGTGTGCTCTCCCACTACGGCTTCTCGAGGGACCAGTGCCGACAGTACCTCGACAATGTTCGTGGCTTTCTCAAGGACGGCGGGCAGGCGATCTTCAAGCTCGATCGCGATACCCACAAGGCGAAGAAGTATCCGCCGACGATCACCCTGGAGTTTCTCGAGGAGTTGATCAGGGAGCGGTTCACGATCTGCCACACCGACACGCTGGTGGGAAACACCCCGGGAAACGTCCATTACGTCGAGAAGCGGTGAGCCCCTCCTCCCCCGTTCCTCACCGCTCACGATTCTCGCCCGGGGCGGATGAACCGGGATGAACCTCCCCCTCCGGTCTGCGGGGAGGTTTTCGACCGCAGCAGACGGGGCGGGATCGGCTTCACGCCGGTGCGCTCCAACTCGGCCCGCGCGAGCGACTGGCCGCGGGAGGATGGCACGACAGCCCGCATCGTGCAACTCGTCGTCGCCGACCGGGCTGCGAAACGGCTCCCCGTTCTGTCCCAGCTCTGCCCGGTTGGTGCGTGCCGTACCCGTTGGGGACCACCACGACCAAAAACTCCCCTAGGCAGTCCGCGGCACAGCCGGATACGCTCCCTCGAAAGTGGCGTATCCGTTTCGACCGGCAACCCCTCAAAGGAAGCGTAGGACGTTCATGAAAAGCTTTGTTCGATCAGTGGCGATTGTGGCCCTGACGGTCTTCACAATCACAGGATCTGCAACCCAGGCATTCGCTGAGATCGTCTACGACGTGACAGACTACTTCCAAGGGCAGAATGGCTATTCAATTGACCACCAAATATATCACTCGTATATTGAACTGAACTCAACCGGTGTGTTTACCAATGATGCAAGTGCAATAGAAATGTGGGCAGTTGTTGCGAGCAACAATACCGGAAGCGACGGTTTTGGTTTCTTTGGTGGTTACCCACCAGGAAACCCATTAGGTGAAGGTTTCGCAACGCTTGTTGGTACTCTGACAGCGACATCGGATGGCCTGTTTTTAGATTCCAGATCCCAACTGGCTCTCTATAAGAATATCAACGACGCCTCTGACGGCGGAATATTCTGGGCAAATACGTTACCGGGGAATCAAGGTCCAATCTCGAGCTACACCGCAAAGTATTGGAACAGGACTTTTTGGGACAGCAACACTTTTAGCCCAAACATCGATGGGGTCTGGCAAATCGGCACGGTGCAATTTTTCCGCCAACCCGTCCCCGAGATCGACCCTGCTACTGGCGGCAGCGCCCTCTCGCTCGTCGCTGGTGTGCTCGCGATGATCGAGCAGCAGCGGCGTCGGCGTGCCACGCTCGCAACTTGATCGAGCAGGTTCGTTCATCGCTAATTCAAAACCGGGCTGGGCATCGCAAGATGCCCGGCCCGGTTTTTTTGGTGGCAAAGGGTTGTGCGCATTGAACGCATGCGAGACAGGTGCGCCCCATCGAACCGGGACGGGTCACGATTTCTCTCCGCCACACCCCCTGCGCGTTCATGCCCATCCCTACAACATTCGGAGGCATGAACAAACCAATCGCCTTTAGCCGACCCCGTGTCGCCGAGATGATCGGCCGAAAGTCAGGCACGCTTCGAGCATGGAGTTCGCAGACTCCGCCTCGCGTCCACGTCCTCGACTTCGACGCACTGGGGATCCGAAGCGAGATCCTGGCGGGCTTCGCTCTTCGACGCGGCGCCTGCAACAACTTCGGGCCCCTCTCCCCGCCGCGCGGGCCTTCCGACAGCCGCAGGAAGGGCAGCCGATGGGTGATGTGGCCGGGCGCCGATTGGCGGCCGCTGTCCCGCATCGATTTGGCCGTCATAGCAGGAGCACTTAGACTGCGATCGACTCGGTTGTCGCCGGGTACTCGTGCCGTGGAGCAGCAGCAATGGGGGAGTACCGCATTCCTTTCGACGATGTGTTCTTGGTCGAGATCCTCGGTCGGCATCGCCGCACCAAGAAACGCCGCATGATCGCGATCAAGGGCTTCGTCGGATGTTTCCTCGTCTTTGCCGCCGTGTCGTCACTCATGCAGGGGTGGCCCGGCATGGCGGCCTTCTGGGTGTTTTTGGTCGTGGCAATACTTTTCTCGCATCGGATCGATTACTGGCTCGCCCAGCGGGCATTTCGTCGATCACCGTCGTGCGGCAAAATCGTCACACTCACGGTTGGGCCGGAGGGAGTACACACCGTCTCGAACACCCACGACGCGAAGGTGGCGTGGGCAGCGTACACGAGCGCCTCCATCTTTCCTGACGGCATGATGCTGTATCAGGGACCGGGTGTCTTTCAGTGGCTCCCCGACCGATTGCTCGTATCGGGGACCCGAGCGGGTGCGGAATCGATCGTGCGAACGCAGATCAGCGATGTTCGAGTTGTGCTTGCCGGGGGTTGAGTCTCGTGCCCTGTCCCCCTTCAACGGGGCCGCGGTTGGAGCGAGAATCCGGCGTGATCGAGGCTTTGGGAGGGGTATCGATGCCACCCGGAAAGCGAGGCCAAGAGGTGGAGAGGCGGCTCCTCCGTCCACGTCGTGGCCTCTGGCACGCACCCGGAGCGGCCCGGTGAGAACTTCACCGCCTCGAGCGCCAAGCGCACCCTTGCCGATAGCCACCCCGGCGGGCCCGAAGCCACGCTCCAGGCCGGGCTCACGAAGCTGGTCGATAGGCTCCCCGGGGTGCGGTTGGCCGCGGGAAGATGACACCACGGCCCGCATCGAACAACTCGTCGTCGATGCCAACTGGGGCCAGTCAACGCAGACGGTTCGCGAGTTCTGCCGGCGGCACTCCTGGATTGCCATCATTCTCCCCAGCCCCGGCCGCGGAATCGGGCCGACGGCTCGCCCGACTCACGACGGCAAGAAGAAACCGGGCGAGCGCATCGGCCCCGGCTGGAAGATCGGCACCATCAGTGGCCAGCGCGGGCTGCTGCTCGACGCGAATCAATGGAAGCGCTTTCTGGCCGCCCGGCTGAAGACCACGGTTGGCGATCCGGGCGCCCTCACCTTCCACCAGGCGGAGCATGGCATGCTCCTCGATCGCCTCACCTCCGAGCAGCCGATCGTCGACAGCGCCCGCGGCCGGACCGTCGACGAATGGAAGCTCCGCCCAGGGCGGGGAAATCACCTCTTCGACTGCTGTGTGATGGCGACCGTCGCCGCCAGCGCCGCCGGGATCACCGTCGTCGGGGCGGAGCCGTCGCCGGAGCGACAGCGAAAGCGGGTGGAGATCCCGAAGGCGGGGGCGCCGCAGACGATCTCGACCATGCGTGGCAAGTGGTGAAGGCGGACGATCTACCCCGTGATCCCGTCGCCTGCGGGGCGGCAAAACGTCAGGACAATCCGTCTCCGACGGGGTGACACGGGAATCGTGATCCCACTGGTCGTCAGAGTTGACAGGCTGGAACACTGCCGATCTGAGGCAATTTGCTGTGCGAGCCAAGTGTCGTCGAGGAGTGATTGGCGTCCTGCAGCCAGCGGTTGAAGTCCTTCCGAAAGGGAAGTAAGAATGGAGGGAGTGCGTGTTGTGCGCTGGCTGTGCCTGTCGGTTTCTCAACCAAACCCTATGACCAGCACCGACGGGAATAAAGCGTGCCCACCGAAACGCAGGCGTGATAACACAAAGACGTCAGTTGCACTAATGAATAAATAAATACGGCGTTGGGGTAGAGGAGATCACTTCGCATGATGTCGAACAAGCCTTCATTATTCGACAAAACGGCGGATCGCGGGGACTACTTGGTTGAGTGCTACCGCTCCGGCCATGAAGAGTTGATGTTTCGCGTGTCTCATCGCGACAACTGGCTCAAAATTCAAATGCTAGCGCAGACAACGTTTCTGGCGCTAGCGTTTGGCGTGGAAGTGGCGGGTGTCAAGGCGACATCCAGTATTCCAACGGCGCTAGCGCTTGCACTGCCGACGGCATTAACCTTGACCTGCCTTTACGTTGTCGAAGACCGACTAATCGGTTTGATTTCCCGATACCTCGGTCGGCTATCGGATCTCGAAGCCAGTTTGACGAAGAGCGACGCGGTTATCGAATACATCGGTTCGTCCCAAGAAATTCGCGAATATGCGAATAGCGTACTGCCATTTCGTGTGCTGGCACAAGTCGTTGCGTTCGCACTTGTTCCTACACTTCTCTCGACATATCGATTTGCCAACGTTCCTGAATGGCCGTGGTACACAAAAGTAGAGATCGTGCTCAATGCAGCATGCTTTGAGTTAATACTAACTCTATTGCACATGTCCTACAAAGAGCGCAAAACGTCCGGCCGTGCCAAGTTTACTAACCCAAGCGAATAGAGCCGAAAGAAGTTTCTACTCAATAAAATGAAAAGCCCGAGTCGCGGCTCTGGCAATTTCTGAAATCAACGATAAAAGCCGCCGCCTGGTTCCGCTGGTTTTTTGGAGGCACTGAAGCGGCGTGGTCGGCATGGGCGAGCATGAGTCGGCAGTCGTCCGCGGTCCGCCCCTGAGGTCTGGCAAGAGCCAGAAATCGCGACTTGTCCCGATTCCTCTCTGCCACACCCCATTCGCCATTCGTCAGCGTCCATACACATTCAGGGCATGAACACACCACATGCCGTTCCACGATCCCTTCCTGCCGAGATGATCGGCCGCAAACCTGGCACGCTCCGGGCGTGGTGGGCCCAGTCGCCGCCCCGCGGCCCCCGCCCCACGAAGACCGACACGGCCAAGCAGTCCCGCACGTTCTACCCCGTCCAGGAAATCCCCGACTGGCTCGCCGATCCCGTGGCCTACGAGCTCAGGAGGCCGCCCAATGTCCCCCGTGGCTGACATCACATCCGACGAGGCCCGGATGTCGCCGCGTACCGCGTGGAGCTGGGGCGGGGCTCGGGGCTGATTGATGCAGCACGAGCAGGGCTCATCACCCAGATGCTCCTGCGATCCCCAGGCCAAGCGTTCCCGGCGGGGCAATAAAGTTCGGTGGTGTTTTTCCCCAATCTGGTAAGGTCGACCCGCGCAGGGGCGTCTGGGAGGGGATGGAAGTTCCGGAACGGGCGCCAGGGAAACCCGGCCTCGGAAGACGAGTTGCCATCTCTTCGTTTGCGGAGCAGTGACAAAGCGTAGGCCGATCGACGCAAAACGATTCTGTTGTTCACACTGGCTCGATTCGCCAGTCGCACTGAAACATTTCCGGCTGCCCGCCCGCCCAAACGGACTTTCGTCTGTTGTTCTTTCCGAAAGGATCATTCATGCGTTTACGACCATCATCGTTTCGGGGTGTGGCGGCTGCGGCCGTGTTTCTTTTCGCCGCACTCGCCTCCGTTGTGCCTGCTCCTGCTCGTGCCGTCACGATCGACATGGTGACAGTGGGCAACGCCGGCAACGCCGACGACACGGGGGGGAGCTATATTGGCCGCGTGGACTACAGCTATCAGATCAGCAAGTACGACGTGACGATTGGTCAGTACACGGCGTTTCTGAATGCGGCCGATCCCACTGGCATCAATCCCAACGCAATCTACAACTCGGAAATGGGAACTCATACGAGCATCTCCGGTATCTCCTACGACTCGACCGCGTCAGACGGATCGAAGTACAGCGCTATCGGCCCGTCTGGAACAGCGTATGGCCAGACCGCAGCAAACCGCCCGATCACGTACGTGAGTTGGTGTGACGCCGCGAGGTTTGCGAACTGGATGACGAACGGCCAGGGAGGCCCCGGGACCACGGAGACGGGGGCGTACAATCTCTTGACCGCCGATCCCGGCGTGGCCCCGGCAAAGACTCCCGGCGCGGCGTTCTCCATCCCGACTGCAAACGAGTGGTACAAGGCGGCCTATTTCTCGCCGAACTACGGCGGGCCAGGCCTCGAGGGCTACTACAAGTACGCTACGCAGAGCGATGCCGGCCCGGGCAACATCATCGGGAGCGGGAGCAACCAGGTAAATTACCACGCTGTTGTGTGGTCTGTGACGCAGCAGGGGGGGGATGTTGTTCCGAACCAAAATTACCTGACGGACGTGGGGGCGTTCACGAACAGTACGTCATATTATGGAACGTTCGACCAGAGCGGAAACGTGGATCAGTGGAACGATCTCGATGGTGCTGCCGGCACGGTTCGTGGCTTTCGGGGCGGCTATTGGTACAGCGGGCTTGCCGATTTCGTGTCCTCCTCCGGCAGCAACTCGCGCGACCCTTTTTACGAGCACGACGGCCTTGGTTTTCGTCTTGTCTCGGTGCCCGAGATCGACCCGATTCACTTCGGTCCCGCTCTGGCCCTGGTGCTCGGGTCGCTGGGGCTGCGTGCCCCCGGCTCCAGCATCTCGGGCCGCTCGTTGAACCGATCGATTTCAACCATCCTGATGCTTTTGGAGATCCGACGATGAGTGGCAATGAGCCGGCTTGGCGGCTGAAGTGCGATGGCTGCGGCAAAGTTCTGTCCGGTCCGATCAGCCTCGCCGGCCGCCAAGTGAAATGCCCCAAATGCTCTCATGCGTTTCGCGTTCCCGATACGAAACCGACGGCAACGCCGCCGGATCTCGCTCCGCCCACGGCACCGATTCCCAACCGCGGCGCTGCGATTAGCACGGCTTCGGATCCGGGCAATGTCAGCCTGTCGCGCGAGAAACTGGAGGTCTTGTATCCCAATTTCTTCACCTCCAGCGGGCTGCTGATGCGGCTTTGGAAGAGTCTCGCAGGCAGTGCGCCGTTCTCGCCCTCGGCCATCGACAAGCATCTGCGGTTCGGCGACAGTCGAGCAGCGGTTGTGGTTTCGGTGTCGCCGCTGCTGGTGGCCGCGTATTCCGATGAGCGCGATTGCGTCGTGATGCTCGAGTTTTCGGAGGAGCTCGTGGCGAAATATCGCCTGAAACCGGGCTCACGGTTGATCACCGTCAACACGTATATGCAGGGCCCCAAGCGACCCGTCGCCGACTTGATCGAGGGGCCGCTTTCGCGGGGCAATTGGCACAACGTGATTCCAATGATCGCCGATTTCCTATCGGACGACATGGGCACGATCGAGAGCCGAAAACAGTCGATCAGAGACGAGGAATGGCAGCGAACGGCCATGCTGGGCGCGGAGTATGTGCAGAAGAAGCCCGGCAAGGCCCGCGACGGTCGACCCCTCGACAGTTGGAAGCCGTGCGTCACCGGCTTGTTCTGAACCCTCGCCGACCTCCACCCCGGCGGTTTCGAGGCGACGTTGACGGCCAGGCTGACGACGCTCGTCGATAGGCTCCACGGTCGCGAGTGGCCGCGGGAAGACGGCACCGCCGCCCGCATCGAGCAGCTTGTCGTCGATGGACTGGGGGCAGTCCACGCAGACCGTTCGCGAGTTTTGCCGCCGCCACTCCTCGAGCGCCATCTTTCTCCGGAGCGACGGCCGCGGGATCGGACCGACGGCCCGCCCCATCCACGAAGGCAAGAAAAAGCCCGGCGATCGGCCGGCTCCTCGCCGGGAACGGCGAAAGCGAGAGCAGACGCGGAGGTTCGAATCGGCTCATCCGACTTTCTCGAGAGGCTCGGGAAGGTCGCTTGATCCGCCCGTCATGAACTGTCATTGCGAAACACGTGGTAGAGTCCAGGCCGTGAAGGATCTCGATAACCGATCCATTTCGAGTGAGGCCGTTGTTCCGATGTCGTCACTCGCGTCGAAGTTTGATCGGGCTCGGTCCATGGGGTCACGAGACGTGGCTCACCGAGCGTGACATCTGGCCCTCAACACCTCAGGCTCCGGGGATATACAGATGGGATACGCTCTCACGGCCCTCTTCGCCGTCGTGTCGCTTTTGTCGTGTTTCTTCATCGTCGGTAAGTATCGAATGGCTACGCCGGTGCAACGCCGGCAAATAGTTTTCGGTGGATTTGGCGCCGCGGCCCTCGCAATCGCGATGGGCACATTCATCTATTTTCGCTGAGCGGGTGTCGGATGGATTGTGTTCTAACGCGTTGATCGTTCCCTCGGTTGCCAGGTCAACGACGAATCATGGCAATGGCCATCCTTGCGATGGGAGTGAGGCGACTGGTACCAAAAGATTCCAGTGGCTATCGGCGCCGTCGTCATGGCCAGCACGAACCGACGGCCCCGCTCTGCTCGAATACCTCTGCGTAGGTGGGAGTGCGAATCAATGAGGCCAAGGACTTCATGGAGTGATCGGACATGAATCGAAGTCGCTTATTCTGGTTACGGAAAGTGGTGGATGTGTTGTTGAGAACCGCTGCCTTCGGAATGATGGGCTATTGGGGATGGACCGCAATTTTTGATAAGACGCCTCAAGGGTGGGCGTTTCGTTCGATTGCGTGGATATTGCTGATCTCGTCCGTCGTTACTCCGTCCTTCATGATCTATCACTTTATAAAGACGGGTTTCTCTCCGCCGAGTGATCCGGGCAATCCCAGGTGACCATCGCTCGAATCAGTACGCCCCGCGTGGATGGCAACGCCAAGCAATTCACGAAGGGCGGGAACGGCGTGGCACTCCGTCGGGTTCGACAAGTCGCCGGGGCTAGCCCAAGCCCAGAGCATTGCTAGTCAGCGACTGATACGAATGCCCTGCTGCTCGGTCGGCGATCAGGGATGTGTTGGCGGGGCGGCTGTTGCAACGCCACCCTCGGCTCTCTCAATCGGCTGGAGTTGAAGCGCGGCAGGCACACTCTTCCAGGCCACGGATCCTGACGGGACCGAGTCGCAAAACACGATCGCCTCGTCGTGACTCATTCCCACGGCTGACTGGGCCACGTCGGCGATGAGCCAGGCGTCCCAGGGGAAATACAAGACGCAGTCGAGCAGGCATTCGAGGATCTCTTCATCGCCGCTTTCGTAGAGGTGACCGCTTGCGTCGTGGACTTGACGGGATTCGCCCAAAGATGCCCTCACCAGGTCAAAAAGGTGCATGTTCTCCGACGACGGCCACACCCATCCGGTGATCCAGAGCAATCCCGGCCGGTTCTTCACGGCCCCAGCGAGCGCCCTCGCGATCGCGGTCCGCCGCCCCGAGTCGCCCGGCAATCCGAATGGTCGACAAGTCGCTTCGCGACCTGACCCGGGCTGTTGAGTCGCTCAAGGCGTTGAGCGAGGCGCTGGGGCGATCTTCTGCGTCCCTGAAACCTGAGACGGCCGACCCTCCCCGTGGCCCGGCGGCTGCCGGTGGGCCGGGGCGGGTTCGCATGCCGCCGCGAACCTCTGGTTACCCCACTGGAAGCCCTTTGGCACCCTGGCGGGAGCCGTGGGTGCTGCGGCGTCGCTCTGGGCCTCCCTCACGGCCTCAGGCCCCGAAAAACCGGAAAAGACGGCCGGCAGCGACGGGCGTTGGGGAGAAAAGGCCGATGGGTATACTCTGCTAGTGAATGGAGCATGCGGAGCGTTCCGGCGGAGCCTAGCCAATCCCGTTTGCGGGGTGCCCAACGGGGTACCCAAGCAAAAAAACATGCGTTTGGAGGGTAAGCGAATGGTTAGTGGCCACACTGGAAATCTTCGGTGATTTGCCCTCTCTCAAGCCGTTTTCACGCTTGAAAACAAGGCTTCCAGGCGTTTACGAATATGCTTGTCCCCCCAGGATGGGCTGGTTCCAGCGAACCCCATTCTTTCCCGTGATTGATCACGGTTTCTCACGGTGTTGATCTCCCGCGGGGGGGACAGAAGGCAACGAAAACGATGGACGACCTCTCCGAAGTCCGCGCCTTTTCCTTCACAGAACTGCGTGTGGAGCAGTGCCGCCGGCTGGTGGCTGACGGCAAGGTGAAGACGAACTCCCACGGACGCCGCTACTCGCGCGACAGCTCTCACGGTCTCCACGTCCCCGCCAGTGCCAAGGGGGCCGCGATGGTGTTCTCCACGCTCGACGGGATGGCCAAGCTCAACACCCCACCTGTTCTGCCGTATCGCTTTCGATAGCCGATCAGAGGGTCGGAGGGCCCGGCGGGCCATGCGCCGCCAGCCGTAGACGTTCCCCCGCATCCGCCGCTTGACAACGGGCCGATGGTCGTGGTCTATTTTTTGCTGTCTATTTGGTAAGGGGGAGTGGCGTGGGCAATTCGTGCCCAAAACTCAGAGGAGGTGTTGCCATGTTTTTCGCACCGAGATCGAAGGGCCTGAAAGCAATCCGACGTCGAATTGGCGGATCGAACGCGACCGCCAAGATTTCAGCGAGTTTTGAGACCCTCGAGCCTCGTCACTGCTGCGACGCAAAGGACGATGTGTTTGCCAAGACGGCGGCGGATTTCGGCCCGTCCGCAGATCCGAACAAGAATCTTGTCACTTCGCTTGACGTCCTGGCGAACGACACAGCCGGATCAAAGAACAAGGCAGACTTGTCGATCGGGCTCATAAACTATATCGGGCCAACCTTCGGCGGGACACTCGGAAAGCCAACGCAGACATTATATATGCCTGATGGCGGTTATCTTAAATTAACAGGTAGCGGAGGCAGGAATACGGGCGTGCAGTATGGCCTTCCGGCTCGAGAACTCTTGTCATTTGAGGATTACAAACTACAAGAGGACTTCGTGCGCAACGAAATCACGACCTGGTGCGACAGGGAGCGTGACAGCATTAATAATTACTATCAAAAAATTGACCTGACCCTTCTTCGAATTAGCGATTTTGTGCGATCCAACGTCGGCGGGGGGACGGGTGGGTTTGGGTCTGGAGGATCGTCTCTCAAGGATATTCTTGGGCTAAGAAGCATAGGGATTAGTCCAGGTCCGGGAGTCGTGCTGTCCATCGGCGGAAGAGCGATTGATTTCCTCTTGGGCAGCTATGCAAAGAACCAACTGGCCACGCTTGATGAGGTGATTCGTGGGGCATTCCAAGAAGAAAGTAATGCGCACCAGGCGGAGCTCGACCAGTTTGACATAGAACAAAACCGTTTGTTGAACGATTTCGATCTCAGTTTGTCGAAGGTTGGAAAAAGAGTCTTTGGGAACTTTACGTTTGTCTATTCAGAGGTCGATGGATCGCCGATCACCAGCCCGCCCCCGCCCCCGAATCGATTGGGCGGGGCACCAATAGATTGGTCAGCAGCCAGCGTGAAGACTAGTTCGTCGGCGACTGTAACCGTTAATATGAATATCGAGGATTACTCGGCGAAGCTCGCGCAATTAAATGCATGGCACGATAGCCACGGCCTTACCTCCCATCGGTATGATCAAGAATTGAAGCTTCGCACTTTAGACGACATGTACGGGGATGCCTTGATCGCATTTTCAAATCGGTTGGGGTTTAATGTTGCTTGGGAAAACGGACAATGGGTTGGTCGGGATGTATATTCACTCCCTGGGGGACCCTTTCTTGGTGGGGAGGACGGCACTTATCAAGGGGCGGTTGGGCTTATACGCTCCGTCTTGTTTAACGGAATCGATATTGCCGACGAGCTGAATAAGATCAAGTACAAGAAGAGGTGACCTCGGCACGTATTGTGGGCAGGCGTTGTCTGTTGCCCAAAGTAAGACTTGGGCCGACGAAGTCGAGGTCGCGTTTCTACGGCAGTTGGTGGTGGTCTGTCGTAGGGCCTTACCGAGCACGCAGTGCATGTGGGGCGGCTTTCACCAGACTTTTTGGCCTGTTCCTTGCGAGGATTAGAAACATGCGTTGGGCAATCATGGCCGTATCTATGGCGATGGCGGTGCCGGCGTTCGGTGACGATACCGAGGAGATCAAGCCGTTGAGTGTTGAGCAGGCAACCGAGTTGGTCGCCACGACCAAGGGCGCCCTGTTCCTCAAACGCGGGACGATTCTCACCCCGGAGACTGCGGAGATTCTTGCTCGGTACGATGGCGCCCTTTACCTCCGTGAAGTCGACGTGCTGACGCCGGAACTCGCCGACGCGCTGGCAAAGCACAGCGGGGAAATCAACTTTGAGGTCTCGACACTTACCAAAGAAGCCGCCGAGTGGCTCGCAAAGCACAAGGGTTCACTCGTTATTAGTGGCCTGACGATGCTGTCGGAGGGAGTTGCCGAGGCTCTGGCGACGCACGACGGCTCGGTTGGCCTCCACAGCCTGAATACCTTGTCGCTGGAGGACGCCGAGGCGCTCTCGAAGGTCAAAGACTGGCTGTGTTTGCCGAGTCTTATGACGCTCTCGCCAGAGGTTGCGGAGGCTCTCGCAAAGCACGAGAACGCACTTATCATCGGCGAGTGTACGGATCTGTCGCCGGAGGTGGCCCAGGCCTTGGCAAGGCATGATGGACTGCTCAGCCTGAAATATCAGATATCACTCACCGAACAGGCGGCCGCCGCGCTTGCGAAGCACCGTGGCTGGCTCATTCTGGACATTGGCACTCTCACGCCGGGAGCCGCTCTCGCATTGGCGAAGCATGAGGGAAGGGTCGACTTAACCGGACTGAAAACACTCTCAGACGAGGCGGCATTGGCGCTGGCGAAGCATCGCGGCGGGCTGAACCTCGGGCACCTGGAGACGCTGTCGGCAAAGGCGACCGAAATACTGCGGAGCAATCCTGACATCCGGCTCCCCGAGGAACTCCGCTGACCGCGCGTGACAGAAGTCCGTTTCACTACGGCTTGGACGGTGTCAGCCGGCTGCCATCGGCATTGATCTTCGCTGCAATACGATGATTTGTGATTGGTATTCCGAAATCTGGCCCTGCTGTCAGGAACTCGTGGAGCCGGCCACCGACAAGGAGAAGGCTTGGACTGCCTGGAGGTGACGCATGCGTTTGTTAATTGCGGCGATGATCATGGCGGCGGTCGCGCCTGTGTTTGGTCAGGAGGAGACGGACGAGATCCAGGAGTTGGATGTTGAGCAGGCAAGGAAGTTTGCCCAGCAAGGGGGCGGGCTGTCCATCGACAAACCAACCACGCTCTCGCTCGAGACGGCGGAGATCTTGGCAACACACAAGGGCGGCATGTTCCTCACAGGCGTCGCGACGCTCACGCCGGAGGTTGCCAGGGCGCTTGCGAAGCACGATGGCAATTTGATCCTCAACGGCCTGACGACGCTGTCGCCCGAAGTGGCGGAGGCGCTTGCGGCGCTCGAGAGCTTCCTGTGGCTCGACGGCTTGACGACACTCTCGCCAGAAGCGGCGAAGGCAATGGCAACCAAGAAGGATGGAGTGTCCCTTGCCGGCCTGACGACAGTGTCGCCAGAAGTTGCCAAAGCGCTCGCGGAGCAAAAGGGAACGCTGACGTTGGGCCTGACAACGCTCACTCCCGACGTTGCCGAGATGCTGGCCGCTCATGAATCGGTTCTGTTCCTCCCCCGCGTGACGACGATCACGCCAGACGTTGCCAAGGTGGTCGCGAAGCACAGAGGTTATCTGTGCCTCGATCGACTCGAGGGTCTCCCGCCGGACGTAGCCGAGGCCCTGACCACGCACGCTGGCGCGCTGAGCCTCCTAGGGCTGACAACACTCTCGGATGACGCAGCCAGGGCGCTCGCTGCGCACAAGGGCGTGCTGGCTCTGGGTGGTCTGACGACGCTTTCGGATGAGGCGGCGGAGGCGCTCGCGAAGCACAAGGGGGGGCTGCTCCTCAGAGGTCCGTTCACCCTCTCCGTGGCGAATGCCGAGGCGCTGGCGAAGAGCGAGGGCCAGCTGAGCTTCGATGGCCTGACGAAGCTCTCGCCGGAAGTCGCCAGGGCGCTTGCAAAGCACGAGGGAGCCCTCGAAATCCGCGGCCTGTTAACCCTGTCACCGGAGGCGGCCGGGGCGCTCGCGAAGCACAGCGGCTGGCTGGCCCTCGTCGGCCTGCTGACGCTCTCGCCTGAAGAAGCCGATAGGGACGGTTTCCGGATCGATGGACTGCCGACGCTCTCACCGGAGGTGGGCGCTGAACTGGCGAAGCACAAGGGAGGATTGAACCTCGACCAAAACTTCACGATGCTCTCGGACGGGGCGGCCGAGGCGTTGGCGAAGATCGAAGGCCCGCTGGCCCTCGATGGCTTGAGATCACTCACCCCCGACGTTGCCAGGGCGCTTGCGAAGCACGACGGACCGTTGGCGCTCAACAGTCTTTCGACCATCACGAACGAAGCTGCGGAGGCTCTTGCAAAGCACGAGAGCGATCTGTTCCTCGAAGGACTGACGGAGATCTCACCCGAAGCCGCCGCGACGCTTCGATCTAACCCCAAGGTCGTTCTCCCCGAGCG